>RCUO01000044.1_pt1 | contig 118469 bp, 98 predicted proteins | sample 2166161 | NCBI WGS metagenome assembly RCUO01 (sample SAMN09932617, study PRJNA488358) | compost metagenome | feature: garden; material: soil; isolation source: compost soil in cyclohexanecarbonitrile-enriched culture | place: Germany: Experimental Botanical Garden Goettingen | collected 2016-01-27
CAGCTGGCTTTTATTGTGTTTGTTTTTGACATCAATTAAACAAGCATCTAATCAGTTCAAACGATGTTACCCTTTCTAACACAAGAAAAACCCTTGATTTCTCAAGGGTTGCAGCAATCTTGTATGGTCGAGACGACAGGATTTGAACCTGCGACCTCTTGCTCCCGAATTTAGGGTGGGACTTCTCGGTAATACGAGATGGTGCTGAGAAAGCTTATGTATCAGGGGTTTAGTCAACATTGATTACTTACTAGCACTCCGTTTTTCGGGGTGCTTTTTTCTATTCAGACACCAGTCTTGACACCAGTTGTGAGTAATAAAAATTCATACTATTGTATTTATTATCAGATTCATACGTATTAGTTCTTCTTAATACAATTAATTCTCTTGCATCTTGGATTAAACCCATCTTATTTAAGGACAATAAAATGATTAAACTCCAAATATTCCAAAATTAAGATTGAAAACTAAGGATTATTGTTGGATGAATCCAAGGAATTATAAGAAATTCTAATCAATCGTAGAGTTTTTACAAGTGTTTGCTTCCGGTCAACATCAAGAAAAAGTAGATGATTTAATATACGATTAAATAATAAAACAGTAATAAGAAGCGCTACCGAAAGAATACTTAGCTGCTGGTAGACAAATTTAAACCCTTCCTTAGTAGCCTGTTTTATGGTTTCAATTTCATAATGATTCTGAATACTAGCTTGTTGAAGGATTAAATTGAAATGGAAACCGATGAACTCTCCCCAGATTGGAAAAGTTAAAAATGCCAATAGGGAAAATGGAAAGCATCTTTTCGTCTTTGCATGTGTAGCGTCTTGTTCCACAATTTGAATCACGTCTTCAATATTATCCATGGGAATATTTAATGTTTGAAATGCTCCTTCAATTGTGACAACTCTATATTCATCTATGAAACCGTCCTTAAAAAGAAAGAAACGCTTGAATATATTTCCCTCAAATAAATGCTTGTACTTTGATGAAAACTGCTTATCAACATATTTAAATCTAAACCAACAGAATAAAAAGTATGAAATGAAAAACATTATAACATTAAGCAAGCTCCGAAATGATTGAAAAAATAAAGAGACATACATCCAGAAAATATTCAGGAGGAATACATTAAAGAAAAATTTTGCACGTTTGTCTGTAGAAATATTATAAATCGAAAGTCTTTTTTGAAGTTCATATAATTTGCTTATCTTTTGACTGCGAGTTCTTACACTCCGTGCATTCATCCTCATTAACTCCCTAAAATGACTACCAGTTTAAAGTTGTTTTTTATTGGTGTCTTAAACGAGACTAGCATAGCTGTCATGTAGTACTTTAAATATGCTAAAAGGGGGAATGCTATTAATTACCTAATAGACTTAGGAGCTGAAATGTATATAAGAATTTCTTTAATAGCCAGTGAATTCGAAGTACTCATACGGAGAGGGAATTTTAATTCCAGATTGATCCAACTTGAATGATATAGTACATTTAGAAATGAATTGAAAAATAGATAGGGGGATGAGCATCTTCTTTTTCTTCTTTTTTTTTGATGATTTATACAAAAATCGATTTATACAAAAGTCTTTTCGAATCATCTGTGGAGATAAACTTTTATCAGATGGATATTGTGATATTGGAGATTATATAAACGGCCGTATTAAGAAGGAAGAAATCCTTGCGGAGCTTAAAAAAATAAATTCCCCTTTTGAAAAGCTGTACCTTAAACCCTATCCAACGGCGAAAAATATAGAGTCGGCTTGGCTGGATTTTGATCAAAAGGAACTTTCCCTAATTACTGTTGAAGCTATGCAGACAATAGAAGCAAAAGCAGTGGTTAATTGGATTTTTAAAACATTTACTAGCGTATCTGACAGAATGAAAGCTGCAAAAGAACTAACAGATAAATTAGAAAATATATATGGTGCTGACATTCCTTTGGAATTTTCAACTGGACTCATCTACCAAAGCAATAAAGTTGAGTTGAATTTTATTTCTTCTGTGGAGAGCTTTTACAAAACAATAAACAATATAAGGCGTGCTGGTAAAAGCCTTTTTTTTCGCGGGCACTCTAATATTAACCATTCTTTAAAACCTTCAATTATGCGTAAAAAGCAATGGGAGGAACATGAACGTGATATGTATACAGAGTTGTTAATTCAATGTCCACAAAATTTTGTGAATACTAAGTCTCATTTAGATTACCTTGTACAGATGCAGCATTATGGTCTACCGACGAGATTACTAGACATTACACTTAATCCCTTAGTGGCACTATATTTTGCCTGCGAGTTTGAAGAAGATACGCTAGGAGAGATAATTGTTTTTGAAACTGAAACCACCAACATTAAATATCCACAAAGTGATACTATTTCAATACTGGCAAGCCTGCCACTTTTTAAGTATCAAGAGCAACAGCTATTTTTGAAGTATGCAACTGATACCAGCTTAGGCAAGAATGAATTTAATGAAAAAATTGGTCGATTGTTGCATGAAGTTAAACTTGAAAAGCCAGCCTTTAGAGACGAGATAGAACAAGAAGACTTATTGAATTGTTTTATTGTTCTTCCAGTTAAAAATAACAATAGAATTATTAAGCAAGATGGTGCATTCATATTATTCGGGCTATTAAATGATAACGCCACTGTACTCAATAATCTTAGGTATAGAGGTGGAGGTAAGAGAATCCAAATATATATTGTTCAAAATAAAAATGAGATATTCCGGCAACTAAACACTTTTTCAATTAATAAAGCCTCCTTATTTCCTGAAATCGATGATGTTGCAGAATATATTAAGAATAAGTATCAGTAATTATTGTTGCCGACCGAATAGGTCGGCTTTTTGTATTAGAAAAATCAATTCAATTTTAGGTATTTTAATTTATAGTCTTCTTTGTAGTGAAGTCAGATTAAAGTATGCCATTATAATTGAGCAATATATTTCAGAGTTATTAACTTAACTGAATGTTTTGAATGCGACGATGGACATGAGTAAAAAGTTTGAAATGTCGGAGAAACATATTTCAAGATTTTTTAGGGGATTTGAAAGGTGGTGAAATCAAGTATTAGTATAGCTCATTAGCGGCTATATGGTATAATTACCCTTGAAAAATACACCGTATATTGGAAAATATAGTTCTGTCTTTTCTTCTGGGATAATCTCGAAATGCAAATTGAGAAGTGTAAAAGAAAACCTTAATTTTTGAAAATAATAATATGGAAGCGTGATTTAAAATGAAGATTCCTACCATCTTGGATGAATTTCAAAAAACACAAATACAAATTACTTGGGACAAGATTATGACGCTGATTCGTCACCAGATATGGGACAATGCTACTTTAGAACGCTTTAGTAGTTGGAAAAAACAATTTGAGAAGGAAGAAGAACAATTAATTGCCGCATATATGGCGCAGCAATTAATCTATTATAATAAAAAAGATTTTATTTCCATAATCACTCAAACTGTAGCGCAAAGTTTTAGACTTATTTCAAATATGGATCCACGGTGTGTAGAATTAAACAGTATGAATGATGCTCTGTGGGCTCAAATAATGGAAGAGACAAAAAGAAATATACTTGTCTGTCCTTTGACAATTGACAGTCCAGCCGCAAGTGGTTTTATGGTAACTAGACTTTTAAGAGACCAAGGTATTATTGCCGAAAATGAATTATGTAAAAGTTACGATGAATTAATTTACAAATTAAAGAGAAGGACGGTTAAAGCTGTTATATTTGTTGATGATATGATTGGGAGCGGCACACAGGCTAAAGAAGCTCTTGTAAAGCCGCAGGATCTTGCAGGAGGTTATCAATCATTATGTTCCTATTTAAAAGAAAATTACACTGATATACCGTTATTACTTGCTGTAGCAATTGCTCCAAGCGAGTCAAAGGACCTTATAGAAAAAGAAACAGGGCTAAGTGTTCTTGTTGGTGAAACATTACTTAACGAGCATGATGTTCTACATAATGATTACTGGAAGGGAATAAATTACGATGACGGCATGCAATTCCTAGAGTTTCTAAACAAAAAGTGGAATATACCAATTAAAAACTTTGGTACTCATGCTTGGGCAGTGGCTTTTGAACATGGAGTACCAGATGTATCTGCTCCGTTTTACTATGCTAATCCTGAGGGATGGACTTCTTTAATTAGACAAAGAGGGGAGGATTTGTGATATGGAAGGAAAAGCACTTTTTGCAACAAGAGCAGAGGAACTTGGAAATCGAGTATTTGACTATTTTGCTATGCCTGCTGAGTCATTCTATACCCGACTTCTTAATAATAAGGCTGCCGTTTTAGTGGGAGGCCGGGGTACAGGTAAGACTATGTTATTAAAATCACTTGCTTTTGAATATAAGGTGATTCAAAAAAACGAGGAAGAAGCTTTGTTAACCTGGAATAAAGACAATTATCTGGGGTGTTATGTTAGAGCTGATACGAATATAGTCTCTAGCTTCCGGGGTAGAGGCATTGAGGAAGATCTTTGGGGACAATTATTCGCTCATTATTTTAACTATAGAGTCTTACAACAGATAGTAAGAACATTAAAGATTGCCATTGAAAAGCAAGTGATAAACGAAGATGAACTAGTTCCTTTTTTTGAAAGATATTTTGAAGTAGTTGGTATAAGTAATATTATTGACTCTGGGCTCAACGATATTGAAAAACATGTCAGAAGATCATTGGATAGTTTAGTACGTTATATAAATAACCCTAAAAGAGTTGATATGCCAGAATTAATGAATAATGGCACTTTAATATTTGAATGCTGTAATAGTTTGCTTGAAGTGAAAAGAATCAGAGAAAAAACATGGTTTATCCTAATTGACGAATATGAAAATCTTAACGAAGACCAACAAAGGATTATTAACACACTTATTAAAGCAAATCAGCCACCGATTATTTTTAAAATTGCAATGAGGCCTGGTGGATGGTGGACACAGGAAACATTAACAAAATCAGAGAATCTAGAAAATATTGCTGATTTCGATATGATTAATTATCAGACTGACTTTAATGATTCTGACTACGAAGAATTAATAAGAAAAGCGTTTGAAAAAAGCTTGATTAATAATAATATTACCGATCCATACTTCCAAGACGTGGAAAATTTACTCCCGGAGCTTTCACCTGAAGATGAGGCAAGAGAGGTTTTTAAAAAATCAAGGATGCCGGCGGATTTCATAAAAGAAATTGAAAAAGCAATTTATCTTAATACTAATGACGAAATTCTTCAAAAAGAGCTGAAAGAAAAACTGGTTCTTATTGATGATCCATTAAGAACACGATTTCACCTAGTTTTAATTGATCGAGGACAAAAGCCAATAGAAATATTAAAGCAGATTAACAATCAACCTAAAAAGTACAGCGAGGCTTACAGGCATAATAAAGTAGGTACATTATTTCTTTTTTGTAGAGAATACAAAAAAAGGAAAACTTATTGTGGATTTAATTCTTATGTGTTGTTATCCTCAAAAATAATGAGAAACTTTGTGAGTTTATTTTCAAGAGCATGGGAAATCAGTGTCGATCAAGGTTTTACTGTCAGCGATCCCAAGGCATTTACTTGTGAGTCACAGACGGATGCAGCATATGATGTGAGTCGGGGAAAGGTATTTGAAATAAATGCTTATCCTTCAGGACCCAATATGTCATCTTTTACTAATTATTTGGGACGAATATTTGAACAGCTAAACAAGGATCCCAAGCAAAGCCAACCTGAAAGAAATCATTTTGCGATTATTGGTGATGTTTCTAATGATACTCGTAAATTAATGAGAAGTGCGCTCATGTATTCTGTTTTACAGGAGATACCTGCAACTAAACTTCGGGCAGAAGTTGAGGTCCGAGGGGGAGATTATCTTTTTAATAGAATTTATTGCCCCTACTATAATCTTTCATTCCGTAAAATTCACAAACTTGAACTTAAAGCTTCTGAATTTGAGAAACTTATGCTTGGGACTGATTCTGAGAAAAGAATCGTGACTTATCAAGTATTGAAAAAATACAGAAATGATGTAACTGAATCTGATGCTAAAATTGTACAAATGGATCTATTCTAATCATGTTAGTAAGGGAATAAAGGAGCAAAAATATGAGGTTGGATCAGCAATCTTCGTGGCGTTTATTAGATGAAGATAACATTGATTTATATTTCACCCAGCCAGCAGTTCTCTTGAAAGGTCAACATGGGGATGAAAGATGTTTGTATTACCAAAACAAGTTATTTTCCGGGTCTCAAACCTTTGCTATAACATATCAGGATGAGCTATCCCAATTGTTCATAACTAAAATAGATGGAGGATATGAGGAGAACGCTGATGAGAATGATCCTGTAACTCAAGCGGAACTATTAGTTGAGCATGTTATAACATTAAACAAGCCCATAATAATTGACATGACTTCAATGTCAACGGAAGTACTATTTATTCTTATTAAAGCATTTCACCACCACAATTTCGATGACATCATAATTATATATGTTCAGCCCCAAGAATATAAAAAAAATAACCAATCTAATGGAATCATGCCTGACTTTTTATTAAGTGAGGACTATGCTCCCGTTAGTGCAATTCCTGGTTTTTTAAGACTCCCCGATGAAGAGAAAGAACCAAGACTAATTGTATTTATGGGGTTTGAAGGAGGAAGATTCAAGGAACTTTGTGAGCATCTCTTAACAGAAGGTACTATAGAAATTGTTCCAATCTTACCAATGCCTTCATTCAAAGCAGGATGGCATATGCTTGGTATTTATTTAAATTTAGACACTCTTAAATCTAATGATATTATTAGACACCTTAAGAGGGTAACCGCTTGGGATCCATTTTTCGCACTAGCTGTCTTAGAAGAACAATATAAAAATAATTCTGATAGTAATCAACTAATTGTCGCACCTATTGGCACTAAACCTCACACTCTTGCATCTGTTTTATTTGCAGTCAGACATGAATCAGTAAGGATAATGTATGATCATCCAATTGTACATGGGACAAGGACAGAGGGTATAGGGGCAAAAAGAGGCTATTATTTAAAAGGTGTCTTTTCATCTTAGGAGGTACTGCATACAAAAATGAAGGATTACACTAAATACTATACTCCTAAGAACGTAGCTGAAATTTTAATTCAGAACTGTTTGTATATTAGCCCTAGAACGGTAATTGATATTTGTGCAGGTTCATGGAATCTCCTTCACGAAGCTAAAAAAAAATGGCCCTATATCTCAATGACTGGAGTAGACATACAGTTTTCTAATAAAAAGAGTCGTCTTCAAGATGGAAGATTGTTTGCTGCTGAGGCTTTCAAGAAAAATATAAAATACGATCTTGTTCTGGCTAATCCCCCATTTGAGTATGAAACAATAGAAGGCATGGTCTTAGATGAATATAAAAAAATCTTTAGTGAACATAACTTTAATGGGAATATTATGAATCGACTTGAAAGTACGATGTTATTATTCAATTCACTCCTTGTAGAAGACGGAGGGCTCATGGCTTCCATTGTACCTAATAGCACTATAAAGGGCAAAAACCAAATTTCTCTAAGAAAATATTTAAGTGGAAAATTCCATGTTGAGAAAATTATTAGTTTACCCGAGAGTGCATTTGGTAGCTCTGGAATAAGCACTTCAATTATTATACTTAGGAAAACACATAGTACCGAAAGCACGGTCTCCGAAAGTATAGTGCTATGTAATAATGAATTTAAAGTCGTTAAAAATGGAAATATTCCGAATGCAAAAATCAAAGAAGGAATCTGGCAAGTTCATTCTAAGCCAGAAATAGTACGGCTTGCTGGCCCCTTGGAGATATTACGTAATAATATTTCAACTAAGAATTTTTCGGGGATACCTACAGACTATCCAGTTATTCACACTTCATCAATATCAGATCAAATGATAGACCATACTAAGCTAAAATACATAAGTGAGTTAAATGATTATTACCACAGGACATTGGTGGGTGATATTGTTATAGTGAGAGTTGGTAAGAAATATGGTGCGTTTTCACTTATAACAGATAAAGATAAAGATATCTTTGTTTCTGACTGTCTTATGATATTAAGGCCGTATAATCAAGTTGACAGAGAAATTGTCTTATCTTCTTTAGAAAATTTTGATTTCACTCAATTGGTTAAGGGAGTAGCGACAAAATATATAACTAAGCACGATATAGAAGAATTATTTTCTATTTAATGATAGTAAGAAAATTATAGATTAGAAGAGGTCTTTCTTTGGAAATGTTTTTTGTGATTAGGAGGCTAGTTGGGGAGATGACGTGGTGACTCAAATCAAATGTTCATTGGAAAATTAGTTTTCATTGCTTTCCTGCCGGCTTGCTCACCTCCTAATTTATTCTCTGCTAAAACCGTTTAAAGGTTATTATTGGTCACTTCATTCTTTTTCATCATCGTCATCTGTAAACAAAATTGCACCAAAATCATCAGCCAGTTCTTTCTGTATATTGGGGAGTAAGTGCCTATACGTACTGAGAGTCATTGTTACATCAACGTGGCCAAGACGCTCGGTCACTTTCTTAGGGTGAACGCCTTGCAGTAGAAGAAGGGTAGCATGCGTATGTCTTAAGTCATGGAAAGTAATTTTTGGTAACCCCACCTTTTAGTTAAAGAATCAAATGCTCGAAGATGGTTCCTTGGTCCGATGGGTGTTCCAATTTTTGTGCAACACAGAATACCGAAATCCTCTTATAAGTTACCGGCTTGTGCCTTATCAGCTTCAGTTTTCTCAATTTGCTCCTTGATCTTATTCATCGTTATTTTATCAAAAGATACATTACGAACGCTGCCATTATTTTTGGCACCAAGTTTAAGCTGCTTTCCATCGTGAGACAAGTTGTTTACGATGGTTATAATTCTCGGGTTAAAGTATATATTCATTGATTCCTGTCCGAAGTGCCTCGCCTTGTCTAAATCCGCCCGCATATGCTAATACGTAGGAAATATAATAGGGATGACTCCCTTGCCACTTCATCAAATCTGCGGAACTGCTCTAGATTCCAACACCATTATTTCTTTTTTACTGATTCTTGGCAGGGTTACCATTGCAGCCACATTCTTATTAACAACCTCCCGATCAACGGCTCGTTGAAGTACACCCTTTAGAAATTTAAAGACTCCTTTTACGGAGCGTGGCTTGAGTTTCTTCTCTTGGATGAGATAGATCAAAATTCCACAATCATCAGCAGTCAAAGTGACGATATTTTTCTCACCTAAGTAGGGAAGACTATCACCACTTCAAATGATATCACTAATGTTGGGGTATGAGAGCAGGGATGCATAAACATACATCGGCAAAACATTTCACAGAACTAAAAAACGCCGATCTGACACCAGTTTTCATGTATACCTAATTAGCACAACGAACTTCCGAAAAAATCCAAACAAAATAACCCTTGATTTCTCAAGGGGTTTAGCAATCTTCTATGGTCGAGACGACAGGATTTGAACCTGCGACCTCTTGCTCCCGAAGCAAGCGCTCTACCAAGCTGAGCCACGTCTCGTTGAAAATCCGGCATACAGTAGATTGGGCCGAACAGTTTACTATTATACTCATTATCGCGGTAAAAGTAAATTGATTTTACTACAAGCACGCTCCATATTCATTTGCAGTCACTTGGTACACGAGATGGTGTTAGGAGATCAACCGCTCAACTTGTATAATAACCCATAGCAGCATAATTTGCGGCTGGACAGCCAGCCGACGGGGGAGGATCATTGCAAATGGATTTGGGCTTGAAGGGGAAAAAGGCGGTAATTACCGGAGGAAGCAAAGGGATCGGTCTTGCCACGGCACTGCTGCTGGCAGGAGAAGGAGCGGATGTGGCGATCATAGCCCGCACGCTTGAGCCGCTTCAGGAAGCGGCGCGGCGCATTGCGGAAGCAACGGGCAAGGAGCCGCTGATCGTGCAGGCTGATATCTCGTCGGAGGAAGGTGCGCGCGAAGCGGTGGAGAAGGCGGCCGGGCATTTTGGCGGGCTTGATATTCTGGTCAACAACGCGGGGACGTCCGCGGCCAAGCCTTTTGAGGAAGTGGACGGCGCTTCCTGGGACGCGGATCTTGATTTGAAGCTGCTGGCAGCGGTGCACTGCTCACGGGCTGCCATTCCGCATATGCGGGACGCGGGAGGCGGCGCGATCGTCAACGTGACGGCGGTGAAGGGCAAGGCTCCATCCGAGTCCTCGCTGCCGACGTCCGTCAGCCGGGCGGCGGGGCTGGCACTGACCAAGGCGATGAGCCGGGACCTGGCAGGAGCGAACATTCGTGTCAATGCGGTGTGCATCGGGCTGATCCGCAGCAACCAGATCGAGAAGAAGTGGAAGCAGGCGGCTCCGCAATTAAGCTGGGAGGAATTCTCTGCCGATCCCCGGCATAACATTCCGCTGGGACGTATCGGCGACGCCCGGGAAGCGGCCAATGTGATCGGTTTCCTGGTATCGGAGGCGGCATCTTATGTGACGGGAACCGCGGTGAATATCGACGGGGGATCGTCGGCCGTGCTGTAGCCCTTCCCGGCTGCCCTCATTGGGGCTCAGCCCGCTGGCAGCATGGATTGACAGAGCCTTCGGGCGTGGCTATAATTGTGATGTTAAACTGTGAATTGTATAGCGGATAATACGCTGATGAAATGAAGTACGCCGATTACCACCCTTCACCAGAGAACGGATTCCCCGGATATAGACATCCGGGTGCTGCGAGAATCCGGAAGAATGGCCGGCGGAAAGCTGCTTTCGGAGTGCGGGTGTACAAGCCCGCCGGATGGCCCCGTTAACGGCCGTAACAAGGCGATCGCCCGCAAGGCGGCGCACGGTGAGCATCTGATCGGTTCTAGCAGCTGCAATCAGGTTCCCGGGGCGTCAAGGCGATAACCAGGGTGGTACCGCGATATCAATCGTCCCTGAATTCATTCAGGGGCGTTTTTGTTGTTCATTTTACCGATGGGAGCTGTTAATTGAAATGAAAGCTAGTGAAATCCGTTCCAAATGGCTGGAGTTCTTCGCCTCCAAAGGCCACAAAATCGAGCCCAGCGCATCGCTCGTTCCCCATAACGATCCCTCCCTTCTGTGGATCAATGCCGGGATGGCACCGCTGAAGCAGTATTTTGACGGACGCGTGAAGCCGGAAAATCCGCGCATTGCAAATTCGCAGAAGTGTATCCGCACGAACGATATTGAGAATGTGGGCAAGACGCGCCGCCACCATACGTTTTTTGAAATGCTGGGCAACTTCTCCATCGGCGATTATTTCAAGGAAGAAGCGGTTACGTGGGCCTGGGAATTCCTGACGGGCAAGGAATGGATCGGCTTCGACCCGGACCGGCTGTCCGTAACGGTCTATCCGGAGGACGAAGAAGCGTTCAAGCTGTGGAATGAAAAAATCGGTATCCCGGCCGAACGCATCATCAAGCTGGAGGACAACTTCTGGGATATCGGCGAAGGCCCCTGCGGACCCTGCACGGAAATCTTCTACGACCGCGGCGAAGCCTACGGTAGCGACATGTCCGATCCGGAAATGTATCCCGGCGGCGAGAACGAACGCTACCTGGAGGTCTGGAACCTCGTCTTCTCCCAGTTCAACCATAACAAGGACGGCAGCTACACGCCGCTTCCGAACAAGAACATCGATACCGGCGCTGGTCTGGAACGGTTCTCTTCCATTCTGCAGGATGTGGATTCGAACTTCGACACCGACCTGTTCCAGCCGATCATTCAGACGACTGCCAAATTGGCCGGCGTGACTTACAAGGAGAATCTGGAGCAGGATGTCGCGCTGAAGGTTATCGCAGACCATATCCGGACGGTTACGTTCGCGGTTGGCGATGGCGTGCTGCCGTCCAATGAAGGACGCGGCTATATTATCCGCCGCCTGCTGCGCCGCGCGGTCCGCTACGGCAAGACGCTGGGTCTTGACCGTCCGTTCCTGTACGAACTGACAACGGTTGTTGGCGATGTCATGGGTGTCTACTATCCGACTGTCGTGGAGAACCGCGATTATATCGCCAAAATTATCCGCACCGAAGAGGAACGTTTCCATGAGACGCTTTCCGACGGTCTGTCCATTCTGGGCGAAATCAGCGAACGGGCCAAGTCGGAAGGAAAGGATACGATCAGCGGCGCTGATGCGTTCAAACTGTACGATACTTACGGCTTCCCGTTCGACCTGACCGAGGATTACGCCGCCGAGCAGGGGCTTAAAGTGGACCGCGAGGGCTTTGACACCGCCATGCAGGAGCAGCGCGACCGCGCAAGAGCGGCCCGCCACGACAGCGGCAGCATGAAGGTCCAGGGCGGGGCCTTGTCCGAGCTTACGGTTAAAAGCGAGTTTGTTGGTTATAATGACCTCGTAACCGAATCGAAGATCGCCGCGATTGTCGTTGGCGACGAAGTGGTTGAGGTTGCGGGTGAAGGGCAGGAGGCTCAGGTCATTCTGGAGTCGACTCCGTTCTATGCCGAGAGCGGCGGCCAGGTCAGCGACCGCGGCGTGCTGACAGGCGGTTCCGCCGTAGCGAGAGTGAACGGGCTGTTCAAGGCGCCGCGCGGGCAGCATGTCCATATCGTAACGGTGGAAGCCGGAGAGCTTCGGGTTGGCGATACAGTTCGCGCCGAAGTGGACCAGGCGGAGCGCGAGGACATCGTCAAGAACCACACCTCTACGCATCTGCTGCACAAGGCGCTGAAGGAAGTGCTCGGTGGACACGTCAACCAGGCGGGATCGCTGGTGGAAGGCGCACGCCTGCGCTTTGACTTCTCCCATTTCGGCGCCATTACGCCGGAAGAGCTGACAGAGATCGAGCACAAGGTCAACGAGCAGATCTGGCGCGCTCTTGATGTCGTGATCGAGAACAAGCCGATCGACGAAGCCAGGGCGATGGGCGCAATGGCGCTCTTCGGCGAGAAATATGGCGACATCGTCCGCGTCGTCCAGGTCGGCGATTACAGCCTTGAGCTGTGCGGCGGCTGCCACGTGCGGAACACCGCGCAGATCGGCATCTTCAAGCTCGTGAGCGAGAGCGGCATCGGCTCCGGCGTTCGCCGCATCGAGGCGGTAACCGGACGCTACGCCTACCAGTTCACGGAAGGCCAGCTTGATGTGCTGAAGCAGGCGGCCGCGCTGCTGAAGTCCTCGCTGCATGATGTGCCGAAGCGCATCGAAGCTCTGGATGCACGGGTGCGCGAGCTTGGCCGCGAGAACGAATCGCTGCAGTCGAAGCTCAGCGCCGCAGCGGCTGCCGAGCTGACCAGCAGCGTGAAGACGGTCGGCAGCGGGGTACAGGTGCTGACCGCGGCCGTCCAGGCCGGAGGAATGGACGCGCTGCGTTCCATGGCCGACGAGCTCAAGGTGAAGCTCCCGACGGCTGTCATCGTGCTGGGTGCAGCGGCGGATGACAAGGTGAACTTCGTCGTGGCCGTGCCGCAGGCGCTGGTGAAGCAGGGCTACCACGCCGGCAAGCTGGTGAAGGAAGTCGCCGCAGTATGCGGAGGCGGCGGAGGCGGCCGTCCGGATATGGCACAGGCCGGCGGCAAGGACGCTTCGAAGCTTGCCGAGGCGCTGGCCAAGGCGGAAGAGCTTGTAGCGGCGCAGGCTTAACAGGTGATATTAACGGCTGTTCTTGGGAGCAGGAGCAGCCTCAGGATGAGGGACTGAGGACAGAAAGCTTAAAAATAAATGGGGCAGCGGGATCATATCGAGAGAGCTCTCGAATATCCCGCTGCCCGTCTTTTCAGCCTTAGAGACCCTCCAACTGCCTGTTGCTTCACTGCATGATCAGATGATGGAATTTCACGGAGGACCCTCCGTTTGCCTCCAGAAATTTGAAGCTTAAATAGCTTCGTCCCCAACCAAGGGCGAAGCTATTTGACCGGCCGGAGGCCGGAAAGACTGTTCAGGAGCGCTGAGCTCGAAATCGGAGAGACGCAGTACGCAGGCTGGGCTCCTCATTCCGCATCGTCTTTAAGCGGACGGGATGCGGTCAACACCGGTTAACTCGGCGGAAAGCGCCCATAGGCGGACGGCCTGTTCGGGATCAATAGCATAAGCTTTGACTCCCGTACGGTTGTTCTCGTCCACCGAGATTTCGGCGATATCGCAGTCCTCGCAATAGACGCCGCCCATGCCGTTCAGCTGTGGGGAGGTTGCCGCCCATACCTGGGTGGAGGCCCCTTGCTCCGGTGTCTTGAAGAGAGGATTGACGATTTCACCGGTCTCGTCGAGCCAGCCTCTTTCAATCATTTCCTCCTTCGGCATATGGCGCTGCAGCGGTGTCATAATGCCGCCGGGATGCACCGAGAATGCTCTTACGCCGTGCTTCTTCCCGCGCCGATCAAGCTCGACGGCGAACAGACTGATGGCCGTCTTGGATTGGCCGTAAGCCAGGAATTTATGATAAGACTGCGGCTGTGTAAAATGAATGTCGTCCCAGCGAATCGGTGACGTATGGTGGCCAACCGAGGACAAGGCCACGACACGCGCCCCTTCGCCTGCGGACAGTGCAGGCCACAGCAGGTTGACCAGTGCGAAATGTCCAAGATGATTGGTAGCGAACTGGCTCTCCCAGCCTGGGCCGACCCTAGTCTCGGGGTTGGCCATAATGGCTGCGTTCAGGATGGCGATGTCGATGCTTCGGCCGCTTTCCAGGAACCGGTCCGCGAATGCGTGAATGCTTGCGAGATCGGAAAGATCAAGCTCCTCGATTGTAACGCCGTTCAAGCCAGCCAGAGCTTCCTCGGCGAGATCCGGGCGCCGTGCCGGCACGATTACTTGCGCTCCGGCGCGGACAAGTGCCCGGGTAGTCTCCAGGCCCAAGCCGGAATAGCCGCCGGTTACGAGGGCCAGACGTCCTGTGAGATCAATGCCGCTCAAGACTTCATCCGCGGTGCTGCGGTAACCGAAGCCGGAGCCGAGCTTATGCTGCGGTGTTATCGAACCGTTCTGCTCTTCCATGCTGGTTCATCTCCTCTTGGTATGTTGGAGATTTAACTGTACAACTTAGAGAACACTCTAAGTCAAGTGGTTTCCACACTCCAGAGCTGCTGCGCGGTTCCTGCACGGAGATGCTGCTCATAGGTATCGACCTTTCGGCTGATCAGTTCGAGACAGTCGTTCAATTGGGCGATTTGTGAGACAGTCCGCTGCTGGTGCTCGCGAAGGATGGCAAGCCTCTCCTGTTCATTGCCCATTCCCTGGCGGACCAGTTCTGCATACCGCCTGATCTGGGCGATGGGCATTCCGGATGCGCGGAATTTGATGCAGAGGCCGAGCCATTCGACATCGGCCTGCTTGTACCGCCGGCGTCCGCCGCCGTCCCGCGATATGCGGGGGGACAGCATTAAGCCTTCCCGCTCGTAAAAGCGCAGGGAATGTGCGCTTATGCCGGTGCGCTCCGCGACTTGACTGATGCTGAGTTCCTGTTCAAGTTCAAGTTTCATATATGTTGCCAGCTCCTTTATCCATAGGTTCTGCCTTGCCGTTTCCGATGTTCTAAGTCTACATGGTTGTCAGGCAGATTCACAACCAGCTCCCGCCGGGCAGTTCGTGCGGGCAGCTGAACCGGTGGCGTATTGGGCGAAAGAAATGGTTTGATCCGAGAGAAGCGGCAGGTAGCGGTCCGCCATCCTTTACAGTCGGGTTTATCCGCTTCCAATTCACGCTTGTTAAACGTTTGCAATAGCGTAACTACCAAAAAAATCTATATTTTTGTAGACGAAATGCCAAAAAAAGCGTTATTACATCGGCAAAATTTCCTAGGCAGGGCCTGAATATGTTATGATGAGAGCAGCAAGCTGGCTACAGCAGCGGCTGATGGCAGGGCTGTCTGCTGGGGGGATTTTGCAGAAGGAAGGTGTCACAGATGGACTCCATGGACAAAACGGTCAAATTCAATGTGAAGGGCGACGAGAAGGAGGCCTCTCCCCGCGAGATCCTGCTTACGGTGTACGATGCCCTGGTGGAGAAGGAGTATAATCCGATCAACCAGATTGTAGGCTATCTTCTTTCCGGTGACCCGGCTTACATTCCTCGCCACAACAATGCGAGAAGTTTGGTCCGGAGGAAAGAACGTGACGAGCTGATTGAAGAACTGGTCCGGTTCTATCTTGCCAATCAGCCGGCGGAAAGGATCAAATGAGGAAGCTGGGACTTGACTTTGGCGACCGGCGGATCGGGGCTGCCGTAAGCGACGCCTTCGGCTGGACAGCCCAGGGACTGAAGACCATTGAACGCCGCCGGGACGGCAGTGAGATCGATGAAATTCGCCGCCTTATTGAAGAGAATGAAGTGTCCGAGATCGTCGTCGGTCTGCCAAAGAACATGAACGGCACGGTGGGACAGCGGGGCGAGATTTGCATCGAATTCGCCAATCAGCTGCGGGAGACGCTGAATATGCCCGTACACCTTTGGGATGAGCGCCTGACGACGGTATCCGCGGAGCGGGTGCTGATCGAGGGTGATGTCAGCCGCAAGAAACGCAAAGGAATTGTGGATAAAATGGCCGCAGTTCTGATTCTGCAAAATTTTTTGGATGCTAAGGCGTCCCGAGGGAATTAGTTATCGCTTAAGAAGGCACAATATCAGCGGCTGCGCGATTTGTGCCGGCTATTTGGCTTTAGCTTATTCAGCGGGATACCTAACAGTAAAAGGTGAGGGGTGCGCACACATGGCAAACGAACAGATCGGCATGGAAGAGGAACCGGAAATTATTTATATTCCCGATGAAGAGGGGAACGAAGAGGAATTCGAGGTTATCATGAAATTTGAGGTTGACGGCTCCGATTCCAAATACATGATGGTGGTTCCACTCGATTCCGAAGATGAGGAAGCCGACGAAGTATACGCATTCCGTTACGAAGAAGACGGCGACGATCTCCAGCTGTTCATGATCGAGGATGACGAGGAGTGGGCGATTGTTGAAGAGACGTTCAACACGCTCGTCGATGAGCTTGACGGAGGAAGCGGGAATGACTGAGTATTCCGCCGACGCCGGCCAGGTCGTATGGAGCTCCAGGCTGAAAGACGCCTATGGCAGCGCCGTGGAACTGGAAGACGAGAACGGCAAAGCTTCCGTATTCGAGATTATCGCCGAATTCGAAGTGCAGGGTCAGGGATACGCGGTGCTCCGGGATCCTGAAGGGGACGGAGAGCCGGAATTTTTGCGGGTCATCGTGCCGGGTGATGGATTACCGGAGCTGGAGAGCATTGACGACGACGACGAATGGGAGGACATCTCGGAGCTGTACGACGAGCTGACTTTCCCTGACGACGAAGTGTAAGCATATAAGCCTGCGTCCCGGAGGCTGATTTCGCATTCCGGGGCGTGCGCATGCAGGGGAGGGCGGAGCATTCCGCGCTCTTTTTGCACGTATATGACCAATATGCAAAAATATCTATTGAATTTAAATGGATAGAATTTTATATTTAAAGTCGGAAAGTGAGGAAGAGGATTGAAATCCGCCATCCGCAATTCTTTGATTATTCTTCTGCTGCTGATCGTCGCAGCCGGGGGAGCAATCTGGTATATATGGAACGGCATGAAGCCGGCCGGAACGGGTCCCGCTGTCACCTTCACGGTTGATAAAGGGATGGGCAGCTCGGAGATTGCCGATCTGCTGGAGAAGAACGGCATCATCAAGAACGCTACGCTTTTCAAGGGATATTTGAAGTGGACGGGCGAAGGCTCGAAGTTCATGGCCGGCACATACAGCGCCGCGCCCGGCGCGACCTATGACAACCTGATCGAAAGGCTGAACGCCGGGGATGTGGTGAAGAAGGAGACGGTCGTCTTTACCATTCCCGAAGGCTATACGGCCGAGCAGATTGCGGACAAGCTCGCGCAGAGCTGGGGCAAGGATTCGGCGACTTTTCTGACGCTGATGGATTCCGGCCAGGGCTTGCAGGAGACTCAGGTGCTTGGCATCCCGCAGGAGGATGATCTCAGGCACCGTCTGGAAGGCTACCTGTTCCCCGATACGTATGAGCTGGTCAAGGAGAGCACACCGGAGCAGGTCATCGAGAAGATGCTGGAGGAGACGCAGAAGAAACTGGACAGAATTCCGGACTGGAAGAATAAGTTGAAGGAGCGGGGGCTGACACTACATCAGCTGCTCACTGTCGCATCACTGGTGGAGCGTGAGGTGGTCGTGGACAGCGAACGGCCGCTGGTGGCCGGGGTTATCTATAACCGGCTGAAGAAGGAGCAGAAGCTTGAGATCGACGCCACCGTCCAGTATTTGCTGGATAAGCCGAAGGAACGGCTTCTCTACAAGGATTTAGAGGTAGACAGCCCTTATAATACGTACCGGAATGCCGGTCTTCCGCCCGGCCCGATCTGCAGCCCGGGATTGCCTTCCATAGAGGCGGCTCTTGAGCCGGAAGCGTCGGACTATTATTTCTACGTCACCAAGAAAGACGGCAGCAAGACCCACTTGTTCGCCAAGACCTATAAAGAACATTTGGCCAACATCAAAAAGAGCGAAGCGGAAGCGAAATAACGTCTCGCGCTTATGCATATCAACATCGCAGGCCGCCTGATGCGGCCTGCGACCATTGACAGGAGGATTCACCATGACAAGCAAACCGGAGCTGCTGGCGACGGCCGCTTCCCTGGAGGAAGCGGCCTTGCTGCTGGATGCAGGAGCCGATGCGCTGCTGATCGGCGACGACCGGTTCGGCATGCGGCTGGCCGGCCATTTCAGCCTGGAGGATACGGCGAAGGCTGTAGAGCTGACTCACGCGCGCGGCCGCAAAATTTATACAAGCCTCGCAGGCCTGATGCCGAACGAGCTGCTGGATGAACTGCCGGCCTATGTGAAGGCACTTGCAGAGCTGGGTGTGGACGGCGCGGAATTCGGCGATCCTTCGGTTCTGGCGGTCGCCCGCCGCGAAGCGCCGGGACTTAAGCTTCACTGGAACGCCGAAATGACATCCACCAATTTCGCCACGGCCAATTATTGGGGCCGCAAAGGCGCTTCCCGTGTCTGTCTGGCGCGCGAGCTCAATATGGATGAAATTACGGAGATGATTCCGAAGCTGGAAGTGGAAGCCCAGGTCCAGGTTCACGGCATGACCAATATTTATCATTCCAAGCGCAAGCTTGTGGAGAGCTATATGAAGCATCAGGGCCGGCCGGTGCAGGACGGCAATCTGGGCCGTGATCGCGGCCTATTCCTCGTCGAGGCGGAGCGCCCGGGCGAGAAATTCCCGATTTATGAAGACGAGAGCGGCACGCATATCATGAGCTCGGACGACATTTGCATTCTGGAAGACCTGCACATTCTGATGGGAGCGGGCGTGCACAGCTTCAAGGTGGAGGGCTTGCTGAAGACGCCCGCCTATAACGCAATTGCGGTCAAGGCTTACCGCGCGGCGATCGACGCTTACGCGGCCGACCCGGATTCCTATGCGTTCCATGAACAATGGCTGGATGATATACGCCGCCTGCAGGATCCGGAGCGCGAGCTGTCGTTCGGTTTCTTTTACAAAGAGCAGGTGTATTAATTATCGTAAGGGAAGCGGCAACGCTTCCTGAAATACAGGAGAGGAGACAAGGTATGAGCACTGTGGCCAAGCCGCAATACAAAGGCAAAAGATACCGCCTGGACAAACCGGAGCTCCTGGCTCCGGCGGGCAATCTGGAAAAATTGAAATTCGCCGTGCATTATGGCGCGGATGCGGTATATATCGGCGGGCAGAAATACGGCCTGCGTTCGAACGCGGACAATTTCAGCTTCGAGGAAATGCGGGAAGGCGTGGAGTTCGCCAAGAAATACGGCGCCAAAGTATTTGTCGCCACGAATATTTATGCGCACAACGAGGATATCGAGGGCATTGAGGAATACCTCCGCAACCTGCAGGAGGCCGGCATTTCGGCCATCATCGTTGCAGATCCAGCAATTGTCGATATCGCGCTGCGCTCGGCGCCGGGGCTTGAGGTACATTTGAGCACCCAACAGTCCACACTGAACTGGCAGGCGGTCTCATTCTGGAAAGAGGAAGGGCTGCCGCGGGTCGTTCTGGGCCGGGAGACGAGCCTGAAGGAAATCTCGGAAATCAAGGAGCATGTCGATATCGAAATTGAAGCGTTCATTCATGGCGCGATGTGTTCTTCTTATTCCGGCCGGTGCGTGCTGTCCAACCATTTTACGGACCGCGATTCCAACCGTGGGGGCTGCTGCCAGTCCTGCCGCTGGAAATACGATTTGTTCGAGGACGCCCGGGGGCAGGAGGAGTGGATCTCCGAAGAGGAGCATGCCCTCCGTTCGGCTTCACCGCTTGTTCCTGGCGTCAGCCAGCTGCCGCTGCACACGCCGGAGGACAATCCTTTTACTATGGGAGCCAAGGACCTGTGCATGCTGGAGAACATTCCGGATCTGATCGAAGCGGGAATTGACAGCTTCAAGATTGAAGGGCGGATGAAATCCATCCACTATGTGGCGACGGTTGTTAATGCGTACCGCAAGGCGATTGACGCTTACATGGCCGATCCCGAGCATTATGAAATGAAGCGTGAATGGCTGGATGAACTGAACAAAGCAGCCAACCGGCCGCTCAATACCGGATTTTTCTACGATACACCGGATCATGAGGACCATATTTACGAGCCTGAGGAAAAAGCGGCACCTTACGATTTTGCCGGACTCGTGCTGGATTATGACGCGAAGACGGGAACGGCGCTGATCCAGCAGCGCAACCATTTTAAGCCCGGACAGGAAGTTGAATTCTTCGGCCCTGACATCACGCCTTTCAAGCAGATCGTCGGCGAGCTGTTTGACGAGGAAGGAAATGCGCTGGATGCTGCCAGACACCCGCTGCAGCGGGTGCGCATGAAAGTGGATTATCCGGTTGCCTATTTCGATATGATGCGCAAAAAAAAGTAACGTCTGCCCATTGGCGTGAAGGATCTGGATAATTTTGGTTTTTGACTTAGAAGGGCTACTTCTTACTGAGGATGGCATATACGTGATGAAGGAGCTTGTTGGCGCAAGCGATCACGACCACCTTGTAGGGCTTGCCCTCTTTTTTTTGTCGTAGTACTCCCGGAGTCTCGGGTTGATCTTTACTCGAATTCCGCATTGTACAGCTAAATATAACGCGCGTCGAAGTCGTTTGGTAATTCGGCTGCTCGTCGCCGTGAATTTCCCCGAGCTGAATATCCCAGGGTCTAGGCCTGCGAAAGCCACCAGTTGTTTGGCTTCTCTAAATTTCCGGACATCTCCGATTTCTGCGACAATAACCGCTGCGATCTTATCTCCGATTCCTGATATGCTCTTCACCAGTCCCACCTCTGGAAGACCCACTGCCAGCTCCTCGATCTGCTTCTCACTATTCTGGGAACACTTGATCCAGTAAGGCTCTCATGTTTAATTTCGCCTGCACAAACATCCCGGTTACAAACTCATGCTGCCTCGTTTCATGCTGAAGCTTGTTATAGCCCTCCTCCCAAGACCGGTGCGAAGTCACATCTCCCCGGTAATACATCTCGGCTAAATGCCAGGCATCTGAGGGATCTGTCTTTACTTTTCGCAATTGAGTGTCTTTGGTTTGCTTGGCCTGCAGCGGATTCACGTTAAAATAGGTCCGCCCGCTGCGCTCCAGGTACGCGGCAAGCACGGTGATAGTGACCGGGCACTTCAAGAATGATGACTGGCGAAAGCCCAGTCTATGTCTGCAACTGCGCCAGCAGCTCCCCCAGCTTCTCAAATCCCTCTTTCTCATGAGAAATCCGTAACGCTTTTCCATAAGGCTCGTTCCGCATGAAAAAAAGCTTGGTTGACTCCAAACAAGCCCTTCGGTTGACGATCAAGTTGTCAGCATTTGCAAAACAATTTAATTCATGATAAATTCTAACTAACGATAGTTAGATTTTATAGAAAGGGGTATTTGGCATGGCATGGTTATTTCTTGTTCTTGGAGGGGTTTTGGAGGTAGGATGGGCTATCGGCTTGTCATATTCAGATGGCTTCACAAAGATCGCAGTCGTGGTGCCAACTATCATTTTAATGGTAGCCAGCTTCTATTTATTTGCAAGAGCGACAAAATATCTTCCAGTGTCGACGGCTTATGCAGTTTTCACCGGAATCGGTTCTTTTGGGACGGCTCTTGTTGGAATGATGTTTTTAGGTGATCAAGTGAGTGTATTGAAAATTGTACTAGTAATCATTCTTATTAGCTGTATTATTGGGTTGAAATTCGTTTCTAATCAACCAGAGAAAGTGAAGGGGGCTTGAAAATGAGCTGGTTCTTACTTATCATCGCAGGATTATTGGAAGTTGGAGGCGTAATATTTTTGAAATTATCCGAGGGCTTTTCAAAATTAAAGTATACATTAATTTATACTTTGCTTATAGGGGCAAGCTTTTTTCTACTTTCCTTGTCTTTAAAAGAAATCCCAATTAGCATAGGTTATGGAGCATGGACCGGCATTGGTGCGGCAGGGAGTGTGTTGTTGGGAATGTATGTTTTCAAGGAGCCTAAGGACTCCAAAAAAATAGCTCTTGTTAGTGGAATTATATTGAGTATTGTGGGATTGAAGTTAGTCTCTTGAAATTATTCACCTAGCATGACTTCATTCTTTTGAAGAATGTTCAATCGCCTAACAACTCAAGCATGCACGTTTCGATAAAACTTAAAATTATTATGAGGTGGTTAAGGTTGAGTAAGGGAGAAGAAACAAAACAAAACATATTAAAAAATGCACTTATCTTGTTCTCTACACAGGGTTATGCACAGACTTCTATTCGAGATATCGCATTGAAAGTAAAAATTAAAGCACCATCTATTTATGCTTATTTCTCAAGCAAGGAGGAATTGTTCGAAAGTGTAGCGGATTATGTGATGAGTGATTATTTAAATTTTGTACGCCAAAAAACCACTGACATCATAGCTCTTTCTAAAGAGGATAAATTATACATATTTACAGAGCAAATAATTGAATATCTTTATGAAAATGATCTTGCTAATTTTGTAATAAGATATTCCGTGGACCCTCCTGATCAATTTAAAGATGCTATCTCTCAGCGATTTAATGAAGTTGATGAAGAAATTACAAAGCTAATTCGTGCTATTTTAAAGCCTGAACTTGAAAATTATATCAATGAAGATACCATTATTGCTTCGTTCTTTTGTATTTTAGATGGAATGTTGCTATCTATTGGGAACTCATCAAGGGAAGAATGTGAAATCAGGTTAAAGGCAATATGGGAAGTATTTTCACGTGGGATTAACAAGAATCATTAAAAAATCCTATTTTTAATCTTAGTTTTGGCAATAGTGTAAATGATTCTGGAAAAGCGAGCGGTCGCCTCTGTTCCCGGAATTCTACTGTGTCTGAATTTGGTCCTATCCATGAAATCCGGGAACAATTAGACAGGGGGTTCCATACTAGCATGGGAAATACGTAAATATGGTTTCTTGGAGCTATCAAGGATTTCGTTCTGGCGCTGGTCACCGTACCATTTATTTTGTTCTACTTGCTGAAGGATGGAAAAAAGCTGCCGGATTTCATTCTTCGTTTTGTACCCGTACGCCTTCGTCAATCAACCCACCGGGTCATGTCAGAAATGAACGGACAAATAAGCCATTATATCCGTGGACAAATCATCGTGAGCTTCTGTATCGGCATTCTTATGTACATTGGATTTTTAATAATCGGGTTGGAGTATTCACTTGTTCTGGCGATCATCGCCTCCTGTACGAGTATTGTACCTTATTTGGGACCTGCCATTGCCATAACTCCGGCACTGATTATTGCGACGGTAACTTCTCCTTTAATGCTGCTGAAGCTTATTATCGTATGGACAGTCGTTCAATTGATCGAAGGGAAATTCATTTCGCCGCAAAACTACACACTTGTTCCAATGGTTCGAAATGCGGTCTCATTTGTATGATTCCGATACGGAAAGCAATGATCCAATGGCAACAGAAACAACAGAAGCGATTGAACCTTCAAGAATATTGCCCTCAAGAAAATAAGGTATCTAACCTTGCCTGCTATTCTGTTAATAATTTGTACAGGGGGATGATGCACATATTTAATATATTGGTGGTAGAGGACGATCCGTCATTAAGAACGCTTTTCTGTACGGTATTATCCAAAAATGGTTTTGTCTATTTTGAAGCAGAGGATGGAACCGAAGCATTGGCTATTCTTGAAAAGCAGTATATTGACCTTATGATTTCAGATATCATGATGCCGAATATAGATGGTTATGAATTGGTAAGGATTATGCGCGAGAATGGGTATAATTTGCCTGTGCTGATGATAACTGCGAAAGATACCTTTGAAGATATGCAGAATGGATTTCGTGCGGGTACTGATGATTATATGATAAAACCTGTTAATGTTAATGAAATGATATTGAGAGTTAGTGCTCTTCTTAGGCGAGCGCGGATTGTAAATGATAAGAAACTGCAATTCGAAGATATGGAGCTATACTATGATGATCTTACAGTATCACTTAATGGAGAAAGTATGGTTATTCCGCAAAAAGAGTTTTATTTACTTTACAAACTGCTCTCCAATCCGAATAGGGTTTTTACCAAGCAACAGCTTATGGATGAAATCTGGGGGATGGATACAGTGAGCAGCCAGCATACTCTGGATGTGCATATAAGCAGAATCAGAGAACGTTTTAAGGAAAATGTGCCGTTTGAAATTAAAACGATCCGGGGGCTTGGATTCAAAGCGGTGAAGAAAAATGGATAAAATTAAGGATAAACTGACGATTTCGCAAATTTTTGCACTGATTATGGCGGTTATTATTTCGATATCCATGGCTTTAACTTTCTTAATTATATTTCTATTGCTTCGGGTTGCTGTAGATCCGTTTACGGGAGTACTTACGTCATCTATGTTTATTGCACTTATGAGTATTGGGGTGGGAACACTCCTGTCTACATACGTCTCTAAGAAAATGCTGCGTCCCATTTTAAAAATCAATGATGCCGCCAAGAAGGTGGCCATGGGGGATTTCTCTGTACGTCTGGAGGAAGGAAGTATAGCCAATGAAATCAGGGAAATAGCGGGGAATTTTAATCTTATGGTACGTGAGCTCTCCAATACTGAGACCTTGAGAACAGATTTTGTAAGCAATGTTTCTCATGAATTCAAAACTCCGCTGTCTGCAATTGAGGGGTACGCAACATTATTACAAGATGACTCACTCACAAGGGAAGAGGCAGAGAAGTATGTCCGGCATATCTTGGAGAACACGGGGAGGTTGACGAAGCTGACCCAGAGCGTCCTATCCTTATCCCAAATCGAGAACCAGGAGATCGTTCTTCAGAAGGAGTACTTCCAACTGGATGAGCAGATTCGGCGCGTTCTATTAGGCTTTGAAGGCATATGGGAAGACAAGAATCTGACGATAGATCTCAATCTGGAGGAAGTTGTTATCTATGGAAGCCAGTCTCTGCTGGCACGGGTATGGAGCAATCTGATTGATAATGCGATCAAATTCTCCAATCAGGATGGAATGTTATCCATCGACTGTAAGACTGAAGGTAACAATATAGTAGTAATCATAAGAGATACTGGTATTGGAATGGACGCTGAGGTTATGAAGCATGCCTTCGACAAGTTTTACCAAGGGGAACGCTCGCATCATGGGAATGGCAATGGCCTTGGCCTTGCCCTGGTAAACCGAATAGTGACACTATGTGAAGGAACCGTGACTTTGGAAAGCGAAAAGGGAAAAGGAACGACAGTTATAGTGACATTTTAAGCGAAGAATATAAGGGAATTTAGCTGTAGAAAAGTTGAATTTCAGTTGAGACTTAATTGAGAAAGAGTTGAAGAAGGGCTGATAAGATTAGTTTGTCAGATGAAAGGGGTGGAGATTTTGGGGATTAAAATTGTTGTTGATAGTTGTTGCGACCTTACTCCGGAGCTAAGCAAAAGCCTTGGAATTGTAACGGTCCCGCTAACCATGACTTTGGGAGAAAAAAGCTTTGTAGATGATGAAGATCTAAACTTGCCAGTATTTATGGAGGAAATGAAAATTTGCACCTCCAAGGTCGGTTCTGCATCTCCGTCGCCCATGCTGTATAAAGAAGCGTTTCGAGGATCCCATTCCTCTTTTGCGGTTACAATATCAAGTAAGTTATCGAGTTCTTTTGCAAGCGCAATGATGGGGAAGGCTATGGCAGAGGAGGAGGACTTGGGTACAGACATACATGTTTTTGATTCAAAAAGCGCATGTGCAGGTGAGGTGTTGCTTGCGCTCAAAATCGATAAAATGATCAAGGATGGCCATCAGAAATCAAAGATCATTTCTTCGATTGAAAGCTTTATAAAAGAGATGAAAACATATTTTGTTTTGGAAAATATCGATAATTTATTGAAGAACGGAAGGCTGAATAAAATTACCGGCAAAATAATTTCAATTTTTAATGTAAAGCTCATCATGGGAGCAGATAGAGAAGGGAATATAGGCCTGTTTTCTAATGCGCGCGGACAGAAACAAATCATTGAGAAATTAGCTGGTACTATTGAAAAAAGCGGCAGAGACACCAAAGGAGAAAGCATGGTCATTGCCCATTGTAACAATCCTGGGCTTGCCGAAAGGTTAATGAGTACAATAAAAATGAGGTACCATTTTAAGGAAATTCTCATTGTACCCACGAGAGGGATAAGTTCCATCTATGCGAATGATAAGGGTATCGTCATGGCATTCTAACCAATATGGATGGGAGTCTGAGGTTAAAGGCCCTCATTCTATTTATATAACCCCTGAGGATTTCATATCCTCGTTTACGCCAGCGGTTTCTGCTTTCCATTATTTATTACCTGCTGCGACCGCTTGCAGACATGCTGGAGAAGCGTATATTAAATCGGACCTTAACTGATCTAACTGTCGATAGGTTTAATAATAAAAAGGGGGAATTTGTTGGTGGCTATACATGTTGAAAACGGAAGCGTCAATATATCAAATCAGGTTATTGCCAAAATTGCCAGCACAGCGATTCAAGACAATCACGAGGTTACAGCTCTTGTAGAAGGTCGGACCAAGCGCACTGACAGGAACAAATTTTACAAGGCTGTCGGAATTAGTATTAACGAGATGAAAATTAAGATTGATATACATCCGGTTGTTCGGCTTGGAAAACCGCTCCACCAAATATCAAGAGCTCTTCAGCTAGCGGTAAAGCAAGTGGTGGAGAACATGACTGGATTAATCGTGTCAGCAGTCAACATTAATATTATCGGGGTTCAGTTCAACGAATGATGGGGTGCAAATGCAATTCCACCGATTTCTGAGCCTGATTACTGTTGTGGGGGGTATCCAGTCAAATGATCCCGCTTGAAAATGCAATCACCATCCTTAAGGCTGAAGCTCAATCGGCAGTCGGTGCAAGACTTAATCAAGTGGCGTTGGAATATATGGCATATACATTAGCTGGGTCACAAACAACTGCTTGCTCATCGAAAGTGGGAACTTATTGGATATAGTCTTCGGCATGTAAAGTCGCTATACTCAATGATTACCATGAAAGAAGGTGAGGATGATGAGTTCCACATTGGCACAATCGCCTCCTTACCGGAAAGCAGAGGTTTGGGAATAGGCTCGCGGCTTCTTGCGTTTGCGGAGGAACAAGCTTTTATGCAAGGGTTTACCAAATGTTCCCTGACTGTAAAGAAGGAGAACGAACTTGCCTTTAAATTATATAACCGTTTAGGCTACCAAATTACGGGTGAAATCAACAAGCCGGCTTATTCGTTATACCGAATGGCTAAAATGCTCGTGTGAGAACATGGAGCTTGTGATATCAGCCACCAACAAGATTATATTGAATAGAAAATATGTGAGCCGGTCAGGGTAGAGTAATTCAACCTTGACCGGTTTCTTTTGCAAGGAATACGATTAATCTCTAAATATATATTTAGGTATCATTTAAACTAAGCTTGGCAAAATAATCAATTGCAAACTGACGAAATAACCGTGCTGCCTGCGGAAGATAGCGCTCTACAGTATATGAGAGTGATAGGGTTCTTTCACAAACTGGTTCTTCAATATGCAAAAGCTTCATAGAAGATCCTGTAGACCCTCCCCACGTAATTGCAGGAATAAATGCGATACCTTGCCCCGCTCTAATAAGACCTCGAACAGTTGATGGATCATCGCTTTCAAAAATAATATGAGGGATAAATCCGGCATATTGGCAAAACCTGTCAGTTGCTTCCCGAAGACTCTGACCCGCTTTCAGGCTTATGAAGTCATCGTGTGCAACCTCGCTTAGATGGATGCTTGTTCGCGTAGCAAGAGGATGTTCAACGGGAACTGCGAGAAAGATTTCTTCCTTTACAATAGGAATACTATTAGTACCTTCAAGCTTAATAGTGGATGAGGAAATACATAAGTCAAAATCTGGTTTTGTTATTGAACTGGGGAAATGCTGAATTAGGTTGAAACTTATATGTGGGTACTCCTTGCGAAAGGAACTTAAAAGTTCTGGCAATAGATTAGAAGCAGCAAGCACCGCCAGCTTTACGCCTCCAAATGTTCTTCCGGCCAAATCATTCAGTTCATTTTTACCGTCCTCAATAGCAGTCAATGCTTGTTCTACTCTTTTTAAAAACGATTTACCATATTGATTTAGATGTATATACTTTCCACGGCGGTCAAACAATAAAACTCCGAGTTCTTTTTCTAAAAGTGAAATCGTTTTACTAAGTGCCGGTTGAGGGATATGAAGTTCTTCTGCTGCGCGTGTTACGTGTTCATAACGAGCAACGGTTTGAAAATATTTAAGTTGTAATAGTTCCATAATAGATCCTTCCATACATTATAATATATATATATTATATACAATTATATATTAGACGTTATATATTTCTAGCTTATAATTAAAACAAGGAAGAAATTGCAGGTTATTGAGAAGGAGGGGGTTATGATGAATGAATCGGAGCCAGGTATAAGTTCAGGTCGATCCTGGACCACTCGCCGTGATAAAAAAGCGCGTCAAATAGCTAAGGCTGAGAAGCTAGTGAAGGGGCGTATCATACCAACTGACACAATAGTTGAAGTTCTTGAGGCCCTTATAGTGACTGGCGACTGTGTAGCACTGGAAGGCAATAATCAAAAGCAGGCGTCTTTCCTTTCTAAAGCACTTAATAATGTAGATTCAAAAAAGGTAAATAATTTGCATATGGTGATGTCCAGTGTATCAAGACCGGAGCATCTTGAACTCTTTGAAAAGGGTATAGCAAGGAAGCTGGATTTTTCATACTCTGGAGCCCAAAGTCTTCGTATGGCACAAATGATTGAGGATGGTGTGGTGAAAGTAGGTTCAATCCATACTTATCTTGAGTTATTTGGAAGGCTATTTATTGATCTAACACCAAATATAGCATTGGTTGCTGCGGACAAGGCAGATGCAGAGGGTAATCTTTATACCGGACCAAACACGGAAGAGACACCAACCATAATTGAAGCTACAGCATTTCGTGATGGCATTGTCATTGTTCAGGTAAATGAACTGGTTGATGAATTGCCAAGGGTGGATATTCCAGGTTCATGGGTAGACTTTATCGTTGTAGCTGACCGGCCCTATCAGCTGGAAGCTTTATTTACGAGAGATCCCAGACTGATTAGTGAGATGCATATTCTGATGGCTATGATGACTATTCGTGGGATATATGAGCGTCACAACGTAACTTCACTTAATCATGGAGTAGGCTTTAACACAGCAGCTATTGAGCTGATTCTTCCGACTTACGGTGAATCCCTCGGATTAAAGGGGAAGATCTGCAAGAATTGGGCTCTTAATCCTCACCCCACACTTATTCCTGCCATAGAAAGTGGCTGGGTGGAAAGCGTGCACTGTTTTGGTGGGGAAGTGGGCATGGAAAAATATGTTGCAGCACGACCGGATATATTCTTTACCGGACGTGACGGCAGTCTTCGCTCTAACCGAGCGATGTCCCAGGTTGCCGGTCAATATGCAGTGGATTTGTTTATAGGATCTACTTTTCAAATAGATGCTGATGGAAATTCGTCAACAGTTACCTTTGGTAGACTTGCCGGCTTTGGAGGAGCGCCTAATATGGGAGCCGATCCTCATGGGAGAAGACATGCAACAGATGCTTGGTTAAACATGATTACTGGGGAAAGCCCTGTAGTTCGGGGGCGGAAACTGGTTGTTCAAATGGTGGAGACTTTCCAAAATGGGCATACACCTGTATTTGTTGAGTCCTTGGATGCGATTAAAGTTGGGCATGATGCTAAATTGCCTGTAGCACCGGTAATGATTTACGGTGATGATGTTACACATGTTGTAACAGAAGAAGGAATTGCTTATTTATTCAAGGCAAGGAGCCTTGAAGAGCGGCGTATGGCGTTAGCCGCAGTAGCTGGTGCAACATCCATCGGACAAAGATGCAGTATTGAGATGGTGCAACAATTAAGGCAGGATGGAATTGTGGCTTTGCCAGAGGATCTTCATGTTAGGCGGACTGATGCCAAACGTTCCTTGCTGGCTGCAAAGAGTATAGATGATCTAGTGAAATGGTCCGATGGATTATATGAACCACCGGCCAAGTTCCGCAGCTGGTAATAGGCTTATCATTTGGAGGTATAAGGATTATGGAGATATTAACCTTTAAATATAATGCAACAAAGTCTGTGCCTAAGCATGCATATATTGGGGTGGTTGCTTCAGGAGATTTGGAAATATTGCTGGAGCCATCAAAAGAAGAGAATGCATATGTCGTTGTAAGAACTTCTTCTGATGGTTTCAGGCAGACATGGAAGAGTATTTTAGACAGATTTTTTTCTGTAAATAACATTGCTGTAAATATTGAAATTAACGATTTCGGCGCAACTCCAGGAATGGTTTCGATGAGATTATTACAGGTGTTGGAGGTGTGCAGCATTGAAAAAACTGAAGGATAGTTTTGTAGAGCTAAATGCCCGCGAAAGGTCAAGGGCCCTGCTTGATAAAGATACGTTTAGAGAATTGCTTGGGCCATTTGAGAGACTGGAATCTCCACACTTGTCACAGCAAGGTATAGTGCCGCAAAGCGATGACGGTGTAGTGGTAGCTCGCGGTTTAATTGATGGAAAATCCGCTGTAGTTATAGCTATTGAAGGGGCTTTTCTAGGAGGCGGTATTGGTGAAGTTTCCGGTTCGAAAATCGCCGGAGCACTGGAGCTTGCAATTCGTGATAACGAGAAAGGTGTAAGAACTCTTGCAGTAGTTGTGTTGGACAGCGGTGGTGTGAGACTTCAGGAAGCCAACTATGGATTGCTTTCGATTTCGGAAATTCAATCTGCTATTGTTGCTTTACGCAAGCTTGTACCGGTAGTCGGTATTATACCGGGAAAGGTAGGTTGTTTTGGCGGAATGTCCATGACAGCAGGCTTATTCAGTACAATCATAATGACTCCTGAAGGTAGGCTCACATTGAACGGTCCCGAGGTTATTGAACAGGAGGCTGGTATAGCTGAATGGGATTCTACAGACAGAAAAATGATATGGAATACGATCGGAGGTATACAGCGTCACGCTGTAGGTTTAGCAGATGTTCTTGTTGAAGATGACATAACCGCGATAAAGAAAGCGCTTCAGACTACTTTCGGAAGTGAACAATATAACGGATTCAGAAGCTCTCAAGTAGATTCTTATCTTTCCAAACTTTACGCTATTGACCCTACTAAAACGCTAACTCCATTAGAATTGCGTCAAATGTGGGAAAGCGAAGCAAGTATGGGGGCTGTTGAAAATGAAGTAAAGGACCATATTGAAAATTTTGATGAAGAAGTGATAAGCCGTGGGAAAATCTGGTTTAAAGCCCTAACGGGCTTGTTAAAACCAAAACTCGGGAATGTGCCTTCAGTATTATGTGCTGATAATGAATTAAGCGGGGAACTTGTTCGATATATTACAGTGGTTCCAAATCCCAATAGCCGTTTTCCAAGAGCTCGTCATGGTGAAGTGGGTTTGGAGGAAGGGTGGACTATTGCAAAATATGTTCGTGAAGCAATAGAAGAAGATGCAAACAAAGAAATGCGTCGGGCAATAGTTGCAGTGGTCGATGTACCGAGTCAAGCTTATGGTTATAAAGAAGAATTACTAGGAATTTTTTTATCCTGCGCAGCTTCAGTAGATGCTTATGCAACTGCAAGATATGCCGGTCACCCGGTTATCGCATTACTTGTTGGGCCAGCTATATCTGGAGCATTCTTGGCACATGGATACCAGGCTAATAGGATTATAGCGTTTGATGATCCGGGTGTTATAGTGCATGCAATGTCAAAACAGTCTGCAGCCAGAATTACAAAGCGAAGTGTTGATGAATTAGAGTCAGCTTCTAAAAAAGTCCCGTCAATAGCCTATGATATTCGGTCCTATTCAACCCTTGGAGCTTTGCATGAATTAATGACGGGTATCAATGTAGATGACCCAGGCAAAGAGGATGTTGAAAAGGTATTCATTAGTCTGGCAGCGGCTATAAAAACTGCACGTAAATCTCCAAAGGACTTGAGCAACCGGCTCACTTCCCATAATGCTGTAACGGGAAGGGCTGCTTCCATACAAGTACGGGAAAGGCTTGCAAAGGAATGGAGTTAAATCCACATGATTTAGTGCGATTTAGAAATATTGATAATATAATCTTCGATTCGCCAAAACCTCAATGGGTGATTGAATCTCTGATGAGAGCGCCGTTTGTAGTGGTGCGCCGAGCTCCAATATTGGGGAATGTGGTTCCGGTAGGGATACGTGGAGGTGTTCGAAATCAGAGGTTGGCTGCAGCTATAGAACTTGAAAATATAATCCAGCGTGTCACTCCTGAAGAGCTCGCTTTGAGTAAAAGCTGGAGAATAAACAAGCACCTTCAAGAAATCGGAATTTCTAGTGCCCTTGAATATGTAGACAGCATTTTAACTCAGGAAAGAATAAATTGGGGGCCAACCGGAAGCGTAGGCTTTGAACTTGCCAGTGAAATAATTACAGCTACAGAAAACAGTGATTTGGATATAACCATTCGAGCTTCGGAGTTTATGTCTATCGATACTTCGAAAGAGCTGATGATTCAGCTTCTGCAGGCATCTGTGAAAGTTGATGTACAACTTGAAACATTAAAAGGTTGCGTAATACTGGCTGAATATGCAAGAGGTGAAAGTTCGATTATGATTCGTACAGCAAATGGGCCTCGTCTCGTTAAGAATCCGTGGTTATAAGATTATGTTTGGAGGTGCAGAGTGAGCATCGCCTATATATTTTCAGGTCAAGGTTCGCAAAAGCCTGGTATGCTTCATGATTTACCTGAGCACCCCATAATTACGAAAACAATTGAGGAAGCAAGTATGGTTTTAGATGAGGATGTACTTCGTCTGGATACAAGCGAAGCCCTTACATCTACAAGAGCGGTTCAACTTTCTTTACTTATTCACGAAGTAGCAGCAGCCAGCCTGTTAATGTATGAGGGAACGACCGCAGACATGGTTGCGGGGCACTCCATTGGGGCTTTTGCAGCAGCTGTTGTCTCTGGTTCGCTCCTTTTTTCAGATGCAGTAGCTGTGGTGGAGTTAAGAGGCAGGCTTATGCAAGAGGCTTATCCATCAGGGTTTGGGATGGGTGTTATTATTGGACTGGATGAAAGCCGTGTAACTTTGCTGACAGCTAGGATAAATACAGATAACACTCCGGTTTTTATTGCAAACCTGAATGCACATGATCAAATTACGATTGCAGGCAGTATTTCTGCTATAGAGCAAGTTTTTACTTTGGCCCGTTCTGTAGGAGCGCGCAAAACCAAACTTCTTGACGTAAGTGTACCATCTCATTGCAAGCTTCTCCGTTCAGTTTCTGATGAAATCACAAATAAAATGAAAGGTGTTATGCTGAATGATTCGAATATCCCGTATATTGGAAACTACAGGGCAAGGGCACTAAGAAAAGCAGAGGAATTAAGGAAGGATTTATCAGAGGGTGTAGCAAATCCCGTACGTTGGCATGAAGCCACTACATTAATGTTTGAACGGGGCACCCGATTATTTGTTGAGCTTGGACCAGGAGAAACCCTTACAAACCTTGCAAAGCAAGCTTTTCCCGAAACCCGCTGTATATCTGCCGTAAGCAGTGGGTTTAAGTCTGCTATGTTACTAATGAATAGAGAAAGAGAGATGTCTAATAACCGATAAGTTTGCAATTTAATGGGGGTATCATGGAAAAAGATAACACAGTTTTTTTAAATGAAGTTTCATTAACGATTAGCAGCTTTGCATTGCAGGCCATTCTTTATGAAGTTTCATGTTTTCCATCCCCAGGGTTGGTTTCACCGGTATCTAATGGAGCACATACGGATATGAATTATTTTACCTTTATTGACAGCACTGCAGTTCTAAGCAAGTATCTGGCTTTATTTGTGCAGCAAGGATATAGTAATCAGGCTTATAAAGATATTTTTAATAATATTAGAGCCATCGGACATGAAGCAGAAAAAGACATGTTTGAGAAAACTAAAGGGATAAATACTCACAAGGGGATGTTATTCCTGATGGGTATAGCTTGTGCTGCAGTAGGTAAAGCTGTTTATGAAAAAATAGCTTTTGGTGAAGTAAGAAATATCATAAAAAAAATGACTGAAGGCTTAGTAGAGAAAGAGCTATTAACATTAGTGAATAAGCCGGAATTATCGCATGGGGAAAAAATATACCTGAAATATAAACATGATGGTATAAGAGGCGAAGTCGAAAGAGGAATCCCGACGGTTTTTCAGTACTCTTTAGAGTTATTCAAACAAAATGCAGATCTAAGTATTAATGATAGATTGGTTCATACGCTAATTGGTGTAATGGCAATATGCAATGATACTACCATAATTCATAGACACAGTATTGAAACACTGGAAAGCATTAAAGTTAAGGCAAAATGGATCTTTGAAATTGGTGGCATGAAAAGTACTGAAGGCAGGATTCAAATAAAAAAAATGTGCCAGGAATTTATAGCGGAAAATATTAGCCCTGGTGGAAGTGCAGACTTACTTGGTATTACTGTATTTTTATATTTAGTTGAGCAGTATATGATGGAAATATAGGGAAAAAATTAGTCGAAAAGTTCTATTAACGAGTATCATTTATTTAATTTTTATAAAAACAGGAGTGATTTATTATGATAACAAAAAGAATGATGGAACTTTTACAAGATCCGGAAGTTAAAGAAGCAATACAACAAATGGAGCATACTAAATTTCTGGAATACAAGAAAGGTTTAATAAAGAAATATAAGATGCGTAATCAATATATTAGGAAGGGACAGATTTTATTTGTTGGTTCCTCCTTGATGGAACATTTCCCCATTGATGAAATGCAGTCTGTTTTAGGTTTAGATCGTGTAATCTATAATCGTGGAGTTGGCGGCATTACTACCAATGAACTATTAACCATAATAGAAGAGTGTATTTTTGATTTAGAACCATCAAAGATATTTATAAATATTGGATCAAATGATATTGGTGGTGGTTTGGATGACGGTAAAAAAGAAATGTTTCTAGAGAACTATAATGAAATTTTGAGTCAAATAAAAAAAAGATTGCCTAGATGTGAAGTATATGTTATGGCTTATTATCCAGTAAATTCAAAGGGGGATTTTGGGTTAGAGCCGGAAAGCCAGAAAAGCATGTTTGCTTCACGTAATAATGCCAATATTATGATGGTAAATGAAGAAGTAAAAGAATTAGCTATAAACCTGGGACTTAACTTTATTAACGTTAATGAAGGTTTGACAGATGAAGAAGGAAATTTGAAAGCAGAATTTACTGTTGAAGGCGTGCATATGTGGCCTAACGCATATTCAGTCATTCTTGAGAATATGAATAAGTATTTATAACTCCACTTTCGCAGCTTGAAGTCATACAGGTTTCAGGCTGTTACCCAATGTAACCCGGCTTCCGCTTGTGTTCTGCCAATGTTAGTGAAACGGGCAGATGTATAGAAAAATAACCGGTATGCGAAACCGGTTTTCCTAATGGGGGAGTTCCTTGGTAACAGGGGGCTTTCCATTTTTTATGGGAAATTAGGTAATAAGGCATATTTATTTTGTCTTTGGTATAAGGAAAAGTGTGCACTTTGCCGATATATTAGATATCGCTTACATAAGGTTACTCAAATCCATCAGGCAGGTGATCTCAAATGGGGGCTCCTAAACGGGAGAGAAAGAGATTTCAGCGAAAGGAACATCCGGAGAAAGAGAAGGTTAATATTCCGGATAGCTCTCCGGAAGCGTCGACTGGTGATCAGACCGTCTCGCCAGCAACGCAGGTTCGTGGGGTTAAGCACTTGCTGAATCAATCCTCTAAGCACATCAAACGCGTAAACCCGGTGAAATCGGTTGGCGTTAAGCTATTCTTGATCTTTCTATCATCCATAGTTGTCGTTGTACTCCTGCTTGGACTGCTGTCCTATAACAAGGCCAAGAGTACAATCAAGCATAATGTGGCTGAAGCGAACCAGCAGACCATTATCCAGAATGCGGAGAAGCTTGATATCACACTGGATCAGTATGAGAAAATGGCGCTCCAGTTTTATTTTGATCCGGATGTGCAGGAGCAGTTGTCCTCCCTCGGAAGAGCGGACGGATACTACGAACAATTCGTAGCGATCAACGCCATAAATACGAAGCTTTCCAGCCAGACCACTTCGGACAACAATATCGTGAGCTTCTCGCTTATCCCTGAGAATACGAAGCTGCCGCTTATTACAACGGGCAATTCCAAGATTGTCACCAATGATATCCGCGATCAGGAATGGTACAAGCAGGTTTCCGCCAGTGCCGAAAATTATACGCCCTTGTATTCGAAAGAAGAGGTTTCTTCCCAGTTCTACTGGTTCCCGGGAAGCATCGCTGTCGAGAAGAACACCAATATCGTCATGGCCCGAAAACTAAAGATGATGGGCGACAAGACGGGATATCTCGTCCTGATTGAACTGAAGAAGGATTTCCTTGAAGATTCCTTGAAGAGCGTCAATCTCGGAGAGAATTCGCATATTCAGCTTGTATCTCCTCAGGGGACGGTTATCGTGTCTTCCAATACGGTAGAAGATGGTCTGCCGTCCAAATTCGAATTTATCAAAAATTCCAAAGCGGACAACAACAGTCTGGATACGAAGGATGCGGACGGCAACGATATTCTGGCCGTGTTCACCCCGATGACCAAAGCCGATTGGAAGCTGGCCGGTATCATTCCGACCGGTACGCTGGTCAAGGATGCCGAGCCGATTCTGACGACAACCTATATCGCCGCCGCCGCCGCCGCGCTGCTTGCCCTGATCCTCGGCATATGGATGGTACGGATGATCGCCCGTCCGCTTGGCCGTCTTAAGGACTTGATGGGACAGGGAGCTCATGGCGATTTGACCGTTCGTACGGAATTCACTTCCAAGGATGAAATCGGCCAGCTCTCGGCTTCCTTCAATACGATGATGGAGCGGATCACGGAGCTGGTATCGCAGACGAACCAGTCGGCTCAGGAGGTTCTTGCGACGGCAGGTGATCTGGGCGGAGCATCTCGTAAAACGGCGGATGCCGCCAGAGAGATTGCCGCAGCTACCGAGGAAATTGCGAAAGGCGCCGGAAGCCTTGCGACGGAAGCAGAGAAAGGCAATGATCTGACCGCCGAGCTTACGCTGCAGATGGAGTCGGTTATTGCGGCCAACCGCGAAATGGACGCAGCGGCGAAGATCGTCAGCGATTCAAGCGCCAAGGGCGCGGAGCAGCTTACCATTCTTATGAATCAGACCGGCCGCACAGGCGAAATGACCAAGGCGCTTGTGAACAAGGTTGACAACCTGAAGGAGACAGCGCTGTCCGTCCTGAAGGTTCTGGATGTGATGAAGAAAATTACCCAACAGACCAATATTCTGTCCTTGAACGCAACGATTGAGGCTGCGCGGGCGGGTGAAGCGGGACGCGGCTTCATGGTTGTAGCCGGGGAAATCCGCGGTCTGGCCGATCAGACGCGGGAATCCATCGCTCTTGTCGCCGGTATCACCGATAACATTATGACCGAAATGAATGAGACGGTTAGCGTGCTGTCGGAGGTTACGCCGCTGTTCGAGGAACAGGTGACTTCCGTTAAGAGCACAGGGGAGATCTTCCTGTCGGTACGCGAGCAGATGGAGAGTTTCACAAGCACGCTGCAGTCGGTAACCGAGTCAATCGACCGTCTGAAGGAATCCCAGACCGTGCTGTCGGAAGCTATGGGCAATGTGAGCGCGGTCGCCGAGGAATCCTCCGCTACCTCGGAAGAGGTAGCCTCGCTGAGCAGCGAGCAGCAGAACGTCAGCGATCAGCTGGTATCTCTGTCCGGCAAGCTGGAGAATGTATCCGGGCAGCTGAAAGAGAAGCTGTCTCTGTTTAAAGTATAGAAATACAGTATAAATTGAAGCAAGAAGTGTCCAACAACATCATGGCCCTCGGGAAGGCTGCTTTGTAAAAAGTAACCTTCCCGAGGGCCACTTTTTATTTTCAACTTGTTAGTTTCTTCTCGTTGTGTAATGGCCGATAACATCATATAATAATTTTGTTAGGAAAAATTAATAACAAATGCAACTTTTCGAGGGGGATATCGGGGGAGTCAGATCAATGAAGAAGAAACGAATAGGAAGCCGGGTGGCCCTGTTTACCGATATGAGTATGGAGCGCAAACTGCTGCTCGTATTTCTGGTAATAATCACCCTGCCATTGTCTGTAATCAGCATCTACAACTTCAAGAGTTATACAGGTTCCATACAGGACAATACGATCGCGTATTCGGAGAAGCTTACAGACCAGATGATGGATGGGATTGACGATTATATTGACGATATGAAACGGATATCCTCCATGCCTGCCTATGTCAATGAGATCAAACAGAATCTGATCCGGTCCAACCAGTTTCATGAGCAGAAGAAGGAGAAGGAACAGGATGGCAATACAGTATTTGATCCATCCGAATTCGATACGATGCTGTCCATCCAGCGGGGGATCGAAGGCAATGTTTCGTTCATCAACAATATTAAACGGGGAGCTAATTCCGTCTATATCTTTGATAAATACGGTAACGGCTACTACTCTGCTAAGGATGGCGGAGTTAGACTTGACTTGAAGATGAGCTATGACTTCTGGAGTGAACAGGCCAAAGGTTCGAACGGGGAAGCGCTGCTGTTCGGCACCCAGGCTTATACCAGCAATCTTCAGAGTACCCGGTACGCATTCACCGTTGTTCGTAAAATAGTGGATGGCCTGTGGAATCCGATCGGTCTGATTGCCGTTGAGGCTAACGTCAGCATGCTGCAGAATCAGGTGGCGGAATTGGACAAGGTAACACATGGCCAATCTATGATCGTGGACGAACGTGGCCATGTCATTTATGACAGTCAGCAGAAGCTTCTCGCCAAGGATGTATCCGGCTCCGAACTGTTCCGGAAGGCTCAGGGAAGCGGCGGCAGCTTTTACGACGAGTCGGAGGGAAAGAGCAGGCTGAATATTTACTCCACTTCACCCAAGACGAACTGGAAGGTGATTATTTCCATACCGGTTCATGAACTGACCCGTGAAGCCATTGTTACCCGAAATACAACGCTGGCGGCCACTTTTGCCATCATAATCGTAGCCATGATCATCTCCATCTTCCTGACCTTCGCGCTAACCAAACCGCTGACTCAAATGATCCAATTGATGAAGAAGGTACAGGGCGGCGATTTGGAGGTGCGGTTTCAGGTCAAGCGGCGGGACGAGATCGGTCTGCTCGGGCACCAGTTTAACCGGATGCTGGAGCGGATCCGCCAACTGATTCAGGATATTTACCGGATTGAGCAGCAGAAGACAGAAGCCGAGCTGCAGGCGCTTCAGAGCCAGATCAATCCGCATTTTATCTACAATACGCTAGAGACCATCCGCATGACGGCAGAACTGAATGATGATATCGAGGCGGCTGACATGATCTCCATTCTCGGCAAGCTGCTGCGGTACAGTACCAGCGATATGAACGGGCATAGCACGCTTAAGCAGGAGATCGCCTACGTCGTCAATTACATTGAACTGTTGAATTGTCGTTACTCCGGCCGGTTTCGTCTTCATATTGATCTTCCTCACGAGTATGATCACTACGAGATTATCCGGCTTATCTTCCAGCCGATTATCGAGAACGCTGCCTATCATGGCTTTGACGACAGCAAACCCTTCATGAATCTGGGGATTGTCTGTGAGGCTACGGACGAGCGCCTTGTGTTTCATATTACGGATGACGGCTGCGGCATGAACCGGGAGACGCTGAATAAGCTGAATGATGACTTGCGGAATGAGCAGCCGCCCGACAAGGGGATCGAAGGAGGAATCGGGCTGAAGAATGTACATCAGCGTATCCGGATGCATTACGGAGCAGGTTGCGGGCTTGAGGTCTACAGTACACCGGGCGAAGGAACAGAGGTCCGGCTTACACTGCCGCTGCCCGCAGCAACTGAAGACTCCGAGTCGAAGCATAAGAAGGAGGCAGTCAGTTGAAACGGACGCATTACAGAAATCGAACCTTGATCATTCCACTCCTCCTGGCGCTGGCGTTGAGCGGTTGCAGGGGGCAGGTGAACGGTCCTGTACCCACGGCGGCCGTAGAAGGAACGGTAAAACCGAAGCACAGCGGAACCATCGTTATGCTGACCAACCGGATTGATCTTATCGAGAATGGAACAATGGACGGTTATGTGCAGCAGTTCAAGCAGTTGTATCCGGAGGCTGATATAGAATTTGAAGGGCTGTCGGATTATGCATCAGACATTCTGGTGCGTCTGTCCACCCGGGATGCGGGAGATGTGCTGCTTCTGCCGGTGAATCTTCCTTCTTATGAATTGGAAGATTTCTTCGAGCCGCTCCCTTCATCGCTGACTGCCGGAGAGAGCTTCCAGAGCTTTGTATCCTACGGTGGACATAAATACGGAATGGTTACCGACAATATCACCGTGGGAATCATCTACAACAAAAAAGCGTTTGAAAAAGCGGGCATTACCAAAGTTCCGCAGACGCTGGACGAATTCTACGAAGCCTGCTCGAAGCTGAAGAAAGCTGGAATCATACCGCTCTATATGAACTATGGAGCAGTATGGCCTTTGCGGGAGTGGGGGGACAATCTTGTCAATTACATGACCGGAAATCCGAACTACCTAAACGATATGGTCAACAAGAACGAACCTTGGCAGTTAAGCAACGAATGGGGAGAGGCTATCTCTGTCCCCCGTACGCTTGTTGCCAAGGGATATGTAGAGGAGAATCTGTTCTCTGACAACTGGGAAATTTCCAAGACGAAGCTGGCGAAGGGGGAAGCAGCGATGGCACTTCTCGGTAATTGGGCAATCCGCCAGATTGTCGACGCGGGAGCCAATTCCGAGGATATCGGATTCTTCCCGTTTCCTTATGATAACGGAACGACACACTACGCCCCGCTTAATCCGGACTGGTTCATCGGAGTCAGCAAATTCAGCAAGAATAAGGAATTAGCGGTAGCCTGGATCGACTTCTTAGTGAACAAGACCTCCTATAAGAAAGAGTGGGGGTTCTATGACGAGAATAACCCGGATGACCCCGGGATGCCGCAGTACACCGAGTTTCTCTCTTACAAGCCAAAGATGCTGGAGGCGACCGTACAGAACGATCGATTTATCGAACTTGCGAACCGGGCGAAACTGTCCTTTTGGTCGGGCGAGTATATTCAGGAATTGATTGCGGCCCCGGACTTGCAGAAGGCTTTTGATGAACTGAACGCCAAATGGGCGGAAGCAAGGGCTGGCGTTCCAGCTTCTGCCACGCCCTGAGGATTAGCCGCAGTGGAAATAACACGTTACCCGGAAGGATGACAGCAATGGCCAAAAAAGTGACGATGCAAAAAATAGCCGACTACTTGGGGGTGTCCAAGTTTGTCGTATCCAAGGCTCTCTCCGGCAAGGATGGAGTCAATGAGCAGACCCGGGAGCGTGTCATTCAGGCAGCTTCCCAATTGGGGTACTATACACAAAAGAATGGGCATATCCAGCCTAATAAATCGGCGACATACGCTGGTTCGGCTATTCGGGACAAGCAGGCCGTGCTGGTGCTGATGCCCAATATACGGTCACAAACACAGGACTCCCTGTACTGGGGCAAAATTGTGGACGGAATCGCGGTGGCATTGGATGCGGAAGGTCTGGGCATGGTGATCATCTCCGAACATCGGGAAGACAACGTCGTCAACATCCTGAACCCGGGAGGCATTCTCGGTCTGATCGGCGTAGGTCAAATCTCGACCTCCCAACTGCTGGCCATCCACCGCCTGGGCTTGCCGATGGTGTTGATCGATCATGAAGACCCGCTAATTCCTACGGATACGGTCTTCGCCAACAATGTAGACTCGATGAGCCGCCTTACGAACCATGTGATCGGAAGCGGGCATAAATCGCTGCATTTCCTGGGCAATATTAAATACTCACGCAGCTTCAGAGACCGTTGGATCGGCTTCCGGAGCGCACTTGAGGAGAACAATATCGCTCCGCAGAATGAGCAGGATCCAATGCTGTATGTGGATTTTCATGCCGATACTTTATTTCGGGAGACCGTTAAGAGCTGGGCTGCCAAGCTGTCCAAAGAAGCAGCCCTTCCCACTGCCATCATGTGCGCCAATGATCACATTGCATTGAAGACGGGCGATATTTTGCGTGAAGAGGGATTGAGCATCCCGAAGGATATTTCGATAACGGGGTTCGACAATATCGAAGACGCGATTCGGGCGGCAACGCCGCTTACGACGGTTAATGTGCCGAAAGAGGCGATGGGCCGAACGGCAGTGGCCAGGCTGCTGAACCGGGCGAAGGTGCCGGTGGCTCCGCTGGAGAAAATTTTGATCACGGCTGACATTGTCCACCGGGAGTCGACAGGGGAAGCTTTTTCGGCAGCGCCCGTCTCTTCTTAAGCTTCATCAGCCTATGAACATATGGGTGTGAATCGGAACGGGCAGGCGCCGAACTCGATGATCTTGCCAATAACTTCGCTAGGAGTTTCGTATATCACGCGTCTTTGTTATCTCGTTGCAAAGCTGCAATCCTAGACCTCCAGTCTATCTGGGGGTTTTTGTGTACAAAAAAATCTGGATTCCGGCGAACCGGAATCCAGATTTAATAGGATTGAAGAATAAGAATCGGTTATTAATTTCGTTTCCTGTATAGTTAAGGCTTCTGAAAATATTCGAGGCTTACAGGCTCAGGTTGCGCTCGATCAGTTCCAGGCGCTGCTGAACGCTCGCATACGAACGGAAAGCATCTTCCGGTGTATTAATTACGTAGTCCAGCATCTGCTCAACAGTCGTTGTAGCCACATGCACACGGGTATCGGAGGAAGCATAATAGATGTAAATCTCTCCATTGTCACGAGCGATGATGCCGTTGCTGAAGACAACGTTGGAGACGTCTCCGACGCGTTCTTCGCCTTCCGGAGCAATGAAATGTCCACCTGGTCTGTGAGTCACTTTCCAAGGCTCTTCGAGATCGGACAGGAAGGAGTACAGGACGTAACGAAGTCCTGCAGCCGTATTGCGCACGCCATGCGCGATATGCAGCCAGCCTTTGGATGTCTTGATCGGAGCAGGGCCTTGGCCGTTCTTCACTTCTTTAATCGTATGATAGTGGCGTTCGTCAATGATGATTTCCTTGGTGATTACCGCATTTTCAATCGTATCGGACAATCCCCAGCCGATGCCGCCGCCTGAACCGGTGTCGATGAATCCGTCCTGCGGACGAGTATAGAACGCATATTTGCCGTCTACGAACTCAGGATGAAGCACTACGTTGCGCTGCTGAGCGGAAGCGGTCTTCAGATCGGCGAGCCGTTCCCATGTCACAAGATCTTTGGTACGGGCGATACCGCATTGGGCTACGGCGCTGGAGAGGTCTCCAGGTGCGGCGTCCGGATCTTTGCGCTCGGTGCAGAACAGGCCGTAAATCCATCCGTCTTCATGAAGCACTACGCGCATATCGTAGACGTTGGTATCAGGCTCATCCGTCTCCGGCAGCACAACCGGCTTATCCCAGAAGCGGAAGCCGTCAACACCGTTGTCGCTCTCAGCAACTGCGAAGAACGATTTGCGGTCAACGCCTTCTACGCGTGCTACCAAGTAGAACTTGCCGTTCAGCTCGATGGCACCCGGATTGAACACGCCATTTACGCCAAGACGCTCTTCGAAATTCGGATTGGTCTCCGGATTGAAGTCATAACGCCAGATCAGGGGCGCATGCTCGGCAGTAAGCAGAGGATAGCGGTAGCGGTTATAGATTCCGTTGCTGATCGGCAGCTTTTCATTTTTGCGGGAGATCAGGGATTCATAATGCTCGGTCAGCTGTTGCTTGCGTTGTTCAAATAGACTCATTCATATCTCTCCTTTAATTTGGTGGATTAAGGATTGCCTTAGCGGGACGACGCATGATCATGCTTCAGCCGTTCAATCATCTCGAAGCAGGCTCTGCTGTTATGGTAAGGGCATTTCCATGCGCCTACCTTAGGCTCCAGACGCAGCGGCTGAAGTTCTCCATCAACACCCCAGAACCATTCGCCGAATTCAGGATCGACGATGTATTTGCGGATGAATGACCATGAATTCTCGGCGGCTTCGAGGAAGCTTTTGTCTCCGTTTAATTGATAGGCATTATAGAAGCCGACTACGGCTTCCGCCTGCGGCCACCAGTCTTTGTTGCGGTCAAGAAGCCCATGCGGTCCCGCTTCGTTAAAGATGCCTCCGTCGGTGTCAATGCCTTCTGCCAGCACGGCCTTCGCCATGGACAGCGCTACGGACTTGACGCGGGGGAGCAGACCTTCGTCGCCAAGTACTTCGGCAGCTTCAAAGAGCAGCCAGCTTCCTTCGATGTCGTGGCCATAGGAGATATGATCGGATTTCACGTTCCACTCATCATCGAGGAAGAGCAGGAAATGTTCGTCCTTGCTGTCAATAATATGGTCGAGCATGGTGACAATCAGCTCGGACAGCTTGGCGCGCAGCTCTTCGGATTTCCATACGCGGTACAGACCGGTATAGGCTTCCAGAATATGAAGATGCGTATTCATCGATTTCTTCTCGTTCATATCCTTGGCGCTGAGGGTCAGGTTATCCGTCATTTCCCACTCGCGGGACAACGCTTCGATATAGCCCTTATTCACCGGATCGTATCCATATTTCTCGATAACCCGGAACAGTTCAATTGCGTAGTCCAGAGCTTCCGGGACGTTAGCGGCACGGTGATACTCGGAAAGAGCATAGATGACAAAAGCGATACCGTAAATCTGCTTCTTCGTTTCAGAAGGCTGCCCTTGGGCATCGACCATCCAGTACATGCCGCCGAATTCCCGGTCGGCAAAGTGATCAACCAGATAACGGTAAGCCCGCTCGGCAGTGCCCAAATACTGCTGTTCGCCGTACATGCGGTAAGCGCTGGCAAAGGTCCACAGAATGCGGGCGTTCAGAACCAGACTCTTCGCGGCGGAAGGATTGATCTTCATGCTGCTGTCGATTTCGCCGACGAAGCCGCCTTTTTCCTCATCAAGCGTGTGCTTCATCCAGAACCCGAGAATATTGTCCTTCAATTCGGATTCGAGCTCGGACAGCCATACATCAGGGGACAGGCTCATAGTAATTCTTCGCTTCCTTTCAGATTGAAGATTGTGAAACTTTGGAGGTGTAGTAATCGCGGACGATGCCCTCCGATTGCTTGCCATACATGCAATAGTCGTCATTGCTGCCAGCCTCTTCTTGTTCATAAAGGTTGGCCGGCCAATCCCAGAGCATGAAGCCTTGAACCCAGGGCCGCGCCTCACATGCGGCGAACATGGCCCGGTAGTAACGGGCTTGTTCAAGCTCATCCGGCTCGCCCTGCAGGGTCCAGTCATTGGGAATGGCAGCGCTGCCTTTTCGGCTCGGACAGCCGGCTTCCATGAAGAAGAACGGTTTGCCGAACGACTTGGCAACTCCCTCGATCCGGTCCAGCTGCTCCGGCCAGTCATGCTCCGGGTAATAGCCGCTGGAAGCGATCAGATCAACGGCATCCCACCAGGTAACGTTATCCTCCTGGTATTTATCGCAGTTGTAGGTGATCGGTCCGGAGTATACCTTGCGTACCTCGGCGATCAGGGCCCGCCATTCCTTCTCCCGCCGGTCAGCCTGTACCGTCTCGCAGCCGATGCACAGCATATCGCAGCTGGTCTCCTCGGCAATGGCGGCATAATGAAGAATATAAGCCGTGTAGGAGGAGAACCATTCACTCCACTTCGGCTCACAGGGCACGTCCTTGTCGAAGAAATTGATGTGGGCTCGCCAGGTTCCGTCGCCGCAGTTGACGATCGGTTTCAGGCACACTTTCAGGTTCAGCGAACGGGCTTTGGCAATCGCCCATTTCAGTTCATCGTCCGTTATTGTCGGTTCGTCGCGAAAGGGTATGACTGTCGATTGGGGCTTGGCCTGAACCGCCGCGAAAGCGATTGCCGTCCAGTTGGCGCCAGTCAATGAAGCCATCAGTTCCATCGATCGATCCGCGCGAGAAGTCGCCCAGGTTCCGCGCCTGCCCATGGCGCCCCAGGTGACTCCGGCAAAATACTGTTGGCTGATTCTCATCATAAAACCTCGCTTTTCTCGTGGTTGTAGAAAATACAGTTCGTGAATTACGATAGGTTTTTGTTATATTGTTATTATTATTATGTTAGTATATGATAACAATACACCTTGATTATAACTTTTTCCGTTCATATTACAAGAACCAATTTGTGAATTACGGGATATTTTAATACGCACAGATTTGTAGGTAAAGGGAAGACTATAAAATACAAGCTCAGCCTGTTTTTGAGATGTCGGTTCCAGTTATAATTATTGATAGCGCAATCATTTTTTCGGAAATACTGGAGAGCGGAGGGGATTACCTGTGATCAATATTATGATAGCTGACGATGAAGAGGTTATCCGCAGAGGACTCGAGAAGATAACCTCAAGAATGGATATGGAAGTTAAAGTGATCGGTTCATATGGGAACGGAGCGGAAGCATGGGAACATCTTGTCGGAATGGCGTCCAAGGACGTTGATCTGCTTATAACGGATATCAAAATGCCGATGATGGACGGGCTCAGATTAATTGAGAAGGTACGGGAGCATAATAAAAACATTAATATCGCGGTCTTAAGCGGCTTCAGCGAGTTCGAATACGCCCGCCGGGCGATCAAGCATGGTGTGCTTGATTATTTGCTCAAGCCGATCGACAAGGTCCAGCTCTTCGAACTGTTGAAGAGGGTTGAAGACGACAAGCGCAAGAGAGAGGCCCGTGAAGACGAAGAGCTGTCTGACCAGCAGTCCCAGAGCGAAGGCGGGGAGCATTATGTGATTGATCAGGCCAAGAGCTTCCTGGAACGCGAGTACATGCATAACTTCGAATTGGAACGCCTGGCTGAGACGGTCGGAATGAATGCAAGCTATCTCAGCAGACTCTTCAAATATAAGACGGGACAGACGATCACCGATTATTTAATCGGTATTCGGATTGGCAGGGCCAAGCTTCTGCTCAGAGAGCATCCTGACCTGAAGAACTACGAGATTGCCGAGAAAGTCGGATACAACGATCCTGTGTATTTTAACAAGCTGTTCAAAAAAATGTGCGGCGTTACTCCCAAGGACTATAAATCGGGGATGCGTGCGGCTGGTGGTACAGAGGGAAAAACTACTAAGTAAAGCAGTGTTTTCAATTCCGAAAAGTTTCGGATAGTTTCGACATCTGCTGGTTATGTTATTACTGTAGCGCGCAAAAGTAAAAAACAAATATAACAAATACAAGACTAGAAAAATCAATCAAAACCATCGTTTTAGCTGTGAAAAGGCTTTATATTAGATCTGTAAACGGATTCAGGAATTGATTTTCGCTAAAACAACAGTTTTTTATGAAAAAATTAGCGAAGCAGTTATTGCATTCTATCCGTTTTGTTAGTATGATAAAAATCGATTTGAGAGGGGTCTTTGATTGTGAACAAGAAGTGGGTCACAGGATTCATGGGACTGACGCTGATGGCTGGCCTGTTTAGCGGCTGCTCATCGAACAACAATGAGGGCAACACAACGAGCGAAGCATCCAGCGCTCCGGCGGCGAGTGCGTCTGCATCGGGGACTACAAGTCCGAGTGATATTAAAGGCGACATCACGGTCATTACGCAAAGAACGGATATAGTTGATACCGTATTCAAGGAATACGCGGCCAAATTCAACGAAAAATATCCCAATGTTAAAGTTAATTTCGAAGCGCTTGCCAATTACGAGGATCAAATCAAGATCCGTATGAATACGAGCGATTACGGCGACGTACTGCTGCTGCCCACAAGCGTTCCTATCGCACAGCTTCCGGATTTCTTCGAGCCGCTTGGCGATGAAGCCGACCTGAGCAAGCAGTACACCGGTCTTGAAGAACGGAGTGTGAACGGTAAAGCATACGGCATTCCGATCACGATCAACTTTAGCGGCATTATATACAACAAGAAGATATTCTCCGACGCAGGTATAACAACGGTTCCGAAGACGATCGACGACTTCACGAAGGCTCTCCAGACCATTAAGGATAAGACTCAAGCAATTCCGCTGTACACGAACTATGCTGCAGGCTGGACATTGACACAGTGGGAAGCTGATCTTACGACTGTTGCAGGCGATCCTGACTATGTGAATATAACCCAGGTTGCTTCCGACAATAACTTTGTCAAAGGCCAGCCGCATTACGATCTGTACAAAATCATGTATGACGCCGCCAAGAACGGCCTGATCGAACCGGACCCGACAACAACTGATTGGGAATCCTCCAAATCGGATCTTGCAAACGGCAAAATTGCAACAATGCCTTTGGGCTCCTGGGCTATCGGTCAGATCAAGGGAGTAGCTTCCAATCCTGACGATGTCGGATTCATGCCGTTCCCGACCAACGCTTCAAAAGTTATCGTACCGCTCTCTGACGACTATAATATCGGTATCAGCGTGCACAGCAAGAACAAGGAAGCAGCTCGTGCATGGGTAGACTGGTTCATCAACGAATCCGGCTATCCGACAACTGAAGGCGGCGGCATGAGCCCGGTTAAAGGCGCTGAGCTTCCGGAAATTCTGAAGCAGTACGAAGGCACTGATGTAACCTTCCAGACAATCACTCCAGCCAAAGCCGGTGAAGAAGGATTGGTTGACGCCATCGACAAGCAGGCCGAGATTGGCCTCTGGCAGCCTGACTTTAAGAAGCGGATTATCGAAGCAGCCATCGGAAACCGCAAGGAATCCTTTGACGATATTATGAAGGATCTGAACGACAAGTGGACTAAAGCCCGCGCGGAGAAAGTTTCGTCCAAATAATTATGAAGCGGGGGAGCGCCTTGGCTTCCCCGCTTATTTTCTTCAAGCAAACTTGATGTAACAAGAAACAGGAGGTGCAAAATGGTCGGTTCATCCAAACTGGGGTACAACAATCAGGGACAGAAAGCGCGCAGCGGATTTGGCTTATCAAGCTTGAGTTACAGAACACAGCGGATCGTCATTATCGTCGCCTTCTCACTGGTGCCGGTACTTCTGCTGCTAACCTTTTCCTATTTGCCGGTAATCAATATGTTTAAATACAGCTTCACAAACTGGGATGGATTCAGCAAGCATATGACATATGTCGGTTTCGACAATTACAAGACGATATTCACGAACCCCGACTATTTTTCCGTATTTAAGGTCAGCTTGTACTATTTCTTCGCTACTTTCGTGCAAATGGCGCTTGCGTTGTATTTTGCCACCATTCTCAGTTTTAACGTCATTGGCAAAAATGCATTCAAGGGTATTCTCTTCTTCCCAACACTTTTGAACGGCGTAGCCATTGGTTTTATCTTTTTGTTCTTCTTCAAACCGGACGGAACCCTGGATACGCTCCTTCAATTCCTGGGATTGGGCTCGCTTTCACAAAAATGGTTGCTGAATCCTAATATTATCAACGTATCGCTTGCAGGCGCATCTGTCTGGAGATATATGGGGATGAACTTTATCATTTTCCTCGGCGCCATTTCGTCTATTCCAAAAGATGTTTACGAAGCGGCGGATATCGACGGCGCCAACCGCTGGCACCAGTTCATTCATATCATTCTTCCGAGCATCAAGCGCATCCTCCAGCTTAACCTGATCCTTGCGGTCAGCGGGGCGATCGGCGTATTCGATATTCCTTATATTATGACAGGCGGCTCCAACGGAAGCAGCACCTTCGTTATCCAGACCGTCGATGTGGCTTTTAAATACAGCAAACTCGGGCTGGCCTCGGCGATGTCGGTAGTCCTGCTGTTCATCGTTATTCTGGTAACCCTGCTGCAGCGCGTGCTCGTCAAGGAGGAGGATTAAGGCATGCATTCATTAAGATACCGTACTGCCAGCGTATTCAAGTATGCAACACTGATTCTCGGCGCGTTAGTCGCATTGATTCCGATTATCGTCGTATTCTTCGCATCGCTGAAGACAGGGTCGGAATATGCTTCCACTAGTCCGCTGACTCCGCCTTCCAACTGGTTGAATTTTGCGAACTATACCAAGGCTTTTGTAGACGGCAAAATGCTTCTCGGCTTCATGAACACCGTCATTATCGTAGTCATTTCTGTTGCCGGCGCAACGCTTACCGGCTCCATGATGGCGTACATTCTGGCCCGTTTCAAGTTTAAAGGAAGCAAGCTGCTGATCGGCCTGTTTCTGCTTGCTACATTGATTCCCGGCGTAACGACTCAGGTTGCAACGTTCCAGATTATCAATTCGCTGGGACTGTTTAATACACGTCTGGCCCCCATTATCCTATACTTGGGAACAGATATTATAGCTGTATACATCTTCATGCAGTTCCTTGATTCCATATCGGAGTCCCTGGATGAATCCGCCATGCTGGACGGCGCTTCGTACTGGACGATTTACTGGCGGATTATTCTGCCGCTGCTGAAGCCGGCGATTGCAACAGTTGTCATCGTTAAGGGCGTAAATATTTACAATGATTTCTATGTTCCATTCCTGTACATGCCGAAGAGCAGCCTGCAGGTTATGTCAACCGCGCTGTTCAAGTTCAAGGGACCTTACGGTTCACAATGGGAAGTTATTTGCGCGGGAATTATGATTGCGATCATTCCAACGCTCATTGTCTTTATTTCGCTTCAGAAGCAGATTTATAACGGTTTTGCGCAAGGCTCTGTTAAATAGATCATAAAAAATGGAATGGGTTGGAGGAGAATTTACTATGAAAGAAGTCAAGATTATTGGTGATAGCATCCCGAATATGCCTTGGCAGGCAAGACCTGAAGGGCATCTCAAGCCGCTGTGGCGGCACAGTGACAACCCGGTTATCAAGAGAAATCCGGCCAAAGACGTGGCCCGTATTTTTAACAGTGCAGTAATAGCCTATGAAGGCAAATTTATCGGTGTATTCCGTACCGAAACCGACACTACCCGCCCGCATCTGCGCATGGGTTACAGTGAGGACGGACTGGACTGGAAGATTGACGACGAACCAATCGTGTTCATTGACGAAGAAGGCAAGCCTTATCAGCCGAGATATGCATATGATCCGCGTCTGGTCAAGGTTGAGGATACATTCTATATTATCTGGTGTACTGATTTCTATGGCGCAGCCATCGGCGTAGCCAAAACGCAGGACTTCAAGACCTTCACGATTCTGGAAAACCCGTTCCTGCCATTCAACCGCAATGGCGTGCTGTTCCCGAAAAAAATTAACGGCAACTTCGTAATGCTGTCCCGTCCAAGCGACAGCGGCCACACTCCTTTTGGCGACGTATTCCTGAGTGAAAGCCCTGACTTCGTATACTGGGGCAAACACCGCCATGTTATGACCAAAGGCGGAGAAGGCTGGTGGCAGAACGTCAAGATTGGCGGCGGTCCTGCTCCAATCGAAACGAGCGAAGGCTGGCTGATGTTCTACCATGGTGTAACCGGAACTTGTAATGGTCTCGTATACAGCATGGGCGGCGTAATCCTGGACCGCGACGAACCTTCCAAGGTAAAATACCGTTCCCGCAATTTCGTACTGACTCCAGAGGAGTGGTATGAAGAACGCGGCTTCGTTCCAAACGTCGTATTCCCTTGCGCGACACTGAATGATGCCGAAACAGGCCGTATCGCCATTTACTATGGTGCAGCCGATACTTATGTAGGTGTTGCTTACACGACTGTACAGGATATCGTTAACTATATCATCGACACTCATGAAGAAGTAGGCGACGATGCCACGATCGGCCGTATCTAAGTAATCACATATCTACAAGAACATGGCGGCTCATTTATGAGCCGCTTTTTAAAAGGAGACAGGGCAATGGGCGATATGTTGCTTGAGCAGCTTAAGTCATATACGGGAAGCAGTCCAAAACCGGAAGGCTTCGATACCTACTGGGAGCGGGCGCTTCGGGAACTGGACGCGGCTTCGCTCGATTACGAATTGATCCCTGCGGACTTCAAGAGCCCGCTTGCAGAATGCTATCATCTATACTTTACCGGTGTGGGCGGCGCCCGTATTCACTGCAAATACGTAAGACCGAAGAACCGGACCGGGCAAGGGCCGGGGATGGCGATGTTTCACGGCTACACCGGCGACAGCGGGGACTGGAGCGACAAGGTGGGCTATGCGGCCCACGGAATCAGCGTGATCGCGCTGGACTGCCGGGGACAGGGCGGCTTGTCCGAGGATAACCTGCAGGTGCTGGGCACTACAGTCCGGGGCCATATCATTCGCGGTGTAGACGACCCTAATCCGGACAAGCTCTATTACCGCAACATGTTCCTGGATACTGCGCAGTCTGCGCGGATTCTGATGTCCATGGAGGAAGTGGACGAGACCCGTGTCGGCGTGTACGGCTGTTCGCAGGGAGGAGCGCTGGCAACGGTATGTGCGGCGCTGGAGCCCCGCATTTCTCTGGCGGTTATCGTCTACCCGTTTCTGGCAGACTACAAGCGGGCCTACGAGTTGAATGTAACTTCCTCCGCTTATGAGGAACTGTATTATTACTTCCGGAACATTGATTTCTATCATCAGCGGGAAGAAGCATTTTTCAATCGTCTGGGTCTGATCGATATCCAGAATCTGGCCGACCGAATCAAGGCCAAAGTGATCTTCGTCTCGGGACTGACGGACACCATCTGTCCGCCTTCGACCCAGTTCGCGGTCTACAACAAAATCGTTTCGGAGAAGGAACTGCTGGTCTATCCTGAATACGGACACGAGTATTTGCCTCGGCTTGGTGACCGTGTACTGCAGGAGTTTCTGGAACTATAGTGGAATAACGCTTAGCCTTACAGTACATTAAAATAAGAGCGCCTCGGGCAGCAGATGATTCTGTACCCGAGGCGCTCTTAAATGTTGCGGTAGGTTTGAACCGGATAAAGTCCAGGATAGCCGCTGCTAACACAAACTAATTGCGTCGTTGATCGTCCAGAATTCAGCCCAGCTTTTCAATGACCGCCTGGGCTACAGCCAAGGTCGACTGAGGGTTTTGGCCGGTAATCAGGTTGCCGTCAATCTCATAATGAGTCGACCAGTTAGGAGCAGCTACATAAATGGCGCCCAACTCGCGGATTTTGGTCTCCAGCAGGAACGGCAGCAGCGAAATGAGGCCTGTCTCCGCTTCTTCCCGATCGGTAAAAGCGCTCACCCGCTTTCCGGCAACGAGGGGCTGTCCATTGGACAGTGTAGCTCCGACTAAACCTGCAGGGCCATGGCATACTGCCGCAACGATTTTGCCCGCTTCATAGAAATCCTTCAAGAGCACCTGAAGCTTGGCGCTGGCGGGCAGATCATACATCGTGCCATGACCGCCCGGCAGGAAGATGGCGTCGAATTTCTCATGGGAGATTTCATCGAGCTTCAGCGTCTGCTCCAGATACTGCTGGGCATCGAGCAATTCCTGCGCTGTATTACCATCCACACTGCCCGGATCGACGGGACTTTTTCCTCCAAGCGGACTTGCAACAGTAACTTCATAGCCTTTCTTCGTAAATTCGATATAAGCTTCGGCAAATTCGGACAGCCAAATTCCGGTCTGTCTATCTGCATTGATCTCCGAGTGATTTGTCACAACCATTAATACTTTTTTCGCCATGGATATTACCTCCTGAAATTTTATTCCCCACGGCTATTCTAGGTCACATCAAACTATAAAACAAATTATGTTTTTTCAATCTAACTATAAAAATATTTATAATTAATCAACAGCTGTGCCAAGCAATTTCTCCGTTATACTACGGATGGCTGGCAGATGCTTATTGTTGGACTTATAGGCGATATAAATCTGGTTATGTACATGCAGGTCCTCCAGTATAACCTTTGCCTGCTCCCTGTTCATCGAGCTATGGATCATATAATCCGGAATCAGGCTGAGCCCCAAGCCATTTTCAACCGCCTGCATAATTAAATGCAAATTTGGAATCACATGGTTCGGTTTAATGGCCGGTCTCTTTTTGAAATGTTCTCTCCAAAGTCTTCTAACAATCGGCAGATCCAGCCCATAGCTGATCCAATTCTGTGCCAGCAGCCACTGTTCCTTGGATCGCAGGCTCATCTGTTGCGGGGGATCGAGATGGGCAGGAGCCACAATTACAAATCGTTCCGTACAAAGGTTCAGGAATTCAATACCGGGCGTTTGGGATTTCTGCGACGTTACAATCAGGTCCACTTTATCCTCGTTTAGCAGCAAGAGCAGCTGGTCGGCAGTCCCAAAGGAGGAAATCGTGCTGGCCTCAAAGCCAGATAACTGAGGGAGTATTTTCTCTGTATAGTATTCAATTGCCGATCCAATGCGGATCTGGGGGATGGTGGGCAAGGAAGCGGCATGAAAGCCAAGACTGGTCTCCTCCAGCGATTCAATCAGCGGGGCCAGCTGGGAATACAGCTCCTTGCCTCTTTCCGTTGGAATCATTTTCCGAGCGGTCCGGATAAATAAAAGCTCCCCGACTTCCGCTTCCAGCGAAGCGAGGTGCTGGCTCATGGCGGGCTGTGTCATAATCCGTGTTTTGGCGGCCTGCGAGACGGAATTGTATTTATAAATATAGACAAAGCTTCGATACCACTCAAAATCTACCATTGGCACAGTCTCCCTTTAGCAATCTGTTGTTGAGTTATGGCTCTATTAATATTAAAGCATATTGCGGTCTAGTCGGGCCTAAAGAGATTGTAAAGACCGGCGCTTCTTCTCAATTCTGACAGTTACCATGCGCTCAGCTCCTTATTCAATACTTCCAGGGTCAGCTTACAATACTTGGATTCAACGGAGTTTGTCAATGTGCAAGCGGATGAACGGCTCAGTGGATAAGAAGATAAATGGGAGGAATAATAAGGAAAAAACAGGGGGTGAATTGGTTGACGGCTCATCGGCGGATGAAATGGGGACTGGTGTTTCTGACGGCGCTTCTTGGCCTGCTGGCGCTGCGTTTGATCTGGATTCAAGGCGTGATGAGCGGCAGAACCGTACCGGGCGGAGAGTATCCGCTGGCCAAAATGGCCGAGGTGCAGAGCGAGCGGGAAATCGTGCTTGATACCGGCAGAGGGCGGCTGTTCGACCAGAGCGGATTTCCGCTGGCGGGTGAGACAATATGGACAGCCGTGCTGCTTCCCCCCGAAGCGGCTGCCGGACCCCGCGTATCTGCCAAGACAGAACACGGGGCGAACGCAGCTGCGCTGCGCCGTCTGGCGGCGCTGCTCGGCACGGATGCGGAGCGGCTGAAGAAGGCTCTGCGTGAAGTCCGTCAGCCGTACGCATGGCCTTCGCCAAAAGTTGAAGAGCCGCTGGCGCTGACCTTCCAGCAGGCCGATGAGATCAGCCGCCTTGGTGTCGGCGGGGTTGTCGTGCTGCCTTATTCACGCAGATACGGAGGCGAGATGAATGGACGGCAGTGGATCGGATACGTGTCGGAGTCCGTCGCCAGCGGGAATGCGGCAAAGGGCCCTGACGGATCGCTTCCTATTCGAAGCATTCGAAGCATTCGAAGCGATCTGCGCCGTCCGATGGAAGGGACGGCGGGGCTGGAGAAGACGCTGGAGCCGCTGCTTCGCGGCATCGGGCATACGGAAGTCGTAGCCCGTGTGGATGCCGAAGGAAAGCGGCTGCCGGGAAGCGGGCTTACGGTCCGGACGCCGCGCAATCCATACTACCCGCTGTCGTTCTATACGACGGTCGACATGAGGCTCCAGGAAGGCATAGAGAAGCTGGCGCGCCAAGATGGAATCAAGGAGGGCGCCGTCGTCGTGCTCCATGCACAGACAGGCGATATCGCGGCGATGGTATCGCTCCCGCTCTATAATCCGGAGGACATCTCCCCCGAGGGTGGGGAATGGAATAACCGGGCGCTGCAGGCCGCCGTTCCGGGGTCGATCTTCAAGCTTGTGACCGCGGCCGCGGCGCTGGAAGCCGGAGTTGCGTCTCCCGGCGAGGTTTTTCACTGCAGCGGAGAATACGGCCGCTACGGGCTGAGCTGCCCGAAGGAAGGCGGGCACGGCATAATCACCCTGGAGCAGGGCTTCGCGAAGTCCTGCAACACGGTGTTCGCCGCGCTCGCGGAGCGCCTGAGCGACGCGCAGCTCGAAGCGGCCGCGTCGGCGCTCGGCCTCGGCCGGCCGGTCGGCTGGCGGCAGGCGGACACGCTCGGCCTGCCGCTGCTCGCACCGCTTGCGGCCGAGCAAGCGGGGACAGTGTTCGCGCCGTCCCACGCGAACGACCCCGGCGCTCGCGTGCAGACCGCGATCGGCCAGCGCGACGCCGCCGTCACTCCGCTGCAGGCGGCGAATATGGTCGCCGCCCTGCTGCGGGGCGGCGAACCGCCCGCGCCGCGCATCCTGCGGCGCGTCGACTTCGCGAACGGCCAGAATCTGGCCGTTCTGCAGCCTCATGCGGCCCCTTCGCCAGTCGGCCGCATTTCACCGGGGACCGCGTCGCTGCTGCTGCAGTGGATGCGTACCGTCGTTACAGACGGTACGGGAAGGCAGCTTCGCGGCGCGAACTGGGAGCTGGCCGGCAAGTCGGGCACGGCGCAGACCCAAGTTAAGGGCGCTGCCCGCAACAACCAGTGGTTTGTCGGGTACGGGCCGTACGAGCAGCCGCTCTATACCGCGGCTGTGCTGGTGCAGAACAGGGCGCCCGGCAGCCCGCATGCCGCCGTCAAGCTGTTCGGCGAAGTGATGGATCTGCTGGCCGAGACGGAAAAGAGTGAGAACACGCGAATGCCGTCCGATACGGCAAAAGGCTGAGCCGCGCATGCGGTTCAGCCTTTTGCTTTTGGACATTTTTTAACGGGAGGGTGGTCAGCAATCCTCTCTGCTCAGGTCCGATTCCGTTATGAACGAAAGCCGGCTTCGGAGCGTCAGCTTAGCCCTTTTGCCCGCCCCGCCGTACGGTTACAATCAATCGGTTCCCGGTGTATTCCGTTTATCCGGATCAGCAGAATCGCCGCCTGAGAATGACGCCTCGGATGGCTTACCGGCCTCTGCGGACTCCACATTGCCATCCCTCTCTTCATAGGCGAACGGAGAGACGATGAACTCCTCCTGCGGGAGAGAAATCCAGCGCTGGAGATAGCCCTGCTGAAGCAGCTCCTTCAGCAGGATCAGCAGAATCGGCGACAGAATCAAGCCCGCAACGCCGAAGGCCGAGGTCGACAGGATGACGAAGCTCAGCATCAGGAACGCGGAGGAGACACCGATGGAGTTCCCTGTAATCTTCGGCTCCAGCAGCTGTCTGACAATCAGCACGACAGCCAGCAGCACGGTCAGTCCGATGGCAAGGGAAGTGCTTCCCACGAAGAACAGATACACGATCCAGGGGATCAGTATCGTCGACACTCCAAGCAGTGGGAGAATGTCGAATACGGCGCAGATTAGCGCCATCGTAAGCTCATTCCCCGTACCCAGAATGAACAGGCCGACCAGCACGATGACGAAGGTAATCGTGATTAGAATAAGCTGCGCCTTGAGATAGGAGCCAATCGCTTTAAAGACATGTCCTTGCAGGAAGTGGTACACCATCTTCAGCGTCTTCGGCATTTTATCGTGGGCGATCTTCCGCCAGTCCTTGATCTCCATACTAAGGAAGAAAGCAAGAATGATGGCGACGCCGAAATTGGCCATGAACGAGGAGAACGAGCCGACAACGCCAATCATATATTGGAAGAATATACTCAGCCAATTAGCGAGCAGATTGGTGGCGTTCTTGAAGTAGCCGTTCAGCTTATCAGTCAGATCGGGCGGCAGATTGGCGATTTTCTGCTGAAGCCATGTCGTCGTCTCCATAAAATGCTGCTGAGCCACATATGTATAGTGATGGAGATTATCGGAGAAATGAATGACCTGGGCCGCGATCAGAAGGCCGGCGCCGAACAGTGAGCCGAGCAGCAGCACCAGAAACAACAGGACGGAGATAGCGGAGGCGAACGGCTTGCCGAGTCCACGGCGGTTCAGGAACCGGGCCAGAGGCTCGATCAGCATAAACACGAAGAAGGACAGAAACACTGGAGCGGCGAGCTGATACAGTTTGCTGAAGACCAGCATCACCAGGTAGACGGTCAGCACAAGCAGACCGATATCGAAAAAGGTGCGCCAGTATTTTTTGTACAAAGGCAGCATGGATTCAACGACTCCTTTACGGCTGAGATGGAAATTGTTACAGACCCGTTTTTCATTGTACACGATTTTAACAAAAAAACGTCTTTTTCTTTGACTGCTGTGGTAAAATAGGGGGTAACGTTTTTTGGTGGAGAAAAACGTATCCCAAGATCAATCTGGAGAAAAGCGGGGAAGAAAAATGGAGACTTTGCTGCTCTGGCTGTTTTACATCTCATCCTTCTATGCCTTTATACCCGGAATAATAAGCCGTCTCTTCGGCTATCGCGTCTTTCGGAAAGGCAATGGGGTACCGGATTTCGCCCTTACCTTCGATGACGGACCTGATCCGCAATATACCCCCCGGCTTTTGGATATATTGAAGAAATACGATGCCAAGGCCACCTTTTTTGTCGTCGGCTCCCACGCGGAGTCCAATCCCGAACTGATCCGTCGCATCCATGCGGAGGGTCATCTGATCGGCATTCATAATTACGTTCACCGGAGCAACTGGGTCATGCGTCCCGGTACGGTCCAGAAGCAGATTCAGCGCACGAACGACATTATTTACAACCTTACCGGCGAGCGGAGCACTTACTACCGTCCGCCGTGGGGAATCGTCAACCTCTTCGACTTCTCCAAGCGCCGTCAGGTCAAAATCGTGCTCTGGTCCGCCATGTTCGGCGACTGGCGCGAGAAGCTCGGGACAGACCGGCTCGCTGAGAAAATGCTGACCCGTCTTAACCCGGGCGAGGTAATGCTCCTGCATGACTGCGGCACAACGCCTGGTGCCGATCCCGAAGCGCCGGAACATATGCTGGCCGCCCTGGAGCGGACACTGATCGAGGCGCAGAAGCGCGGCCTGAAGAGCATCCGGATCGACGACATGATCAAGGCGGCCGAAGCGCTGCCGATGAAACGCCTGCCGCTGCGCAAACGGGTGGTTGTGAGACTTTGGCTGCTCTGGGAGAGCTGCTTTCACTTCCTGTTCCGTCTGCAGACCGTAACCCCCGAGCATCCCTGGCTGCACTACCGTCTGCGGGAGTATCAAGGGGAGCCCGTGCCTCTGGACGGGAAGATCACCCTGACCAAAGGCGATCCGGTCATCGAGCTTCATATCGATAACCGTCAGTTGTTCGAGCTGGGGGTTCAGTCAAGGTCGGCTGCCCAACTGGCGATCCGCATGATCCGGCGGATGGAGGCCGAGATGCCGCATCTCGCGCGTATCATATCAAGCGACGAAGAGCTCGCGAGCGCCAAGGCGCTGTACGGCGTCAGCATGATCAACCGGGGGCCGGAGAAGTTCGGCTTCACGATCAGGGATCTTCCGGATGGCATTTTCGCGCGGATGACGAAATTTTACCTTAGCATTCTGCTCAGCATCATCCACCCTGCCGGGGGAGCGCGGCTGAAAGTGCGCAGCGATGCGCTGGTTCCGAAGATGATCCTGATGCCGGTCTCCCAGCTGCTTCAGGCGCATGGCCGGAGCTGTCCCGAGACGAAGCGGGCGCAGCGTTCGGGAACCGGATCGGAGCTGGATGATTCCCTGGCCGAGACTGAGCTTCCAGGAGTACACGCCCACTAATACACAGCGGCGGACAAGAAAGTTCTTTCCTTACCGCCTGCATTCCAAGCCGGAATGCGGGATTGAGGAAGGGACTTTTTTGCATATACTACCGAGTAACAAGCCTCTTTGCTTGTGGTTCAGTACGCGGTATTTTACAATAAGGTTTCAAAAAAACAGGATACCCTATTCTCATCGCAAGCAAAAACAGGTAAGATAGAGTTGAGTTTGTTAGGCTAACAGAAACAGGAGGAACTAACATATGAGCAATGTGCTTTTTCCAAAAGAATTCATCTGGGGAGCGGCAACGGCATCCTACCAAATTGAAGGCGCTTATCAAGAGGATGGCAGAGGCTTGTCCATCTGGGATACGTTCTGCCGCATTCCCGGGAAAGTGCTGAATATGGATAACGGGGATGTCGCCTGTGACAGCTATCACCGTTTCCGCGAAGATATCGCACTGATGAAGGAGCTTGGCATCAAGTCTTACCGCTTCTCCATTGCCTGGCCACGGATTTATCCGCAGGGACGCGGTGAGGTTAACACCAAAGGCTTGGAGTATTACGATGCCTTTATTGGCGCCCTGCTGGAGAACGGGATCGAGCCGATGTGCACCTTGTATCACTGGGATCTTCCGCAGACGCTTCAGGATGAAGGAGGCTGGGAGAACAGAGCTACGATCGATGCCTTCGCCGTCTATGCGGAGACGGTGTTCCGCCGGTACGGAAGCCAAATCAAACGGTGGATGACAGTCAATGAGCCGTGGTGCGCGTCATTCCTGTCGAACTATCACGGCGAGCATGCGCCCGGCAATAAAGATCTGCAGACAGCGGTTACGGTTGCGCATCATCTGATGCTGGCTCACGGCCAGGCGGTTCGTAAATTCCGGGAGCTTGGCATTGACGGTGAGATCGGCTTCGCGCCCAACGCGACCTGGATGGAGCCTTACACCAACAGCAAGGAGGACATCGACGCCTGCAGACGCGAGAACGGATGGTTCATCGAGTGGTTCATGGACCCGGTGTTCAAAGGGGAATATCCTTCTTTTCTGACGGAATGGTTCCGGGAGAGAGGAGCCGAGGTTCCGATTCAGGACGGCGATATGGACATCATCTCGGAGAAAATCGATGTGCTGGGCTTGAACTACTATAACGGCTCGGTGGCCCAATATTCGGAGAATGCCGGTATTACGCGGTGTCAGCCGGTAGACATGGGTTATGAGCGTACGGATATCGGCTGGCCGATTTATCCGGAAGGCTTCTTCAAGGTGCTGAGTTACATCAACGAAAGATACGGAGATATTCCGATCTACATTACGGAGAACGGTGCCTGCTACAATGACGGACCGCAAGGGGGCCTTGTTGCCGACCAGAAGCGGATCGCCTATCTTCATAAGCATCTGCTGTCGCTGAACCGCTGCCTGGAGAACGGCATCCCGGTGAAGGGGTATTTTGCCTGGTCGCTGATGGACAACTTTGAATGGGCTTATGGCTACAGCATGCGATTCGGCCTCATTCATGTGGATTATGACACGCTGGTGCGTACGCCGAAGGACAGTTTCTACTGGTACCAGAACGTTATCGCGAATAACGCTGTGGAAGTCTGAGTTCTTCTATTTGGAAAAAGAAAGCCCGGAAGGACGCCGCTTGGCGCTCTTCCGGGCTTTTGTCTTGCTAGACTAGATTTTCAGCACGCCGCCCTTGCTCGCATTCGTTACCAGCTTGGAGTAGCGGGCAAGGTAGCCGGTCTTCACCTTCGGCTCGAATTCCTTCCATTCCTTGCTGCGGCGCTCGGCCAGCTCTTCGTCGCTGACGAGCAGCTCGATCTTGCGGTTGATCAGGTCCAGCTCGATGATGTCGCCGTCATGGACAAAAGCGATCGGGCCGCCTTCCGCCGCTTCCGGCGAAATATGGCCGATGCTGATGCCACGGGACGCGCCGGAGAAACGGCCGTCCGTAATGAGGCCGACCTTGGCGCCGAGCCCCATGCCGACGATCTGCGAGGTTGGAGCCAGCATTTCCGGCATGCCGGGACCGCCCTTCGGACCTTCGTAACGGATAACGACGACATGGCCTTCCTTGACCTTGCCGCCTGCGATGCCTTCCAGCGCTTCCTCCTGCGAGTTGAAGCAGATGGCCGGCCCCTTATGGTAGCCCCCTACGGAAGGATCGACCGCGCCGACCTTGATGATGGAGCCTTCCGGCGCCAGGTTGCCGTACAGAACGGCCAGGCCGCCGACTTTGGAGTACGGGTTGTCCAGCGTGTGAATGACGCTGTTGTCCTGGATTTCATGGCCGCGGACGTTCTCGGCCAGCGTATTGCCGGTTACGGTCTTGCAGTCGCCGAACAATGTGCCTTCTTTCTTCAGCAGCTCGTTCAGCACGGCGCTTACGCCGCCCGCACGATCCACGTCTTCGATGAAGATATCGGAAGCGGGAGCCAGCTTGGCGAGATAAGGCGTGCGGTTGGCGACTTCGTTAATCCGTTCAAGCGGATAGTCGATCTCCGCTTCCTGCGCGATAGCCAGCGTATGCAGCACCGTGTTGGTGGAGCCGCCCATTGCCATATCCAGCGCGAACGCGTTGTCGATCGATTCCTGGGTCACGATGTCACGCGGCTTCAGATCGAGCTTGATCAGCTCCATCAGCTGCTTCGCGGACTTGCGGACGAATTCTCTGCGTTCTTCAGCGACGGCCAGAATCGTGCCGTTGCCCGGAAGCGCAAGACCGAGCGCTTCGGCCAGACAGTTCATGGAGTTCGCGGTGAACATGCCGGAACAGGAACCGCAGGTCGGACAGCCGTATTGTTCGAGCTCCAGCAGCTCGTCGTCGTTGATCTTGCCGACCTGGTGGGCGCCAACGCCCTCGAATACCGAGGTAAGCGACAGCTTGCGGCCTTTGCTGTCCACGCCGGCCTTCATCGGGCCGCCGCTGACGAAGATTGTCGGGATGTTGACGCGCAGCGCGCCGATCATCATGCCCGGCGTGATTTTGTCGCAGTTCGGGATGCAGACCATGCCGTCGAACCAGTGCGCATTCACGACGGTCTCCAGCGAGTCGGCGATGATCTCGCGGCTCGGCAGGGAGTAGCGCATGCCGATGTGGCCCATGGCGATGCCGTCGTCCACGCCGATTGTATTGAATTCGAACGGAACGCCGCCCGCTTCGCGGATTGCTTCCTTGACGATTTTACCGAATTCCTGCAAATGCACATGGCCTGGAACAATATCGATATAAGAGTTGCAGACCGCGATAAACGGCTTGCCGAAATCCTCTTCCTTTACGCCGGCTGCACGCAGCAGACTGCGGTGCGGAGCCCGGTCGAAACCCTTGGTAATCATGTCAGAACGCATTTTCTTGGCTGCCATTAGAACTCGGTTCCCCCTTATTGAATCAAAATAATTGCTTCGTGCAACGCGTTAACGCGCTGCTCTCTGAAGAGCGGCAAAGCCGCTATTTATAGAAAGAACAGGGTCTTGTTCCGAACGTTACGGAATACACGGCCTCTACTTGCCCGTTTCTATAAAAAATCTCCTTGCTTAATAGTAGAGTTTATCACACCAGCACCTTTTTTTCTACCGGACAATGTTAAGTATTGCTGCCAAAAAGGTGTTAATGCCATGCCAGGATCAAGGTCTGCCGGGGTTCTTTTTGGCGCGGTCTCCGCCATGCTCCATCGGCTTCGGTCCTTAATCATTTGTGATCCAGTTCACTAATTGGAAAGGCTTGGCGGATTATTATGGCAATTTACTGAAGGTTGTTTGCATGGAGGGATTACACTATAATTTTCCTTAAGAAAAAGAAAGCTGCATGCCTCATAACCCGGGAGTTGACGATTTGATCTTATTTCGTAAAAAGCGCAGATTGCTGTATGTACTGATTGCTGCGGTTCTTGCCGCAGCTCTGGCGCTCTGGCTGTTCTTAAGACCCTATGAACCGAACGGCTCGGCCCAGAAGGCTCTGTTCTCAGGCGGGGGAATTACCGTTGAAGTGAACGACAACTGGATATCCTTCGAGCCTAAGGTATCTGTGGGAATGGGCATCATTTTCTACCCGGGGGGACTTGTCAAGGCTGAATCGTATGCCCCGCTTGCGCGCAGACTGGCATTGGCCGGATATCCGGTCTACATCGCTGTTATGCCGCTTAATCTGGCGGTAACCCGGAGTGAAGCGGCGGAGGATATTATCCGGGTGCATCCCGGAATGTCCTTTGTGATCGGAGGGCATTCACTCGGCGGCGTCATGGCTTCCCGCTTCGCGGCAAAACATGCGGACGAGCTTGCAGGCGTGTTCTTCCTGGCCTCCTATCCCGACGAGAAGGGCAGTCTGAAATCGACCACGCTGTCGGCGCTGTCCGTGCTGGGAACCGAGGACCAGGTCATTGACCGGGAGAAGTACAGCGAAGGCAGATCCTACCTTCTCGATAATACCGTCTATTACTCGCTGGAAGGCGGGAATCATGCCCAATTCGGAGATTACGGCCCGCAGAAGGGCGACGGGGAGGCGACGATTACTCCGGAGCGGCAGCAGGAATTGACCGTTCGGACCATGCTGGACTGGATGGGGAATCTTCGGTAGGTATACCGGCAGCGGTTCATGCACTGGCTGCTGCCTGCTGAATAAATCGGGATATACATAACGTCCGGAAGGAGAGTGAGGAATGCCGGAGCTGTGCGTGAACGGAATTTCAGTGCCCTGCAGAGCCATTTTGTTCGATAAGGACGGCACGCTGCTGGACATGATGGAGATGTGGGGAGCCTGGGCGCAGGATGTCTTGGACCGTCTGGAGACGGAATTGGCCCTGTCGGGGTCAGAATTCGCCTTCGGGAAGGACAAGGTATTCGGTACATATCAGGATGCGCACGGAAGGATTACCGGCTATGATCCGGCAGGCCCGCTGTCGATGGCGACAGTGGAGCAGTCCTACGGCATCCTGGCTTGGCAGCTGTATAATGCCGGAGTGCCATGGAACGAGGCGGTCGTCCGGGTAATGAGCTTCGCGAAGGACGCGATGAACAACCTGAGGGAGCGGCGATCGGCGAAGCCGCTGCCCGGCCTTCTGCGGTTTCTTGAGGAATGCTCAAGGGCTTCTCTTCGGCTCGGCGTCGTAACCTCGGACGAGTCGGCGGCAACGGCGGAGCATCTGGAATGGCTGGGCATCACCGCCCATTTCGGCTCCGTCGTCACGCGCGATAAGGTGAAACGGGGCAAGCCTGCGCCGGAGATGGCGGAAAAGGCTTGCCGGGAGCTAGGCATACCGCCGGAGGAGACTGTCATCATCGGAGACAGCAATGCGGATATGCAGCTGGGAAAGGGCGCGGGCCTGCGCCTGGCCGTAGGCATTACCGGAGCCTTGGCAAGCGCGGAGCATCTGGCGGACGCCGATCAGATCGTTCAGGATTTCCGGGAGCTGTCTGTGCGTCCGTAAATTGAAATGGGAAATTTGAGATGGAAAGGATGTTGCAAGCGATGGATTCGTTGTCAACGCTGGCTTCCTGGATCGGGGAAAGCTCGAGCATTGTCTTTTTTGGAGGAGCCGGAACCTCGACGGAGAGCGGAATACCCGATTTTCGTTCCGCGGCGGGCTTGTATCTGACGGAGAAGAGCTCGCCGTATCCCCCAGAGCAAATGCTCAGCCATAGCTTTTTCATAAGCAAGCCCGAAGTGTTCTTTGACTTCTACCGCAGCAAGATGCTGCATCCGGACGCGGAGCCGAACGGCGCGCACAAGCTGCTGGCCCGGCTGGAGCATGAGGGACGCCTAAGCGCCATAGTGACGCAGAATATCGACGGTCTGCACCAGAAGGCCGGAAGCACCCGCGTGCTGGAGCTTCACGGTTCCGTACACCGGAATTACTGCATGAAATGCTCGCGGCCTTACGGTCTGGAAGCGATACTGGAGAGTGCGGAGACGGTTCCGCATTGTCCGGTCTGCGGCGGCGTCATCAAGCCGGATGTCGTGCTGTATGAGGAGGAGCTGGACCGCAGGGTGCTGACAGACTCCATACAGGCTCTTTCGTCGGCTGATCTGCTGATTATCGGCGGCACCTCGCTTACCGTTCAACCGGCGGCCAGCCTCACCGCCTATTTCCGGGGCAGACATGCCGTCATGCTCAACGCGGAACCGACGGCCTACGACTCACGCGCAGATCTGATCATCACCGACCGGATCGGGCATGTGTTCGAGCGTGTAGGCGAGCTGCTGGCCTAGATTTCCGCCCCGCCAAGCCCTATTCCCGATTCGGATTCGCCGCCACCGTGTATAAGATTAGGTACCGGCAAGAACATACCAACACCAAAGGCGGCGATAACGATGGCTTATCTGGCAAGCGATGAACGGTATGAGGTAATGAGGTATAACCGGTGCGGAAAATCGGGGCTCAAGCTGCCGGCAATATCGCTTGGACTTTGGCATAATTTCGGCGGGGCGGACGTCTACGACAACGGAAGGGATATGATTACGCGGGCGTTCGATCTCGGCATTACGCATTTCGATCTGGCCAATAATTACGGCCCGCCTCCCGGCGCGGCCGAGGAATTGTTCGGACGGGTGCTGGCGAAGGATTTGGCGCTCTACCGGGATGAGATGATCATTTCCACGAAGGCGGGCTATTATATGTGGCCCGGACCTTACGGGGAATGGGGCTCGCGCAAATACCTGCTCTCCAGTCTGGACCAGAGCCTGAAGAGACTCGGCGTTGAGTATGTCGACATTTTCTACTCGCACCGTCCTGACCCCGAGACCCCGCTGGAGGAGACGATGGGCGCGCTGCACCAGGCGGTGCGGTCGGGGAAGGCGCTCTATGCCGGCTTGTCCAATTACAGCCCGGAACAGACGGAGGAGGCAGCCGCCATCCTTAAGGCTCTCGGCACACCGCTCCTGATTCACCAGCCCCGTTACTCGCTGCTGGACCGCTGGATCGAGAACGGACTTCAAGATGTGCTGGATGGGCTTGGAGTTGGAACCATCGCCTTTACGCCGCTCGCCCAGGGTCTGCTGACCAACAAATATTTGAACGGAGTTCCCGGCGACTCCCGGGCGGCGAAGCCGGGGGCTGCGCTGAGTGAAAGCCAGATCACGCCGGAGGCCATCCGCAAGGTCCGGCTGCTGAATCAGATGGCCGCAGCCCGCGGCCAGACGCTGGCGCAATTCGCGCTGGCGTGGGTGCTGCGCGGCGGCAGGGTGACTTCGGCGCTTATCGGGGCAAGCCGGGTCAGCCAGATCGAGGACAATGTCGCTGCATTGTCCAATCTTGAATTCTCCGCGGAGGAGCTGGACCGTATTGAAATCATTCTCAACCCGGAGAATGACGGCCTAAGCGGCTCTATATGAGCTTGCCCTCCGGCTGGCGGGCGGTTACCGCACGGTAAGCTGTCGGCGACTGTCCGCAGAACCGCTTGAACTGGCGGGAGAAGTACAGGGCATCGGTCAGGCCGACTGACGCCGCCACCTGCTCCACGGACAGCTCGGGGCGCTCGCGAAGCAGCTGCCTCGATTTGTCGATCCTCAGCTTGAGCAGATACGTAACGGGCGACAGCCCCGTTTCTTCCTTGAATACCCGCGACAGATAAGCCCGGTTGTAGCCGAGGCTTGAACACATCAGCTCGATGGACACCGGATGCGCGTACTGCGATGACATATAATGAATCATCTGCTTGACTGTCCGCTTGACCTGGGAGTCTCTGCCGGGCAGACGCGAATGGGCCTTCAGCATACCGGCCGCTTCTCCAAGCATGAGATACAAGTAGCCCAGCGAAGTCAGATGCCCGCTCTCCTGTCCGCTGTGGAAGGCTTTCATAATGCCGGCAAGGCAGCCGGGAATCACGCTTCCCTCGCCGCAGGATGCCACTGGCTGCTCAGGGGAGAAGCCGGCTTCATGAACAAGCCTTCCGGCTTCCGTTCCGGAGAAGGCCGTCCAGCGGTATTTCCAGGGACTGTCCGGATCGGAGACATAGCTCACCAGCTGGCCGGGATGGATCAGGAAGCAGTCGCCGGGGCCGAGCTCGTACGTACGGTATTCCGTACGGAAGGAGCCTGTTCCCTGCTCAATGCAGTGGAGCAGGAAGTAATCGTATATTTTCGGTCCCAACTGATGCCTCGGCAGCGTCTGGCTCTCTCCCGCGAACAGGACATGAAGATTCTGTTCTTCATAGTAGACGGGGTTGGAAGCCACAGAGTAGGAGTGTTCCATCCGCAAAGTTCCTTTCTTGGATTGATTTCTGGTGAAGTCACATTTATCCATACATTACACACATGATTGCATTACAGGCAATGACACCTTTTATTATACTATAACCGTACAGCAAAGCGTAAGCGGCAGCAAGGTTACTGCGCAAGAGGCGGGATGGAGCAAGACGGAAAGCGGCTTTTATTCATACAGAGCAGCCTTGTTCCAACACTGGGCAACCGCTCTTGGAATTCGCCCTGAAGTAGAGAACATCCTTCCTCGGGGAGAAACGAATAGCTTATCCTTGTCTGATTTTTCCATGTGCCGCCTGCCTGTAATGCATCTCTGCGCAGAACAGACATAAGCGTCACCCCAATACAATACGCCCTCTTAAGGGGGCGCAAGAATCGGAAGGAGTGGAAGGTAGATGGCTATTTTGGTAACAGGCGGAGCGGGTTATATCGGCTCCCATACGGTAGCGGAACTGCTTGAACGAGGCGAAGATGTGGTGGTGCTGGACAATCTGGTGACCGGTCACCGCGAATCCCTTCTGGGAGGCAGGCTGTACGTAGGCGATCTCCGCGACAAAGAGCTGCTAGCCAAGCTGTTCGCCGAGAACGACATCGACGCGGTCATTCATTTCGCGGCCAGCTCGCTGGTTGGCGAGAGCATGAAGGACCCGGTCAAATACTACGACAACAATGTGTATGGCACTCAATGCCTGCTCGAAGGCATGCAGAAGGCGGGCGTGAACAAGATCGTCTTCTCGTCGACAGCAGCCACTTACGGGGAACCGGAGAAGGTGCCGATTGAAGAAACGGACCGCACTCAGCCTTCCAATGTATACGGGGAGACGAAGCTGACGATGGAGCGGATGATGTCCTGGTTCGATAAGGTGCTGGGCATCAAATATGTGGCGCTTCGCTATTTCAACGCCGCAGGCGCCCATGCAAGCGGCAAGATCGGTGAAGACCACCGTCCCGAAAGCCATCTGATTCCGCTCGTGCTCCAGACTGCACTGAAGCAGCGCGAGAGCATCGCCGTCTTCGGCGAAGACTATCCGACGGAAGATGGCACCTGCATCCGGGATTACATCCATGTGAGTGATCTGGCGGACGCGCATGTGCGGGCCGTGAACTATCTGCGCGGCGGCAACAGCAGCAATTTCTTCAACCTGGGCAACGGCACAGGCTTCTCCGTCAAAGAGGTAATCGAGACGGCGAAGGAAGTCACCGGACTCGATATCCCGGTCGTTATTCAGGAACGCCGTGCCGGCGATCCCGCCGTGCTCGTAGCCTCCTCGGAGAAAGCCCGCTCGGTTCTGGGCTGGAATCCGGCCCGTGCCGATCTGAAGGACATTATCCAGAGCGCCTGGAGCTGGCATTCCTCCCATCCGCAGGGTTACGGCGAAGCGTGAATTTGACGGCTCTCTAGCGGAGCCTTCCATACCGAAGGAGAACAACGCAATGACTAACGAACGGAACAGAACAGAAGGAGCCGAGCGCGCCCTTCTTGCGATCGATCAGCTCGTGCTCTTCGCTTCCCGTCGGCGGCTTATCGAGCCGGCAGACACCGACTACGGCCGCAACCGGCTGCTGGAGCAGTTCGGCTTCAGCGAGCCTTATGACGGCGAACCGGATCTGACGGAGCTTGAGGGACCTCAGGCTCCGCTGGATGCCCTTATCGATTATGGCTTCGAAATCGGGCTGATCCCGGAGAATACCGATACGTACCGGGATCTCCTGGACGCCAAAATCATGGGCCAGCTCATGGCCCGCCCCTCGGAGATCAACCGGGAGTTTGTTCAGCTGGCAGAGAATGAAGGCATTGCCGCCGCGACGGACCGCTTCTACCAGCTCAGCATCGATTCCAACTATATCCGGATGGACCGCATCTCCAAGAATGTCTACTGGCTGCAGCCCTCGCCTTATGGCGATCTGGAGATGACGATCAACCTGTCCAAGCCGGAGAAGAATCCGAAGGAGATCGCGATGGCCCGGCTGCTTCCGCCTCCGGTCTATCCGAAATGCCTGCTCTGCCGGGAGAACATCGGCTATGCCGGACGTCTGAACCACCCGGCCCGCCAGAACCTGCGGGCGATTCCGCTCACGCTGAACAAGGAGAAGTGGTTCTTCCAGTACTCGCCTTATGTGTACTACAACGAGCACTGCATCGTGTTCCATCATGATCATGTGCCGATGAAGCTGACCAAGGATACCTTAAAGCGGCTCCTGGCCTTTGTAGGCGATTTCCCGCACTATTTCATCGGCTCGAATGCCGATCTGCCGATTGTCGGCGGATCGATTCTGACGCATGACCATTTTCAGGGCGGCCGCCATACCTTCGCGCTTCAGAAGGCGCCGATCGAGGAGTCGTTCACCCATCCGTCCTATCCGGGTGTATCCCTCGGGATGGTGAACTGGCCGATGTCCGTCGTGCGGCTTCAGGGTGAAGATCAGGCCGTGCTGCTGGAATGCGCGAACGACCTGTACGAAGCCTGGAAGGGCTACAGCGATCCCTCCGCCGATATTTTGGCCTTCAGCGAAGAGAATGGCGAGCGCGTGCCGCATAACACGGTTACGCCAATCGTCCGCCGGAGCGCAAGCGGCGGCTACGAGGCGGATCTGGTGCTCCGCAACAACCGTACGAACGATGAGCATCCGGAAGGCATCTTCCATCCTCATCGTGAAATGCACCATATCAAGAAAGAGAACATCGGCCTCATCGAGGTTATGGGCCTTGCCATCCTGCCGGGACGTCTAAAAGACGAGCTCGACGACATTGCCGGCATTCTTGCGGGCGACGCAGAAGAGCTTCAAGCGGTCCGTGCTTCGGCGGATCACCGCCTTGCACAGCACGCTCACTGGATTGAGCAGCTGGTGGAACGCTTCGGCACCTCGCTTGACCGTGATGAGGCGATCGGCATCCTGCGCAACGAAGTTGGCCTTAAGTTTGCCCAAATTCTGGAGCATGCGGGAGTCTACAAGGTTACACCGGAAGGCCGTGCGGCTTTCCGCGCGTTCCTCAAGAGCTTCGGCACGGTTCAATAAATATGGCTAAGCAACTGATCTGACCAGCAGACTTCACTTACAGATCGGCAGCTTGAAGCCGGCGGTTTCTCCGGAAGGAGAGGCTGCCGGTGTTTTTTTACCCGAAGGGCAAATTTGAATGTGCAAAATGGGTAGATTATAATAGATTTCGCGTCATCCGGACAATCCCGGAACAATACGGTTAGGAGGTACAATCTATGCGCAATTTTCAATTTTACAACCCGACCAAGCTGATCTTCGGCAAAGGCACACTCGATGCGCTGAAGACGGAGGTTCCCCGCTACGGAAAGAATGTGCTTCTTCTGTACGGCGGCGGCAGCATCAAGCGAAACGGTCTGTACGATAAAGTGGTTACCATTCTGAAAGGCGTCGGCGCGAACATCACCGAGCTACCAGGTGTTGAGCCGAACCCCCGCCTGTCTACCGTACATAAAGGGGTCGATCTCTGCCGGAGCGAGGATATAGATCTGATTCTGGCAGTAGGCGGCGGCAGCGTGCTCGACTGCGGCAAGGCCATCGCCGTTGGCGCGAAGTATGATGGCGATATGTGGGATTTCGTGGAGCGCAAGGCGGCTCCCCAGGATGCGCTGCCGCTCGGCACGATTCTGACAATGGCGGCTACCGGCTCCGAGATGAACAACGGCTCGGTGATCACGAATGAGCAGACCGAAGAGAAGATGGGCTGGGGCAGCCCGCATTCTTATCCGGTCTTCTCCATTCTGGACCCGGAGCATACGTTCTCGGTGCCGCGCGACCAGACGGTGTACGGCGTCGTGGACATGATGACCCATGTGCTGGAGCATTATTTCCACAACGATGTCAATACGCCGGTTCAGGACCGCTTCTGCGAATCGCTCCTGATCACCATGATGGAAGCCGGCTCGAAGCTGGTTGACGATTTGGAGAATTACGAGCTGCGGGAGACGATTCTGTACTGCGGAACCATGGCGCTGAACGGCATGGTAAGCATGGGCTTCGCGGGCGACTGGGCAACGCATAATATCGAGCACGCCGTATCGGCCGTATACGATATTCCGCATGGCGGCGGCTTGGCCATCCTGTTCCCGCAGTGGATGAAGTATAACCTGGAGGCCAATCCGGAGCGGTTCAAGCAGCTTGCCGTCCGCGTGTTCGGTGTGGACCCTTCCGGCAAGAGCGCAAGCGAAGCCGGACAGGAAGGCATTGATGCGCTGCGGAAATTCTGGGACTCCATCGGGGCGCCGAGCCGGCTTGCCGATTATGACATCGACGACAGCCGGATTGACGAAATGGCGGAGAAGGCGGTCCGCTTCGGTCCATTCGGTAATTTCCGCAAGCTGGATCGCGAGGACACTGTGGAAATTTACAAGATGTCGCTGTAATCGGCGGCAGAACAAGTGTGAATTGTAGGAGGGGCGCGGCGGCAGGCTGCGCTCCTCTTTGTATGCAATCCGGCAATAAATCCAGATTTTTGAAACCAAATAGCCTGCATATACGTTATATTAGGTAAGGATTAGTCTGGCCGGAAGGAGAAGATTATGGAGACTCTTTACTTAAGCTGCCTTTCGCTTGGCATTTTGTTCGCTATCGTGACGCTGCTTGCGGGCGACTGGATCGGGCATGCGCTGGGAGGAATGCTCGACTTTCTGTCTGTGGACGTGATCAGTCCGACCGTTCTGGCGGCCGGCGTCACGGTGTTCGGCGGAGCGGGAATTTTGCTGACCCGGTATACGGGACTCGCCGGAGCGCCTGTCCTCGTGCTCTCCCTAATGGTTGCCGTCCTGCTCAGCGGCGCCGTGTACATAGGCGTGGTGAAGCCGATGGAGCGCAGCGAAATGTCGACAGGCTTCTCCATGCAGGAGCTTCCCGGCCGGATCGGCGAAATTACCGTCCCGGTTCCGGCTTTTGGCTACGGGGAGGTTATGGTCAAGTTCGGCGCATCGAATACCCTTCATACCGCGGCCAGCTTTGACCGGCATCCACTTCCAACAGGGGCCAAGGTGGTCATCGTGGAAGTGAAAGACGGTGTTGCCCTTGTATCCGCACTAGATGAACGAAGAGGAGAGGATTTGTAATGTACGGACTACCCGACTATCTGCTGATTCCCGCTGTGGTCATCGCCGTCCTGATTGTGCTCGGGATTGCGTTCTGGGCCCGGTACAAAACCGTCGGTCCCGATGAAGCGATGATCGTCACCGGGTCTTTTCTCGGATCGAGCCATATTTCGGACGACGGTTCCGGGCGAAAAATAAAAATCGTCCGCGGTGGAGGCGCATTCATTCTTCCTGTCTTTCAGAAAGCCGAATTCATGTCGCTGCTCTCCCACAAGCTCGACGTTACGACACCGGAGGTATATACGGAGCAGGGGGTACCCGTCATAGCGGACGGCGTAGCCATCATCAAGGTGGGCAGCTCCGTCGAGGACGTGGCGACGGCCGCCGAGCAGTTCATGGGCAAGCCGATCGAATCGCTGAAGGCCGAAGCCCAGGAGGTGCTCGAAGGCCATCTGCGGGCGATCCTCGGCACGATGACCGTGGAGGAAGTGTACCGCAACCGCGACCGGTTCGCGCAGGAGGTGCAGGGAGTGGCTGCCCGGGATTTGAAGAAGATGGGACTGCAGATCGTCTCCTTCACCATCAAGGATGTCCGCGACAAGCATGGCTACCTCGAAGCGCTCGGCAAGCCGCGGATCGCGGCGGTGAAGCGGGATGCCGAGATCGCGGAAGCCGAGGCGCTGCGGGATGCGCGAATCCAGAAGGCGAACGCCGAGGAGCAGGGGCAGAAGGCCGAGCTGCTGCGCGATACGAATATCGCGGAAGCGTCGCGCGATAACCAGCTGAAGATCGCCGGGTTCAAACGCGATCAGGATACGGCCAAGGCGGAAGCCGACCAGGCGTATCATATCCAGGAGGCGCGTGCCAAGCAGACGGCTGTCGAAGAGCAGATGAAGGTCGAGCTTGTGCGTAAAATGCGGGAGATCGACCTGCAGGAGAAGGAAATTCAAATCCGCGAGAAGCAGTACGACGCGGAAGTGAAGAAGAAGGCGGAGGCCGACCGCTACGCGGTAGAGCAGGCGGCAGAAGCCGACCGGGTGCGGAAGATGCGCGAGGCGGATGCGCTGCAGTACAGCATTGAGGCCCAGGCGAAGGCTACGGCGGAGCAGAAGCGCCTGGAAGGCCAGGCGGTGGCGGATGCCGAGCGGGCTAAGGGTACAGCCGAAGCGGAAGTAATCCGGCTGAGAGGCTTGGCCGAGGCGGAGGCCAAGGAGAAGCTGGCCGAAGCGTTCCAGAAGTTCGGCGAGGCCGCGGTGCTGGACATCATCGTGAAGATGCTGCCCGAGCTGGCCGGCAAGATCGCCCAGCCGCTGTCGTCCATCGACAAGCTGACGGTTGTGGATACGGGCAACGGAGAAGGAGCGGCCCGCGTCAGCAATTACGTGACCGGGCTGATGGCCACAGCTCCGGAAATGCTGAAGAGCGTCTCCGGCATCGATGTGGAGCAGCTCATCAAGGGCTTGACCAAGGCCAAGAGCAAAGAGGCGGAGCCGACTGGCGCCCAGCTTTCTCTGGCTGCGAAGCCGCAGACCCAGCAGCCGGAAAACTTGAAATTGGAAAGCCAGGGATTGGAAATCCAGGAATAGGAAAGCCGGGAGTAGATCATATTCTCTGGCGAACCAGCACGAAATATCATGAAATATCACGAAACGATTTTAAGCACACGAAAGCCGCAGCGCGGGGCACAAGCCCTGCGCTGCGGCTTTTTTAATGGGCTAGACCGGCTTGGCCGCACCTCCGCATAACTCCTGTTAATCCACCAGCAATCCGGACCGTTTCAAGTATTTGGTCGGCGTCACAGCGCTGAACTCCTTGAATTCTTTGATGAAATGGTTCTGGTCAAAATACCCCAGCTCCATAATCCCGTCTAGCGTCTCGGCTCCGCGAGGCTTCTCCAGGGCGTTCAGCACATGCTGAAAGCGGATGATTCTGCTGAACAGCTTGGGCGACACTCCGACGTAACGTTCGAAGGTTTTATGCATGTACCGTGTGGAGTAACCGGTATCCGCAGCGAGATCGGCGATCGGTACAGTTCCTTTGCCTCCGATGATTTTTTCAGTCAAATATTCCACCAGCGCCGGCGTGTCAAGCTTGCTGCTGTAATGCTCCATGTAGAACGCTTCGAAGGCGCGGATGCGCTCGGTGAAGCTGCTCTGGGCAGCAACCGCCTCAAGCAATCTGTCTGCGTGCGGAAGAACATCCTGCAGGGGAATTTCGTTCTCGGTAAATTCGCTGACCGGATATTTGAGGAACCGCTCCGCATACCCCGGCAGAAACCGGATCGCGAAATAATCGCAGTCCGGTCTGACGAAGATCCCCTTTCTCCGCCGAACAATGCTGCCGCAAATGTTGGCCGAGGGTTGATGCGGATAACAGCAGATCACAATATCCAGGCAGCCGTCGGGCAGAATGAACATGCTGTCGAGATGCCCGGCATCCAGATGAAACCCGAAATATTGAATGCCTTCGCTTAACAAGGAAGGGGTAGATTCAATGAATTCTGTGTAGGTAGGCAGCGACTTTTTGAAAGAAGGCTGAAACGGATGGTATTTGAAGCGTTGCCCCGGGGCCCGAGTCATAAAGTACGACCTCCTTTTTTGTTTAATCCGATATAATTCATCTGATTAATATTAATTAAATCGCTAGATCGCTTTTACTGTCAATAACCTTTTTCTCTCGTCTTTCCTGTCCTGTTCTGATTTTTACTATATTTCATCCAAGTTTCAAAGTAGAATCTGGTAAAAAGTAAAACACATCAGATTACTATGAAATTAAAAAAGGAGGATCATCCGATGACCACTGTACAGAATGCCGCCTCCGAATTTACGCGCGAGGTCGGCAGCGGCGGCGCATTTGTCCGCCAAACCAACCGGTTCGTCACACCGTTCGGAACTGCTGATGGCGAGCTTCCGCCGGAACCCGGCCGTTACCGGCTGCTGTGGGCGCCGATCTGCCCCTGGGCGCACAGGGCTATTATCGTTAGAGCTGTGCTGGGACTTGAGGATGCAATCAGCGTAGGTACGGCCAACCCGGTGCGTACGGAACAAGGATGGGAGTTCTCGCTTGATAAAGATGGCGTTGATCCCGTGCTGGGCATCCGCTTTTTACCTGAGATTTACAAGGAGACGGACCCCGATTACCAAGGGCGTGCAACCGTGCCGACTGTTGTGGATTTAACTACCCGAAAGGTCGTCAACAACAATTATTTCAGATTGACGAATGATCTGGAGACAGCCTGGTCGGCATTTCACAAAGAAGGCGCCCCCGACCTGTACCCGGCTGAGCTTCGGGAGGAGATAGACGCTCTGAACGATATTCTGTTCCATGAGGTTAACAACGGCGTGTACAAGGCGGGCTTCGCCCGGTCCCAGGAGGCTTACGAGCAAGCGTATGATACGGTATTCGCCCGGCTCGATGATCTGGAGAAGCGGCTTGAAGGACGGCGGTATTTGTTCGGAAGCTCCATCACGGATTCGGATGTCCGGTTATATGTGACGCTGGCCCGCTTCGACATCGCCTATTACCCGGTCTTTCGGACGAACCGCAACCGGCTGATCGACTTCCCGAATTTATGGGCCTACGCCCGCGACCTGTACCAGACGCCCGGATTCGGTGATACCACGGATTTCGAAGCGATCAAAAAAGGCTATCATCTTGGCGACATCGCCAGCAACCCTCTGCGCATTCTTCCCAAAGGTCCGGACCTCTCCTTATGGACGTCGGCCCACGGGCGCGAGCGGCTGAGCTGACGGAAAGGGCTGGCATTCGATGAACATTGAGATTCGTAACGGCTGTCTGAACACGGACTGGGAGAGGGTCGCGGAATTGATGTCCCATTTCGGACTTTCGAACGCGGCGGCGGATGTGCACAAGGAGGCATTCGAGAACAGCTACGCCACAACTTTTCTATATGACCGGGACCGGTTGATCGGCTTCGGCAGAGCCGTCTCGGACGGCGTGCTGCAGGCTGCCATTTACAATATCGCGCTCGATCCCGATTATCACGGACATGGCCTGGGCCGCCTGATTATTGATGATCTGCTGCGCGCGGTCCGGCATTGCAATGTGATTCTGTATACGCATCCCGACAAAGTGAGCTTCTATCGCCACCTTGGCTTCCGGAGGATGAAGACCGGCATGGCGCTGTATCTGGACGAGAGCAAGGTCGACGAGATGGGATTTATCGAATAACGCGGCAGCTGTCGCAGTGAACGGCGAAGGAGGCTATGAGATGAGTGTTGCGAAAAAGCATCCCGTCTTTGAACAAGAGTTGCGTTCTGACGGCAGCTTTGTTCCCCAGAAAAATCTGTTCACCGTTCCTTTCGGCTACAGCCCCGGGGAACACCGGCCGGAAGCGGGACGCTACCGGCTCCTGTGGATGAAGGCATGTCCTTATGCACATCGGGCGGTGATCGTCCGCAGACTGCTGGGTCTGGAGGAAGCGATCAGCCTCGGCACGGCGAGCCATTTTCGGACGGAATTCGGCTGGGAATTCTCGCTTGACGAGGGAGGCGTCGATCCCGTACTGGGAATCCGCTACATCAAGGAAGTGTACGACGCAGAAGACCCGGAGTACAAAGGAAGGCCGACAGTGCCCATCGTAGTCGATGTACATACCGGACAGGGAGCCAACAGCGACTACTTCCGGCTGACCAACTATCTGGAGACGGTCTGGGCGCCCTTCCACAGAGAAGGCGCGCCGGATCTGTATCCGGAACGGCTGCGGGAAGAGATTGATGCGCTGAACGACATCATCTTCCGGGATATTAACAGCGGTGTGTACAAAGCGGGCTTTGCACACTCGCAGGAGGCTTACGAACAAGCCTACGACAAGTTGTTCGCCCGTCTGGATGAACTGGAACAGCGGCTTGAGAGCAGCCGTTATCTCTTCGGCGATCATTTGACGGATTCCGACGTACGGCTGTATACCACTCTCGCGCGGTTTGACGCGGCCTATTATCCCGTGTTCAACACGAACCGGAACCGGCTGGTCGATTTCCCCAATCTTTGGGGCTATGCGCGCGATCTATACCAGATTCCGGGCTTTGGAGACACAACGGATTTCGAAGCGATCCGCAGCAGCTATCATGCTTCCCCGCACTTGAGGGGATTTGCGGCCAATCCTTACGGCATCTTTCCGAAGGGGCCGGATGAGCAGGAATGGAACACCCCGCACGGGCGGGAACATTTAAGCAAAGGGTGAGGGTTATGACGAATTCGGCAAAAGCAACACCGGTTGAGATTTCACGGGACGGCTCGTTCCAGCGGCAGCGGAACCGGTTTGCCGTTCCTTTCGGGAACGGGCAAGGCGAGCTGCCCGTGGAAGCGGGACGCTACCGGCTTCTGTGGTCGGCCGCCTGCCCCTGGGCGCATCGCGCGGTGATTGTCCGCAGCCTGCTTGGGCTGGAAGATACCATCAGCCTTGGAACGGCGGACCCGATCCGGCCTGACCTGCCGCATACGGACTGGGCGTTCACTCTGGATGAGGGAGGCAAGGACCCGGTGCTCGGCATCCGCTATTTGAGCGAAGCCTATCTTGCCGCCGATCCCGGTTACACAGGGCGTCCCACCGTTCCCGCAATAGTCGAGATCAAGACCGGAAAAGTGGTCAACAACGACTACTTCCGGCTGACTAACGATCTGGAGACGGCATGGGCTCCCTTTCATAAAGCAGGCGCGCCTGACTTGTATCCGGCCGATCTGCGCGCGGAAATCGACGAGCTGAACGAGCGGATCTTTCATGATGTTAACAACGGCGTGTACAAAGCGGGCTTCGCCCGGTCCCAGGAGGCTTACGAGAAAGCCTACGACGTATTGTTCGAGCGTCTGGATGAGCTTGAGGAGCGTCTGTCATCACGCCGCTATCTGCATGGCGACCGTTTAACCGATTCGGATGTACGCCTGTATACGACACTGGTCCGCTTCGACGCCGCTTATTACACCGCATTCCGGGCCAACCGGAAGCGCATTGCCGACTATCGCCATTTATGGGCGTATGCCAGAGACTTATTCCAGACTCCCGGTTTCGGAGACACAACGGATTTTGACGCGATCAAGCGGCATTACCATCTGTCCGGGCTTCTGACTTCAGAGGGCGCGAATCCTTACCGGATTTTGCCTAAGGGACCCGATTTGAGTCTGTGGAACACGCCTCATGGCAGAGGACGCTGAAAGGAGAAGATGATCCATGCTGACGTTTAAATCGCCTGCCGTGTATGTGAACGAGCCGGGCGCAATCGCCAAGGCAGGAACTCTGGCTGCGGAACTTGGCCGCAAGGCGTATATCATCGGAGGCGCAACCGCTCTGAAGCGGATTGGCGCGCCGCTTGAAGCCAGTCTTAAGGAGGCGGGCATCCAGGCGGTTGTTGAGATCAATCAGGGTGAAGTGTCACTTGCCAATATTAATCGGCATGCTGAAAAAGTTGCCGAGGCCGCACCGGATTTCCTCATCGGCGCTGGAGGCGGGCTCGTGCTTGATCTCGTGAAGGCGGTGGGCGACCGTACGGGCTTGCCGGTGGTGGCCATCCCGACCGTACCCGCGACCTGCGCGGCATGGTCTGCGCTGAGCATTTTGCATGACGATGAAGGGAACTCAGCCGGTCCGCTGTTTCTGAAAGCATCGCCCCGGCTTGTCGTCGCCGACAGTGATGTTCTTGCGGAAGCGCCGAGACGTTACTTCGCTTCCGGCGTCGGCGATACGCTGGCGAAATGGTATGAGGTGGCCCTCAATTTGCAGGATGGACAGGGCAGCGCGGATATTCTGCTGAGTCTGCATCCGGCCAAGCTGGCGCTTGAGGCGATCGAACGCTCGGGAATCGAAGCTTATTCGGACGCCGGAAGCGGCAGAGCCAGTGAGGCGTTCAAGGAGGTGACGGACGCCATTATCGTCCTGACAGGCCTGGCGGGCACCGTGAGCGGGACAGGACGCCGGGCGCTCGTGGCCCATGCGATTCATGACAGTCTGACCAATCTTCCCGATGCGCACGGCGCGCTGCATGGGGAGAAGGTGGGCTTCTGCCTAATTGTGCAGTCCATCCTCGAAGGCCGGGACGATGTCGGCAGTATCATCGCCGTGCTCCGTAAGTATGAACTTCCTGTAACGCTGGCCGAACTCGGCATAACCGGACAGACGGACGACAAAATCCGCCGGGTGGCGGAGGACACTCTTCTTATTCAGCCTGACGGCGGCTTTGCCTTCCCGGCCGACAGCGCAAGCCTAGCCGAGGCCATCCGCGCCGCCGACAGGGCGGGACGCGAAGCGTTGAGCCTGCCGGCCGCTGCTCAGCGGCTGCCATTCCCTTTTTATTACCCGTATTAAGTCCATATCCATATATTTAGAAAAGGTGGTTGTCTTGTTCATGAGAAAAATAAGGTACACGCATTCTTTCTTGCTGTTGTTGATATTGTCCGCAGTGCTGGCGGTTTCCGGCTGCTCATCGAATTCATCCGGTTCCTCGGCCTCGTCGGAAGCACCCGCATCAACGGCTTCTGCCGAACCCGCTGCGGCTCAAGCGTCTGCTCAGGCCTCTACCGAGCCTTCCGTTGATCTAAGCGGCGTAACGCTGCGGGTAGGACAGGTCGGCTGGTCCGAATGGGAAGAGGGCTTCAAGGCGGCGGGCTTGCTCGATACGCCGTACAAACTGGAGTTCAGCGTCTTCCAGGGCGGCAATCTTGAACTGGAGGCGATCGCCGCCAACCAGCTGGACTTCGCTATTACGAGCGAAATTCCGCCTATCTTCGCGTCCCAGGCTGCGAATCAGGGGAATTTCAAGATTGTTGGCGTACAGCGCTGGAATACGCTTTTGCAGGAACTGGTCATCCCGAAGGATTCGCCGATCAAATCCGTTGCGGAGCTTAAGGGCAAGAAGGTGGCTTACGTTCAGAACACGACCTCTCAGTACTTTCTTGTCAAAATGCTGGAAGCTGCCGGTCTGACCTGGAAAGACATCGAGCCGGTCAAGCTGACGACAGCCGAAGGGCTGACGGCATTGGTTGGCGGCAAGGTTGACGCTCTGGCCAGCTACAGCAATTCGATCACCGCTGCGCATCAGAACGGAGCAACTACGCTGGCAAGCGCCAAAGATATTTTATCCGGCAACTTTCCGGTGGCCGTTAACAACAACGCGATCGATGATCCGGCCAAGCATGCGGCTGTGACTGATTTTCTGGAGCGGCTGACCAAGTATTATGAGTGGACTCGTGCCAACCGGGAGCAGTGGGCCGAAATAACGGCGGAGAAGACCAATCAGAAGAAGGAAGATGTTCTGGATACCCTGACCAAAGGGGATGAACAGCGTCCGCTTGCCCTGCAGGCGATCTCGGACGAGGCCATCGCATCGCAGCAGGATATCGCCGATACCTTCACTTCGCTTGGACAATTGCCCGGCAAGATCGATGTTTCGGCTGCCTGGAGCCATGCGTTCGACAATGACATCGCCGGCATCCTGAAGAAGTAACCGGGTTGAAGGAGAAGGAGGGGATCATGAGCGACAGACAGAGAAAATCAGCCCTTCGATCGGTGGTGCCGTGGCTGCTGCCGGCGTTGATAATCGTGTTCTGGCACATTACCACAACGACGGGAATCGTGGCAGGCAACATTTTGCCTCAGCCGCTTCAGGTGGCCCGCACCTTTGTAGATTTGCTGAAGGACGGCGAGCTGGCGCGAAACGTTGGCATCAGTGCTCAAAGAGCGGTAACCGGCTTTCTGATTGGCGGGTTCATCGGTTTCGCGCTTGGGCTGTTTAACGGCGTATGGGCGAGAGCGGAGCTGCTGCTGGACACAACCATTCAAATGGTGCGGAACATCCCTCATCTCGCGCTGATTCCCATTGTGATTCTGTGGTTTGGGATCGGTGAAGGAACGAAGGTGCTGCTTGTGTCGCTGGGCGTATTTTTCCCGATCTATCTCAATACGTTTCATGGCATTCGCTCCGTCGATCCGAAGCTGGTGGAGATGGGAAAAGTGTATGGATATAAGGGCTTGCCCTTATATCTTCACGTTATCCTTCCCGGCGCGCTTCCATCGATCCTTGTGGGCGTCCGCCAATCGCTCGGCATCATGTGGCTGACCTTGATCGTTGCGGAGACCGTTGCGGCGAATTCCGGTATCGGCTATATGGCGATGAACGCGCGCGAATATATGAGGATGGACATTATTGTCCTCAGTATTTTATTGTACGCGCTGCTTGGCAAGCTGTCGGACAGTCTGGCCAAATGGCTGGAACGCAGCTGGCTGCGCTGGCACCCGAACTTTACCGGCAAGCGATAGGAGAGATGGAGGCATGGGCATGGAGAGTAGCACAGCAGGATTTTCAATACAGACGCAGGCGCTGCAGAAGCAATTTGGAGAGAAGACTGTGCTGGACGGGATCAATTTGACGGTGGAGCCGGGCGAATTCATTGCAGTGGTCGGCAAAAGCGGATGCGGCAAGAGCACGCTTCTTCGCCTGATCGCGGGGCTGGAGATGCCGACATCCGGCGCGGTGAGCCTGGACGGGACGAACGTAGCCGGAATCGATCCGCAGGCGAGGGTGCTGTTTCAGGAATCCCGGCTGCTTCCGTGGAAGAAGGTCATCGAGAACGTCCGTATTGGCGCTCCGGGCCGTGATCTGTCCAAATCGCTGGAGGCGCTGCGGCTTGTGGGCCTTGAGGAGCGCGCCGGGGAATGGCCGGGAGTGCTGTCCGGCGGCCAGCAGCAGCGGGTCGCCCTGGCCCGGGCGATTGCCGGACATCCGCGTCTCTTGCTGCTGGACGAACCGTTCGGCGCGCTCGATGCCTTGACCAGGCTCGATATGCAGAAGCTGATCGAACGATTATGGGAGGAGCAGCGGTTCACCGTGCTGCTGGTCACGCATGATGTCAGTGAAGCCGTCGCTTTGGCCAACCGCGTGCTGCTGATTGAAGACGGCCGGATTACGCTGGACGAACGGATTCAGCTTGCCCGTCCGCGCATTAGGGATGCCGGATTCGCCCATTACGAGAATCTGATCCTCAAACGTGTGATGGGCACCCTGGATGATGAGCATACGAGCGTCAAACCTGTTCAATATTCCATTTAAAGGAGAAGGATTGTGACCATAACGAAGCAGGAATACGATTTTAACCGGAACGTTATCGTGCAGCCCGTTGGGCGGGGCGCAGCAGGCAGACAAGACAGTGTCAATCTGTCATACGGCTTCCCGGCGACGGAGCTTCTGCCTGTTGAAGCACTGAACCAGGCAGCGCTCGAATCGCTGGTACGCGACCGGGCGCAAGCGCTGCACTATACCGGAGGACAAGGGCTGGACATCATCAAGAATTGGCAGCTCAGACGTCTGCGGAAATTCGGTATTCAAGCGAATGATGAGCACTATTTGGCCGTATATGGGGCGAATCAGGGCATCGAACTGACGGCCCGCGTATTGATCAATCCCGGCGATACGGTGTGGACTGAGGCGGCGACCTATTTTAACGCGATTAACATGTTCCGTTACGCGGGTGCCGAGATCGTCGGCCTGCCGATGGATGTGAACGGAGTTGACGTGGATAAGGTGGAGGATGAGCTAAAGAGGGCCGCCGCCGGCGAGGGCGCGCTGCCCAAATTCATCTATGTCATGCCGAATTTCCAGAATCCGACCGGAACGACGCTGCCGCGCGCGCGCCGCGAACGGCTCGCCGAGCTGGCTCGGATTTACAATTTCTACATCCTGGAGGACGATGCTTACGGCGAGCTTCGCTTTGAGGGTGAGGATTTGCCTGCTATTGCCTCATACGCGCCTGACCGGACGATATATCTCGGCACCTTCTCCAAGACATTGGGTCCGGGTTTGCGCTTCGGCTGCGTCATTGCTCCCCGGGAGGTTGCTGACCGCATGCGTTGCCTGACGCTGAACAGCGCTACAAGTCCGTTCACTCAGGAAATTCTGGGCCATCTGCTGCAGAACTATGATTATGACGCCCAGATCACCCGGCTTACAGCTTGTTACGAAGCTCGTCGCGATGCGCTGGCGGAGGCGCTTGGCTCAACCTTCGGAGACGAAGTGCGTTTTCAGCTGCCGGAAGGCGGCTTCTTCCTCTGGCTGGCGTTTCAAGAAGAGACGGATACTCTCCGGCTTGCCGAACTTGCCGCGGAGAGAGGGGTTCAGACCGTCCCGGGCCGCGGCTTCTTTGCGGCGGATGGCAGCTATCCTTTTATCCGGCTGTGCTTCAGTTATTGCGGGGAGCGAGAGATCGAGGAAGGTGTGAGGAGGCTGGCGGCGGCTTATTTCGATAGCCGGAGATAACTTTTCTTCCGAAGAGATTCCTTGATGTTGTGGAGCGGCGCAAGTATAATTTAGACGTTGCCGCTCCCTTTTGGCTGCTGCCGCAACATTTTTAAGGTATCCGGAAGTAAAAGAGGTGTGCAAGTGGGCAGCATAAGTGTGGCTAAAGTGCTCAACAACAATGTCATAATCGCCGATCATCCTCAGTACGACGAAGTTGTCGTTATCGGCAAGGGTATCGGATTCAACCGCAAAGTCCGGGACAAGATTGATTTGTCTGCGGTCGAGAAGATGTTCATTCTCCGCAACCAGCAGGAGCAGGAGCAGTACAAACAGTTGATTCCCCAGGTCGACGAGAAGCTGATCGAGACCATTCATGAGATCGTGCTGTACATTATGCAGAATAGCCGCAAGCCGTTGAATGAGCACATTCATATTGCTCTGACGGATCATATTGCATTTGCGATCCGGCGCTATGAACAGAATGTTCCCTTTCATAATCCCTTTCTGTACGAAACGAGGGAGATTTATCCGGATGAGTATGCGATGGCGGAATATTCCGTGCACCGGATCAACGAGAAGATGGGAGTTGATCTCCCGCTCGATGAGATCGGTTTCGTGGCCCTTCATATCCACAGCGCGCTGAGCAACCGGCACATCTCGGAAGTCCAGAAGCATTCCATGCTGATCAGCGATATGGTTAATCTGGTGGAGAACAACCTGAATTACCGCATTCCCCGGGACTCGCTCGATTACTCCAGGCTCGTTACTCATCTTCGGTTCGTGCTGGAGAGATTGCGTAGAGGCGAAACTGTGCAGGAGACTTCGTCGCTCGACGGGTTGATGAAAAGGGAATACCCTGAAATGTATTCGCTTGCTTGGAAGCTGACCAAGGTTATCGAGCAGCGTATGCACCTGTCTGTCTATTCCGCCGAAGTAGGTTATCTGACCGTACATCTTCAGCGTCTCGCCCAGAAAAAAGACGATGAGGCGGATATGAACAACCGGACCGGAAGCTGACGATGTATGTGAGTTTTGTCAATATTTAGACTGCATCTTGCAAGTCGAAATAATCGGTGCTACAATTACCACTGTTAATACCAGCAAAACAGAATACTTACGTGTTACTGATTCGATCAGGCATGAGTGATTTACAGTATTTTGGTTGTTTTTCCCCAACTCGGGGTAATCTAACTCTAGGGTTAGGACAACTGATTACTGTGACTACTCATGCCTTTTTTGCTATCTGTTTTGCTTGTACCATACACGACTTTAATTAGGATAAGGAAGTGAACTTGAATGTTCAAAAAGCTTTTCGGCGTTTTACAGCGTGTCGGTAAAGCACTGATGCTTCCAGTCGCCATTCTTCCGGCAGCCGGCTTGCTGCTCGGAATTGGCAACATGCTCGTGAATCCAGACTTCCTGCAGTACGTTCCCGCTCTGGAGAACCACACGGTTCAGGCTATTGCCAATGTGCTCATGAACTCAGGTCAAATCGTATTCAGCAACTTGTCTCTGCTCTTCGCGGTAGGGGTTGCGATCGGTCTGGCCGGCGGCGAAGGCGTTGCAGGCCTCGCGGCCATTATCGGCTTCCTTGTCATGAACGTGACGATGGGAACCGTGCTCGGCATCAACAGCTATGTGCTGAGCAAAGGTGACTTCGCCTATGCCAGCGTGCTAGGGATTCCAACCTTGCAGACCGGCGTATTCGGCGGTATTCTAGTCGGTATTCTGGCCTCGGCCATGTACAAGCGATTCTTCAAGATCGAGCTTCCGTCTTATCTCGGATTCTTCGCAGGCAAGCGTTTCGTTCCGATCATGACAGCCGTTACGTCGCTGATTCTCGGTCTGGCGCTGACCATTATCTGGCCTCCGATCCAGCATGGTCTTAACTATCTGTCGCAGAACATGATCGATACGAACCGGACGCTCGCGGCATTTATATTCGGATTGATCGAACGCTCGCTCATTCCGTTCGGCCTGCATCATATCTTCTACTCGCCATTCTGGTACGAGTTCGGAAGCTATGTCAACAAGGCGGGACAGCTGGTCCGCGGCGACCAGAGCATATTCATGGCCCAGCTCCGCGACGGCGTTCCGTTCACGGCGGGTACCTTTACAACCGGTAAATATCCGTTCATGATGTTCGGCCTTCCGGCCGCAGCTCTGGCGATCTACCATGAAGCCAGACCGGAGAACAAGAAGGTTGTCGGCTCCCTGATGGTATCCGCGGCCTTGACTTCATTCCTGACAGGGATTACCGAACCGCTCGAGTTCTCGTTCCTGTTCGTGGCTCCGCTGCTGTTCGCGGTTCACGCCGTATTCGCAGGATTGTCCTTCATGACGATGCATATTCTCGGCGTTAAGATCGGCATGACCTTCTCCGGCGGCTTCATCGACTACGTGCTGTTCGGCATTATTCCGAACCGCACAGCCTGGTGGCTCGTCATTCCGGTCGGTCTGATCCTTGCGGTCATCTACTACTTCGGGTTCCGCTTCGTCATCCGCAAGTTCAACCTGAAGACTCCGGGCCGCGAAGATGTGACAGACGATGATGCGGACGGAACCGAGAGTTCGGCAGCAGCAGTATCGACTGCCGGAGACGATCTGCCGCGCAACATCTTGTCCGCTCTGGGCGGACAGCCGAACATTGTTCATCTGGACGCCTGTATCACCCGGCTTCGCGTTGAGGTCAAGGATAAGGCGAACGTCGACAAGAACCGTCTGAAGAAACTGGGCGCTTCCGGCGTGCTGGAGGTGGGTAATAACGTACAGGCGATTTTCGGCACCCGTTCCGATACGATCAAGTCGCAGATTCAGGACGTCATGGCCGGCAGAACGCCGGCGGCGCCGATTGCGGCTGCTCCTCAGCCCGAGGCCGAGAAGCAGGCGGGCGAAGAAGGCCAGGCGATCATTCCTGAGGATATCGTATCGCCGGTCAACGGCGAACTGCTGGATATCACGCAGGTCCCGGATGCCGTGTTCTCGCAGAAGATGACAGGCGACGGCTTTGCGTTCCTGTCCAGAGACGGTAAAATCGCTTCCCCGGTATACGGTAAAGTCTTCAACGTATTCCCGAGCAAGCATGCGGTCGGCATCATGTCCGACGGCGGCAAGGAAGTGCTCGTCCATATCGGCGTCAATACCGTCAAGCTGAAAGGTCAAGGCTTCACGGTGCTCGTAGAAGAGGGCGATCTGGTGGCTGCCGGACAGCCGATCATGGAAGTGGATCTCGAGTATGTCAAGGCCCATGCGCCTTCGATCATCTCTCCGGTTATTTTCTCCAACCTGCCTGAAGGCTCTTCGGTAACGCTGAAGAAGCCGGGCAAGACAACCATTGGAGACAAAGACATCATCACGATTCAGTAAAAGTGAAAACCAGCGGCGCTTCCTTTATAATGGGGAAGCGCAAGCTGTTTTCCTTTTCTAACAAATTACAGAAAGCGAGTGGGATTATTATGCAAAAAACATTCAGAATTACGGACGAAGACGGTATTCACGCACGCCCTGCAACTGCCCTGGTTAATACAGCTACCAAATTCAAGGGAACTGAAGCTTTTGCGGAAGCCAAAGGCAAAAAGGTTACTTTAAAGTCCATTCTCGGTGTTCTTTCTTTGGGTCTTGAAGCCGGAGAAAGCCTGACATTGATCACGGAGGGCGCCGAAGAAGCCGAAGCGCTCAGCGCACTTGAGGAAGTTTTGGTTAAAGAAGGGCTGGGAGAGTTGAATGAGTAAAATTTCAGGAATCGCGGCTTCGGCAGGGATTGCAGTGGCGCGCGCCTTTATCCTGGAACATCCCGATTATACGATCTCCAAGAAAACGGTAGCGGATGTTGAGGCTGAAGTTGCCAAACTGGATGATGCGCTGGATAAATCCAGAGCGGAGCTGCAGCGTATCAAGGAGCGCACCTTGGCTGAGCTTGGCGAGAAGAAGGCGGAGATTTTCGAATCCCACCTGCTTATTCTGGACGATCCGGAACTGATCAACCCGGTCAAGGACAAAATCCGGGAAGAAGTCGTTAACGCGGATTATGCCATGAACGAGGTGTCCGCCCAGTTCGTATCCATGTTCGAAAATATGAAGAGCGCGTATCTTCAGGAACGCGCTGCCGATATGCGCGACGTGACGAAGCGCGTGCTGAATCATCTGCTGGGCATTCACTATGTGAGCCCTGCCGAGATCAGCGAGGAGGTCGTCGTTATCGCCGAGGACCTTACGCCTTCGGATACGGCGCAGCTGAACCGCCGTTATGTCAAAGGCTTCACGACCAACATCGGGGGCCGCACTTCGCATTCCGCCATCATGGCCCGTTCGCTGGAAATTCCGGCTGTCGTCGGAACGAAGAACGTGCTGTCCCAGGTGAAGGCGGGCGATCTGGTCATCGTCGACGGACTGAGCGGCGATGTGCTGATTAACCCGAGCGAAGCCGAGGTTGCGGAATATACAGCGAAGCAGGAAGCGCACAATCTGCAGATTGCAGAATGGAAGAAGCTTCGCGATGAGCCGTCGGTTTCGGCCGATGGCAAGCATGTGGAGCTTGCAGCGAATATCGGCACACCCAATGATGTGACAGGCGTGGTTGAGAACGGCGGCGAAGGCGTAGGCCTGTACCGCACCGAGTTCCTGTACATGGGACGCGACAAGCTGCCGTCCGAAGATGTACAGTTCAACGCTTATAAGACCGTTCTGGAGAACATGAACGGCAAGCCGGTTGTTGTCCGCACGCTGGACATCGGCGGCGACAAGGAACTGCCGTATCTGGATCTTCCGAAGGAAATGAACCCGTTCCTCGGATTCCGGGCCGTTCGCCTCTGTCTCGACCGCCAGGATATCTTCCGCACACAGCTGCGCGCACTGCTAAGAGCGAGCGTGTACGGAAACCTCCGCATCATGTTCCCGATGATCGCAACGCTGACGGAATTCCGCGCTGCCCGCGATCTGCTGCTTGAAGAGAAGGCCAAGCTTCAGGCGGAAGGACAGGAAGTGTCGGACAGCATCCAGCTCGGCATCATGGTCGAAATTCCGTCCACGGCCGTTCTGGCGGACCAGTTCGCCAAGGAAGTCGACTTCTTCAGCATCGGTACTAACGATCTTATCCAATATACAATGGCAGCCGACCGCATGAACGAGCGGGTGTCCTATCTGTATCAGCCTTACAATCCGGCTATTCTGCGCCTGATCAAGAATGTCATCGACGCGGCCCACGCCCAGGGCAAGTGGACGGGCATGTGCGGCGAGATGGCCGGCGACTCCACCGCCATTCCGCTGCTGCTGGGTCTCGGACTTGACGAGTTCAGCATGAGCGCGACCTCCATTCTTCCGGCACGGAGCCAGATTTCGAAGCTGTCCGCCGAGGACATGAAGACGCTGGCATCCAAGGCTCTGGAGATGGGTACAGCGGAAGAGGTTGTCGCTCTGGTTCGCTCGATCGGCAACTGATTCCCGGTCTGGCGAGGTTGTAATCCTTTTTTGCAATCTATCACTTTTCCGCTATACTTATGAGGCTGGTCCCACCTTGGGCCGGCCTTTTTTTCATATATGATGATCAGCTTCGCACTTCTTCCACACTAAGTTCACACAATGGACACAAATGAAGGGTATAAATATTGGTATTGAGATGTTTTTGCACATATACGCAGGTTATAATTTTAAAATTAAAGGGAATTGGGATAGGGTATTTAGGAAGCCCTATTGTAATCCGATATATCAAATAGAACGTCCAGGATTGACCCAAACCTGTGAGCCAGAGCTTGCATATCCTGTATTGACACAGGCTTTTCTCTCGGTGCTTCACGTATAGGTCACAGGACAATTGGGCATATATGGATCTAAAAACTTCCGGCTTCTCGCACGGAAGCGATAGGATGGTGGAGGCAGTGAAGAGCAATTACATGAACGCAGAGCCAATGGAAGACCGTTATGAAGGCAGGGATCTCGGTCTCAGTTACACTCCGGAGAGCAGCACGTTCAAAGTATGGGCGCCTGCAGCGTCAGCCGTGTCGCTAGTGCTATATGATACAGGCGGAGATGGACGCGGAAACGCGGACTCATCCGATGATGCCAGACTGGCCTACATGCTCCGCCGGGACGGCGGCGTCTGGCAGGTCCGGATATCCGGCGATCTGAACGGCAAATTCTACATGTACCGCGTCGTCTACGGTGACGGAACGATCGTCGAAGCGGCTGATCCCTATGCTGTCGCCGTGTCCGTGAACGGGCTGCGTTCCGCTGTCGTTGATATGCGGAGCACCGATCCGTCAGGGTGGGAGCAGGATCAATGTCCGGTAACGGCCAATCCGGTAGACGCGGTAATCTACGAACTGCATGTCCGCGATTTCTCAAGCCATGAGAGCTCGGGGGCTGCATATAAAGGGAAATACAAAGCTTTTACCGAAAGCGGACTTCGCGATTCTGAAGGAAGAACGCTGGGCATCGATCATTTGAGCGAGCTTGGCGTCACGCATGTTCATCTTCTGCCGGTATTCGATTTTCAGACGGTGAACGAGCTTACGGTTAGCAGTGCGGCTTCCGGAGAAGAGGGCGGGTATAACTGGGGCTACGATCCCCAGCACTATAACGCTCCCGAAGGCTCTTACAGCACGGATGCGGCGGAACCCGCCCGGCGTATTTCGGAATTCAAGGAAATGGTGCAGGCGCTGCACCGCAAGAACATCTCCGTCGTGATGGATGTGGTGTACAATCATACGTACTCGGTGGAAAAAGGGCCGTTCGAGGCGTTTGCGCCCGGCTATTATTACCGGCATGACTATGCGGGACGCCTCTCCAACGGCTCCGGCGTGGGCAACGAGCTGGCGACTGAGCGGCCGATGGTGCGCAAATTCATCAAGGATTCGATCCGCCATTGGGCGACCGAATACCATATCGACGGCTTCCGCTTCGATCTAATGGGGCTGATTGATACGGTTACGATGCGTGAGATTGTCCGGGAGATCCGATTGGAGATCGGGCGCTGCCTGATTTTCTACGGCGAGCCTTGGACCGGTGGGGATTCCCCTCTTGTATCGAAGACGCTGAAGGGCGCGCAGAGAGGGAAGGGCTTCGCCGTCTTTAACGACAATTTCCGGTCGGCTATCAAGGGAGACAGCGACGGCTGGGGCAGAGGCTTCACTACCGGAGAGCAGGGCAGGGAAGGCGCGGTGGCGGCCGGCATTATCGGGGCCGTTCACGATTTTACGGATTCCCCCACGGAGAGCGTCAATTATACGACAGCACATGACAATCTGAATCTGTGGGATAAGCTTCTCGCTGTTCAAGGTATGCGCCAGGCAGCCCGGTTGCCGGAGCTCGACAACGGAAGGCTCAAGAACGGCGGCAGCCTTGAAGAGGCGGTGGCGACCGCCGATCCTTATATCGGTCTGGAAGAAGAGCCGGTGCTGGATAATGAGCTGGTCAGACGCTCGCTGCTGGCAGGGGGAATCGTGCTTACCTCGCAGGGTATCCCGTTTCTTCAAGCCGGCGATGAATTTCTGCGCAGCAAGTTCGGCGATCATAACAGCTACCGGAGCGGCGATGCCATCAACGCGATCCGGTGGGGCAACAAAGCCAGATTCCAGCCCGTATTCGATTATTACAAAGGCTTGATCGCGCTTCGCCGGAGCCACCCGGCATTTCGGCTGCGGGGGCGTCAGGAGATCGAGCGGTCGCTTGATTTCTTCCGCTGCGACGGCGGCGTTGTGGCTTATACGCTTAAGAATCATGCCGGAGGCGATGACTGGAACAATATTGCGGTGCTCTTTAACGCGAACCCCTGGCCGGTTACGGTGAAGCTGCCGCTGGGCTGCAAGTCCTGGAATGTGGCGGTCGATCATACGCGGGCGGGCGCTGAAGGCTTCCGCAGGATCGAAGGCGAAGAGGTTGTGGCAGAAGGGCTGTCGATGATGGTCCTGTACGACGAGAGCGGGAAGGCGCCCCGCCGGGCCAAGACGGTCGAGGTGCATTATGAACGCTCGGACGGCGACTACAGAGGCTGGAACATCTGGGTGTGGGACACCGGGATTCAGGATGGCCAGACCGATTTCCGTTACATGGAAGACGGCCGGGCTGTCGCCGTCATTGAACTTCATCCGCAGACCCGGGCGTTCGGTTATATTCTCCGGGTCAATGATTGGGAAGCGAGGGACGGCAGCACCGACCGGTTCATCCAATGCCCGGAAGGAGAAGACGATTTCAAAGTGCTGATCCGGGATTCCGGCAGCGGAGCGATCATCGAGCCGCAGCTTTCGTTAACAAGCTGAACTGATACGAATTAACCTTTAACAATAAATAGCATACAGCAACTCAGGCTAAAAGCGCTCCGGTCCGCGAATGCGGCGCCGGAGCGCTTTTTTACACATTGGAATTGGAAGATTCAGTACCGGCTGTTCTCCTGCTCCGGACAACCTTCGTCCATATCCTCGTTGAACAGATTGGCTTCGTTGCCCCCATGGCTCTTGGAACGGTACATCGCGAGATCGGCTGCCCGAAGCAGCTCATTGATCGTGCTTCCATGCTCCGGATACAGGGATACCCCGATGCTCGCCGATGTGCGGAAGCTGGAGCCGTTAACCGCCCATGACTTGTTGAACAGCTGGAGCAGCCTGTCCAGGACATCATTCAGATTCTCGGGGGCGGAATTCAAATGCAGCACGACGGCGAACTCGTCGCCTCCAATCCGGAAGGCTTGTCCGAGCCCCTTCACCGACTGCTGAAGCTCGCCGGACAGCTGCTGGAGGAACTCGTCGCCGGCCAGATGTCCCAGCGTATCGTTCAGCTGCTTGAACCGGTCGCAATCCAGGAGCGCCAGTGCAAGCTTCGGCTTCGCGTGACCGTCCTGACCAATCAGATTCTCCATATACATTTTAAAATGCGCACGGTTCGGAATGGAGGTCAGGTGGTCGTAGAATGCAAGCTTGTGCAGCCGTTCTTCATACTGCTTCCGCTGCGTAATCTCCCGGGATACCAGCATGAACTGGGCCGGGACGGCCTGATTGCCTCTGACCGGGGTAACTTTTGTCTCCATCCATACCCAGTGGCCATCGGCTCCTCTCATTCTCAGCTCTGCCATCCGGGGAGCGGTCTGAACGACACTTCGCAGCTTGGCCCAGGCAATTTCCGGCTCCCGGATGTAGGAGGCCAGAGGTTCCCCTTTCATGGGTACATAGCCGAGTGCCGAGAAATGCGACGGGGAAGCGTACAGAATGAGCCCGTTCGGATCGGTCAGAAGAATATAGTCGGATATCGTCTCTCCGATCAGCCTGTACATCGCCTGCTCCTCGCGCATTTCGCTTTGAAGCGAGAAAATCCGCCGGAACAAATACAGAATCAGAAGGAGAAGCAGGAATAATGCAAGCGTGTAGACCGCGAATACCGCGCTTTTATGGCTGGAGAAGTCGTTGGTGATGAGCTCTGCATAGCTTCCGAACAGCTTCGCCGCCGCCTCCAGACTCTCGTGGGCATCGTTCAGATTCCCGTTGTCCGGAGACAGAACGCCGTCTCCCTCGAAGTCCCCTGCCGATGCTTCGCCGCGCAGCATTAGCCTCCGCACATCGTTCTGCCACAAATTAAGCGGATTGGTCGTATCGTGGAGCCGGGACCCGATGTTCTGCAGCAGCTCTTTGCTCTTCGCATTCTCGTAGTAGGGCTTATCGTCTTCCAGACTCTGACTGACCGCGCTCACATTTTGCCAGACAAGAGCCAAATCCTCCTCGAACCGTTCTCTGTATTCCTTCTTCCGGCTGTCCGGAAGGGAAGCGCTGTATGCCGTTTGAAGCGATCTCGACGACTGTGACAGCGCCTTTTCCGCCTCAAGCACAAGAGCGGTGTTCCGGTAAATACTGTGATACAGAGTCTCAGAGAACCGGTTGATTGTCAGATTCAAGTACATTATGGAGCAGATGCTTACGCCAATAAGCAGCAGCGTTATGGCGGCGAACATGGCGATCAATTTACGGGTTGCTCGGGTTTCGCTAAAGCCAGCCACTGTTTTCCTCTCCTTGCGAAGCATAGTATTAATGTATCAATCGTCATAGACTGACGGTCGGTCGGTAGCTTAAGCTGTTGGAAAACAAGAAAGGAGCGTTCAGGATGCCGATCCGGACCGTTAAGCCTGCGGAGGACCGAAAGAAAGAGATTATCGGCGCCGCCGGAAGGCTGTTTCAAACCAAAGGATATGTGAACACCACCGTTGAAGACGTCATACGTGAGACCGGGATTGCGAAAGGGACATTTTATTATCATTTTTCTTCCAAGGAGACTCTTTTGAGCTCTGTTCTGGAGACCAGACTCGACGAACTGGAACGGAATGTTGTGCAGATTGCCAGCCATTCCGAATGGAATGCCGAGCAGAAGCTTCAGGAGACGCTTAAGGCCATCTTTGCCTCAGGTGAGGCGGACAGACAGAAGAACGGCGCAGGAGATTACGGGATTGACCCGATTATTCATGTCAAGCTGACCCGGATGTTTCACCAGAAACTGGAGCCCTCGCTTGTGTGCATCGTAGAGCAAGGGACCCAGGAAGGAGCATTTCACGTTCCTTATCCGCGTGAAGTGACCGTTCTTCTGCTGCACGGGATTACAGCCTATGTACAGGACCATTTGAGCATGCCGGACGATCAGGTCCTGTTCCGCCAGATGATGTCCGTCATTGATTATGTATTGAAAAGCACGCTTCATATTAATAATCATCCCGGGAATCCTCCTATTGGACCTTATTAAACCAATCAAGGCACCGATTAAACAAGAAAAGGAGAATTTGAAATGGCGCTTAACGGCGTACCGGACCGGCGCGTCCGGCGCATCGGCATTCGCAAGTCAGTTTCGCTGGCTTCCCTGGTTCTGCTTCCTGTAACACTGAATTATTTTTCTCCATATCTGATTATTGACGGCCTTTTTCATGGTGTATTGGCAGGAGCCTTTTTCGTTTGGGCGGGCTTTTTCCTGAGCGGCCTGATCGCAGGACGTGCGGCTTGCGCCTATATTTGTCCGTACGGCGGCCTTCAGACGGCGCTGGACGAATGGACGCATAAACCTTTGAGACCTATTACCCACTTGAAGCCCGTCCGATACGTGCTTGCCGTTATCTGGCTTGCTTTTATTTTGTATCCGTTGTTGAAATCGGCGGGAGTGCTTCAAGTGCAGCCGCTTTATTTGACGGAGGGCATCGTTTCAGTTGACAACTGGGGGAAAGCGGTGTTCATGGTTGTTCTTGTCGTACTGCTCTCCATTCTTCCTCTTCTCTTTGGAAAAAGAGCCACCTGCCACTATTTATGCCCGATGTCGATCTTGAATACGGCGGGAAGCAGGATCGGACGGCTGCTGCGCATCCCCTCGCTGCGACTTAAGTCGGACTCGTCCAAATGCGTGTCCTGCGGCTCCTGCAGCCGGGCCTGCACGATGAGCCTGGATGTGAGGGCGATGGTGAAGAGCGGCAGGATGTACCATTCCGACTGCATTATGTGCGGAGCCTGCACGGAGGTGTGCCGGAGCGGGGCGGTGGTCCGCTGTTTCGGCAGACCGGGTAGCGAAGGCCGGCCCGCGCCGAACGGGGAGGAGCCAGAAGACGAACGCAAGCAGGCATAACGAAACCGCCCGCGGATACCGTACAGGTCCGCGGGCGGTTTTGTCATGATTATGAAAGGCAATGCCTATGCTTCCGGCTGGTTACTCGCTCCGGAGGGCATAGATCGGACGCATTCTCGCCGCCTTGTTGGCCGGCATCATTCCGAAGATAACGCCGATCAGAAGCGAGAAGACGAAGGAGATGAGAACCATGTCCCAGGAGGTGGCTACGTTCATGGTCGTGTAGTTACCGATCGCCCAGCTAGCTCCTAGACCGATTCCTACGCCGAGAAGACCCCCGAAGCCGCTGAGTACGACCGATTCGATCATGAACTGTATCAGAATGTTCATTTTCTTGGCACCGATCGCTTTGCGGATGCCGATCTCCCGAGTGCGCTCATTGACCGACACGATCATAATATTCATGATCCCGATGCCGCCGACGAAGAGCGAAATGCCTGCAATGCCGCCGAGTGCGAGGGAGAGGGTGTCGCTTGTGGAAGAGACGGTCTCCAGCATTTCCTGCGAGTCGAAGACGGAGAACGCGCTGTCCGAATTGCTGAACTTCTGGTACAGCTGGGCTTCGATCATGTCTTTTACAGTAGTGACATTATCATCCGAGGTCGTGGCGATCGTTATGGAACGCACGCCTTTGCTCTGAAGGAACCGCTCCGCGGTCGAAATCGGAATCAGAATCGTCTCGTCGCTGGAGCCGCTGAGGCTGGAGCCCTTGGACTCCAGCAGTCCGACGACCAGAAAGCCGGTTCCGTTGAGCTGAATTTTCTCCCCTACGGGGTTAACCCCTTCGCCGAACAGGGTCTCGGCCGTATCGCTCCCGATGAGCGCAACCTTTTGCCGGTATTCAGTATCGATATCGAGCAGCCAGCGGCCGGACTGGACATGAAAACTCTGGACCGACTCATATGCAGGGGTAACGCCCTGAACGGTTACGCTCGTATTTTCCGTGCCATATTTGGCTGTCACGCTGCCTGAAATAACGGGGGATACATCCTTGACGCCTTCAATATCTCCGAGAGCGAGGGCTTCTTCATAAGTTAGCGATGTGGTGGCTCCGCGTCCCATAATGTTGACCGTCAGCAGATTCGTTCCGAGGGAGCTGAGCTGCTCCGTAATCTGCGAAGTCGTCCCTTTGCCCACCGATACGAGCGTGATGACGGAGGAGACCCCGATGATAATGCCCAGCATGGTCAGAAAAGCCCGCATCTTGCCGCTCAGAATGCTCTTGATCGCCATCTTCAGACTCTGATAGAACATCATCAGACATTCCTCCGATCTTCCACCAGATTTCCGTCCTGAATCCGGATAACCCGTTTGGCCTGCTGTGCGATGTCGAGGTCATGGGTGATCAGGATAATGGTGTGTCCTTGGCTGTTCAGCTCTTTGATCATCTGCATGACTTCCTTGCCCGTCTGCGTATCCAGCGCGCCGGTCGGCTCATCCGCCAGCAGAATAGGCGGGGAACCGGCGAGCGCTCTGGCGATTGCCACCCGCTGCTGCTGGCCGCCCGACAGCTCGGAGGGCCGGTGGTCCATTCTTCCGTCCAGACCGACGCGAATCAGGGCCTGCATGGCGGCCTCTCTTCTCTCGCGATGGGACACTCCGCGATAGATCAAAGGAAGCTCGACGTTCTCAACCGCCGACAGCTTGGGCAGCAGGTTGAAGTTTTGAAAAATAAACCCGATCTTCTCATTGCGGATTTGCGCGAGCTTGTTATCGGACATTTTGCGAATTTCCTGTCCGTCCAGAAAATAATCACCCTCGGTTGCGACATCCAGGCAGCCGAGCATGTTCATTAGTGTTGATTTTCCCGAACCCGAGGGGCCGATAATCGCGACAAATTCGCCCATTTCGATCGTAAAGGTCAAGCCCCTGAGAATGGTCATGGATTCGCTGGCCATCGTATACCGGTGAATCAGATTCTCGACCCGGATGAGCGGCTGCGCAGTCGTCATCGGCTGCCGCCTCCCATCGGGCCTCCGCCGCCTCCACCGGCACCGCCGCCGCTGAATCCTCCTCCACCGCCACCGCTGAAGCTGCCACCACTGAAGCCACTTCCGCCGAAGCCGCCCTGCTGCTGGGCATTGTTCTGGGAGCTGGTATTGTTGGAAATGACCGTCGGGATGACGATGGTCTGCCCCTCGGTCAGGCCGCTCGCAATTTCAATACGGGTCTCGTCGTGAATGCCGACCGTAACTTCAACCGATTCCTGAGCGGCAGTTGCCGAAACGCCGCTCTGCTGGCCGGAACCGCTCTGTCTGCGTCCGCTCCATCCCTCGCCGCTTGGCATTTCACCACCGGCAGGCATCTGACCTCCGCTTGGCATCTCGCCGCCCCCGGGCATTTGACCGCCACTTGGCATTTCGCCGCCGCTAGGCATTTGCCCACCGCTAGGCATCTGGCCGTTCTGAGGCTGCGCACCGGATTGGGCCTGCTGACCTCCTTGAGACTGCCCGTCCGGTTGGGCTTGTGTTGTGGCCGCCTCGGCCTGCGTGCCTGCCCCGGCTTGAGTGCCTGCCTGGGTTTGACCGGTCTTGCCGTCTGTCTGTGTGCCGCCGCTAGCTGCTGATTTGTCTTGAGCTGTTCCGTCAGCGGCCTTATCGCTTACTGAGCCTGCCGCTCCTGACGCGCCGCCCGTCGTCTGATCCTCCGCCAGCACGCTGACATAGTATTTGCCGTTCCGCTTCGTAACGGCTTCAATCGGGACAGTCAGAACATCGCTCTTCTCCTGCGTAGTAATGGAGACTTCAGCGGACATTCCGACCAGCACGCCTTCGGACTTGTCGAGGCCGACCTGCACATCGAACAGCGAAACGCCGTTGGAGGATGTTCCTTCCTTGCCGATGTCGATTACTTTACCGGTAAAAGTCTGGTCTTCAAGGGCGTCCAGGGTAACAGTGGCCTTCTGTCCAAGCTTCACGCTTGGAACGTCCAGCTCGTCCACCTGAACGGTGATGGCAAGATGATCGTAATCCGTTATGGTGAACAGTTCGCCGCCGTTCTGGGCCTGTTCGCCGTCGGTAATGTTGACCGCGGTTATCGTACCGTCAATCGGGGCGACCAGCGGATCGTTCGGGACCATCTCTTCGTTGATCGAAGCGATGCTGTCCTGCTGGTCGGCAATGTCCTGCTCCGCATTTTCAATCGCTGTCTTGGCTGCATCCATCTCATCCTCGGAGGCCTGGTTCAGCGCCTGCATCTTGTAGTTCTCCTGCTTGTCGCGCAGTGTCTTCTCCAGATTCTTCAGATTCGCCTCTGCCTTCTTCAGCTCGTCCTCATGGTCGGCCGGAGCGAAGGTCAGCAGCACATCGCCTTTCTTCACGACATCTCCTTTGGCTACCTTGACCTGATCCACTTCGCCGGCTTCCTTGGTGCGTACCGTCTCGCTGTTGATGGCGGAGACGGAGCCCGATCCGCTCACGCTGACGACAATATCTCCTTTGGTCACCGTTGCCGTATTGAGCCGGGCGGCAGTGGCTTCATTGTTCTTCTCCGGCCAGAACATATAGCCCAGTATTCCCGCAATCGCGAGCAGCGCGACACCGGAAGTCAGAATGATTCTTTTCTTCTTCACTTTCTAGCCTCCACCCTGTTATAAATTCATTATGCTCCCCGATTTATTCTTCGCCAGTTCCGGTGTCGCTGCCGGTTTTGTCAGCTCCGCCTGAAGACGAGGTAGTGAGCACGGTAACGTAATCGATGGAATAATTCCGGTAAGCAAGCTCAATCCGCTGGCCCTGGTATTCATCAAACAGCGTAATCCGGTACGTTCCGCCGCCCAGCGATTTATACAAGCTGCTGTTAAAGGTGGCGGAGTACACATTATTCGTTCCGGCTGTCAAATCGGTTCCGGGCGTAAGAGTTTTCTCGAAGATTTGCCCGTACGGATCGGTAAACTGCATGATCAGCTTGTGATCAAAGGTTCCATAGTCGTAGACGGCGTCTTCGGTCAGGGAATATTTGATCTCAAGATTAATGGAAGTTGTATTCTGGTTGAGAGATCCGGTGGAGTTGATAACATTCAGATTGTACGGGAACAGCGCCACATCGCTCAGCGCAGTAAGCGGCTCTGTGCTCGACACTGTAAGCGGGATGGCGTTTACGTTAATATAGCCCGTCGCTTCCGCACCTGCTGCCGCCAGAGCACCGTCTTTGACGCTCTGTCCTACATACAGCTGCAAGCCGGTTGTATCGACGGAGGCCGGAATTTTGCCGGTGAACGTAACGAGTGTTTTGCCCCCCGGACTGGTTGCCGCAGTTGCCTGGTTGACCGTTGCTTCATAATATCCGCCGTCCGCTGTTTTGAAATAGCCGGTGAGGCGGGACAGGTCAGTCTGACGGATCTCCTCGTTGGTCAAAACTATTTCGGAGTAGAATACATTGGTCCGGGTCCCCGGATAGACCTTTGTTGTCAGCTCCTGGACGCTGGATTTTTTGCCCGGAGTCGTGATCTCGTAGGCCTCTCCAGCAGTAATGGGAGTTATGCTCTTGACGGGAGCGCTTGTCGTAGTCAGAGACAGGAACGCTGCCGAATCCGCTTTTGTATTGAGAATGACCTTGATCTGACTGATGTCGGTCGAATAAGCGATGTCTGCAAGCACATACAGGGAGACGCTGTCTCCGGAAGCTAAAGTCGTCTTGCCGTCAGGGTTAACCAGCTGTGTGGACGCGGTAAGGTCATTGCGGTCGGCCTTGATGATGCCGGTCAAGTCGGGCAGGGTAACAGTACCGGATGAAGTATTGCGGATATTGAGCTTGGCGACGATGGCGTCCTTATCTCCCCATGGCAGGCGCTGCAGGGAGGCCAGGCTGTATGTGAAGCTGCCGTAGTTGTTCTTGACCGTGTATTCCGAGCCCTGGATCGTGTTGGTCTGCAGCGAGTAGGGGATGTTGAAGTAGGCGATCGGAAGATTGACGGTTGTTGAAGTGCCGGTGCTGCTGCTCGAGCCTGATGTTCCGCTGCTGTTTGAAGAGCTGCCGGAAGTTCCGCCGGTAGCGGACCCGCCGCTGGCGCCCGTTCCCGAGCCTTGGGAGCCGGAGCTCGCAGAGGAGCTTGACGAAGAAGTTCCGGAGCTGCCGGACGAGCCGGTAGACGAATTGGTAGATGAACTGGTAGACGAGCTGCCTGACGAGCTGGCCGATGCATCGTCAGCGTTAACAAGCTGTATCTTCAGCTTGCTTTGATCCATTTTCAGCGGAACCGATACTGTGAATGACAGGACTTTCTCTTCAAGCGGCTTAAGAGTCAGACCGGCTAAAGCGCTGGAATCAATCGGGAACAAATAACCCTCCGACGATTTGACTGCAAGCTCGTAATCCGGAAGAGTCACCGAGCGGCTGCCCGCATTCTTGATATGGAACTGAAGATTCCATACGCCATTGTCGTTATCCGCATATACATCGGCCGACTGAAGCTGCATATCAACCCCGGTTCCGTCCACGGTCAGCCGCTTGGTTGCGTAATTCTGAACGATCAGGTTGGCGCTGGCGCCTGCCGGAAGCTCGAAGGAGACAACTGGAAGATAGACATTAAGCGTGCTGTCCAGCTTGACCGCCTGAAGCGACATTCCGCTCGTCTTCATACCGGCAGGAATCTCCGCCAGATAGTATACGGTTTCTTTTTCGCCCGGCTGAATTTCATAATTTTTGCTATCCTGGTCAAGAGACAGCTTGAAGATCGAGCCGCCCGATGATTTCAAATACAGGGTGTACCCGGGGTCGGTCAGCGCCTGATTGCCCAAATTCCGGATCGCGACCGCAACTTTTGCATATAATTTGCCGTTATAAGAGTAGGTCTGCAGATTGCCGGCCATGAGGTTAGCGGGCAGGCTTCCCCATGTGAGCTTTTTGCTCTCCCCCTGAAGCGCAGATACTGAGAAGTTGGGAGGTACACTAAAGGTCCCGATGCGCTGCTCGAAGCCTGCGAGACTGAAATTCCAGCCGAACATCTGGATTTTGAGGCCGCCCGCCGATGTAACGCTTCCCGCATTTACATAATATGTAAGGGTCTGGCTGGATTTTGCGGCAACTTTTTTCTTGGAGACATCCGCAGTTACTGGCGCCCCTTTGATGACAGAGCCTCCGGGTGTTACCACTTTGGAGAAGTAGTCGGCCAGGCTGACGCTGCTGCCGCTAGTGTTCGTATAGGTCAGCGTGTAGGTGAGGATATTCCCCCCGTCCTGGGGAAACAGATTGACGTTGTCCAGCTTCACGGTGAAGCCCGCGCCCAGTGCGATGGAGCTGAGTTTGGAGAGCGATGAGGTCTTGACGGAGGCCGCTGTTACGGCTGCGCCGGTTTGGGCGGCATAGACGGTAGGTCCGCCGGGTCCCGCGAGCTGCGTGACGGCAAAGGTGCTGAGCAAAAGCATGACGTATGTCTTGTGGCGAATCTTCATTAACTTCCCTCCTATAAAAGTTCCCCTTGCTAGAGAGACGGCCCTGCGGCCGCTTTTGGGCTCTAAAGTCCTTATCTTAAAGTAGCAAAGCTAACTGAGCGTTGCCTTAATAGAAAATGAGATGTATCTGAGAGTTCGCTTAATGTTTTATGGAATCGCCGCCCATTTTTTCTTGTTATCACTAAACGATGACCCGGCCTTGCCAAAAAAATGCGCATTGCATATAATAAAAAGATGTTACAGAGCCTGACCATAACCAACGCGACGATGGAGAAGAGTACGCAGCGCCTGACCCACAGGGAGGATACGCCGAAGATTGAGAGCGTAGCCGGGCATAACGGGCTGCCGAAGTTCGCTCCGGAGCAGTTCCTTGAACGTTAGGGCCGCTTGGCCCCTTACCCAGTAGAGGATACCGGCCGCAGACCGTTATTTCTGCGTAGAGTGAGTCCTAGGATTCCGTGTTCTTCGGCGTACCGGAGGAAGCGGAGCTTTTGGCTTAACAAGGGTGGTACCACGGTCTTTTCGTCCCTTATGGGAGAAAAGGCTTTTTTTGTGTGAAAATGCACGGGTTCACGGGTATTTGCACACGGGGGCTCCCCCAAAAGTAATCGGAGTTTGCTTCGAAGCATCACGTCACTTTTGGGGGAAATATCACACGGGGGCTCCCCCAAAAGTAGTCGGAGTTATACCAATGAAGTAAAGGAGGCTGTTGCAAGCCATGAAGGAAAAGCTTGAAGCATTGAAGAATGAAGCGCTGGCGAAGCTGCAGACAGTGCAGGACCCAGGGACGCTGAACGATCTGCGGGTGAAATATCTCGGCAAAAAAGGGGAGCTGACCGAGGTTCTCCGCGGCATGGGAGCGCTCAGCGCAGAGGAGCGCCCGGTGATCGGGCAGGTGGCCAACACGGTACGAGGCGCAATCGAAGAGATTATTGCCCTCAAGCAGGAGGCCTTCCAGGAGCAGGAGACGCTGGCGCGTCTGCAAGCGGAGAAGGTCGATGTTACGCTTCCCGGACGCAAGCTGCCGCAGGGCGGCATTCATCCGCTGACCCGGGTCATCCAGGAGATCGAGGACATCTTCGTAGGGATGGGCTACCATGTGGCGGAAGGTCCGGAGGTAGAGACGGATTACTTCAACTTTGAGGCGCTGAATCTGCCGAAGAACCATCCGGCCCGCGACATGCAGGATTCCTTCTATCTGACGGAAGAGCTGCTTATGCGCACCCAGACCTCTCCGGTGCAGGTCCGCACCATGCAGGCAATGAAGGGTGAAGTTCCGGTCAAAATCATTTGTCCCGGACGGGTATTCCGCCGCGACGACGACGACGCCACCCATTCGTTCCAGTTCCACCAGATTGAAGGTCTGGTGATCGGGCCGAATATCCGGATGAGCGACCTGAAGGGAACGCTGCAGCAGTTCGTTAAGGAAATGTTCGGACCGAACACGAGCATCCGCCTGCGTCCGAGCTTCTTCCCGTTCACCGAGCCGAGCGTTGAGGTTGACGTCAGCTGCTTCAAATGCGGCGGACACGGCTGCCGGCTGTGCAAGCAATCCGGCTGGCTGGAAATTCTTGGCGCGGGCATGGTTCATCCGCGTGTGCTGGAAATGGGCGGCTACGATCCCGAGAAGTACAGCGGCTTCGCTTTCGGCATGGGTGCGGAGCGGATCGCGATGCTGAAATACGGCATTGACGATATCCGGAATTTCTACCTGAACGACATGGGCTTCGTCAAGCAGTTCAGAGGGGTATAACACCTTTTTCATCGAAAATGAACAATAAATAAGGAAGTGAGCGGACATGAAAGTATCGACCGGCTGGCTGGCCGATTATATATCGCTGGAAGGCATCGCCGCCGAAGAACTGGCGGAACGTATTACGGATGCGGGTATTGAAATCGACGGCGTGGAGCGCCGCAACAAGGGACTGTCCGGGATTGTGACCGGGTTCGTCAAATCGAAGGAGAAGCATCCTGACGCGGATAAGCTGAACGTCTGTATCGTGGACGCCGGACAGGGCGAGGATCTGCAGATCGTCTGCGGTGCGAAGAACGTGGCTGCGGGCCAGAAGGTTCCCGTCGCTCTTGTGGGCGCCAAGCTCCCGGGGCTCGAGATCAAGAAAGCGAAGCTGCGCGGCGTCTTGTCTCAAGGCATGATCTGCTCCGCCAAAGAGCTGGGCTTGAATGACAAGCTGCTGCCGAAGGAGCTGCAGGAAGGCATTCTGGTGCTTCCCGAAGATACGGAAATCGGCCAGGACATCACCAAGGTTCTTGGACTGAACGACGAGATTCTGGAATTCGATCTGACTCCGAACCGTTCCGACTGTCTCAGCATGATCGGGGCAGCTTACGAGACGAGTGCCATTCTGGGACGCGAGCTCACTCTGCCGAAACCGGAGCGGGATATCATTGAAATTACCGGACCGGCAGCCGATGCCGTCTCCGTCAGTATTGAGAATGAGGAACACTGCAAGCATTACACCGCTCGCTACATTGCGAATGTGAAGCCGGCTCCGTCCCCGCTATGGATGCAGAACCGTCTGATGGCCGCAGGCGTGCGCCCGATCAACAACATCGTGGATATTACAAACTACGTCATGCTGGAGTACGGCCAGCCGCTGCACGCTTTTGATGCCGACCGGCTGGAAGGCGGAACGCTTCGGGTCCGTCTTGCCCATGAGGGAGAGATTCTGACTACTCTGGACGGACAGGAACGCAAGCTTGAGCCGCATATGCTGGTCATCGCCGACAGCGCTAAAGCCGTAGCCCTTGCAGGCGTCATGGGCGGTCTTAACTCCGAGGTGACCGATGCGACGGTCAATATCGTTCTGGAATCCGCCCGCTTCGATGGCGGCACGGTCCGCAGAACGTCCCGTCAGCTTGGCCTCCGCTCGGAAGCCTCGCTGCGGTTCGAGAAGGAAGTCGATCCGAACTCCGTCATCCCTGCACTTAACCGGGCCGCTGCACTGCTTAGCCGCTACGCGGGCGGCACCATCCATGCCGGCATCGTGCAGGCCGGGACGGCTGACGTTCCGAATCGTATCATCAAGCTGTCCCTCGATAAGCTGAACAGCCGGCTCGGCACAGATCTGTCGCTGCTGGAAGTGAAGACGCTGTTCGCCCGGCTGCATTTCTCCTGCGGCGACGCGGAGCAGGGGCTGCTTGAGGTCTGCGTGCCGACCCGCCGCGGTGATGTCACCCTGGAGGTTGATCTGTTCGAGGAGGTTGCCCGCCTGTACGGCTACGACAACATCCCGACCACGCCGATCGAAGGTCCGACGACACCGGGCGGCCTGAACCGGGCGCAGGCGCTTCGCCGCGGCCTGAGAAGACTGCTGGCGGACGGAGGCTATCAGGAAGTGATGGGCTACTCCTTCATCCAGCCGGAACGGAGCGCCTTGTTCACGGCTCTCACGGGCGCCGGCCATGCCGTGAAGCTGGCGATGCCGATGAGCGAAGACCGCAGTGTGCTGCGCACCAGCCTGATTCCGCAGCTGCTGGATATCGCCGAATACAATGCAAAACGCCGCCAGAGCGATCTGGCGCTGTTCGAAATCGGCAGCGTGTTCGTGACGGAGGAAGAGCAGCTGACTCGTCAGCCGCGCGAATTCCAGACGCTTGGTCTTCTGCTGACGGGCAGCCGCGCCGCGAAGCAGTGGAACATTGCGGCTGAGCCGGTCGACTTCTTCGATCTGAAAGGTGCGCTGGAATCCGTGTTCGCTTATTTGGGGCTGGAGCGTGAAGTTGTGTTCGAGGGCGACGCACCCGAAGGCTATCATCCCGGACGTTCCGCTTCCCTGTACCTGAACACGGCAGCAGGGCGAGTCAAGCTGGGAACGCTTGGACAGATTCACCCCGAACTTCAGCGGAAGCAGGATTTGGAAGACACCTATGCAGCTGAAATTATGCTGGAGCCGCTGTATCAGGCGGCCCGGACGTCTATTCAATTCCAGGAGCTTCCGCGTTTCCCGGGAATCGAGCGCGACATTGCGATTGTCGTCGATTCGGAGATTCCCGCCAGCCGCCTGCTGGAGACTATCCGGGAGAACGGAGGCAGCCTGCTTCAGTCCACGCAAATCTTTGACGTCTACACGGGCGGCAAAATGGAGAGCGGCAAGAAGAGCGTCGCTATCTCCCTGCTGTACCGTCACACCGAGCATACGCTGACCGACGAAGAGGCCTCGGAGGCTCACGGCAAGGTGCTTGAAGCGCTCCAGCAAACTTTTGGCGCGAACTTGAGAAAGTAGCAGGAATTGCGCAAAGCCGCAGCGAATCCAATTAGAAACCTGGATTCGCCGCGGCTTATTTTCTATTAAGGTGGAAGTGGGCCGGGGGATAAGGGAATGGGAATTTTGCTTATTGCACCTTAATGAAGCTACAATAGAGACTATGATACAGCTTAGAATCCGCATACTGACAAAGGAGGGCACAACTGTGGCAATGGACCGGACCCGTGTCGCCGTGGAGATTTACGGCACTTCCTATAAACTGGTTGGAAGCAGTACTGAATATATGAAACAGGTTGCCCGCTATGTGGATGAGCATATGCGGACGATTTCGAAATCCCATACACGTCTTGATACGCCGCGAATTGCCGTATTGGCGGCCGTTCATATGGCCGAGCAGGCGATTCAGGCCCAGGATTTGAGGAACGAGCTGAACATGCTGACGGGCGAGCGCAGCGAGCTGCGCGCCGAGGTGGCGCGCCTCATCGAGAGCCAGAAGCTTCAGCAGGAGGAGCTGGAGAAGTCGTCCGCCTCCTTCAAAGAGGAGAAGGCTGGCCTCTTGTCAGCGGCCGAGGAAGAGCGGTCTCGTCTCCTGGCAGCGGCGGGCGAAGAGAAGGCGCGCATTCTGGCGGCTGCGGAAGAAGAGAGATCCCGCCTCCTGGCAGAGACCGAGGCGGAACGCGTTCGCCACCTGGAGGAGCGGGAGCAAGAGCGCTCGACTCATGCAGAGCTTCTCCGTCAGGCGGAGGAGAGCGCCGCAGCGATCCGGCACGAGCTGGAGGAGGAGCTGGGCCGCCGCTCCGAGGAGATGCTGGAGCTGCGCGCGGAGCATGAGCGCGGGCTTGCAGATGTGCGGAACGGCCTCCTGAAAGAGCTGGAGCAGGCGGAGGCGCTAAGGAAGCAGCAGGTCGAGGAGCTGACGGCTGCCCGCAGCCGGGAACTGGAGGAGCTTCGCACGGCACATGCAGCAGAGCTGGAAGTGCTCCGGACAGCGCATGCAGCAGAGCTGGAAGAGCTCAGAACGGCGCATGGGGCGGAGCTGGAAGAGCTCCGCACAACGTACGGAGCAGAACTGGAAGAGCTCCGGACGGCGCATGGGGCAGAGCTGGAAGCGCATGCCGCCGAGCTGGCGGGGGTGAAGAGCCAACTGGAGCAGGAGCTGGCGGATACGAAGTCCCGGTTGACCCTGGAGCTCGCCGACACCAGAGCGTCTCTGACCGTGCAGATGACCGAAGCGACCTCCGCTCTCGAGAAGGAGCTTGGCCGCGAACGCGAAGCGCTGCAGCGGGAGCTGGCGAAGAACAAGGATCTCAGACAGAGCCTTGGCAATCAGGAGAACCGCCACAAGCTGAGCATTCAGGATTCGGAGAAGCAGATCGGCGAGCTGCGCGGAACAGTCTCGCAGCTTCAATCCAGGCTGCGAGCCGAAGAAGCGGGCCTCAAATCGGAGCGCGAAGCCCGCACCGTGCTTCAGGCGCAGCATGACGAATTGAAGCTGCGCGAGGAGCAGCTTAGTGAGGAGCTGCAGTCGGTCAGCGGTCTGGCCGAAACGCTGCAGCAGGAGCTTGCGGAGCTGCGTCTGTCCTACGAGCAGGCGAGCGGCCAGACGGACGGGCTTCGGGAGTCGCTGGAGGGTGCCACCCGGCTGCTTCAGCAATCGCAGGAGGAGCTGGCGAAGATGTCGGCCGAGCATGCCGAATGGATGAAGCTTGCCGTCTCGCGGCAGGATGAAATCGGTTTGCTGGAGACCGGCCTCCTGGAATCCGAAGAGAAGCTGGAAGCGGCCCGGCGGGAACTTGCCGGACTTGTCGTCCGGTGCGAAGAGCTCACGACTGCCATGGAGAGCGAAGCTTCCTTGCGGCAGCAGGCGGAGGATGCAGTGGTTTCGCTCCGCGCAGGACGAGATGAAGCCGCAAGCGCGCTCGAGTCGCTGCAGGAGCGGTACGAGGATATGATCGGGCAGTACGACGAGGTGCTGCAGGATGGCGAACGGCTGCAGGAACGCTGCCGCCTACTGGAAGAGGAAGCGGAGGAAGCCGCGCTCCGGCTCGAAGAACTGTCGGAAGCGGCGCGGGAGGCCGCTTCCACCACGGAGCTTCAGCAGGAGCAGCTGAACGAAGCGAAGCAGTACGGCGATTCCTGGAGAGCGAAGTTCGAGGAACTGAAGAATGCGCAGCAGCTGTGGAGCGAGACCGAGGCGAAGCTGCGCGAGGAGCTCGAACTGTGGCAGCAGGAGGCTGAGGAAGGCGAGCGCGTCCGTGAATCGCTGAGCAGCGAACGCGGCGACGCTCTCCGGCAGGTGGAGGAGATCGGCCAGAGCTACGAGATGGCCCAAGGACAGCTCCGGCTGCTTCAAGCGGAGTTTGAGCTCCGGCAGAATGAGCTGGACCGCGTAACGCAGGAACATCAGAAGCTTCAGGCGGAGTATGCCAAGCTGCAAATTGAGTACAACGAGTGGATTCAACTGATCGAGCAGGACAGCTGACCCCGCTTGGCCGACGAACTTCGTAAGGCGGCACAATAAGGGGAGTAGACTTTACCGATTTCAGGCAGCACGATCGCTTGTATGGCGGAGTGCTGTCTTTTTGTTGCGGCATGTTGCGGTATGCTGCGGCATATCGGCGACAGCTGAGGCGGTGTAATCAGCATACCTGCTTCCAGATCCTCCAGCTTTTGCATCGCAACCCTTCTAAATCAATCAAAAGCAATCAAAAAAACGCTCATTCCGGACCCTTATTCCGGAAAAAGCGGATGCAAAAAAGCTTTAAATTCATTATAATAAATTACAATAATTTGACTTGTGATTATGAAAATCAAGCTTAGAAGTAGGGGATTCATATTAGCGGAGCTGTTGGTTTGCTGAATTCGGAGGTCTGGCACCGAAGAATATTAAATGTATACTGGACACTGGCCGGCATTATACTTGCTGGTCAGATTCTTAGCGTGCGCCTTCAGCTCAAACTGGCGCATGAATTTGCCGTCTCCGACACGAACAGGACTCTCGTCTTTATCTGTTATTTTATCGTTCTGATCTGCTTGATTGCAGGCGAGGTCTGGCAGCGCGCGAAGCTGAAATATCAGCAGCAGGCTGTTGTCGTATGCGGATTCATTGTATCCTATTTGCTGTATTTCATCGCCGAACCGTTCGTTGACGGAGCCCAGATGTCACTGATGATGCCTCTCATGGCTTCGCTTATATATTTTAACCGCCGGCTGCTCTTCATTATCGGAGGGCTGAATTCCCTGATCTATGCCGCCATTTATTTTACGCTGGAACGAATCCATCTCGGCAAACCTCTGCTTGACTTTCTGCTGATGGAGGTTATTTTTGGAGGCTTTGTCGTGATGGGACTCGGCATTATTGTGAGAGCCCATGAAACGAGCGAGCATCTGGAGCAGTTGACCCAATCGGAGCAGGGGCTGCTGGTTGATCGGGCGATTGCCGACAAGCTGCTCAAAATAGATGCCCTTACGGGTCTGTACAATCATAAGACGTTCCATGAATATCTGGACTCGCTGCTCGAACAGTGTGAGACGAACGGGCTGCGGCTGCAGCTGGCTCTTCTGGATATCGACAACTTCAAGCAGGTTAACGATACGTATGGCCATTGGATCGGCGATATCGTCCTGAAGGAAGTTGCGGCCAAAATTTCGGAGAAGATCGGCCTTAATGATTTTGCCGCCAGATACGGAGGGGAAGAGTTCGCGATCATCTTTACGGACAGAAGCCCGGCCGAAGCCTTTGCGCTTGTTGAGGAGCTTCGTCTTGCCATTGCGTCGATGGAGCATCACTATGCGGGAGACAAGCCGATTACGATCAGCATTGGTCTGTGCTCCTACTTCACCCGCGGCGGCAAGGAGCTTCTGTTCCGCAAGACGGATGATGCCCTGTATCTCGCGAAGCGCAGCGGCAAGAACCAGGTTATTATTTGTGAGGAAAAAAAGCCGGCCTGACCACTTGCTCATATCCGATTCGGCAAAAAGCCGCCCGTTCGCATATCATGCCGGGCGGCTTTTGCCTTGATCCATGTTACTTGGCGGCGTCGAACGGTGTGGGGACCGGCAGGAACAGATCGATGATCCCGATGACCAACGCGGCCAGAATGGCCCCGATGATCGATACGCTGACTCCTGCGACGATAAACTGTGCTAGCCAGATGACAAGGGCGCTGACGATAAAGCCGACGATACCGCGGCCGAACGGCGTCGTCTTCTTGCCAAATACGCCTTCAACAACCCAGCCGAGAAGCGCGATGACCAAGGCGAGCATCAGAGCGCTCCAAAAGCCGCCGATGGTGAAGTTCGGTACGATCCAGCCTACGACAAGCAGAACCAGCGCGGACACGATGAACCGGACGACATGACCCAAAAATCTCACTGAAAGGCCTCCTTTGCTGTTACCTCAAGTATACGTGCCCCTGTATTGTACACAGAAACCTGTCTTGTTATGTTGGCAAAAGACCCCCAAATAGCGAAAATGCGGCAGTTTGGGTATAATGTTTTTTAGATGAAGGGAGTTGTGACTGTAATTGGACGAGAAGATCCTGCATACGCTGGAATATCGTAAGATTTTAAATAAATTGGTGCAGTACACCCAGACTCCGATGGGCACATTCATGGCCGACAGCCTGAAGCCCTCCGGAGACTTTGAAGCGGTCAAATTGCTGCTGCAGGCGACGGACGAGGCGTCCACGGTCGATCGGCTGAAGGGTATTCCGTCCTTCGGCGGGATCGTTGATATCAAGCCTGCGCTGAAGCGGGCGTCGATCGGCGGGATGCTCGGAACGCATGAGCTGCTCGCCGTAGGCAATACGATTGCGGGCGGGCGGCGGATCAAACGCTTTATCGCCGCCATGCACGAGGAAGAGAAGATCCCGATGCTGTTCGATCTTGCGGACCTGCTCTCGGAGCAGAAGCCGGTCGAGGATGCAATCCGGGCGGCCATCGACGAGAACGCGGAGGTGCTGGATACGGCGAGCACAGAGCTGGCCTCCATCCGCCGCGAACTGAGAAACGGCGAGACCCGAATCCGGGAGAAGCTGGATTCCATGATCCGCTCGTCCTCCGTGGCCAAGATGCTTCAGGATCAGCTGGTCACGATCCGCGGCGACCGCTTCGTTATCCCGGTCAAGGCCGAGTACCGCTCTCATTTCGGCGGGATTGTCCATGACCAGTCGGGGTCCGGCGCGACGCTGTTTATAGAGCCTGAGGCCATTGTGGCCATGAACAACAAGCTGCGGGAGACGCGCCTGCGCGAAGAACGCGAGATCGAGATTATCCTCAGCAAGCTGACCGCCCTGGTCGGCGAAATAGCCGAAGAGACGGCCTACGATGTTGATATTCTGGCCCAGCTTGATTTTATTTTCGCCAAAGCCCGGCTGGCCCGGGAGATGAAGGCGTCCCAGCCGCGAATGAATGACCGGGGTTATTTGAAGCTGCGCAAAGGAAGACATCCGCTGATTCCCCTCGAACATGTCGTTCCGCTGGACGTGGAAATCGGCAATCAATACAGCACGATTCTTGTGACCGGTCCGAATACGGGCGGCAAGACCGTAACGCTGAAGACGATCGGACTCTTGAGCCTCATGTCCATGTCCGGCCTGTTCATTCCCGCCGAGGAAGGCAGCCAGATGTGCGTGTTCGACGCGATTTACGCTGATATCGGCGATGAGCAGAGCATTGAGCAGAGCCTCAGTACCTTCTCGAGCCACATGACCAATATTATATCCATTCTGAAGCGGATGACGCCCAAAAGTCTGGTGCTGCTCGACGAGGTCGGGGCCGGAACCGACCCGGCGGAAGGCTCTGCGCTGGCAATCGCCATTTTGGAGCATATCCACCGCACGGGAAGCCGGATGGTAGCCACGACGCACTACAGCGAGCTGAAGGCTTACGCGTATGAACGCAAAGGCGTTATCAACGCCAGCATGGAATTTGATGTACAGAGTCTGCGGCCAACCTACCGGCTGCTGGTCGGCGTTCCGGGACGAAGCAACGCCTTCGCAATTGCCGAACGGCTCGGCCTCCCCGGCAATATCCTGGAGCATGCCCGAGGCGAGGTCAAAGAAGAGGATCTCCGCGTCGAGCATATGATCGCTTCGCTCGAGGAGAACCGTCTCGGCGCCGAGAATGAGCGCGAGCGGGCCGAGAATCTCCGGAAGGAAGCCGAAGAGTTCCGGAGCCGCCAGCAACGCGAGCTGGAGAAGCTGGAAGGCCAGCGGGACAAATGGCTGGAGAAGGCGGAGAAGGAAGCCGCCGCCGTCGTCGACAAGGCCCGCAAAGAGGCCGAGCAGATTATCGCCGATCTCAGGCAGCTGGCGATGGAAGAGGGGGCTTCCGTCAAGGAGCATAAGCTGATCGAAGCCCGCCGCCGCCTCGACGAGGCGCAGCCTGCTCCAAGAAAGAAAGAGCCGGCACGCTCCGGCAAGGCGAAAGCGGCACGCCAGATCGGCCCCGGCGACGAGGTCGCGGTGCACAGCCTGAACCAGAAGGGGCATGTCGTGGAGCTGAGCGGCAGCAAGGAAGCCTTCGTGCAGCTCGGCATTATGAAGATGAAGGTAAGTCTGGACGATCTGGAGCTGCTGTCCGCCGCCAAGCCGGCGGCGCCGAAGCCACTCCGGCAGGCAACCACCGTCAAGCGGACGCGGGATGACAATATCCGCAGCGAGCTGGATCTGCGCGGAGCCAATCTGGAGGAAGCGCTCATCGAGACAGACCGTTTTATCGACGAGGCCTTTCTCGGCAATCTTGGCCAAATTTATATCATTCACGGCAAAGGAACGGGCGTCCTGAGAACGGGCATCCAGGAATACCTCCGCAAGCACAGACATGTCAAGAACTATCGCCTCGGTAACTATAATGAAGGCGGGGCGGGCGTGACGGTAGCGGAGCTCGAATAGTTTTGGCCTCCCGGCGGAAAGAAGGTAATGATCTATGGAGCACACGGTAGACGCCATGCTGAACCACCCGCTGGGAAGCGTGATCGGCTATTTCGCGGTTGCTGTTCTGGAGCTGATTGTCTTTCTGTGGCTCTTTGAAATGGTGACCCGGTATAACTGCTGGGAGGAGATCCGGAAGGGGAACGTGGCGGTATCCATGGCGACAGGCGGCAAAATATTCGGCCTCTGCAACGTCATGCGTTTCAGCATTCAGTCGGGCTCTTCCATTTACGAGACGATGAAGTGGTCGCTGGTCGGTTTTGTGCTGCTGCTTGCGGCTTATCTCATGTTCGAGTTCCTGACCCCCTTCATGTCCATCGACAAGGAAATCGCGGCGGATAATCGTGCGGTAGGTCTGACGGCAATGCTGATATCCGCTTCGCTGTCTTATGTAATCGGAGCTGCGATACTGTAACAAATATAGACAATACAATCCTGGCGCTTAACAAGGGAACGGTCGGCCTGTATGAAATTACCGGAGCGCGTGCTGTTCATTTTCGGCTTTCCGTTCCTGGCGCCAGGGACAATCTATCTGATGATGAATTGACAAAGGAGAATATCAATATGGAGACAACCATTTGTCCTTGGTGTCATACGGAGATCGTATGGGACGAGGAAATCGGCCCGGAGGAATATTGCCCGCACTGCAATAACGAACTGAGTGCTTACCGGACTGTAAGCATCAGCCGGGATGATCTGGACGATGATCTGGAGGAAGAGGAAGACGACGAGCATGAACATGATCATGATCATAATTCCTTGTGGGGAGAGGACGAGCAGGACGGCGTAGTTCCCGTGTATAACCAACTGGAAGCTTTCCGCGATCAATACGATCTGGAACGATACGACACTACAGCTTCGGCGATTCTGGACGAGCAGGCGGAGGTTCCCGAGTGCCCGCAGTGCCATGAGTATATGCTGCTTGCCGGAACGGTGGAGCCTCAAGGCTTCCGCCCTTCGGTTCCTAATGTACTTGGAGTCCCGGTGCTGAACGCGCCGTTCAAGCTCAACATGTATGTGTGTCCTTCCTGCTTCCAGGTTCAGCATACGCTGTTCGAGGAAGACCGGGAGCAGTGGGTTCGGAACATCGGCGGCCTACGCTAATAAAAAATCATTCCCGCGCGAAGCTTAGATCCTTCGGTTTGGGGTATGTTATCCTTTAGGACATGCCTCAAGCGCTTAAGGAGGAATACCATGAAGGCTTCGACGCTGCGGGGCCAGGCGGCGCTGCTGCTGGCGGTCAACGCATTGTTTGTGCTGTCGGGAGCGCTGTCGGGAACCTTTCTGAACGTCTATTTGTGGAAGAGCCGTCAGGATTTCGCCATGATCGGATGGTTCACCGTCGCCCAGCAGCTTGCCCTGGGCCTGAGCTTCTGGGTGGCGGGCAAATGGGTGAAAGAGCATAACAAAATGAACGCCCTGCGGCTTGGTATCGCCGTTTCGGGCCTTTTTTATCTGGCCGTGCTGTGGCTGGGATCAAGAGCCGTCCATTACATTTGGCCGCTCGGCATCCTGCTTGGCATCGCTTCGGGATTGTTCTGGCTGGCGTTCAACATCGTGTACTTCGAAATTACGGACCGCGACAGCCGGGACGCCTTCAACGGATGGGTGGGGCTGCTGGGTTCCCTGACCGGGATTGTGGGCCCGTGGGTATCCGGCCGGTTGATTTCGGCCATGCATGGCAGCCGGGGCTACCGGATTGTCTTCATCCTTTCACTCTGCATTTATTCCGCCGCTGCGGTCCTCAGCTTCTTTCTGAAGAAGCGGAAAACCTCTGGTGAATACCAGTGGGTGGAGCCGTGGCGAAGGCTCAAAGACAGCCGGAAATGGCGACAGACATCAGCCGCGCTCTTTTTCCAAGGACTCCGGGAAGGTGTGTTCTCTTTCCTGATCGGTCTCCTGGTATACCTGGCGGCCAAGGAGGAGAGCCGGCTCGGACAATTCACGCTGATTACTTCGGCGGTATCGCTCTTCAGCTTCTGGGCGGCCGGCAAATGGCTGAAGCCGAGGTTCCGCTCCGCAGGCATGCTCTCGGGGGCATTCCTGCTCATCGCCGTAATTGTGCCGCTGCTCTGGAAGGTCAGCTATGTTACCCTGCTGCTGATGGGAATAGGAACCTCCCTCTTCATTCCGCTGTACATGCTGCCGATGGTCTCGACAAGCTTTGATCTGATGGGCGAAAATGAGGACAGCGCCAACAGGCGCGTCGAGCTGATTGTATTGCGTGAGCTTTCGCTGATGACCGGACGCTTGACAGGTACTTTGATCTATATAGGCATATTGTCGATAAGCGCCTCTCCGCGAACGATCACGCTGCTTATGCTGGGACTTGGGGCGGCGCCGATTGGAAGCTGGCTGTTTCTGCGGCGCAGACTCAGGCAGGAGGACGGCGGCAGAAACCCCGCTGGATAAGCAGGGGAAGGAATGGGGGAGACCGGACCGTTGGGGAAGAAGAAAGGCTACGGGCTGAGGACGCGGGTTGCTGTTATGGTATCCGCGGTTGTGATGCTCGTACTGTTAATGCTGTATGTGATTTTCAGAAACCAGATTATACCGCAGACCAGACATGCGCTGGAGGAGAAAGCGAACGCCGTCGCAAGGACGGTCGCCCTAATGCCCATGGTGGCCGAGGGGCTGAGTCAAGGCCGAAGCCGGGAGATTCAGGCCTATACCTCCCAAATTACGGGCAGCAATGATATTTTGTTCGTGGTCGTGATCGATATGGACAGCATCCGTTACTCGCATCCCGATCCTTCTCTGATCGGCAAGCCCTTTGCCGGCGGAGGACAGGAGGCAGCGCTTCGCGGGGAGGAGAGCGTCTCCGAGGGCGAAGGCATGCTGGGCAAATCGGTGCGGTCTTTTGTGCCGGTATATAATGAGAAGGGCAATCAGGTCGGGGCAGTCGTGGTGGGAGTCTCGCTGGAACGGGTTCACCGGCTCGTACGGCGGAACGATTGGACGATCATTGCGATTCTGTTGTCCGGCGCTCTGCTGGGAGCCGGCGGCGCCATCGTTCTGGCCAGAAAAATCAAGAACATGATGCTGGGCTTCGAGCCTACGGACATCACCCGACTGCTGGAAGAACGCAGCGCGATGCTCCAGTCCGTGCGCGAAGGCATCATTGCCGTGGATCATGAAGCCCGGATTACGATGATCAATGTGGAAGCGGAACGGCTGCTGGGAACGGCGGGGATAACGGGCGGCGTCATGTCCCGGCATATCGGGGAATACTGGCCTGAGCTGCATCTGGAGCAGGTGCTGGCGACCGGTGAAGCGAAGAGGGATCAGCTTCTGGAGCTGAACGGCATCACCGTGCTGTCAAGCAGTGTGCCGATTCGAGTGGATGGCGAAATCGCCGGGGCCATCGCCACATTCAGGGACAAGACCGAGCTTGCCGTGCTGGCCGAAAGGCTCTCCGGCATTTCCGTATATGCGGATGCGCTGCGGGCCGGCGCGCATGAGTTCATGAACAAGCTGCATGTTATCATGGGCATGGTGCATATGGGGCTGTACGACGATCTGAGGCAGTATATTTCCGGAACGGTCAGCAACTACCAGCAGGAAATCGGACAGATTACGAGCCGGATCAAGGATCCGGTTATGGCGGGATTTCTGCTAGGGAAGCTTAGCCGCGCCCGTGAGACGGGAATCCAGCTGCTGCTGGCGGAGGACAGCTATTTGCCGGAATCTGCCGATACCGGCGACATGCATGAGCTGATCACGATTGTCGGTAATTTGCTGGACAACGCCATGGATGCACTGGAGGAACAGTGCATACGGGAGATTGAGCTTGCTTTTGATTACGATGAGGACTGCAAGCAGTTGATCTGCACCGTCTGGGACAGCGGGCCCGGCATTCCGGAAGCGCTGCGTGAACGGGTGTTCACTCAGGGTTTCTCCACCAAAGGGGAACATCGGGGAATCGGATTGTATCTGGTCAAGACAAGCGTGGAGAAGCTGCATGGCCAGATTCGGCTGAAGGATGACGGAAGGCCGGGAACTGCGTTTGACGTTGAGGTTCCATATGCTGTAAAGGATGAGGAAACTGTATGAACATTCAAGTGCTGATCGTTGAGGATGATCCGATGGTGGCCAAGTTCAACCGCCATTACCTGGAGCAGGTGCCGGGCTTCGAGTTCGCGGGCTGGGCAGCTTCGGGCAGCGAGGCTGGCCGGATGCTTGCCGTGAAGAAAATCGATCTTATTCTGCTGGATATCTATATTCCGCATACGAACGGGCTGCAGCTTCTGTCGATGCTTCGGGAGCAGGGAAGCACAGTTGATATTATGGTGATCTCGGCAGCCAGCGACAATGCCAGCATTCGTAAAGCGCTGCAATTCGGTGCTGTCGACTATTTGATCAAACCGTTTGAGTTCGCCCGTTTTCAGGCGGCGCTTGCCGCATACAGGGAGAAATACTTGCTGATGAGGCACAGGGAGCATCTCAGCCAGGAGCAGCTGGACAAGCTGCTGCGTTATTCAGCGGCTGCCGCGGAAGAAGGGAGACAGCCGGAGCAGCTCCCCAAAGGTCTTGCCGAAGGCACGCTGGAGAGTATATGGAGCACCATATTGGCGCTGGAGGACCCGGTATTTTCCACTGAAGACATTACCTTGAGAGTTCCGATATCGCGCATTTCCGTCCGGAAATATTTGGCGTTTCTGACTGAGGCAGGCGTGCTTCAGATGGAG
>RCUO01000047.1_pt1 | contig 111066 bp, 97 predicted proteins | sample 2166161 | NCBI WGS metagenome assembly RCUO01 (sample SAMN09932617, study PRJNA488358) | compost metagenome | feature: garden; material: soil; isolation source: compost soil in cyclohexanecarbonitrile-enriched culture | place: Germany: Experimental Botanical Garden Goettingen | collected 2016-01-27
GTTACCCGGCCTTCGGCGGTGTGCCCGACCAGATCACACGGTGCGGGCCGCTGGGTGGCCTGTACAGCGTGGCGATGCAGATGCCCGATGGCCCGGCCTGGGTGGTGCCGGTGGATACACCCCGGTTGACGCCGGCGCTGCTGCAGCAGTTGCGTGACCGGCACAGCGGCGCTTGCACGATCTTTGAGGGGCATCCGCTTCCGATGCTGTTTAATGTAGGCAATGAAAGCCGCACGATCCTCGAAATCATGATCCACGATCCCCTCGCCCCGCGTTCCCTGCAGGCCCTGCAACACCGGTTGGATGCGCAGACCCTGCGCCTGGCCCACGCTGATGAAAGCGCCCTGGTCAACTGCAACACCCCCGCCCAATGGGAGGACGTTGCCTCATGAAGGTGCAGTTGCAGGAACAGACAATGCGCTTGCGCCTGGACGAGGCCGAGCTGGCCACGTTGCTGGCCGGTGAAACGGTGGAGAACCTGACCCGGTTTGGCGGCAGCGGCGGCTGGGGTACGGCCGTCTCGCTGCATGGTGGCGAATCGGCCGTGCTGCTCGACAGCGGCACCGATTGCCGCCTGGTGCTGCCACGCGGTTCGGTGGAGGATCTTGCCGGACGCCTGCCATGCCGCGATGGCCTGGCCTTTGCGCTGTACCTGGATGACGGCACCACGTTGCAGCTGCAGTTCGATGTGGATGTGCGCGACAGCGTGCGTCAGCGCGGCCCGGGCCGGCGCGGGACCTCGCCCGCGGCGTGACGCACGCAACGCCCGGGCGGCGGCGGGCCGTGCCGTATGATGGACGCTTCCGTTCGAGCGTTGTTGTGATGTCTTCGATGCCGCCCCCGCAGCTGCGCCCCGGCCGGGCAACGCCCAATCCCGCCGCCGCCGATGACGGCGATGCACTGCATTTCTGCAGTACCTGTGCGTTCTCGGATGCGTGTACGTCGCAGGGCTACGACAAGGCCGCCCTGGGCGAGCTGCATGTGCTGGTGGACCATGTCGGCCCGTTCCATGCCGGCGACTACCTTTTCCGTGCGGGCGAGCCGTTCGATTCGATCGCGGCGGTGCGCGCGGGCATGGTCAAGACCTTCGTCGACGACAGCCAGGGCAACGAGCAGGTGCTGGGCTTCGCTCTGCCGGGCGAGGTGATCGGGCTCAACGCCATTCACGGCTCGCGGTTTCCGTGCAACGCGGTCGCGCTGGACACGGTGTACCTGTGCCGCATTTCCTTCCCCAAGCTGAGCCTTCTGGCCAGCCGCATGCCGGGTCTGCAGGCCAAGTTGTTCAGCCTGCTCAGCGCGGAGATCGGCAAGGTCGCCACCCTGGCGGCCAATCATCGTACCGACGAGCGCATGGCCGCCTTTCTGCTGGACATGTCCGAGCGCTATGCACGGCGCGGGTTCTCCGCGACCCGCTTCAACCTGACGATGGCCCGCACCGAAATCGCCAACTACCTGCGGATGGCGCCGGAGACGGTAAGCCGGGTGCTGCGTCGGCTGAGCGATGAGGGTGTCATTGCAGTCAATCAACGTGAGATGCTGCTGCTGCAACCCGAGCGGCTGGCGGCGCTGGCCGTGGCCAGGGATTCCGAACCGGACTGAACACGGCCAAGGAGCCGATATGAAGACGCTGGGCGTGTTGTTGCTGGGGATGCTGGCTGCACTGCCAGCGTGGTCGGCCGAGCTGACCGTGTCGGCGGCATCCAGCCTGACCGAGAGCTTCCGCGAGCTGGGCGCCGCCTACGAGAAGGCAAACCCGGGCAGCAAGGTCGACTTCAATTTTGCTGCCTCCGGCGTGCTGCTGCAGCAGATCGCGCGGGGCGCGCCGGTGGATGTATTCGCCTCGGCCGATGAAGCAACAATGGACCAGGCGGCGCAGCAGAAGCTGCTGGCAGCGGGTACGCGTGCGGTCTTCGCAGTGAACGCGCTGTGGGTGGTCGTGCCGCCGCAGGCGAAGGCGCCGCCGCGCGCACTGGCCGATCTGGCGGGTGCCGGGGTGCAGCGCATCGCACTGGGCAACCCGGACAGCGTGCCCGTGGGCCGCTACGCGCAGGGTGCGCTGCAGGCCGCAAGGCTGTGGCCGGCCGTGCAGGGCAAGGTGATCAGTACGCAGAACGTGCGGCAGTCGCTGGATTACGTGGCACGGGGCGAGGTGGATGCGGGCTTTGTCTACGCTACCGACGCGCAGGCGATGCCGGATCGCGTGCGGCGCGCGTTCGACGTTCCGGTTGCCGGACGCATCGCCTATCCGCTCGCGGTGGTGCAGGCCAGCAAGCAGCCGGTGGAAGCCAAGCGCTTCGCGGCGTTCGTGCGTTCGGCGCAGGGCCAGGCGATCCTGCAGAAGCACGGGTTCGGCAAGCCCTGACGGATGGACCTGGACTGGAGCGCACTGGGGTTGTCGTTGAAGGTGGCCGGCTGGGCCACCGCGATCAATCTCGTAGCGGGCGTGGCACTTGGCGCGCTGCTGGCGCGACGGCGCTTTCCCGGTCGGGAGCTGTTGGATTCGATACTGACCCTGCCGATGGTGCTGCCACCAACGGTGCTGGGCTACTACCTGCTGGTGCTGATCGGGCGCAATGGCCCGATCGGTGCCTGGCTGCAGTCGTGGTTCGGTATCAATCTGGTATTTACCTGGCAGGCGGCGGTGATCGCTGCCGCGGTAGCGTCACTGCCGCTGGTGTTCAAGCCTGCACGCGCTGCATTCGAGGAAGTGGATGGTCAGTTGGAGCAGGCCGCGCACACGCTGGGTGTGTCCGAGGCGGCGGTGTTCTTCCGCATTACCCTGCCGCTGGCCTGGCGCGGGATTCTGGCCGGCCTGCTGCTGGCGTTCGCACGGGCGATGGGTGAGTTCGGCGCCACGCTGATGGTGGCCGGCAGCATTCCCGGCCGTACGCAGACGCTGTCGATCGCCATCTACGAGGCAGTGCAGGCAGGGCAGGATGGCAAGGCCAATGCGCTGGTGATCCTGACGTCGGTGGTATGCATCGTGATCCTGCTGCTGGCCGCACGGCTGGTGGGCGGGCGCCGCCGGGAGCTGCGCGATGTGGCTTGACCTGCAGGTAAAGCGGCGATTGCAGGCGTCCGGCCAGACCTTCGAACTGGACGTGGTACTGCAGTGCACGCAGCGGCAGGTGGTGCTGTTCGGGCCTTCCGGCGCCGGCAAGAGCCTGACGCTGAAAGCGGTGGCCGGCCTGCTGCGCCCGGAGCACGGACATGTGCGCCTGCACGGGCAGACGTTGTTCGATGCAGATGCAGGGATTGACCTGCCGCCGCAGCGTCGTCGCCTGGGATATGTGTTCCAGGATTACGCGCTGTTCCCGCACCTGAGCGTGCGTCAGAACGTGGCGTTCGGGCTGCAGCGGGGCTGGTTGAATCCGCAGCGCGGTACCCGCGTCGATGCGGTGGAGCAGTGGCTGCAGGCATTCCGTATCGAGCATGTGGCGGATCTGCTGCCGTCGCAGGTATCCGGTGGCCAGCGCCAGCGTACGGCGTTGGCGCGAGCGCTGGTGACGCGGCCGCAGGCCTTGCTGCTGGACGAGCCGTTCGCAGCGCTCGACCACGACCTGCGCCAGCACCTGCGGCAGGAGCTGGAAACCGTACTGGATGAAACCGGCATCCCGCTGCTGCTGATCAGCCACGATCCGCAGGATGTGGCGGTGTTCGGCCAGCAGGTGGCACGCGTGGTTGATGGGCGCATCGTCGGCGATTGACCTGTGATGGTAGTGCCGGCCGCTGGCCGGCAACCACGGAATCCGGAGCAGCCGGCCAGCGGCCGGCTCTACCCGGTAGGGAGGCCCCCTCAATACAGCTCGCAGTGGGTGCGGCCCTCGCCGCGCAGGGCATCCCAATGGCCGTCACCGCCGATCGTGTCGATGGCTTCGCGAACCGCGCCCTCCAGGTGGCTCTTGTTGCCACACAGGTAGATGTGGCCGCCACGGGCCAGCACATCCTGCATCTGCGCGGCCTGCTGCTGCAGCACATGCTGCACATAGACCTTCTGCGCCGCATCGCGCGAGAACGCGGTGTGCAGGCCAGCCAGTACGCCACGCGCCTGCCAGTCCTGCAGCTGCTCGCGGTACAGGAAGTCGTGCTCGCGGTGCTTCTCGCCGAACACCAGATGGACCTCGCGTGCATCGCCGGTAGCCTGCAGTTCCTGCATCAGGCCCATCAGCGGCGCGATGCCGGTACCGGTGCCGACCAGCAGCAGGGGCGCGTTGCCGCGGTCGGGCAGGTGGAAGCCCGGATTGGAGCGGCAGTACACGCGGGCGGTGTCGCCGCCGTGCAGCAGGCTGCCGGTGGCAGTGCCGAATCGTTCGCGGCCACGCAGGGTGTAGCGCACTTCGCGCACGCACAGGCTCAGCTGATCGTCGTGCGGATGCGAGGCGATGGAATAGGCGCGGGGCAGGCGTGGTGACAGGAGTTCACGCAGGCGGGCCAGTGGCACGCTGTCCGGGCTGGCGTGGTCCTGCAGCACGTCCAGCAAGTCCAGGCCATGCAGGTAGGCGTCCAGTTCGCGCTTCTGGCTGATCTTCAGCAGGCCCTTCAGTACGTCGCTGCCGCCCAGCTTTGCCAGCTCGCGCAGTACGCTCTTGCTGAGCAGGCGCAGTTCGCGGTCGCGCAGGGCGTCGACGGCGCTGGAATCACCCAGCCAGGTGGCCAGTGCCTGCAGCAATGCCGGATCGTTTTCCGGAACCAGATGCAGGGTGTCGCCGGCCCGGTAGACCATGCCGCTGCCGGCGATGTCCAGCTGCAGGTGCCAGGCGGCAGGGTCACTGTGGCTCAGGCGCCGCCGTTCGACGATGCGGGCGTTGAAGGCATTGTCTTCGCCATAGGCCGTCACCTGCAGGCGCAGATCCTGGCCTGCGGTTGCATCACCCTCCAGCACCTGGCCCAGCACCGGGCGCCACTGCTGGAAAAACTGCTCGTAGCCCAGATCAGCGTCGACACGGTGCAGCAGTGGTCGCGCCTGACGCTCGCTCAGCGCTGCATCCAGCGCCTTGGTGAAACCGCAGAAGCTGGGGTAGCCGGTATCCCCCAGGCCGAACACCGCGTAGCGCAGTCCCGGCAGGGCGGGCGCCTGCCGCAGCGACTCGAAGAAGCTCTCGCCATTGGCCGGCGGTTCGCCGTCGCCGAACGAGCTGGAGATGGCCAGCAGCACATCGCCGTGACCGAGGCTGGCCACATCGATGTCATTGAACGGCAGGACCTGCGGCCCATGCGGCTGCAGGTCCGGGTCCGCGCCCAGGCGCTGGGCCAGGGCGCGGGCGTTGCCCGACTCGGAGGCGAAACCCACCAGCAGCCGGCTGATGGGCGTGCGTGTGGGGATGGCGTTCACGCAGCCTCGTAGAAGTCGTCGAACTTTTCCTTGCTGAACTCGACCAGGTCGTAGTTCTGCATCAGGTCGTTCACCACGCGGCGGATGCTGATGTACGAGGTGATGTTGCCCTCGGCATCGAACAGCGGCTGCACGGTGGTGTCGACCACGTAGAGCACGCCGCCCTTGCCCAGGTTCGGCACGATGCCGGTCCAGGTCTTGCCGGCCTTGATGGTGTCCCACATGTCCTTGTAGACGGCCTTGGGCACGTCCGGATGGCGGACGATGCTGTGCGGCTGGCCGATCAGTTCCTCGCGCGCGAACCCGGTGAGCGTGCAGAACAGGTCATTGGCATAGGTGATGTTGCCCTGCAGGTCGGTGGTGGAGATCACCATCACGTTCTGCATGGCGTTGAGCAGCTGGGCGTTGTCGGGGGTGTAGCTCATCGCAGGTCCTTTGGATGCCGGTGACGCCGGCGTAGTGGGTTCCTGTATAGAGATACGCGCCCGTGGCGGTGGGTGGATTGATATAGGTCAAGCGTGTGCCGGGAGGGGGCTGCGACCGGCTGTCGCAGGGGGGGGCGAAGAGCCGGCGCTAGCGGGCGATGCCGGGGAATCCGATGCTTTGCTGGCAGTACCGCAGCAGTGCGCGCCCGTCTTCGTCATCGCGTTGCATATGATCACCGCTGAAGAATGCCTGCAACGACCGGCCGATCGCGTTGCCGGCATTTCCAGAGCGGCGTGCAGCCGCCGGCAGCAGGCTGTCAGCGCGGGGATCATGGCGGCCGGGAAGCTGTTCGCGCCGAAGCTCACCTTCAATCGCCAGCAGCGCACATGCCCCGGCGAGGTATGCCTCCGGTTCCCGGCGCGCGCCCCATCGACGCTGACCTGCCATCGCGGTGGCGATATGGTGGAACTCGTGCGCGGTGGTGGAAATCACGCGCGCGCGCAGAGCATCGGCATCGTCGCCGGCGGGAAACCAGAACGCCACCACCAGTTCTGGTCGTGCCGGCCTGGCGGGCTGTTGCCAGATGCCGCCACCGTCGCTGACGATCGTGACCTGATAGCGGACCGGCGTATCGTTCAGGTCTGCGGCGTGGAGCGGTTGCCGCGCCGCGTGGGCGGCGGCAGTGCATAGATTCACGGCCTGCCCAGCGGATAGGCTGGGTTCGACCCAGCGCACCACCACTGCGATTGTTTCCAGTTGGCAGGTATGCGAGCGCGTCGTCTGTTCCGAACTCTCCTGGCCGGGCAACACCGACGCGGTGCCAACGCTCAGCTGGGAGGCGTTGCCGCGCAGGAGCGTGGCAAACGCTCCGTCCGCGCCGACACTATCGCGCGGGGGAATATCGAGGGTAGTGCACGCACTGGTGCAGAGCAGTAGCGCTGCTGCGCCTGTGGCGTGCCGCAACCAGGATTCCATGTGCAGGAGATCACCCTTCCAAGGCGGTGGATGCATCCTTGCAGACGCCCCGGCGCACGCACAATCAGACGTGTTGCATCTGGAGGCTGACTGTCGGCGCCGGTTGTCCTCTGCCGCTCACCCCATCACATACCGCAGCACCCCCGCCGATACCACGCCGATCACCACCGTCGGCAGCATCGACAGCCGCGTGGCCGCCAGCAACGTGATGGCCAGCGCGGCCAGATCGGCCGGCTTATCGGCCACGAAATCCGGGGCGATCACCGAGATCAGCACGCAGCCCGGGGCGGCTTCCATCACCGTTACCGCGCGCTTGCCCAGGGTGCGGTTGCGCAGCGCGAGAAAGCCAATGATGCGGGTGAGATAGGTGGCGGCGGCCATCAGGATGATGGTCAGCACCGAGGTCCAGTGGATCAGGCCGTTGAAGATCATGCCGCGTCCTCGGCCAGCAGCCAGGCGGCGGCGAGACCGGCCAGCGCGCCGCTGGCCACGTACCAGGCGCCGGGCACCAGCAGGTAGGTGCCCGCTGCGACCACCAGGCTGACCAGCCATGGCCGGGCCGCGCGCATGCCTTGCCACATGCCACGCAGCAGCACCAGGAACACGGCGGGGAAGGCCATGTCGAAGCCGTAGGCATGGATGTCGCCGAGCAGCGGACCGACGATCGCGCCCAGCGCGGTGCACAGCACCCACACGGTGTACAGGCCGGCCGAAACGCCGAGGTAGTAGGCCAGGCTGAAGCCCAGTGCGCGACGGCGCGCATCGGCCACGCCCAGTGCCCAGCTTTCATCGCACATGAAGAACAGCGCCGGCAGCACGCGACGGCGCGGCAGGTGCTGCAGCAACGGTGCCAGGCTGGCGCCCATCAACAGGTGGCGGCTGTTGACCAGCGCGGTGATCGCCACGATCAGCGCGATGTGCGGCGGCGAGGTCCACAGCTCGACCGCGGCGAATTCAGACCCGCCAGCGAAGTTGAGGCCGGTCATCAGCGGCACTTCCAGCGCCGACAGGCCCTTTTGCGCGGCCTGGGCGCCGAGCACCAGGGCAAAGGGAATGAAGCCGATCATCACCGGTACGGCGGCGCGCAGGCCGCGCAGGAACTCGGCGCGCGGTGCGGTGTCGCAGGCGGGATCAGGCAGGGGCAGGGTGGTTCGGGCGTCCATGGATCAACAACGAGTGGGGGTGACCCATGCTAACGGTCCGATCACGAAATCGGGTTGCGTTGATGCCATTGGTTCGGCCGAATGTGCAATATCATGCGGTGATCCGGTCAGGGAGTGGAATTCCATGCAGTACGAGCTCGACAACCTGGATCGTCGCATCCTTGACGCCCTGCAACGCGACGGTCGCCTGCAGAACCTGGAGCTGTCCCGCCAGGTGGGGCTCTCGCCGTCGGCCTGCCTGCGCCGGGTTCGTCTGCTGGAAGAGGGCGGTTACATCGATCGCTACGTGGCCCTGCTGAATGCGGCCAGGATCGGACGGGGCTTCACCGTGTTCGTCCGTGTCTGGCTGCGCGGTCAGGACGAAGACACCACCAATCACTTCATCAACAGCATCAAGTCCTTCCCGGAAGTGCTTGAATGCCATCTGATGGCTGGCGACTGTGACTTCCTGCTGCGGGTGGCGGTGGCCGACCTGGATGCGTACCGGCAGTTCCAGATCCAGCACCTCAACCGCATCGCCGGGGTACAGAACACCAAGACCGAGATCCCGATGCAGCGGATCAAGCAGACCACTGAACTGCCGGTCTGAACTGGCCCGGCGCGTCCCCTGCGCGCCGCCGTCATCGCAATGACACGTGACGCCGCTACGGTGTGACCCGCTTGCCGGCCGTGTGCAGGTCGACCCACCTGGTCGCACCGCGCTCCGCCGCTGCAGCTGATGTCGCTGCCGAGGGTCATGTGTTCTACGTCAGGGGGCTGAATGGACAGCATGCAATCAGACGTTGGAGGGTGGCCGCCGCCGCCGGGTTGCTGTTCGCCTTCGCTGCCGCCGCACAGGACGACATCCGATCCTATGACATTCCCGCGCAACCGCTGGAACAGGCGGTCGAGCGCTTCAGTGTCGTCAGCGGGTGGTCGGTGATGTATCCCGGCGATCTCGGTACCGGCCGCAGCAGCCATCCGCTGCAGGCCAGCCTGCCGCCACTGCAGGCGCTGCAGGTGGTGCTGCAGGACACGGGTGTCGAGGCCGAGCTGATCGGTGCACAACGCGTGGTGCTGCGCCGCGGTGCACACGCGGCCACCGGATCCTCCCCGACCGATGTGGCGGCCGACCCGGGGCAGCGTCGCCGCTTCGGCGACCTGCAGCAACGGCTGCGCACCGCTTTCTGTGGCGACCCTGACCTGGCGCCGGGAACCTATGCGGCGACGCTGCGCTTCCGCATTGCCAACGATGGCCAGGTGCAGGAACCCGAACTGCTTGCCGGCAGTGGCAGCGCACGCCGCGATGCGCGCCTTCTGCAGGCGATGCAGGCCCTGCGGCTGGGCGCCGATGCTGCCGCGCTGCCGCAGCCGGTGACCCTGCAGATCCGTCCTTCCAGCGCGGGCCACGACTGTGGCCGGCGCCCGCCCCAACCATGACGTCAAGGAATCGAACATGAGCAACAGCACGGCTGGGGCGGTGGACCTGATGGACCATCTGCTGGGCGCCTACGACGAACTGAAGCGCCGGCTGGTGCGCAAGCTGGGCTCGGAAGAGCTGGCCGGCGACGCGCTGCAGGACACCTGGATGCGCCTGAGCACGCGCCGACACCGCCTGGACCCGGTGCAGAACCCCGCGGCGTATCTGCTGCGCATGGCGATGAACACCGTGATCGACCGCCAGCGCGCCGACCATCGCCTGCTGAGCCTGGAAGAAGTGGATACGTTGATGGACATGGCCGATCCCGGCCCGGGGCCGGCACAGGCGGCCGAGCAGGAGATGGCGCTGGAAGACATGGTCGGCCTGCTGCAGCGGATGCCTGAGCGCCGCCGCCGGATATTGCTGGCGATCCGCGTGGACGGCCTGCAGCAGCGCGATGTGGCCGAGCACCTGGGCGTGTCGCTGCGGCTGGTGCAGCGTGAGCTGAAAGCCGCACAGGATTACCTGGCCGAACGCAGTGGGCAGGGGCGGCAGGGGCGGCAGGTGCGGTTCTGAGGCACGGCATCCGTCTACACTTTGACGCCGAGCAGAACCCCGCAGCGTGCGGGGACGGCAAGAGCCCTCATGGACGCTGACGATCAACCGCACCGCCCGCTCGACGCCGTGGAGCGCCAGGCCCACGCGTGGGTGGTGCGGTTGACCTCGGGCGAGGCCACGGCGGCCGATGGCAGGAAATTCCGCCAATGGTGCGAGGCCGATCCCGGCCATCGGCAGGCCTTTGCCCGCGCGAAGCGGCAATGGGAGCAGGTACGCCTGGCCGGTGAGCAGCTGCCTGCCGCCGCACGCCAGCCGCAGGTGGCAACCCCGGTGCAACGCTGGAGCCGGCGCGCATTCCTTGGTGCGGCCGTGGCGGCACCTGCGAGCCTGGCCGTGGTGGCTGCGCTGCACCCGCCGTTGGGCTTGTGGCCTTCAGTGACGGCGATGACGGCCGATTTCCACACCGGTACCGGCGAGCGGCTGCTGATTGCGCCGACGCCGCATCTGAAGATCGAACTGGATACGCAGAGCAGCCTGCGCCGGCGCACAGACGCGTTGGGTGAGGGTTTCGAGCTGGTGCAGGGACAGGCGGCGATCGACGCCGCAGCGGGGACACGCCTGGCACTGTTCGCCGGGCCGGGCTGCCTTGTAGCCGACGAGGGCGCAGCACGCCTGGATGTGCGCAACACCGACGGCCAGGTGCGTGTGACCTGCCTGCGCGGCAGCGTTCGCATCGAGCATCCGCAAGGTCGCCTGCAGCTGCAGGCCGGCCAGCAGACGGTGTATGACGAGCGCCTCAGCGGCGTGGTGGCCGAAGCGGTGGCGGCCGAAGTCAGCGCGTGGACCGAAGGCATGCTGGTGTTCCGCCGCGCGCCGCTGCGTGAGGTGGTGGCCGAGATCAACCGCTACCGGCGCGGCAAGGTGCTGCTGGGCGAATCGGCACTGGCGCGCGCCCCGGTCAGCGGCCGCTTCCGCATCGATGATCCGGATGCGGCGCTGGAGCAGCTCGGGCAGACGATGTCGCTCGGCCTGCGTCGCTTTCCCGGTGGAATTGCCGTCTTGGGGTAAGACCCTGGCTGCGCGCGACGCGCACGGCCGCTGCATGCATGGAGAGGCCAAGGATGCGCAACGAGACCATCGGTGTGTTGGATCTGCGCCGCAATCTGTCGGCGCTGCTGGAAACCACCCAGCGGCGGCCGCTGATGGTGCACCGCTATGGCGCGCCGTGGGTATGCGTGGTGTCCGATGCGCAGTGGCGACAGCAGGCGGTGCTGCTGGAATTCGAGCCGCAGGACCATCCGTTGGCGATGCTGTTGCGGTTGCAGCGGCAGGCCCTGCCGCTGTCCGAATCGGGGGTGCTGCCTGCAGCTGCACTGGCGCGCGCGCTGCTGTTGATGGCGATGCATGGCATCGAGGGGCTTCCGGCGCTTCACGATCACGTGCGCTACCACCGGTTGTGGCACTGGTTCGTGGCCGCCAGCGATGCGCAGATGGAGGGATGGCAGTTGCCGCTGCTGCAGGCGTCGCTGGCGGCACTGTTGGATGACCCGGATGCGATGCACGCGCTGGTCGCATTCGCACAGCGCAGCGACGTTTCCGTGCTGGCCCGACGCTGCGGTGGCGATGCTCCGCGCCTGGACCTGGAAGCCTGCAGGCGGATGACGCTGCGGTGACATTCCCGCGATGCTGCCACGCACTGCTCAACATCGCGTTCGTGCTGTCGCTTCGGTTGCCTTGCTGACGTCTTCTGCAGAGTACGACGCTCCCGCGTCGCGGAGCGCAGGCGACGCCGATGAACGACAGTCGCAGGATCAGCATGCTGGAGCTGGATCGCCACCTGAGCCAGTCGCTGGAGCAGGCGCGGCATGCACCAGTGAATGTGCAGCGCTACGGACAGCCGTGGGTGTGGATGCTGTCCAGCGATGCCTGGGCCGACGCCGCAAGGTGGTCAGCGCTGGATGCCAGCGGGCATCCGTTGATGGTGCTGCGGCAGGCGCTGGACGCACGCCTGCAGCCGTGGCCGGAATCGGCATTGGCCACGCTTGCACAGGAGTGCAGGGAGATGCGCATGGTGCAGCGTGCGGTGCTGCTGGTCACGCTGCGCGCGCCTGCGAGCGTGCAACGCCTGCACGACGATCTTCGCTATCACCAGGTGTATCGGCAGTTCATCGGCTTCGACCATGGAATGGCTTGGTCGCCGCTGCAGTGCATGCGCCTGCTGCAGGCGTGCGCCACGCCACTGCTGCGGCGCTGCGTGGACGACACGCTTGCGCGTGTTCCGTCATCGCTGCTGGACGCTGCCTGCGTGACCAATGCATGCCGCGTGGGTGATCGGCTGCAGGAACAGCGGATTTCCGCAGGATGTTTATCGTACTGACACATGCGCCGCTGACCATGGGGCAGCGGTCTCTTCCAGGATGATGAGGGCGGAACAATGGCAACGCAGATGGGTGGTCGCAGGGCTCGGCAGCAGGGTTTCAGCCTGATCGAGATCATGGTGGTGGTGGTCATCATCGGCATTCTGGCTGCACTGATCGTGCCTCGGCTGATGGATCGCCCTGATCAGGCCCGCGTGGTGGCTGCACGCCAGGACATCGCCGCGCTGATGCAGGCGATGAAGCTGTATCGGCTGGACAATGGTCGCTACCCCAGTGCCGAGCAGGGGCTGCAGGCGCTGCTGAAGCCACCGCAGGGCAGTGCTGCGATGCCGGTAACGCCCTACCTCGACCGCCTGCCGGATGACCCGTGGGGGCACCCGTATCAGTACCAGAACCCCGGCACGCACGGCGATATCGATGTGTTCTCACTGGGGGCCGACAGCAAGCCCGGCGGCGAGGCCGGCAACGCAGACATCGGCTCCTGGCAGTTGTGAGGCCAGACAATGGCACGCCGGAGAATTCCAGATGCGTTTGCCCGCCAGCAGGGCATGGCGGTGATCGTGGCGATGCTGGTGGTGGCACTGGTGGCGGTGATCGCCACGGCGCTGCTGACCCGTCAGTCGGCGCAGCTGCGTGCGGTACGCAGCGATCAGCTGCGCATGCAGGTGCGTATGACCGTGGATGCCACCCTGGAGCGCGCGGCGCAGCAGTTGCGTGACGACGCGCGCGAGCAGTTGACCACCGTTGGCAGCGGACGCTGGGCGCGGCCGCTGCAGCTTCAGGTGCCACTGCCGGTGCACCTGCAGCTGGTGGACGCGCAGTCGAGGTTCAACCTGCGCACGCTGCTGGCCGACGGCCAACCTGCAGCAGAGGCACTGCGTGCGTTCACCACCCTGTGTGCCGGGCAGGGGCTGCCTCGCGCCGCCTGTGCCAGCGCCGCAACACAGATCCAGTCGCGCCTGCGCGATGGCGAGCGCCAGGCGCGCGCACCGCTGCCGCGCGAGTCGCTGATCGAACAGGTGCTGGCCGGCGCCGATCCGGTGGCGGTACAGGCACTGGCACGGCGCACGGTGGTGCTGCCTGCGCAGACCTTGGTCAACGCCAATACGAGTGATATCGCCGTACTGCAGGCGATTGCACCCGGGGTGGATGCCGGGCGCCTGCAGGCGCTGCTGGTCGAGCGCGACCGTGGCCACTGGCTGCTCAATCGCGGTGATATCGCCAACCGGCTGCAGCTGAGCAACGAACAGATGGCGCTGATGCCGCTGGGTATCCACAGCGAGTGGTTCCTGGCGGTAGGCCAGGTACAGGCAGACGGCGCACCGGTGGATTTCCGCGCATTGATCTGGCGCGAGTACCGCGACGACAGCGTGCGTGTGCAACGGGTATGGACAAGGATCGGTGCATGAGCACGCAACTGAGAATGCGCCTGCCGGCGCTGGATCGATTGGATGGGGACAGCGCGGTCGAATGGGCGCAGCTGCACAAGGACCGTGTGCTGGCAACGGGCAGTGACCTTCTGTCAACGCTGGGCCAGCGCTTTCCGCAGGCGGTGGTGCATGCGAGCCTGGACCCGCAGGACCTGATCCTGCTGGAGCTGCAGCTGCCGCCGCTGTCCGGGCGACGCCTGCAGGCGGCCCTGCAGGGCGAAGTGGAAGCGATGCTGCTGGATGATCTGCAGGAGGTAGCGCTGGGCCATGGTACGCAGGCGGCCGATGGCACGGTGGCGGTGGCGTGGCTTGGCCTGCACGCCATTGCGCGGGTACGACAGCAGTTGCAGGACTGTGGGCTGCAGCTGCAGGCGCTGCATCCGACGCCCTTGCTGCTGCCGTGGTCGGCCGGGCGGGCCACCTTGCAGGTGTGTGGCGAGCATGTACTGGTTCGCTGCGGCCGTGATCGTGGCTTCGTCCAGTGGTGCAGCGGGCGCGACTTGGCCTCGGTGATGCAGATGCTGGCCGTGCGCTTGCAGCAGGCCGGGGTGCAGACGGTGCAGTGGATCGATGCCGTACCGGCTGCCTGGGCCGAGCGCCTGCCAGCCAGCGTGCTGACGCAGACGGTGCAGTCCAGCGGTCCGCTGCCTGGCTGGTCGCTGCCGTTGCCGGCCATGGGTGCAGGTGCGCCGCGGCTGGCCATCGGTCTTGCGTTGGCGGCGGCGGTACTGGCTGCGCTGGGTCTGCAAATTCAGGTGTCGCGCTGGCATGGCGAGGCTGAAGCCTTGCGGCAGGACATGGCGCAAGGCTTCAGCAAGCAGTTCCCCGAGATCCACGAAGTGGTCGATCCGGTGCTGCAGGCGCGGCGTGCCCTGGCAGTGCCGGCAGCGCCACGGGCACTTCCTGCCGTGCAGCAGCAGGTTGCCAGCGTGCTGCAGGCGATCCCTGAGTTGGCTGGCCAGGTTCGCAGCCTGCGCTATCAGCCGGGCCAGCTGGACATGGAACTGGACTCCGACGCGCAGGCGTTGGCCGAGGACGCGCAACGGCTGGAGCGCTGGCAACAGGCGACGCAGGCACAGGGGCTGCAGCTTGCGCGCGAGGCCGGTGGCCGGTTGCGGATAAGCAGCGGGGCTGCGCCGTGACCGCAGCCGAGCCGCGTACAGCGGCCTCCCTGCGTGGATTGCAGCAGCGTTGGCAGCGGCTGGTGGCGCGCGAGCGCGCGATGCTGCTGTTGATGGCTGCGGCGATAGTGGCGGCCGCGCTGTGGCTGGGCTGGCTGCAGCCGCTGCTGAAACAGCGCAGCCATTGGCAGGCTGAACTGCCTCGGCTGCAGGCACAGTCGGCGGCACTTGCACCGCTGCTGCGTGCCCGTGAACAACAGCAGCAGGCGCAGGGCCAGCACCCGACGCTTGCCGGGCTGCGCCAGCAGATCACCGCTGCCGGCCTGGCCGACAGCCTGCATATCGAAACGCGTGACGGGCGCTGGCACCTGCAGGTGCGCAGTGTGCCCGCCGATGCGCTCTGGAACTGGCTGCTGCCCTTGCTGGCCGACCCGGCCATCGAACTGCAGCAACTGCAACTGCAACGCACAGGGGACGCGAACATGCCGGCGGCACGGATTTCCGGAAACATCGTGATGGCCGCCAATGGCGGTGGCCATCCATGAAGTCGATGCACAGCCTGGGCTGCAGCGCGTTAGTGGCACTGGTGGTGGGCTTGGCCCATCTTCCGGCGGCGGTGCAGGCGCAGGACGCCAGTGGCGAACCCGTGCAGTTGAACCTGGTGGACACCGACATCGGTGGGGTGCTGCGCATGGCGGCACGCTTCACCGGCCGCCAGTTCCTGGTCGACCCACGGGTGACCGGCAAGATGACCGTTGTCTCCGATGGGCCGGTCAGCCGTGTGCAGGCTTACCAGCTGCTGCTGGGTGCATTGCGCATGCGCGGCTTTGCCGTGGTCGAAAGTGGAGGCGTCAGCCGGGTGGTGCCACAGGCCGATGCCAAGCTGCTGGGCGGTCGTGTTGGTGTCGGCGGCGCGGGAGGCGAGATAACCACACGCACGTTTGCACTCCGCTACGAGAGCGCAGCGGCGCTGGTGGCGGTGCTGCGGCCGATGATCACCGCGGACAATCCGATCACCGCGAACCCGGGCAACAACACGCTGGTCATCACCGACTACGCCGACAACCTGGAGCGCATCGCGCGGGTGATCGCCAGCGTGGATACGCCGGCCGGCATGGACACCGACGTGGTCAAGCTGCAGCAGGGTATTGCCGTGGACGTGGCGGCGATGGTCGCACCATTGCTGGACGCGCAGGGCGCGGAGCCGGCGCAGAAGGTGGTGGTGATGGCCGACCCGCGCAGCAACAGCGTGCTGCTGCGCTCCAGCAGCCCGGGCCGCACACGCCTGGCGCGGCAGCTGGTGGAGAAGCTGGACAAGGCCCAGGATGAGTCCGGCAACCTGCATGTGGTGTACCTGCGCAATGCCCAGGCCACCCAGCTGGCCGGGGTGCTGCGGGGCGTGGTGGCAGGGCAGAGCGATGCGCCGGCGATGGGCAGCAGCGACGGCATCACCGCATTGCCGGGCGAGACCAGCCGCAGCGCCAGCACGCCGGCGCAACCTGCGCAGGGCAAGAGCAAGGGCAATGCGCTGGAATCGCCGCGGCTTGACCCGGGTCGTCGCGAGCCGATCGATGCCGGCAGCAGCGGTTTCAGCCAGAACGGCATCTCGGTGCAGGCCGACATCGCCACCAACACCTTGCTGATCTCTGCCCCGGAGCCGGTGTACCGCAACCTGCGACGGGTGATCGACCAGCTCGACCAGCGTCGGGCGCAGGTGCTGGTGGAGAGCCTGATCGTGGAGGTCAACCAGACCGATGCCGCTGAACTGGGCGTGCAATGGATGCTGGGCAACGGCCGCACGTTCGGTGGCACCCATTTCGGCGGCACCACTGGCGGTAGTGGCATCAGCACCACTGCGCGCACCACGCTGGATGTACTGCCGAAGGACGGCCTGAACATCGGCGTGATCGACGGCACGATCAACCTGCCCGGCGTCGGCCAGATCCTCAACATGAAGGCGCTGGCCAATGCCCTGCAGAGCAAGGGCGGCGCCAACATCCTCTCCACGCCGAACCTGATGACGCTGGACAACGAGGCGGCCAGCATCATGGTCGGGCAGACCGTGCCCTTCGTCAGTGGCCGCTATGTGACCGACGGTGGCGGTGGCAGCAACAACCCGTTCCAGACCATCGAACGCGAGGACGTGGGCCTTAAGCTGCGGGTGCGCCCGCAGATCTCCGAGGGTGGCACGGTGAAGCTGGACATCTACCAGGAAGTCAGCAGCATCGATGCGCAGAGCTCGGACAGCGCCGGCATCATCACCAACAAGCGGGCACTGGATACCAGCGTGCTGCTCGATGACGGCCAGATCATGGTGCTGGGCGGCCTGCTGGAAGACAGCGTCAGCCACGGCCGTGATGCCGTGCCGGGGCTGGGGAAGATTCCGGTGCTGGGCGCGCTGTTCCGCAGCGACACGCGCAAGCGGGCCAAGACCAACTTGATGGTGTTCCTGCGCCCGCACGTGGTGCGCGATCCGGCCGCCGGGCAGCGCCTGACCCGCGACCGCTACGACTACATGCGCAATGCACAGGCCGCAGCGCAGCCGGTGCAGAGCTGGGCGTTGCCGGCGCTGTCGGCACCGCAGCTGCCGCCGCAGGACCTGTCGGTGCTTGGCCAGGGCAATGCGCGTGATGGCCAGGGCCAGCCGTTGCAGAACGGCAGCCTTGCGGCGTTGTATCCGGCCAGCGAGGGCAATTTGCAGGTGGTGCAGTTTGCACAGGGGCTGGATGCGGCGCGTGCCACCCAGGCCGTGGCACAGGTGCGCGCGCTTGGCCTGCAGGCCTATGCCGAGACCACGCCGGGTGAAACGGGACAGCGTCTGCGGGTGCGGGTGGCGCGCGACCCGGCCACGCTCGACCCGGCGCTGCAGCAGCTGCGCGGGCTGGGCTACACCCCGGAACTGGTCATCGGACCATGAGCATGCCCGTGCCGTTGCCATTGCTGCCGTACGCCTGGGTGCGCAGCCACGGGGTGATGCTGGCCGAAGCAGGCGGCGCGCCGGTACTGCTGGGGACGGCCGAGACCGCCGCCTGGGCGGTGGCCGAGCTGCGCCGCCGGCATGGGCCAATACCGTTCCAGGTGCTGGACGCGGCGGTCTGGCAGCAGCGGTTGGGCGAACAGTATCGTGACGGTGGCGATGCCGCTGCGGTGGTCGGCGCGGCCGAAAGCGAAGTCGATCTCGACCGGCTGATGCAGGACATGCCCGAGGTGACCGATCTGCTGGACGAGCAGGATGACGCGCCGGTGATCCGCATGATCAACGCGCTGTTGGCGCAGGCCGCGCGTGATGGCGCCAGCGACCTGCACATCGAACCTTTCGAAACGCATTCGGTGGTGCGCTACCGCGTCGATGGCACCCTGCGTGACATGGTGCAGCCACGGCGTGCGCTGCATGCGGCGCTGGTATCGCGCATCAAGATCATGGCCCACCTGGATATCGCCGAGAAGCGCCTGCCGCAGGATGGGCGCATCGCCATCCGCGTGGGTGGCAGACCGCTGGACATCCGTGTGTCCACGGTGCCGACCGGACATGGTGAGCGCGCGGTGCTGCGCCTGCTGGAAAAGGACGCCGGGCGACTGCAGCTGCAGCGGCTGGGCATGGCCGACGACACCCTGGCCACCTTCACCGGGTTGATCCGCCAGCCGCACGGCATCGTGCTGGTGACCGGGCCGACCGGCAGTGGCAAGACCACATCGCTTTACGCCGCATTGGGGCAGCTCGACAGCAGCACCAGCAACATCCTCACCGTGGAGGACCCGGTGGAGTACGACTTCGCCGGCATCGGCCAGATCCAGGTCAACGCGCGCATCGGCATGAGCTTCGGCACGGCATTGCGCGCGATCCTGCGCCAGGATCCGGACACCATCATGATCGGTGAGATCCGTGACCTGGAAACGGCGCAGATCGCGGTGCAGTCGTCGCTGACCGGCCATGGCGTGCTGGCGTCGCTGCATACCAACGATGCGATCTCGGCGGTGACCCGCCTGGCGGACATGGGCGTGGAACCGTTCCTGCTGGCCTCATCGCTGCGCGGTGTGCTGGCGCAGCGGCTGGTGCGCAGGCTGTGCCTGCAGTGTCGGCGTGCCGAACTCGATACCGGGGGCCGCACCGTGTGGCGGGCGGTAGGCTGCTCCGCCTGCGCGAACAGCGGCTACCGCGGGCGCACCGGCATCCATGAGCTGTTCGTGGTGGATGAGCGCGTGCGGGCATTGATCCATGAAGGGCAGGGCGAACCCGCGCTGCGCGAGGCGGCGCGGCGTGCCGGCATGCGCAGCCTGCGCCAGGACGGGCAGCGCTGGGTCGACAGCGGGGTGACCACGCTGGAGGAGATCCTGCGCGTGACCGGTGACGACTGAGGCGCGCATGGCACTGTTCGACTACCAGGCCGCCAATGCACAGGGGCGCATCGAAAAGGGACAGCTGGACGCCGATACCGCGCGCGGCGTGCGCCAGCAGCTGCGTGGACGTGGATTGACGCCGGTACAGGTGTCAGCCGCACGCAATGCCGGCAGTGGCTGGGGCGCGCGCAGGCTGTCGGCCAGCGAACTGGCCTGGGCCACGCGGCAACTGGCCAGCCTGCTGGCCGCCAGCCTGCCGCTGGAAAGCGCGCTGAGCGCGGTGATCGAACAGGCCGAACGCCCGCACGTTGCGCAGGCGCTCACCGCAGTGCGTGCCGACGTGCGCGCCGGTCAGCGGCTGACCGTGGCGCTGTCGGCGCGGCCGCGCGATTTCCCTGGGATCTATCGTGCGCTGGTGGGTGCCGGCGAGGATTCCGGCGATCTGGCGCGGGTGATGGAACGCCTGGCCGACTACATCGAAGAGCGCAATGCGCTGCAGGCGAAGGTGCTGACGGCGTTCATCTACCCGGCAGCGATCAGCCTGGTGTCGGTGGCGATCGTGATCTTCCTGCTCAGCTACGTGGTGCCCCAGGTAGTGACGGCATTCGTGCAGGCGCGGCAGACGCTGCCGATGCTGACCCAGGTGATGCTGGCGGCCAGTGCCTTCGTTCGCGAGTGGGGCGTATGGACGGGGTTGGGCATCGGCGCACTGGTGGTGGGCTGGCGTCTGGCACTGCGGCGCCCGGATCTGCGCCTGCGCTGGGACAGCCTGTTGTTGCGCGTGCCGATGGTGGGCCGTTTCGTGCTGGGCGTGAACAGTGCTCGCTTTGCGTCGACACTGGCAATCCTGCTGGATGCCGGTGTGCCCCTGCTGCGTGCACTGGACGCCGCACGACAGACACTGGGCAACGCGCTGCTGGCGCGCTGTGCCGATGATGTGGCCGCTCGCGTGCGCGAGGGTACTTCGCTTGGTGCTGCGCTGAAGGTGCAGAAAGTGTATCCGCCGATCCTGGTGCATCTGGTGGCCAGTGGCGAGAAGACCGGTTCATTGGCACCGTTGCTCGACCGCGCTGCACAGACCATCTCGCGCGAGATTGAACGCCGCGCGATGGCACTCACTGCATTGCTCGAGCCAACGATGATCCTGGTGATGGGGGGCGTGGTGCTGACCATCGTGCTGGCCGTGCTGATGCCGATCATGGAAATGAACCAGCTGGTGCAATGACGTGCATCCACGCATGGCGTGGATCCACCGCCGTCCGGTTTCTCCACACAATCCTCCACACCTTTTTTCGATCTTCCACAGGTTTCTTAAGCGGCCTGTCATCGGCGACGACCAGCATGTCCCTGTCGCCGCAGAGTGGGCTGGGAGGCCCTCGGCGGCAGCAGGCGTGTAGTGACCGTTCCTCCCTTGGTGTTTCACCTTCGCAGTAAACCCTTCAGGAGAAGATCATGAACAAGTACAAGACCCTGGCCGCGCTGGTTGCTACCGCGCTGCTCGCCACTGCCGGTGCCGCGTCGGCGCAGACCGTTACCGGTGGCGGCGCCTCGCTGCCGGCCGAGCTTTACAAGGGCCAGGCCGACAGCATCCTGCCGAGCAACTTCAGCTACGCCGTGACCGGTTCGGGCACCGGCAAGAAGGCCTTCCTGGAAAACAACTCGGCGCTGTTCTCGACCACCGGCACTGTGCATTTCGCCGGCAGCGATTCGGTGCTGAGCGGCACCGAGCTGAGCACCTACAACAGCACCTACAACGTCTCCACCGATGCCAACCGCTACGGCGCGCTGGTGCAGATCCCCTCGGTCGCCACCTCGGTCACCATTCCGTTCAACAAGGCCGGTTCGGCGGTTGACCTGTCGGTTGCCCAGATCTGCGGCATCTTCTCGGGCAAGGTCACCAACTGGAACCAGCTGGCGGGCCTGGGCCGCACTGGTGCCATCCAGGTCGTCTACCGCGGAGAGAGCAGCGGCACCAGCGAACTGCTGACCCGCTTCCTGACCACCGCCTGCCAGCCGGCTGACGTGTCGGGCACCAACCTGAAGTTGACCGGTGGCGTGCCGGCGTTCTCGGTGCAGTCGACCTTCGCCAACCTGTTCACCACCGTGCCGTCGAACTTCATCGCCGCTCCGGCTACCGGTGGCACCTCGCTGTACAACGCGGTGTACGCCGTTGACGGCCGCGTTGGCTACGTTGGCCCGGACGTGATCCCGAGCCTGGTCGACGCCACCAAGGTTGCCAAGGTCAAGGGCTTCTCGCCGGATGAAGTGAGCGTGCAGGCGACCCTGGAAACCGCTGCTCCGCCGACCGGCGCCGCTGCTGAAAATCCCGCCAACTGGGTGCCGGTGTTCGGCAACCCGTCCGCGGGCTATCCGATCGCTGGCTACACCAACTTCGTGTTCGGCCAGTGCTACAAGAACGCCACTGTCGGCGCCAACGTCCGTGGCTTCCTGACCCGCCATTACGGCAGCGTCGTGGTCGCCGGCGTCGAGCAGGGCCCGAACGATGCGGCCATCCGCGCGCACAAGTTCATCCCGCTGACCAAGGCCTGGCGTGATGCGGTCCGTACCCGCTTCGCGACCGCCAGCAATGCCGGCGCCGTGAACAACCCGAGCACCTGCGCCAGCATCGGCCGTCCGCTGTAACTGCGAGATACATCAAAAGTGTTCTCCGGGTGCGCCGGCCGTCAGGTCGGCGCACTGCGGTATGAACAAGGCCTGGCGTGATGCGATCCGCATGCGCTTCGTGGCCGCGAGCAACGCCGCTGCTTTGAACAATCCCAGCACCTGCTCGGGCATCGGCCGTCCGCTGTAACCGCAATTGCTTCGGTAGTTGCAGGAGACGCACAAGGGCGCCGGCAGCAATGCCGGCGCCCTTATGCGTATGTCCGCTGCATGACAGTGATGCGCCTGTCGCCTTCACGCCGCCGCCACCGTCTATCAGGTGCAGGGCGTGCGTAGCGCAGGCCCCCTTCGTACTCGCCGCCGCCAACGCGGCCCATCAGGTTGACGAGGTCCCCGATGTCGCACTCGCATTCGCCCGCTGCCCGTTTCTCCGCCTCCCTGTGGCGCAGCCACCCGATGGCCTGGGCCGTGGCCGTGGCGCTGGGCACCGTGGTTGCTCCTGCCAGCCAGGCGCAGCAGGCGTTCAGCCCCGGCTGGTTCGCCGACCGCGGCGCCGCCCAGGGCGCGGCAGCGCAGAGTGGCCGCATGCCCAATGGCGTGCCGATCCAGTTCCAGTTGCCTGCACAGCAGCAGGATGCGGCGCGACAGAAACTGCAGCAGTCGATCGACAACCTCGGCACGGCCGCGCAGGCCATCGCATTGCAGCAGCGCATGCAGGAGCAGGCCAGGCAGGCGCGACGCGAGGCGGGCTTCGTGGTGGCCGATGGGCTGGGCAAGGATGGCCTGAAGGTGGACGGGAATCCGCTGACCCGTGGCTGGATCAATGCCCGCGAAGCGATCCAGTCGCAGGGCGCCGACGGACGGGTGCAGGTCAGCATCGAGCAGACCGCTGACCAGGCGATCCTGAACTGGGAAACCTTCAACATCGGTGGCAACACCACCCTCAATTTCCTGCAGAACCCCGACTGGGCGGTGCTGAACCGGGTCAACGACCCCAACGCACGGCCCAGCCAGATCCTGGGCCAGCTGAAGGCCAACGGCACCGTGTTCGTCGCCAACCGCAACGGCGTGGTGTTCGGCAACAACAGCCAGGTCAACGTCCGCAACCTGGCCGCCGCCGCAGCGCGGATCAGCGACGCGCAGTTCCGTGACAACGGCCTGTACAGCGCCGACGCGAATACGTCGGCCCTCACCGATGCGGTGGGCAAGGTCATGGTTGAACGTGGCGCGCGCATCACCACACATGAACCCACCAGCGCAACGCGTGGCGGCGGCTATGTGCTGCTGGCCGGCCACAGTGTGGAGAACGCGGGCCAGATCGAGACGCGCAAGGGCCAGGCCCAGCTGGCGGCCGGCGACAGCTTCGTGATCCGCCGCGGCGTGGGTACGGCGCAGAACACGGCTTCGACCACGCGGGGCAATGAGATCGCGCCGCGCTTCGTCACCGACAGCACGGCCGGCAGCGTTCGCAGCAGCGGTCTGATCCAAGCGCGCGAGGGCGATGTCACTCTTGCCGGCCGCACCGTCGAACAGACCGGTGTAGCGGTTGCCACCACGACGTTGAAACAGCGCGGTACCGTGCATCTGCTGAGTTCGTCCTCCGACAGCAAAGGCAGCGTGACTCTGGCCACGGGTTCGACGACGGCGGTGCTGATCGAAGATGATGGCAAGACCACTGCGCTCGACAGCCAGCGCGATGCGCTCATCAAGGAATCCGGCGAGCAGGACAAGCTGCGCGGGGCCAGCAACAGCGGCACCTTCGACAATCTCTCGCGCCTGCAGGATCGCCGCGAGCAATCGCGCATCGAGATCGTTTCCGGCGGCGATGTGAACTTCCAGGCCGGCTCGCTGGCGGTGGCGACCGGTGGTCAGGTGATTTCCGATGCGGGCCGCCGCAGCTATCTGGACGACGGCGCCCGCGTGGACGTGGCCGGTGCGGTCGGCGTGCAGGTGGCGATGGAGAGCAACAACGTCAAGGTGAAGGTGCAGGGCAACGAACTGCGCGATTCGCCTGACAACCGTGACAGCGGCAAGCTGATCAGCAACGAGGTGTGGATCGACCGTCGCCAGTTGACCGAGGTGGCCGCAGGCACCGGTGGCTATGAAGGCACCCGCTGGTATGCCGGTGGCGGCTTGCTGGAAGTGAGTGGTTACCTGGACAACCAGGGGCATTCGATAGGCGAATGGGCTGCACAGGGCGGCACCGTCCAGCTGGCAGGCAAGGAGGTTGTCAGCCACGCTGGTTCGCGCATCAATCTGGCGGGTGGCAGCCTGGATGTGCAGTCTGGCGTGGTCCAGCAGAGCTGGCTGCGTGGCCGCGACGGCCAGCTGTACCGTCTTGATGATGCCCCGGCAGAGATGCTGTACGACGGTCTGTACCGGGGCTTTGAAGTGAAGCAGGAACGCTGGGGTGTCACCGAGTCGTTCCGCAATCCGCTGGTGGCACCCGGGCAACGCTATGACAATGGCTATACCGTAGGGCGCGATGCGGGTCGGTTGCTGATCTCGGCACCCACCGCAGTTCTGCAAGGGCAGGTGGAAACGGGTGCATTCCAGGGGCTGCAACAGACACGCCGCCCCGACCAGGGCCAGGATGGATACGCGCAGGCGCAGACGGCTGCAGCCCGCAACGCTCAGCTCTGGCTGGGCCGCTACGACAACACCGGCCGCAATGCGGTGTATGACTCGCACGTACGGATTGGCGAGATCGCCGCCGACGCCCGCCCCTGGTCGCTGCAGGCGCCGGTGGAGGAGCCACAGCGCAGCACGGTGTCGCTGGACAGCAATGTCCTGAGCGCACAGCGCTGGGGCCGTGTCGACATCGCCACGGCGGGACGTGTTGAACTGGATGGCACGCTCAGGCTGCAGGAGGGTGGGCAGCTTGCTCTCACCGGTAGCCGGATCAGCTTCGGCGGCACCGTGCAGATCGCGGGTGGCCAGGTGGAGGCCGGAAACCTGCTTCCGGTGCTCGGTCAACCCACCGCGTTGCTGTCCGCCGGGCGTGGCGCGGTCGATGTTGCCTCTGGTGCAGGGTTTGATCTTGCTGGTGGTTGGAGCAATCCCTTTGCCGTGTCGGATGGGGGCGCCACGCAGGCGTGGATTGACGGTGGACAGCTGCGCATCAATGTCAGCCATGACATCACCGTGGGTGTGGGCGCACGTGTTTCGGTGGATGCGGGTGGCAGCATCGATGCAAAGGGCAAGGGGCGGGTAGGCAAGGGCGGCAGCGTCAGCCTGTTGGCGGCCAGCACCGATGTCGCCACCGATGGCAGTGGCCGGCTGCGTATCAGCGATGGCGTCCGCTTCAGTGCGCTCGGCAGCGGCAGCGGCGCCTTCAACCTTGCGACCGGGGGCGAGGTCGTCATTGGCGGTGCGGCGTCGGCGTCGGAAGCGCTGCGGTTGCAGGCGCCGCTGTTCAGCAGCGGCTTTTCCCGCTACGACATCGGTGGCCACAACGGGCTGACCGTTGAAGACGGCGTGCAGTTGAATGTGGAACAACCGGTCCTGCGCCTGGCCGAGGGTGCGCAGAGTGCCTCGAGCCGTGAGCAGGGTCTGCAGGCATGGTCACCCTTGTTGTACATGGTGGATCCTGCCAGCGGTCGCGTCAGCCAGCGCGCGGGTGCGAGCCTGACGCTGCGCGCCGGGCATCTGCTGTCGACCGGTGACCTGCGCATCGGCAGCAATGCCGTGCTCAACGTCGACCCAGGGCAGTCGATGGAATTGTTCAGTTCCGGCGACATCAATGTGGCGGGCACGCTGAAGGCGGCGGGCGGTCGCATCCGTCTGGATGAAGCCTTCGATCCATCGACGGTGCGCGCCGACGGACGCCGCGAACGCCGCTGGACGATCGCCGACGGGGCGCTGCTGGATGTGAGTGGCGATGCAGTTTCCTCCGCCGATGCGCGCGGGCAGCTGCGTGGGCAGGTACGCAAGGGCGGGACGATCGAGATCGGCGGTGCACTGGACTGGGAGGACCAGGACAACCTGCGCCACCTGCCGCCCGATACCTTGGTGGTCGTCGAGCGTGGCGCGCGGCTGGGTGCTTCCGGCGCCTCGGCGTTGCTTGATATCGACGGCAGCGGGCGCACGCAGGTGGACAGCGACGGCGGCAGCATCGTGCTGCGCGCGGCCAATGCGCTGTATCTGCAGGGTGTGCTTGACGCATCGGCAGGCGGTGACAGCGCCCGGGGCGGCACCCTGGGTGTGGCATTCGGTGGTGGCACCTATGGTGGAAGCGCCGGGAACAAGGAGGTGCTGGCACCGCGTGTTATCTCGCTCACCCAGGACACGCCAGCGGACCAGCGCCTGCCCGACCGCCTGGAGTATGGCCATGCCGCGTTGTCGGTCCAGCAGATCGAGGCCGGCGGCTTCGATCATCTCTCGCTGTTCGGCGATCTCCGGGCGCAGGGCGATGTCAATCTTCGCATGGACCAGAGCCTGCGTATCCATGGCTTGAATGAGCGCGCCCTGGGGTTTGCAGAGGGCAACAATGAGGGCAGTCGCCTGCAGCTGAGTGCGCCCTACGTCCGCCTTGCGCAGGGGCGTTGGTGGCAGCCGGCCGGCGAAGGCACGCTGCGCCCGTTGGAGGCATCGTTCGACGTGGGCAAGCAACATCGTTTCGATGTCACGGCCGACCTGATCGACCTGCGCGATGTCACGTGGCTGGCCGGCTTCGATCACATCGACCTGCGCAGCAGCGGCGACATCCGAATGCTGGCCCCGGTCGCCAGCAGTTCGCGGGAATCCACGCTGGCAAGCCCGGGGTCGATCGATATCAGCGCTGCGCGCCTTTATCCGGCAGCCCAGGCCAAGGGTCGCATCGTAGCCGGCGTTCCGGCCATCGGCCCTTCGGGATTGCCGTTCTGGGAAAATCCAGAGGCCGTACTGCGCATCCATGGTGTTGCGGGCGGTGCGCGACCGGCACCGGATTCTGCGTTCGGCAGCCTGGAACTGGTGGCGGCGACGGTGGTGCAGGGCGGCAATGTGCAGGCGCCGTGGGGCCGTGTGCAGCTGGGCGGCCAGGAGTTCAACTCGGATCGCGCCAGTCGTGTCGATCTGCTTGCCGGCAGCGTGACCTCCATTAGTGGCGCCGGCCTGACGCTGCCATTCGGCGGCACGGTGGACGGTGTGACCTGGCGAAAGGCCGGTGCCGAATTCAATGTGCTTGACCCCGGATCGGTCAATATCCCGATTGGTGTGAACATCGTGGCCAATGCGTTCAACGGCGCCACAGGCAGCGTCGTGGATGTTTCCGGCGGAGGTGAGTTGTCCGGCGCTGCCTTCGTGGCCGGGCGCGGCGGCTCGGTCGATATCCTGCGACACACGTTGGCGGATGCGAATCCGCGCTATGGCTTCAGTCACGCTGGCAATGCGGTCTACGCCATCGTGCCGGGGCGATCGGACGTGCAGGCTCCGTTGGCGACAGCAGACGGCAGCGCCAACCCGCGTGTGGGTCAACAGATCACCATACCCGCAGGCGTACCGGGGCTGCCGGCCGGCACCTACACGCTGCTGCCAGCCAGCTACGCCCTGCAGCCCGGCGCGTTCCGCGTCGAGATCGGTGCGGAGAACGCGATCGGCAGTGGCCAGCCGGTGTCGACCGGTACCGGTTCCTGGCGGCTCAGCGGGCATCAGGGCCAGGGCTTCGGTGGTTCGGTCTCGCCGCTGCTCACCGATCTGCTGCTGACGCCTGCGGAGACCGTACGGCGCCATGCCAGTTACAACGAAACATCCTACGGCACATTCGTGCAGGGCGTGGCTGAACGTCGAGGTGAAGCACTGCGCTGGCGACCCGTAGATGCCGGCAACCTCAGCCTGATGCTCGGCGATGGCGCGGGTCGCATGGGCACGCCGGCCGTCACCTTTGCTGGACTGTCGCGCTTCAATCCAGGCAGCGCGCAGGGGCGCGGCGGCATTCTCTCGGTCAACCTCGTTGCGTCGAACGGTGCATCGCTGGAGATTGTCAAAGAGGGCAGCAGCACCAGCACTGAGGGCGGCGCGACCGTCTTCGACGCGGCGCTCAATGCAATGCGGCCGGAGATCATGCTGATCGGCGGGACGTTCCGCCGTGACGCGACCACCAACACGGTGGAAGGCAGCGCAACGCAGCTGGCCGTACGCAGCGGCGTCAATCTGGTGGCGCAGGAAGTGCTGCTCGCGGCCGCCTTCGGAGGCAAGGGCATCCTGCTGGAGCAGGGCGCCTCGATCGACACCCTGTCCCTGGCCGATCCCTCGCGTGTGGACCAGACCACGGCGCCCTATCTGGTCTCGGGTGGGCTGCTGGCAGTATCCAATCAGCGCTTGACGGCGCTCAGTGCGCAGGGTGGGGCAGCGGCAGGGGCGGTGGCGATCGATATCGGTGGCTGCGTGGCGGGCTGCAGCGGGCAGACCCGTTTGCTGTCTGCTGGCAGCATCAATGTGGTCACCGACGGCGCCTTGAACATCGGTGATGCGGTGAGCTATGGCACCCGTCAGCTGGGCCTGGGCATGTCTGCGCTCAACCTGGGCAGTGCCGAGGCCATTGCAGCGGCAGCGGCGGCCGGCGGCCTGCCGGCCGGCATGACCATGAACCAGGATGTCCTGCAGCGGCTGCTGCGCGGCAACACTGCGTCTGGCGCGCCTGCGCTGGAAGCACTGAGTCTGACCGCGCGTGACGCGATCAACGTGTTCGGCAGCGTGGACCTGGACACCCGTGACAGCGCGACCGGGCGCAGCAGCCTGCGCAGCCTGGTGCTGGGTGCACCGGCCGTCCACGGCTACGGTGCCGCCACCGACCGCGCACGCATCTTTGCCGATACGCTGGTCTGGGACGGTACGCTGGCGGGCACGACGTTGCCGGGCGGCGAACAGGCACAGCCGGGCGGGGAGGCGATGGTCGGTCGTCTCGGCAGTGGCCAGCTGGAGATCAACACGCGCACGCTGCAGTTGGGGCGAGCGCCGTTTACCCGGCCCAATTCGTCGGTGGCCGCCGATCGCCAGGTCCTCGGCTTTGCCGGGGTCACGCTGGCAGCGTCCGAGCGGATGCTGTTCTCGGGCAAAGGCAGTCTCGATGTTTTCCAGCAGCAAGGCGACTACGTGGCTGGCAGCGGCTGGCAGCTGACGGGAGGCGCGCTGGATATCGTCACGCCGCTGCTGACAGGCGATGCGGGCTCGCAACTGGCGATACGCAGTGGCGGCAACGTGCAGCTGCGTGGCGCAGGCGCCACCGCAGGCAATGACGCGCTGGGGGCGGAACTGTCGATCAAGGCCGATCGCATCGCGATCGACAGCCGGGTGGCGCTGGCCTCCGGCCGGTTCGATGCGAATGCACGCGAGGGAATTTCGCTGGGCGGCAGCGCCGTGCTGGACCTGGCCGGCCGCAGGGTCAGCCTGTATGACGTGGAAAAATACAGCTGGGGTGGCGATGTCACGTTGTCATCCAGCGAGGGCGATATCAGCGCCGATGCGGCTTCGCGCATCGACGTATCGGCTCGAAACAACCGTGGCGGTCGCTTGACGGTGCAGGCACTGGGCAAGCAGGGGGGCAGCGTGGCGCTGGCCGGAACACTGCTGGGCAGTGCCAGCGGGCGCTACGATGCCGGCGGTACCGAGGTGCCCTACGACGGCGCTGAACTGGTATTGCGTGCTCGTCAGCTGCAGGACTTTACCGGGCTCAACACACGGCTGACGAGCGGTGGCATTACGGGTGGCCGTGCCTTCCAGTTGAGCGAAGGTGACCTGGTGATCGGTAATGAAGTGAAGGCTCGCCACGTCGATATCAGCCTTGATGGTGGCAGCCTGCAGGTCAACGGCCGCATCGATGCCAGCGGCGAACAGGTCGGCAGCATCCGCCTGTCGGCACGCGATGTGCTGCGCGTGGATGGAGCACTGGATGCCCACGGCAGCGCCCTGCGCGTGGACAGCTACGGCAAGATCATCGACAGCCCGAACCGAGCGACGATCGAGCTGACGTCGGCCAGTGGAGGCCTGCAGCTTGGGGGGGCGTCGGCGCTGGATCTGCGTGCCGGCACCTCGGTGCCGGCAGGTACCGCTGCGGGGCAGAACGATGGACGTGCACGCGGCAGCGTCAAGCTCAATGTGCCGCGCGTGGGCACCGATGATGCGGCCATCGAGGTGGCCAACGGCGTCCGCATCGTCGGTGCCGGCGATATCCAGGTCAACGCAGTGCGCATCTATGACTCGGCACCGCTGGCCAGCGCGCCGGACGTGCATGGCCATCGCCCGCAGGTGATCAACCAGCGCTGGCTGGATACGGTGGTGGACCCGGACAACAGCGTCTGGATGAACGGCGCGCTGGCCAACACCGGCCTGCAGCAGCGCACTGCGGCCTTGGGGAGCTACCGCCTGCGCCCGGGTGTGCAGATCGTGGCGCGGACCAGCAGTGACAACCCACGTGGCGATCTGGTGGTGGCCGGCGATATCGATCTTTCCGGCTATCGCTACGGACCGCAGTCGAACCGGCTCGATCCTGCGCGCCGCGGCTTCGGTGAATCCGCCGCGCTGGTGCTGCGTGCCGAGGGCGATATCAATGTCTACGGCAGCATCAATGACGGCTTTGCGCCGCCGCCGGCCAATCCCGATGAGGACGGCTGGGTGCTGCTGGAGGGGCGCAGTGGCGGTACGCCCAACACCGCGTTCGGCGGCGACCTGATCGTGCCCGGCGAGGGTGTCCAGCTGCAGCGCGGCACCGAGTTCCGCGCCGGCGCCACGCTGAACTATGCATTGCCATTCGAGGGCGTGACCTTGCCGGCGGGAACCGTGCTGCCGGTGGAAATGGTGTTGTCCGGGCCGCTGCTGCTGCCGGCCGGTACTGTGCTGGGCGCGGCAGTAACGACAGGCAGCGGGCAGGTGATGGCGGCCGGTACCGTGCTGGCACAGGCGCTGGCATTGCAGTCCGGTTCCCGCCTGGGTGCCGGCTTCCGTCTGCGCACGCCAGCGCCGGTGGCCGCACAGGTGTGGCCGGCCGGTGTCGCCCTGCCCATGGCAATGAAGCTCTCCGGCGCACTGGATCTGCATGCCGGTGCGATCATTCCCTCGATGACCAAGGTGGAGCTTGCCGGCGACGCGCCGGTAAAGCTGCGGACCGCGGATGCCAGCGGTCGGCAGGGACGCAACTGGGCGCTGGCGGCTATGCTGCCTGAAGGCACGACGTCCTGGGATCTGACTGCGGTGGCGGGTGCGGATACCACCGCCGCCGACCCGCGCACCCGCCGCTGGGGCAGCGAGGGCAGCATCGTGCTGGCGGACAGCCACTACAGCACCATCGGCACGGTGACCACGACGACGGAATGGAAGGGTGATCGCGTGATCACCCTGGACGGCTCGCTGAGCCTGTGGGGCGATGAATCGTGGGTCGGGAAGCCCGTGGCCGATCTGGCCCGAGAGCTCGGTTTGACCGAGAACGAAGTCTGTGACTCCGGACCCAACTGCGGCCCCGCCCCGCGCCTGGTCGACAAGGAAGGCTCGTTGGCATGGTGGGGCGATGAATCCTGGGTCGGCCGCCCGGCTACGGAACTGGGTGTCGAGATGGGCATGTCGGAGGAAGAGATCTGTGCGGCGATGGGCTACTGCTATGGTGGCGGCACGCTGACTGAAGTCACTACCTATGGCAAGCGCTTGGGCGCGCCGGCCTGGAGCGTGCTGCGAACGGGCAAGGGTGACTTGACGCTGCTGGCCGCCCAGGACGTGCGCATGAAGTCCGGCTTCGGTGTGTATACCGCAGGTGCGCCGACGTCGTTGGGCGATGGCTACGACGCGCAGTTCAACCCGGCGCGTGCGGCTGCGCCCTGGCAGACCTCGCTGCTGGGCAAAAATCAAGTCTCGGGCAGCTATGATGCGGCGCTGGTCAACTACCGTGCCTGGTATCCCGATCATGGTGGCGATGTCAGGGTCGACGCGGGGCGAGACATCATTGGCGATGTCTGGACTGCCCGGTCCGAATCGGGCACGGCGCAGCGCGACCAAGCGGGGCATTCAAGTGCTGCGGTGGGAAACTGGTTGTGGCGGCAGGGTTCGGGCACGACGGAGGGTGTCCAGACCACAGCAACCAGCTGGTGGATCAACTTCGGCACCTACAGCACCGTCGGCGCCGAGCAGGACGCGACGCCCCGCATGGTCGGCTTCACCGGCTTCGGCACATTGGGAGGGGGCAATCTGTCCCTGGAAGCAGGCCGCCACTCGGGGGTGATCGCTTCGATGGGCAATGCCCTGGGGTTGTTGACTGCGCCCCATTCCAGCGCCATTGTCGCTGCGGTCGGGTCGACCGGACGCGTCAGCAACGGTGAACTGCATCTGACGGGGGGCGGAGACCTGACGCTGCGAAGCGGCGGTGCGCTCAACCCAGGCCTGCGTGCGAGCGCGCAGCAGCCCGAAGGTTTCCTGCAGGATCTGGATCTCAATGGCGCCGTGACCAATCTGCGGGGCAGTACACTGCTGCAGGCGGCGCGTATCGGTGGTCTCAGCGCGATACAAAGCAGCTACGGAACGTTGGGCCTGAAGAATCCGTTCGTGGCCGACGCACCCGTGGCGATGGCGGGGCCGGTGCTCATCCTGGGTGATTCCACCGCCCGCCTGCAGGCCCGTGGCGACATTGTTCTTGGTGGCGCCGCAGATGCGGGGCGTGTACCGACGTCCAACTACAACGACGTGGTTCTGAGTGATGGCCAGCATGCAGCTGGCACTACGTGGTTCTCGCTCTGGACCCGAGGCACTGCACTGGACCTGTTCTCGGCAGGCGGAAATCTCGCACCAAGCCTGGCCGGGAGTCTGCATGCAACCGGTAGCAACATGTTCGCTGAAGGCGTCGCGCTGCAGGATCGATCCGTTCCCCCCAACATCAATTACTGGCTGTATCCGTCCAGGTTCAGCGCAGTGGCAGCGAGTGGTGACATCATCAGTGCCTCGCTTCGAGGCCTCGGACCGGGCGCGAACACAGGCGATGTGATGCTGCTCGCGCCTTCGGCCAGCGGCCAGCTCGAGGTTCTGGCCGGGGGCTCGATCTTTGCCGCGATCGATGCCACGGGCATTGCACGTTCCGGTAGCGATGCCCGCCTCCCTGGTCCCTTTGATCCTGCTTTCATGGCCCAGCGGGGCGTCAGCCGAATCCGGGTCAGCCACAATCTCTCCGACGATGGGGTGCAGGGGACCGATCCGGCGGCGATCCTGCCATTGTTCGCGTTCGGCCCCAGTACCCCGACCACCGGTGCGCTGACGTCCCGCCCCACTTCGCCAAGTCGCTTCTATGCCGTGGCCGGTGACATCATCGGGTTGGGCAGTGGTGGCCGCCGACAGCTGATGCAGAACACCGGTACCGCGAACCGGACGCTGTTTGATTGGTATGAAGCGGGATCGGCGGTACAACTGCGCGCCGGTCGCGATGTGATCAACGCGAATGTCACCGCGCTCAACACCAGCGGTACCGATATCAGCGGGATCGACGCTGGGCGGGACATCATCCGCAGCAACCTGACGGTAGCCGGCCCCGGCAATGTCGAGGTGAATGCCGGCCGCCAAGTGCGCCAGGAAGAGGCCGGAAGCATCGTCAGTCTGGGAGGCGTCGTGCAGGGTGATACCCGCCCAGGTGCGAGCATTGCGGTGACGGCTGGCAATCAAGGCATCGACTTCGATGCAATGCGCGCGCGTTACCTCGACCCGGCCAACCTGGCCGATCCGGCGCAGTCGCTGGCGGCGCAGCCTGGCAAGGCGGTGAAGATCTACGACAAGGAACTGAAGCAGTGGCTGCAGCAGCGCTTCGGCACCGCTGCCGAAGGCACGGATGCGCTGGCTGCGTTCGATGCGCTGCCGAAGGAGCAGCAGCGCATCTTCCTGCGCCAGGTCTACTACGCTGAGCTGCGCGAAGGTGGTCGTGAATACACGAATGCAGAAGGGCCGCGTTTCGGTTCCTATCTGCGCGGGCGCGAAGCGATCGCCACGCTGATGCCGGACAAGGATGCCAATGGCGCAACGATCAACCGTACTGGCGATATCGTGATGTACGGCGGTTCCGGAGTGCGCACCGAAGCGGGCGGCAACATTGAGCTGATGGCGCCAGGCGGGCAGATCGTGGTGGGCGTGCAGGGCGTGGTGCCTCCGGCCAGCGCGGGCCTGGTCACCCAGGGCCAGGGCGACATCCGTCTGTTCAGCCAGGACAGCGTGCTGCTGGGCCTGTCGCGGGTGATGACCACCTTTGGTGGTGACATCCTGGCGTGGTCCGAGCAGGGCGACATCAATGCCGGCCGCGGTTCGCAGACCACGCTGCTGTACACCCCGCCGCGCCGGGTCTATGACACCTGGGGCAATGTGATCCTGTCGCCGCAGGCACCGGCCAGCGGCGCCGGCATTGCAACGCTGAATCCGATCGCCGAAGTGGCGCCGGGCGATGTCGACCTGATCGCGCCGCTGGGCACCATCGACGCGGGCGAGGCAGGTATCCGCGTGTCGGGCAACATCAACCTGGCGGCACTGCAGGTGCTCAACGCCGCAAACATCCAGGTGCAGGGCGACAGCAAGGGCCTGCCGGTACTGGCCTCGGTGAACGTCAACGCGCTGGCGTCGGCAAGCGCTGCGGCCAACAGCGCCAGCCAGGCCGCACAGGACGTGATGCGCAAGAGCCAGGACGATGCGCGGCGCAACCAGCCGTCGGTGATCAGCGTGCAGATTCTCGGCTTCGGCAGTGCCAGCAGCAGCATCGACCCGCCAGCACGCGGAAACACGGCCGCCGCCACGGGCTACGACGTCAACAGCGCCTTCCAGTTCCCGCAGGCGCGTGCAGAAGCAGGCACGCAGCCGACCCAGTAGATCCACGCCATGCGTGGATGAGCAACGGTGCGGACCAAGGCCCGCACCCACCACGCGCAGAACAGAGGATCGGGCCAGCTGCCAGGGAGCGGTGGCGGCCCCAGCCAGGACGGCACCGAGGGCAGGGAGCGGCCATCAGCGGTGAGGACCACCGACACGGCGTCGCCGGGCGCGGGACAGCGCCCGGCGACCGGGGGGGCAGTAGATCCACGCCATGCGTGGATGCAGCCCAGTACACCCGCGGCATGCGTGGATGCAGCCCAGTAGATCCACGCCATGCGTGGATGCTCCTCTCAGAGCGCCAACACCCGCCGGTAACTCAACGGCCCGCGTCCATCACGCAACCCCAACCGCAACTCCAGACCGGTCGCAGGCAATACCTCGCCCTGGCTGGGCAGCATCGCCCAACCCACTCCCGGCTGCCATGCCCGCACCTCGAATCGCTGCACATCACGGGCCACCAGCAGCCCGCGCGTCGGCTCGGGCGCAGGCAGTGGATAGTGATCGGACGGCGCACCGCTGGCACGCCACAACGTGCTGCCTTGCCGCCACCAGCGAACGCGCTGCCACTGCAGCCCATCACTACCGACGCTGCGAGTGATCTCCAGGGTAAAGCCGCCATCGGGGTGGCGCTCACTGGTCAACGACGGCGGCAGCAGCCGCGCGGGTTGATCGGCCGGACGCACCGCGCCGTTCATCAGCGCATCGTCAGCACGCATCTCGATATCGCGCTGGAACTGCTGCAGCACCCGCATCGCCGTGCCGGTCTCGGCATCGGCCTGGCGCAGGCGCTGGTCAGTGTTGGCCACGCTGTCCAGTGCGCGCCAGCAGATCACCGCCAGCACGCCCATGATGGTGATGGCGATCATCACTTCGATCAGGGTGAAGCCGCCCGCAGCGCGCTTCATGGCGCCGCCGTCCATGGCAGCTGCAGGCGCGCCAGCGATTGCTTCGGTGCATCTTCGGCCACCACGCTCAAGTCCAGCTGCGGTTGCCCGTCGGCGCCGCTGCCCAGGTGCTGCTGCACCAGGAAACGGGTGCGCCCCTGCAGGCACAGCAGACGTGCATCGCCGGGTGGCTGTGCGGCCAGGCGCAGCTCCTGCCAGCGGTCCTGCGCGCACAGCAGGGCCAGCCGACGGTCACGCAGACGCGACTGGTCATCGGTCGCCACCGCCACCGAGCGCATCACCGCCGCCAAGGCGATGGCCACGATGGCCAGCGCGATCAGCACCTCGATCAGCGTGAATCCGTGTTGCTTCCGCTTCACTGTATGACCTGCAATTGTCCACTGCCATCATCACGAAGACGCAGTCGACGACCGTCCAGCGACAACGTCAGCTCCCACGGCACGCCGATCCATTCGGGGCTCAATTCGATGGCGGCCGTCGGTTGCACTTTCATGCCGTGGGTCTGCCACTGCTGGGGGCGCAGCAGGTCATCGCGCCGCAGCTCGACCCAGCCTTCGCTGTCGCGGCGGCTGAAGCGATAGCCTTCTGCGCTGGCCTGCCAGCGGATCGGCCGACCATCGATGCGTGCTTCATCGCGCGCGACCTGCAGGCGCTGCGCCAACCGCTCCGATTCCTGGCGCAGCTGCCGCGCAGGGTCGAGCAGGCTGCCAAGGCCAAGGCCGATGCCCGCCGTGCAGATGCCGATGATGACCAGTACCACCATCAGTTCAATCAGGGTGAAGCCGCGCGGTCTGCGTTGCATCGGACATCGCCTCCCGTCCTTGCCGATACCTGCCAGCGTAGGCGCGGATGATGAAACAAAAGCGTCAGCGACAGCTGCTAGCGTGGCCGCACAGGACCCTGGCGAAGGTGCGGAACATGGACGGCAGGCGTTGGGATCGCAATCGCATGTTGACCCTGCTGGCGGCGATGCTGCTGCTGGCCGTAGCGGGATACTGGGGCATGGCCCTGTTCATGGCGCCGGCTCGCGTTGCCGCCGCAGCGGTGCAGGTTGCCGTACCTGCTGCCCCGGCCTTCGACGACGCTGCGAGCGCACCGCTGGTGCGGCTGCTCTCGCCCGGTGCGGTGCAGACCGACGTGACCGTGCTGGGCGTAATGGCCGGGCAGCAGGCGCCGTTGGCGCTGCTGTCGGTGGATGGGGCGCCTGCCCAGGCCTACGCTCCGGGCCAGCGCTTGGGGCCATCCACTGTATTGGCAGCAATCAGCGCCAACGCGGTTGAACTGCAGCAGGCAGGACAGCCGCGCTCACTGCCCGTGCCCGAACTCCCGCCGCTGCCCACCGATGGCATCGTTCCCGCCGCGCTGGGGCGGCACTGAACACGGCTCAGCGCGCTGGGCGCTGTGGCACCACCGAACGCCCGAACGCATCGCCCATGCGTTGCCGCGTGCCTTCCAGGTTGTACTGCAGCAACTGGTTGCCGGGCTTGCGCATCAAGCGTTCGGCCTCGGGAAGATTGGGGCGGGCGGCTGCGCTTTCTGCCGGCGCCAGCTTGCGTTGCAGGCAATCCCAGGCGGGGATGCGCTCGCCATTGACCTGTACTTCGATGCATGGCGCTGCATCTGCCTGTCTGGCAGCCGGGTCGGCCCGCGCCCAAGGTGAAGCCAGAGCCAGAACCAACGCCAGACAGAGGGCAGGGTGGTTTGGCGAAAACAGGGTGGCGTGCATCTTGAATGTCCCGAGGCAGCAATCGCTTTGCATTGAAGACGTGTGCCAGGCGAAGTGTCCGCCTGCGCCTGTTTCAGCATCGTCAACAGATGACAGTGCTGTCACAAAACTGTTGGCGGTTTTGACGCGGCCTGCACGTCCTGTTGGTAGACCCACGCGCCGCTCCCTGGCCATTCCCTTCGATACGACGCGATGCCTTCGATGACTCCCGTTCCGTGCCGTGCCGTTCGCCTCCCGCTGCGCCTGCATCCCTTGCTGCTGGCCCTGGCGTCGTTGCCATTTCCAGTGCTCGCGCAGGACGCCGCGCCAGCGCCCACAGTGAACATCAACGAGTACATCGTGCGCGGCAACACCGTGCTCGATGCACGTCAGATCGAACGTGCGGTAGAACCGTTCCTCGGCCCGGGAAAAACGCTCGCCGATGTCGAGAAGGCGCGTGATGCAGTCAACGCGCTGTACCAGCAGGCCGGCTACCAATCGGTCTATGTGGAGCTGCCCGAACAGCAGGTCAACGCGGGTGTGGTGCTGCTGAAGGTGCAGCAGACGCCCATTGGCCAGCTGCGCGTGGTCGGTGCCCGCCATGACTCACCCGAACGCATCCGCGAACGGGTACCGGCGCTGGCTGAGGGGCGCGTGCCCGACTTCGACCAGGCACAGAAGGAACTGACTGCGCTGAATGAAGGTGGCCGCCGCCAGGTGCTGCCGCTGGTGCGCGAAGGCCAGGTGCCGGGCACCATGGATGTGGACCTGCAGGTGGAAGAGAAGTCGCCGTGGCGCGCCAGCGCGGCACTCAACAACGACCACAGTGCCGACACCGAGAAGCTGCGGCTGAGTGCATCGCTGGCCCACGACAACCTGTGGCGGCGTGGACACAGCGCGAGCATCGGCGTGTTCATCGCGCCGGAAGACACCGATCAGGCAAAAGTGTTCTCCGCGTCCTACACGGTCCCCTTCGAGGGCACGCCGTGGAGCCTGGAGGCATCCGGTTACAAGTCCGACAGCCGCGTACTGAATGCAGGTGGGCAGGTCGGTACCGGCACCGGCACCAATGTGATCGGCAATGGTCATTCGATCGGCCTCAAGCTCAACTACCGCCTGGTTGGCAGCAGCCAGTGGTGGCGCCAGCTCAGCCTCGGCGTGGACTTCAAGGACACCGAAGAAGACACGCAGATGGGCAAGGACAGCCTGAAGACGCCGTTGAAGTACGCGCCGATCACCCTGGCCTTCGTCGGTGTGCGCCAGGGCGAGAACGATCAGCTGAGCATCAACACGCAGCTGGTGGCGGGAACCCGGCGCCTGTTCGGCTATGGCAGCAACGCCACCGATTTCGGTCAGAAACGCTACTGGGCCGACCCGAGCTTCGTAGCGTTCAAGGCCGATGTCTCCAACACGCACACCTTCGGCAACGACTGGCAGTGGTATGCGCGTGGCTCGCTGCAGGCGACCGATGCGCCGCTGGTCTCGGCCGAACAGTTCGCCGCCGGCGGCATGTACACCGTGCGTGGCTACCTCTCGGCCGAAGCGATCGGCGACTACGGTGGCCTGGCCAACCTGGAATGGCGCACCCCGGCGTGGTCGCTGTGGAGTGGTACCGACCTGCGGCTGTACAGCTTCGCCGACGCGGCCTACCTGCGCCTGCGCCAGCCGCTGCCGGAACAGCGCGACAAGTACAACCTGGCATCGGTCGGGCTGGGCGCGCAGCTGCGCCTGGGCGAACACCTGCAGCTGCGCCTGGACTACGCCTGGCCTTACGCCGATGGCCCGGTCACGCGCAAGGACGACCCGCGCCTGCATTTCAACATCAGCACCAGCTACTGACCCTTCCCTTGAGATGCGTTCTCCGGAGACCTTTTGCATGGACCGTCTGCTTTCCCGAATGTTGCTGCTGCTGGCTACGCTGATCGCGCTGCCCGCCGCCGCGGCCGATGCCAACTGGTGGCAGGCCGAATGGAAGTACCGCAAGCCGATCACCGTCGACGCCGGCCCACAGGGCGCGGGGTTGGCCGGTAATCCTGGGCGTACCCCGCTGCTGCTGCGCCTGCATACCGGAAACTTCGGCTTTGATGGTACCCAGGAGGGTGGCAACGACCTGCGTTTCGTTTCTGCCGACGGTCGCACCGTGCTGGCCCATCAGATCGAGCAGTTCGACCCGAACCTGGGCCTCGCACTGGTCTGGGTGGACGTTCCGGCACTGACCGCCAGCGCGCCGCAGACGATCTGGATGTATTACGGCAACGCGAAGGCACCGGCCAGCGGCAATGGCCAGCAGGTGTTCGATCCGGACTACACGCTGGTCTACCACTTTGCCGAAGCCAATGCGCCGGCGCGTGATACCACGGCCTACGGCAACACGGCCGGGGCGGTAGTGCCTGCGGCGGAAAGCACGGTGATCGGGCGTGGCGTGCAGCTGGGCGCTGGCCCGCTGCCGCTGCCGGCCAGTGCTTCGCTGGCACAGGAAGCGGGCGCGCCGCTCACCGTTTCGGCCTGGATCAAACCGGGCGCACTGACCACCGCGCAGGCGATCTATGCTCGACGCGATGGCGCCGCCGAGCTGGTGTTGGGCATCGACAACCGCGTGCCATTCGTGCAGCTCAACGGTCAGCGCAGCACGCCGGCACAACCGATCCCGGAAGGGCAGTGGGCGCATCTCGCGCTTACCGCCGAGAAGGGGGCGCTGCAGCTGTATCTGAACGGCCGCGTGGTCGCCCAGCTCAGTGGTGAATTGCCGGCACTGACCACCGCTGCGGTGGTGGGTGCCGACGCACCGGGCGCGACGCAGTCGCTGGCCAACTTCGATGGTGCGCTGGATGAACTGCGGATCTCACGCGTGGCGCGGCCAGCGGCACTGCTGCTGGCCGATGCCACCGCGCAGGGCGCCGATTCGCGCCTGGTCAGCTACGGCGCCGACGAGCAATCGGCCGGACAGAGCCACTTCGCCTTCATCCTCAAGGCGATGCCGTTCGACGCCTGGGTGGTGGTCGCCATCCTCGGCCTGATGATGCTGTTGTCGTGGGCGATCATGATCGCCAAGAGCCGCCATTTCGGTCGCACCAGCAAAGCCAATGCGGTGTTCACCGAGAGCTTCAGCAAGCTTTCCGGCGTGCCGCTGCGCACGCTGTCCGAGATGAACCGGCAGGGCAAGGTGCCGACGGCGATGCACGACGGCTCGCTGTGGCGCATCTACCAGGTGGCCATCGATGAAATGCAGCAGCGCCATCAGCGTGATGGCAACTCCGGCTATCTGAGCGCGGCGACCATCGCCGCCATCCGCGCGTCGATGGACGCGGTGATGGTGCGCGAACAGGAGGCGATGGCGCGGCGCATGAACTGGCTGTCGACCACCATCGAGGGCGCGCCGTACGTGGGTCTGTTCGGCACCGTGATCGGCATCATGCTGGTGTTCGTGGTGGCGGCGATGGCCGGTGCGGTGGACATCAACTCGGTGGCCCCGGGCATGGCGGCAGCGCTGCTGTGTACCGCCGCCGGCCTGGGCGTCGCGATCCCGGCACTGTTCGGCTACAACTGGCTGGGCGCACGCGCCGAAGCGATCGGCGCCGACATGGCGGTGTTCATCGACGAGTTCGCCGCCCGCCTGGCCGAAGAGCAGGACGGACGCGGCCCGGCCGCGGTCCAGGGCTGAGGGACCGGCCATGGCCTACAAGGCGAAGTTCGGCATCAAGAAACGCGAGAAGGGTATCAACGTGACGCCCTTCGTCGACGTGCTGCTGGTGGTGCTGGTGATCTTCATCCTGACCAGCAACGCCTCCATTCCCGGCATCGAGGTCAACCTGCCGAAGGCCAGCAACAGCACCGCACTGGAGAAGCCCAAGACCAAGGCGATCACCATCGACCCCAGCGGCCAGGTGTTCCTGGATGCGTACCCGGTGACGATGGCCGAGCTGGAGGACCGCCTGCGTACTGAACGTGCGACCTCGCCGGATTTCCCGGTGATCGTGCGCGGTGATGCGCAGGTGCAGTACGCGCGCGTGGTCGAGGTGCTGGACCTGCTGCGGCGGCTGGAGCTGGCCCAGGTCGGCCTGGTCACCGGCAAGGCGCAGGGCTGAGGCATGGCCGGCCATCGACCACCCCTGCAGGAGCCTGGTACGCGCGGACGCCAGTTGCTGGTGACGATCGCGCTGGTGCTGGCGGCGCTGCTGGTACTGGGTGTTGCCCTGTGGTGGCTGCTGTTCAAGGACACCGCCAGCACGCGCCGGCCGGTGGTGCAGCCGCCGATGCTGGCGTTGCCACCACCGCCGCCGCCGCCGCCGGAAAAACCACCCGAGCCGGAGACACCGCCGGAAGAGACCGTGCCTGAGCCGGAACCGCTGGACCAGCCAACGCCGGCCGAAGAGCCGACGCCGACGCCGGACAACGCCGACCCGGTAACCATGGACGCCGATGCGCAGGCCGGTGGCGACAGCTTCGGTATCCAGTCGGGCAGCGGCGGTGGTTCGTCGGGTGTCGGCCGTGGCGGTGCCGGCAATGCCAGCTATGGCCGCTATCTGGGCTATCTGATGCAACAGGCGATCTCGCGCGATGCGCGGGTCAAGCGCCTGGCCTTCCAGCTGCAGGTGAATGTGTGGCTGGCGCCGGATGGCCGACTGGAAAAGGTCGAGCTGGTGCGTGGCAGCGGCAACGAAGAGGCCGACCTGGCCGTGCTCGATGCGCTGCGGCAGATCGGCAAAGTCGACCAGATGCCACCGGCGTCGCTGGAGTTTCCCGCGCGCGTGCTGATCCAGGGGCGCCGCCCCGGCGCTTGACCGATGACTTCCGTGATTTCCCTTCTTTCGATGAGAACCGTGATGAACGACCACGACCGCGCTCGAACCGCATCCCGCCGCCCGCGGCCGGCCCGACGGGCGCTGCTGTGCTGCGCCGTACTGCTCAGCCTGGCCGTGCCGGCCAGTGCAATGGCTGCCGAAACCACCATGGTCAAGCTGATCAGGGGCCTGATCGCCAGTGGCGCGCTCAAGCCCGAAGACGGTCAGGCCCTGCTGGTACAGGCCGAGGCAGAGGCGGCGGCTGCGCAACGCGGCACCGCTGGCGGCCCAGCCAGCAGCGGCGGTGTGGCGCTGGAAGCCGGCGATGTGCGTGTGCCGTACGTGCCGCAGAGCGTGCGTGATGGCATCCGCGATGAAGTACGCCAGGACGTGATGGCGCAGGCCAAAGCCGAGGGCTGGGCCGCGCCGAACGAAGTGGCCGAGTGGACCAAGCGCATCAAGGTGACCGGTGACATGCGCGTGCGCAGTGAGTCGCGCTTCTACTCCGAGCGCAACAGCGACATCGAGACCAACTGGGCCTCGGTGAATGCCGGCAGCGGTTTCGATACCAACAACAACACCAACCTGCAGCTGCCGCCGCTGCTCAACACCCGCCAGGATCGCCGCAATCTGTGGCGCATCCGTGCACGGCTGGGCATCGAAGCGATGATCGGCGAGCACACCACCGCAGGCGTGCGCCTGGCCAGCGGCAGCAGCAACGGGCCGGTGTCCACCACCGAACAACTTGGCGGCGGCCTTGGCAAGAAGGACGTGTGGCTGGACCAGGCATGGCTGGCCTACAGCCCGGCCGACTGGGTGACGGTGCGTGGCGGACGCTTCGGCAATCCGTTCTGGACCAGCGACACACTGTTCTCCAACGACCTGAACTTCGATGGCCTGGCGGCCAATCTCAGGTACGACATTGCTGACGACCTCGGCCTGTTCGGTAACCTGGCGGTGGTGCCGTTGGAGTACACCTCCGACAGCGCTCCCAGCCAGAGCCGGGTGAAGACGCCCAACGAGAACAAGTGGCTGTCCGGTGCACAGGTGGGGGTGAACTGGCGCTTCAACGATGACAACAGCCTGCGTGCGGCGCTGGGCTACTACGATTTCAAGAACATCAGTGGCCGCTTGTCGTCGCCGTGTGCGCTGTATGCAGGCGCCGTCGGCTGCGATACCGACTGGTCACGGCCGGCGTTCATGCAGAAGGGCAACACCCTGATGCTGATCCGCGATATCGCCCGCAATCCGCTGGATCCGGCCAATACGCCCACGACGCAGTACGTGGGCCTGGCCTCGGCATTCCGCCTGGCGACCTTCAACCTGCGCTGGGATACACAGCTTGCGCAGGACATCGGCATGCGCCTGGACGCGGACTACATCCGCAACCTGGCCTATGACAAGCAGGCCATGTTCGCCCGGGCCAACAACGGCATCGTCAACAACTACGGCGCCGGTGGCAGTGCCAGCATCGACACCTTCCGCAGCGGCGACACCGCCTGGATGCTGCAGGCGACCTTCGGTGCTACCGAGCTGAAGGAGAAGGGCCAGTGGCAGGCCCTGCTGGGCTACAAGCGGATCGAGGCCGATGCACTGCCCGACGCCTACAACGATCCGAACTTCCACCTGGGTGGTACCAATGCGCGCGGTTACTACGTCGGCGGCGCCTATGCGCTGGATGCGCGCAGCTGGATCAGCGGCAAGTGGATGGCGGCCAAGGAAGTGTCGGGTCCACCGTTGTCGATCGACGTGTTCCAGCTGGAGTTCAATACCGGTTTCTGATCGGACAGCGTGATCGCAGTCACGGACGTGTGTGGCGGGGGCGCGGCGACGCGCCCGTCTAAGGAAGGAGGACCACGCGTTGCACAAAGGAGGAGTGGATGAGCCGTCGCAAGCTGTTCGAGAGTTCCGAGCCCGCCGCACACACACTGGGCATCGGGCCGGCTTATGTCTCGGTGGAGGGGTTGCGCCAGCACCTGGCCGAATTCCTGCTGTATGCAGGGCGCCCGGTCGTCATCATGCGCGGGCGCAGCGAGGTCGGCTATTTCCTGCCTGCACGCTGCTGGCGCCAGCGCGAGGATGATCCGCTGGCTGCCGCGGCCGCCGATCAGCTGCTGGATGCCGCCGGCTTCCAGGCCGAAGACATCCAGCAGGTCGAACAGGAGTTCAACGCCATGCGCCAGCGTACCGTGCTGCATTCACGGCGTTGACCGGATGTGGTGGATCCACGCATGGGCTCGTGGGCTCGGCTCTGCAGTAGATCCACGCCATGCGTGGATGCGCTTATGCAGCCGCCCCGCGCTCGCTGGTGATCCGTGCACCCTCGCGCATCACCAGCGTCACCGGGGTCTTTTCCACCACCTCCAGCAGGCGCTGCCACTGCGCATCACTCAGCTTGGCGGTGGCATGCAGCACGCGGTGCACGTGGAAGCGCCCGTCCGCATCGCGTTCGGAACGCAGCTCGGCGTGGAACTCGCCCAGCTCCCAACCCTTGCGTTGGGCATACATGCGCAGGGTGATGGCGGTACACGCGGCCAGCGAGGCCAGGTACAGGTCGAACGGCGCAAAGCCCTTGCCCTGGCCACCGAGCGAGGCGGGCTCATCGGCCGCGACATCGAAATGGCCGTTGCTGATGTGGTGCAGGTAGTTGTCGGCGGTCGAAACAATGCGTGCGTAGGCCATGGGAATCCCCGGTTGTAGCGCCGGGCCATGCCCGGCTGCAGGAAAAGGCGGCGCCAGCCGGAGCCGGGGCCGCCACGGAATCACTCCGTACGATCGTACGAGAACTGGATGCCGGCCGTGCCACCGGTTTCGATGAAAAGATTCATGAAGGCCGGCACCGTCTCCGCCCGCACCCAGTCGCGCTGCAGTTCGCAGAACAGCTGCGTCACGCTGATCAACTGGCCACCGGCCTGTTCGATGCGGCGCAGCGCGGCATCATGCGCGGCCAGCGAGGTGCCGCCCACCGCATCGACCACCACGTAGACTTCATAGCCTTCCTTCAGCGCATCCAGTGCCGGGAAGGTAAGGCAGGCTTCGGTCCACAGCGCGGTCATGATCAGTTTCCTGCGGCCGGTCGCTGCCACCGCCTTGCGGAACTCGACGTCTTCCCAGGAGTTGATGGTGGTGCGGTCGTAGGTCGGGTAGTCGCCCAGCACCTTGCGCAGCTGCGGGATCGGCGGCTTGTTCAGGCCGGTCTGCACGTTCACGGTCGAATGCACGATCGGCAGGCCGTAGGCGACCGCCGCCTTGGCGGTGCCGACAATGTTGTTGACCAGCAGCTGGCGGTCCATCGAGGCGATGGAGTTCACCTGTACCGGCTGGTAGTCGATGATGATGAAGGCGGAATTCTGCGGGGTCAGCAGGTGGTCGCTGACGGGGTCACGGATCGGTTCACTGGCCATGAGGGTGTCCTGGTCGGGGTTGGCTTGCGGTGGAGCCGGCGGCGTGCCGGCAGGCGGAAATCGCCGTGGACGCAGTGGGCTCAGCTACGCTGCGAATCCAGCTGCTCGTGGTTCTTCTGCACGTCCTGCGCCTTCTGGTAGCTCTCGATCAGCAGCTGGTAGTTGGGGAAGATCTGCGTGTAGATCGCCGCCCACTGCTGGGCGTCCTCGCGGTTCCAGGTGCGCTGGATTTCCGAGGCGACCGCAGCGGTATCCATCGGCACCACGCCGGCCTGCACCACGCGCGCCAAGGTGATTTCCTCGGCCATCTTCGAATAGGTGCCGGAGGCATCGACCACCGCGAACACCTGGTAGCCGTCGGCGACGGCGGCAATCGAGGGGAAGGCCATGCATACGCTGGTGATGGTGCCGGCGATGATCAGCTGCTTGCGGCCGGTAGCCTTCACCGCGGCGACGAACTCGGAGTTGTCCCACGCATTGATCTCACCGCGGCGTGCCACGTACTGCGCATGCGGTGCGGCGTCGTGGATCTCCGGAATCAGCGGGCCGTTCGGTCCCTGCGGTACCGACGCGGTGGTGATCACCGGCATCTTCGCCAGCGTGGCCATCTTCGCCAGGGCGGTGGCGTGCGCGCGCACGGAGGTGAACGGCATGTCACCGATGGTCTGGAACAGGCCACTCTGGTGGTCGATCAGCAGCATCGCGGCGTTGTCCGGGTCGATTACCGGGCGGGCGCCGTTGAAGTTGGCGGGGGTACTCATGGTCAATCTCCTGGGGAGGGGGCGAAGGCCCGGAAGGCGGCGGGCGGTTGCCCGCCGCAATGCAGTGGATCAGTGCGCGATCTGGCCGAAGCGGCCGCCGTTGAAGTCGTTGACGGCCTGGCTGATCTCGGCCTGGGTGTTCATCACGAACGGCCCATAGCCCACCACCGGCTCGTCGATCGGTTCGCCGCTGAGCAGCAGCACGGTGGCGTCGCTGTCGGCATCGATGAACACGTCTTCGCCGCTGCGGTCGAAGGTCACCAGCTGTGCTTCGCCGACCGCTTGGCCGCCGTTGATCCGCACCGTGCCCTTCAGCACCACCAGCGCCAGGGTGCGGCCATCGGCCACCGGCAGCTCGGCGTGCTGGCCCTGCAGCAGGCGGATGTCCCACACGTCCATGGGGGTATGGGTACGTGCCGGTCCAGCATGGCCATCGAATGCGCCGGCGATGACGCGTACGCGGCCGGCACCGTCGGCCAAGGCCACCGAAGGAATCTGTGCATCGAGCAGGGTCTGGTAACTCGGCGCACCCATCTTGTCCTTGGCCGGCAGGTTCACCCACAGCTGCACCATGTCCAGGGTGCCGCCGCGCTTGCTGAATTCCGGCGTGTGGAATTCCTCATGGAGGATGCCGGACGCAGCGGTCATCCACTGGACGTCACCCGGGCCGATGGTGCCGCCGGCGCCGGTCGAGTCGCGATGGGCGACTTCGCCTTCGTAGACGATGGTGACGGTCTCGAAGCCGCGATGCGGATGCTGGCCGACCCCGCGCGGGGTTTCGCTGGGCGGGAAGCTGTACGGTCCGGCGTAGTCCAGCAGCAGGAACGGGCTCAGGTGCTGGCCATGGGTGTTGTAGGAGAACATCGAACGGGCGGGGAAGCCGTCGCCCACCCAGTGCGGGCGGGGGGCGCTGTAGGTACCGGTGACACGCTTCATGGCGATCTCCTGACCGGGGCAACCGGTCGCTGTTTTTCGTTGCGGAGACGATATCGCCGTGACAATGGGCCCGGTAGTCGGCAGAATTTGCCGTCATAGTCCTATTTCGTGAACGATGAAGGCCCGGCAAGGGCTGCAGGAGATCGTCCCGTGTTCATCGCCGACATCCGCCGCTGCGACCTCAACGACCTGTTCTATTTCGCCATGGTGGTCGAGCACGGCGGCTTCTCGCAGGCAGGGCGCGCACTGGCCATGCCCAAGTCCAAGCTCAGCCGCCGCATCGCCCTGCTGGAGGAACGGCTGGGTGTCCGCCTGATCCAACGTTCCACCCGCCGCTTTTCGGTCACCGAGATCGGCCAGGACTACTACCGGCACTGCAAGGCGATGCTGGTGGAGGCCGAAGCAGCCGAGGAGGCCATCGCGCTGTCACGCGCCGAGCCGCGAGGCGTGCTGCGGCTGGCCTGTCCGATCGCACTGCTGCACGCGCGCATTGGCGGCATGCTGGCTGACTTCCTGGCCCTGCATCCGCAGGTGACCCTGCAGCTGGATGCCACCAACCGGCGCGTGGACGTGGTGGGCGAGGGCGTGGACGTGGCCATCCGCGTGCGCCCGCCACCGCTGGAGGACAGCGACCTGGTGGTGCGCGTGCTGGCCCGTCGCATCTGGTGTACCGCTGCCAGCCCGACCCTGCTCAAGCAGATGGGCACGCCGAAAGTGCCTGCCGATCTGGCGATGATGCCCACCGTGGACCTGGCGTCGCCGGCGCAGGTGCACGCCTGGGAGTACGCCGGTCCAGAAGAGGTGACGGCCAGCGTGCACCACCGCCCGCGGCTGGTCAGCGATGACATGATCGCCCTGCGCAGTGCGGCGGTGGCCGGTGTCGGCGTGCTGATGCTGCCGCGGATGATGATCACCGATGAACTGGCCAGCGGCGCGCTGGTGCCGATCCTGCCGCAGTGGCAGCCCAGGCACGGCATCGTGCATGCCGTGTTTCCCTCGCGACGCGGCCTGCTGCCGGCGGTGCGCGCGTTGATCGACTACCTGGCCGAGCGCTTCGATGCGCTGCAGGAACCGTAGATGCACGCCCTGCGTGGATGCGGCGCGTGACCATCCATGGGCCGGCCTTGCTTGGTTGGAGCAGTTCTTCATCCACGCATGGCGTGGATCTACTGGCCTACGGCGCGGCACCCTCTGGCACGTACACCATGCGGCCATCGGGCAACCGGTAGGTGACGCCCGCTTTCACCCCACCGCCTTCGCCGATCTCGCCGGTGGATTCGTAACGTGTCAGCTCCTCGCCCTGCTTGACCGTGATGCGCATGTCGGCCTGGCCGGGATTCTCGATCACGGTCACGTTCTGGCTGGCGAACGGATTGAGCGGATTGCGCACGATCACGATCATCAGGATGCCGGCCACGACCAGGAACAGGTCGATCAGGTTGACCACCGACAGGATCGGATCATCGGCGTCGTCGTCATCGAGAAAGCGCATCAGCGCACCTCCTGCAGGCGTTCGAACTGGCGCAGTTCCTGCAGCAGCCAGCGGCGGCGCACGGTCAGCACCAGGAAGGTCAGGCTGGCCGCAACCAGGGCCAGGATGACCGACGAGAAGGCGACCACCATGTTCTCGCCCACGCCCTGTGCATCGCTGCGGGTCAGCGCCAGCAGCGCCGGGCCCATCGGGATCATGGTTGCGACCAGGCCCAGCATCGGCGCGGTCCGCGACACGATGCGCAGACCTTCCAGCCGCTTCAGGATGCGCAGCTCAAGATCTTCACTGCTGCCGCCGTGGCGGGCCTGCCAGGCCAGCAGTTCGGGGCGGTAATGGCCGCGCCTCCGCTGCAGCGCTTCCCACAGGAACGTACCGAAGCTGAGGAAGGCATAGGCCAGTGCCAGCAGGATCAGCAGCAGTACCGGTGCCAGAAACAGATGGGACAGATCGTAGAGAGTGGATTCAAGGGCATTCATGCGTTGGCCGTGTTGGAAGGGGAGTGGGAGGGCGCCCGTCGCGCATTGCGGCAGGCCTGCAGGGCCGCGCCTGCGCCGAGCAGACCAAGCAGCGCGACCAGGGCAAGCCACAGCGATGGCGCGTGTGGCGAGGGCGGCGGCACCTGCTGCATCACCCGTCCACGCACACTGGCCGCTGGCGTCGGCGCAGCATCTGCAGGCAGGGTCTCGATGGTGGCCGCTGCCGCACTGGCCGCTGACGCAGGTGCCGGGCCACGTGCGAGTCCGTAGCCACTGGAGCTTGCTGGCAACGCGGCCGCGGCAGATGTCTGCAGCTGATTCAACCGCGCCTGAAGCTCGCTGCGGGTGCGATCGTCGGCCTGCCAGTAGCCTCGCGCTATGGCTTCCTGCAGGCGCTCGATCATCTGCACCTGCGCATCGGCATTGTGGCTCTCGAACCAGCGCGCCATTCCCAGCTGGCGACTGTCGCGGACGAAGGTGTCATGCACGGCCTGCCACTGCTCGGCGCGCACCGTATCCGGCGCCGTTACCTGCCAGCCGAAAAGATTGTCGACGTTCTTCAGCACTTCCAGCGTGCCGGCATAGCCTTCGCCCTGCATGGCGCTGATCCACTGTGGGTTGAGCGTCTGTGCACGCAGCTCATCGGCAAGGAAGCGCGCGGCACTGCGCGTGCGCGGCGTCGGTTCGCGCAGGTCCGAGATGTAAAGCGATGGACTGGCGCCGTCGAGGTGACGCACGGCCAATGCCAGGCCACCGAGGTATTCGAACGGATGGTCGGTACTGAGCAGGCCGTGGGTATTGGACGACCGTGACAGCACCGCCGCCTGCACTCCGCGCAGCTGTTCGGCGAACAGGTTGCTGCCGGGCAGGGTGGTGGCCTGGCCATCACTGCCATAGCCATGCTGCAGGCGATCAAGGAAGCCGGCGGCCAGTACAGCATCGTCCTTGCCGGCAGCGGTGCCGCGCTCCAGCACGGCATGATTCAGGCCACTGCCATACGTGCCGGGCGCATTGCTGAAGATGCGCAGGCGCGACAGGGCAGCGGCTCGTTCAGCGGGCACACCGCGCTGCTGCAGGCGTTGTTGCATGTCCTGTGCGTGTCGCGCGATGGGGTTGCTGGCGGTGGTCGGCATCGCCGCAAGCTGTTCGATCGCCGCAGCCAGCATGCGCAGGAAGGGATCGAACTGGTCGCGGTAGACGCTGGTGGCCTGTACCACGACATCGATGCGTGGCCGTTTCATGTCGGTGTCCGCCACGATGTCCAGCGCCACCACCTTGCCACCGCTGTCCCAGCGCGGGCGCAGGCCGAGGGCATGCAGCACCTGCGCTTCCAGCACGCCAAGATGGCGGATGGCCTCGCTGGACCACAGGCTGATGGCGAGCTTCTGCGGCAGCTGTCCGCCATGTTCATCGGCATAGGCCTGCAGTAGTTGCTGCAGCGCTGTCTCGCCGGTGTCGAAGGCGGCGCGGGTGGGAATACGGTCCGGTTCGAAGGCGAACAGATTGCGGCCACTGCGCAGCTCCGGTGTGCGGATCGGGTCGCCGCCGGCACCGGGCAGCACGAAGCCACCGGCCAGGCCGTGCAGCAATGCCTCTGTTTCCTGCGGATCGGCCAACGATGCGTCCAGCTGCGCGGCGCGCTGCAGCTCGCGGCGCAGTTCCGTGTCGGCAACGCTGTCGATCGGCACGCCGTCGCGCAGGTGGCGCGCCAGCGTGCGATAGGCGAGGCCCTGCTGGATCTGCCGGTAGTCCACGGCGCTGGCCTCCGCTGGGTCCTCGCCCAGTGCTTGCAGATAGGCCGGGCCCAGTTGCTGCATCACCATCAGCAGCCGGTGATCGGCCGATGCCGGTTGGCCAAAGGTGTGCAGGCCCAGCGGCAGGTTGCGCCGGGCCAGCTCATGCAGGTGGTCGTGCAGCAGCGGCAGGAAGCTGGTGAAGCGGGCCTGCATGTCCAGTGCGCTCCAGCCAAGGTCGGCAGCGATGCCGCTGTCGGTGGCCAGCGTGCGCAGGCGCGCGGCGGTGGCGTCGCGTACCGGGCCTTCATCCAGCTGCTGCAGTTCGTGCACCACGGCGTGCAGGTCACGCAGTTCGTCGTACAGGCCGGAAGGGGCGAAGGCCGGTGTCTGGTGGCTGATCACCACCGCGCGGCCACGGCGCTTGGCCTGGATGGCCTCACCTACGTTGTCCTGGATGTACGGGTAGAACACCGGCAGGTCGCCCACCGCCAGCCAGGGATAGTCGCCGGCCCACAGGCCACGGTCCTTGCCTGGCGTCCACTCCTGCGTTCCATGGGTACCGAAGTGGATCAGTGCATCGGCCTTCCACTGCGTGCGCAGGTAAAGGTAGGCCGCCAGGTAGTAGTGGCTGGGCACCGAGGCCATATCGTGGGTGGCCTGGCCGACCTCGCCTGCACGTGGTGGCTGCGGCATCAGCAGCAGATTGCCCATGCGCAGGCGTGGCAGCACGAACAGCGCCTTCCCCTGTATGCGGCGCACTGCTGGATGATCGGCCGGGTCGCCCCATTGGCGGCGCAGTTCGTCGCGGCGGTTGGCGGGCAGGGTATCCAGCCAACGTGTGTAGTCGGCCACCGGCAGGGTGTCGGCAAGGCCCTGTGCCAACAGCGCGTCCAGGCGCTCGGGATGGTAGTAGCCGCTGAGCAGCGCCTGCAGCCGGTCAATCAGGGTTTTTTCGTCGGCCGCGTCCACCGTATAGCCCGACTGTGCAAGGCGTGGCAGCAGCGTTTCGATGCTGCGCGGTACGTTCAGGTGTGAAGCCGACAGGTTCTTCTCGCCATCGGGCGCGTTCCAGAACAGCAGCGCCAGCCGCTTGTCGGCGGCCGCGGTATGCCGCAGCGCGGCCAACCGCTGCAGTTTTGCGGTCAGCGCATCCACCTGCGCGGCAATCGGCAACAGTTCGCCGCGCGTGTTGGCCGAGACCACCATCGGATCGCTCGCTCCCCATGCCTCCGGCACCGCCACGAACGTGGCCAGCATCGACATCGATACGCCGCTGGCGGCATCGCGCCAGGCATCGGCATCACCCTGGCGGTAGTTCAGGGCCTGCAGCACAGGCACATCCAGCGCCGCGAACTCGGCGGCGCGTGCAGTACCGTTCTGCAGATGGGTCAGGTTGACCACGGCATCCACCGCGATCCCGTGCAGCGCCTGCTGCAGGGCATCGTCGGCGGCCGCATCGAACCACAGCCCGAACAGTGCCACCTTGCGTGCACGGCCGGCCTCGATCAACGCGTCCAGTACCTCGGTCTGCATCGTGCCGACCATGCTGCTCGAGATCAGCACCGCCACCTTCGGCCAGGCGGCTTGACCCTCCTGCCGCCACTGCGCCTGCAGCGCTGCCGCATCATCCAGCCACTGTCCGCCCCGGGTGCTGTAGCCGGTGGTCGGCATCACCTGTGGCGGTGGCACCGCGATCGCCTCCGCAGCGTCGAGCCAACCGCGCAGGAACTGCGTCAGATGCTGGATGTTGGCCTCGCCACCGTTGCCGTAATAGCCGGCAATCTGACGGGCGACGTCGGCAGGCAGGCCATGGGACACCGGCGCGCCACCGCCCACGCGCAACCAGGGCACCTGGGCGTCGCGCAGTGCTGCGTCCACCGCTGAGGTGACCTGCTCGACGTCATTGGGGCGCGGCGTGTCCAGCAGCACCAGATCGATGCCACGTGGCCAGTCGGCTGGCAGCGATGTTGCGGCGTCGACCACGCGGTGCTGGTAGCGAACTCCGTGCGGGCTGCCGAGTGCATCAAGCCGGGCGATCCTGCCCGGCAGTACGAAGCTGCTGCTGACCACCTCCACCCGCAGTGCAGGCGCTGCTGCCGCAGCGTGGGCCATCGGCGCAGCCACGCACAGCACCAGTGCCAGCCACTCTCGCCATCCGCGCATGCTCAGAAGCCCAGCTCGATGCCAGCGTGCACGTAGCGGCCGGTTTCCGGATACGGATACAGCGCGCCGGTCTCATCCAGCCGCTTGTTGGCCAGGTTGTCCACGCCCGCAAGCACGCTCACCGTGTCGGTGATGCGCCAGCGCGCATCCAGCGACCACAGCCAGTAGCCGCGCAGGGTGGTCTGCGCAGTTCCGGCAGCCTGCTGCTGTGGGCCGATGTATTCCCCACGCACGGCCGCCTGCAACGGGCCGCGCTGCCAGTTCAGGGCGGTGGCGCCGCTGCGGCGGGGCCGCTCCAGCAGCCACCGGTCAGTCTGGCGGTCGCGCGGGTCCAGCCAGCTCCAGTTCGCTTCGGCGTTCAGGTGCTCACTGATCGGCGCCGTAGCTGCCAGCTCGATGCCACGGATCCGCGCACGCGCCACATTGGTGTAGTTGCGCAGCTCGCGGCCACGCACGCCGCAGGCGCGCACGCAGGTGGTCTGGATCAGATCCTTGAGGTCGTTCTGGAACGCGGTGGCCTGCAGCGACCAGCGGTCACGCTGCCACGCCGCCGACAGTTCGGCGCTGCTGTTCTGTTCCGGCTTCAGCTGTGGATTGCCGACAATGGTGAAGCGCCCACCACCGCCCACCGCCGAGTACTCCGGCGACAGCTGTTTCAGGCTGGGCGCCTTGAACCCAGTGCCGATACCTCCCTTGATCGTGAATGCCTCATTGGCATGCCACACCGCGTACGCGCGCGGGCTGTGGTGCCAGCCGAATTCGGGATGGCGATCGCTGCGGTTGCCAACGACCAGCGACAGGCTGTCGTTGAGCTGGATCTCGTCCTGTACGAACACAGCGGTCTGGTCGGCCTGCAGATGGCCGCTGTGCGCGCCCGAGGCGTCGTCCAGTTCCTGGCGCCGCCATTCGCCACCCACGCTGACGCGGTGGTGTGTGCCGAGGGAGACGGTTGCACGTGCATCGACAATCTGGTCGGTCAGCTGCTGCGGGCGCGTCGCCTCGCCGCGATCGCGGCGGTTGTCCCGGTCCAGCTGTGCACGATAGGCGCTGACCCGGGTCTGCCCCCACGCCCAGTCGCCCTGGTGCGACAGTGTCGTCTGCCGACGCTGGATGTCATCCACGGTTTCATACACGTACGGTGCGGTGCCGGCCTGCAGCGCATGGCGGCGGCGTTGTTCGCTGCCCTGCAGGTGCGACAGATCGATGCGCTGGCGCGCGTCCGGCGTCCACGTGAGCACCGCGCGGCCGGTGTTGGCGCGGCGGGCTTCCTGCTCGTCCAAGCGCTCGTCGGTGGAGTCGCGTGTGGCGTCCTTCTGCCGGTGCTCGGCGAACACACTCAGGCCCAGCACGCCGGGTACCAGTGCGCCGCCTGCGTAGAGGCCAGCCTGGGTGCTGTTGCCGCCGCGATCGCCAGCCACCACGCCGCCGTTGTAGATCAGGTTGCCCTGCCAGTCATCGGTGGCGCGACGGCTGATCACATTGACCACGCCGCCCAGCGCCTCCGATCCGTACAGCGACGACATCGGCCCGCGCACCACTTCGATGCGTTCGATCGCCGCGGCCGGCAGCCAGCCCAGGTCGAAATCGGAATGGGCAATCGCGTCGGCCGAGGCACTCACGCGCTGGCCATCCAGCAGCACCAGGGTGTAGCCCGGGTCCATGCCGCGGATGCGGATGCCGCGTCGGCCGAAGCCGACCCCGGCCACGGTCACGCCCGGGCTGCCACGCAGGGCATCGGCCAGGTCCAGCACCGGCCGCAGCTGGATCTGCTCGCGGGTGATCACGCTGATCGAGGCCGGCGCATCGCTGGCCAGGCGGTCGGTGGCGGTGGCCGTCACCACCACCGGGTCCAGCTGAGAGGGTGCCGCAGCGGCCGCTGCCAGCGGCGGCGCCAAGGCGAGAAGCACGGCGCAGGACAGGCGGCCGGCATCGGGGAATCGGATCATGGGAAGGGGGCTTCAATAGTGACGATATAACATAACATTACTTTCACGTGGCCTTCATAGGCCGAAGGTCCTGCCTTCCGTCATGGCCGGGGGTGCAGGATCGGCGGTTGCCGCCTACACTCCCGGTCCGGACCGTCGCCATCACGCCCATCATTCCCCGGTCCGGCCTTGGCACTTATGTCTCCCAATGCCCTGGCGCTGATCGAGCTGTTGATCCGCGAGCGCCGTGCGTTGTCCCGCTTCATCGCCCGCTACCTCGACCCGGCCAGTACCGAGGACACCCTGCAGAACCTTTATCTGAAGGCCAGCAGCGTGCCCGGCGATCCGCCGATCCTGGAACCGCGCGGGTATCTGTACCGCATGGCCTACCACCACGCGCTCAACCGCAGCCAGGCCGACGCGCGCGAACGGCGGGCGATGGCGGAGTACGCCAGCGACCTGGCCGATGCCCGCAATGATGGCGAGGCGCAGGTGCTGGACCAGGCCCAGCTGCGCGAGATCAGCCAGACCATCCTGGCGCTGCCGCCACAGGTGCGCGAGTGCTTCGTGCTCAACCGTTACCTGGGCCTGAGCGAGCGCGAGATCGCCGTGCGCCTGGGTATTTCCAAGAGCGTGGTGGGCAAGTACGTGCTGCGCGCGGCCCTGCTCATCCAGCAGCACCAGCGGGGAAGCCACGCATGACCTGCATGTGCCGTGGGCAGATGCCGCTCGCCGTTGTCTCAACTGTAAGGCGCACCCGTTGGTGGTGCCGCAGGCGACAATCATGACTACGTCCATACCCTCGCCGCGTCAGGCCAGGCAGGCGTTGCGCTGGGTGATACGGTGCAATGCGGGCCGGTTGCCGGAGCGCCAGCAACGCGCCCTGCAACGCTGGCTGCAAGCCGATCCCCGGCATGCCGATGCCTGGCGCCAGCAGCAGGCTTTCTGGCAAAGCCTGGATGCCGCCGGCCCGGATGTCCTGGCTGCGCTCCCGGAACTGACCGCCGAACCCGCGTTGCGGCCGCTGCAGCCGCGTCGTCGACTGCCTTGGCTGCTGGCCAGTGCGGCGGTGCTGCTGCTTTCGGTGACGGTGGCGCCGCACGCGTGGTTGCTGGTCCGCAGCGATGTGCGCAGCGACAACGCGCCGCGCACGGTGCAACTGCAGGATGGCAGCACTGCCATATTGGATGCAGGCAGCGCGTTGGCACTTGATTTCAGCGCCGGCCAGCGCCGCCTGCAGTTGCTGCGTGGCAGCGCCTGGTTCCAGGTCGCGCACGAAGCACGACCGTTCCGGGTGGAGGCCGGCGGTGGCGAGATCCGTGACATCGGCACGGCATTCAGCGTTGCATTGCAGGATGCCGTGGTGACCACCGAGGTCAGCCAGGGTGAAGTCGAGATCCGGCCGGGTCATGTTGCTGCGCAGCGGCTGCAGGCTGGGCAGGCACGCGCGTTCCGTGATGGCCGCTGGCTGCAGCCGCTGCAGCTGACCGATGTGGAGGCCATCGCACCGTGGCGACGCAGCGAGATCGTCATTGATGATCTGCCTGCACAACAGGCGATTGAGCGTCTTGCCCGCTATCGCCGTGCGCCGGTCTGGGTTCTGCGCGGGCAGGGCGCGCAGGTGGCGGTGAGCGGCTTGTTCCACCTGCAGCAGCCGGATGCGGCGATTGCCGCCGTGGCCCAGCAGGCCGGTCTGCGCAGCCAGCGCCTGCCGGGCGGCGCGTTGTTGTTGTGGTGATGTCGAGGGTAGCGGGTGGGCTCATCCACGCCATGCGTGGATGATCTGCCGGTCAACAAAAAAACCGTGGGCAGATCCGGCCCCGCCTTGTCTCTAGTGGTATAGCCAGAGCGAAACCGCGTTTCTTCTCAAGCCAACCGAACCGCGTGCACCCGATGTGCGCACGGTCCCGCCACCTTGAGGAGTCACCGTTCATGCCGTTCCCGGCATCCGCCCGTCATCGCCGCGCCACCGTCCTCGCCCTGGCCATCGCCACGGCACTGGTTCCCTTCGCTTGGGCGCCGACCGCCCGCGCCCAGGCCGCTACTGCGTCCGTGCGCACGTATGCCATTCCCGAACAGGCCTTGGCCGACGCAGTGCGCAGCTTCGGCCGCCAGTCGCAGGTGCAGGTGGTGTTCCGCAGCGATCTGGTGGAAGGGCGGCGCTCGCGTGCAGTGCAGGGCCAGTACAGCCCCACCGAAGCACTGGACCAGTTGCTGCAGGGCAGTGGCCTGCGCGCGCAGCAGGAGCCGGGCGGCACCTGGACCCTGCAGGCCGCCGCCGCTGACGGCGGAGTGGTGGTCACCGACACGCTGAAAGTGGGCGGGCGCCTGCAGGCCGACGGCGGCGAAACACGTGATCGTTGGGGATACGACGACGTGTTCGCGCTCGACCTGAGCACGGCCTATTCCGGCCGCGACCGGGTGGAGCGCTATCGCGGTGCCAACCCGGCCGATGTGGTCAAGGACCTGGTCGGTGTGTTCAGCGGCGACGCCCGCAACAGCGGCGCGCTGGACCTCAACATCCGCGGCATCCAGGGGCCGGGACGGGTGCCGGTCAGCATCGACGGTGGCGAGCAGGCGCTGACCGTATGGCGGGGCTACAACGGCGTCAGCAACCGCAACTACATCGATCCCAACCTGATTGGTGGCATCCAGGTCATCAAGGGGCCAGCGTTGGTGCGTGATGTACACAGCGGTATCGGCGGAGCGATGGTCATCAAGACCCTCGACGTCGACGACATCGTGCCGGCCGGTGAGCGCTTCGGCGGGGAGCTGAAGATCGAAGGCAGCAGCAATGCGGTGTCACCGCGCCTGCCACGGCTGCACACCGGCGAGGACTACCGCACGGTGGATGGCTTCCCGCAGCAGTCGCCGAACTCGCCCTATGCTGACCGCACCCTGGTGGTGCCGGTGAAATCGCGCAGCGGTGACAACCCGTTCGATGGCGATGACCAGGCCTGGCGCCTGGCCCTGGGCTGGCGCGGTGAGCGGGTGGACGTGATGGCGGCCTACGCGTGGCGCAAGCGCGGCAACTATTTTTCCGGCAGCAGGGGCAGTGCCTACTACGACCAGGACCCGCGCGAGCAGTACGAATACCAGGGCATCGATTACATCACCACGCTGGCGCGCTACTTCAAGCCGGGTGATGAAGTCCCCAACACCTCCAGCGAACAGGAGTCGTGGCTGCTGAAGGCCACCTGGCAGATCAGCGATGACCAGCAGCTCAAGGCTACCTGGCGGCATACGCTTTCGCACTACGGCGAGATCATGCCCTCGCGCATCCTGTCCGCACCGGATTACGGGCGCATCCAGTGGCCGCTCAGCCGGGTCGATTCCGATGCCTGGAACCTGGAGTACCGCTGGCAGCCGGCCGGCAGCCGTTGGCTCGACCTGCGCGCCAACCTGTGGCGGACCGAAACCAACAGCGATACCTACACCGCCGGTGGCTTCCCCAACTTCGCCTCGGGCAACCCGGACTGGGATTCCAGCCGCAGCCCGATCCTGCGCAACACCTCGCTGGCCAATGCGCGCAACGACCGTACCGGGCTGACCCTGAGCAACCGCTTCGGCCTGCATTCCACGCTTGACCTGACCGTGGGCGGCAACTGGCAGTATGAAAAACTGGGGTCGGGAGACCCGTACTTCGGCGTCAGTGATGGCTGGCGAATGTACCCGCGCGCGGGCCGTCGCCAGGAAGGCGAGGGCTACCTCACGCTGGAGTGGCGGCCGGTCGACTTCCTCACCCTCAATGCCGGCGTGCGCTACAGCCGCTACTGGGCCTTTGATGACTTCCTCGGCGAGCATCCTGAACTGCTGACCCGCGGGGTGGGCGGCAAGCAGGCGAGCTACCGGGTCAACGAGTTGCCGGAGCGCCCAGCCAGCGTGCAGGCGCAGGTGGATTCGCTCGAAGCCGAGCGCGCCTTCTGGGAGAGCATCGGCATGGGCTGGTTCGTCGACGATGCGATCCGTGGCCTGCTGCAGAGTTACCAGACGCCACAGCCGGTGGAGCACACCATCGCCTGGCTGCCCGATGCCGACGGCAACTACTCCCGTGCCACCAATCCGTGCCTCAATGGCGAAGTGGCTGCCATCCCCGGCGCGCTGCCGCTGTTCCCCGGCAGCGACCTGGTCTGCAGCATCCGCAACACAGTGCAGTCGCGGCCGGTGGATGGACGCAATACCCGCCGTCGCGACCATGCCTGGCTGCCCACCTTCTCGGCAACGGTGAACCTGTCGCCGGCCGCGCGCATCTACCTGCGCTACAGCGAGGCGGTGCGCTTCCCCAGCATGTTCGAGAGCACCATTGCCTTCTCCAGCAGCCTCAATCCGCTGTACGCGCTCAAGCCCGAGCACGCCTACAACTACGAGCTGGGCTATGTACACAATCTGTCCGCGCTGTTCGGCGGCACCGCCGATGCCGACGTCAAGTTGGCCTACTACGTGCACAAGACGCGCGATGTGATCGAGCGCGACGCCTACTTCCTGTTCGACAACATCGACAAGCAGACCATCCGTGGCATCGAACTGCAGGCGCGCTTCGACAATCGACGCTTTTTCAGCGACCTGGGTATCGCGCGCACGCTGGAAAACGAGGTGTGCGACGAGAGCAGCGCGGTGCTGCTCGACGCCAACCGCGGGCTGGTGCCGAACTGCGTACAGGACGGTTTCGTGGGTGGCTACCTGCTGACCCAGGCGATTCCCAAGCTGTCGGTGAATCTGTCACTGGGCACGCGCCTGTTCGATGAGCGGCTGGAACTGGGCAGCCGCATCGTGCACTACCGGCGCCACGACAACCCCGACCTGCAGGTCTACCGCGATCGGCTGCTGGCAGGTGGCAGCAGCCTGCTCTGGCAGAACGTGCCGTTCACCTGGGGAAACATCACCACCGTGGATGCCTATGCGCGCTGGCGCTTCAACGACCACGCCAGCGTTGAACTGGTCGGCAGCAATCTCGGCAACCGCTATTACGTCGACCCGGCCACGCGCTCCACGCTGCCGGCGCCGGGGCGCACCGTCAAGCTTGCGCTCACTGCGCGCTTCTGAGTTTCACCGTTGCAAGCGTTGTACCTGTAGTTCCCTCAATCCAAGGAGTTTTCCATGAAAATGATCTCCCGTTCCCTGCTTGCCGTCGCCGCCAGCCTGGCCCTGGCCGGTGCCGCCCACGCTGCCGATATCGTCGGTGCGGCCAGCGCCGTCACCGATCCGCAGTTGAACGTCAACGTCGGCGAATCGCAGGTCAATGGTGGCCCGCACTCGGCTGGCAAGGCCGGTATTGGCGTCGGCACCGTCTCGGGTGGCACGCGTGTGGACTTCCAGGGCTTGAGCGCCTACTCGGCACCCACGGTCATCAACGGCACCACCGTGCGCACCCTCGCCATGCCGATCACCGGTACCCCGGGCAACCACGCCGGCATGGGCCACTTCAACTTCGTCAAGGTCGGTAGCGGCGATGTCTGGTTCGGCGAATGGTCCAAGGATGGTGCGGCTGGCGGCTTCAACAACCGCCAGGTCTACTTCGCCGGTGACCGCGCCGGCACCACGCTGCCGGCAGGCGTGGCCACCTACGCCGTCGCGGGCCTCAACAAGTTCAACGGCAGCAACCTGCTCAGCGGTACCTTCCGCGCTGACTTCGGCACCGGCAGCCTCAACGGCGCGCTGGCCGGCTCGGGCCTGACCGTGGCCGTGGCTGCATCGATCAACAGCGCCAACGCGTCGTTCGCCGGTTCGGCCACGGCCAACGGTACGGTTGCCGGCACCAGCCAGGGCCAGTTCTTCGGTGCCAACGCCGCCACCCTGGCCGGCATCGCCACCTTCGCCGGCAACAGCCAGTACGACACCGCCTTCGGCGGCAGCAAGAACTGATCGCCACGCCCCTGACGGGGCAGGGCAGGGACAAGCCGCGATCCGCCAGTCCCTGCTTCGGCCCGCGATAGTGCTTCAACCGGATCGAACATGCGCCACCTTCTCTTTCTTGTCGTCCTGCTGCTGGCATGGCCGCTCAATGATGCCCGCGCCCAGCAGGATGACCTGCGCCGCGTGCTCGAACAGGGCAGCGAGCTGCGTCATCAGCAACAGGACCAGCAACGCCTGCGCCAGGCCGAGCACGAGCGGCCGACCATCACCCTCGACGGCCAGCAGTACCGCGTGGAGCGCACTGTCGACGACCTCGGCCAGGCGCTCTATCTCTCGCTGCAGCATCAGCAATGGCAGGCGGTGGCCGCCTTCCTGGCGGAGTACGTCGAACTGCCCGGCCACGATCCGCTGCTGCGCCACTACGCGCAGGGCGCGCTGGCGCGGGTGGCTGGACAGCACGGCAAGGCCGCCGCCGAATACGAGGCCGTGCTCGCCGCGCAGCCGGACTTCCTGCCGGCGCGGCTGGAACTGGCACGTGTCTACGCCGAAGACCAGCGCGACCGCGATGCCATCGCCCTGTTCGAGGCGATCGCAGCCGGCATCGATGGCGACGACCCTGCAACGGCGGGTGTGCGTACGCGGGTGGACGGCTACCTGCAGGCCCTGCAGGCGCGCCAGCGCTGGAAGGGTGCGATCGCTGCTGGCCCCGCGTGGAGCGACAACATCAACCGCAGCTCGGCCAGCCGCACTTGCCTGTTCGGTGACGGCACGACCTGCTTCATCGAACGCCGGTTGCCCGATGCACAGGCAGCGTTCGGCCTGGACTACGACGCCAGCCTGGAACGGCGCCTGCCGTTGGCCGGCCACCATGGGCTGTACCTGCGCGGGCTGGCGTTCGGCCAGGCGTGGCGCGGGCACAGCGACTACAACGAGCTCAATGCCAGCGTGCAGGCCGGTTACAGCTGGCGCAGCGCACGGCATACCGCGCTGCTGGCGCCCAGCTACGATTACCAGGGGCTGGGCAACCACGCGCTGCAGGGCGGTGCCGGCGTGCATGGCGAATGGCAGTTCGCCGCCGATGCGCGCAGCCTGCTGAAACTGGAAGCCGACTGGAAACGCCAGCGCTATCGACAGGAAGGGTTGGCCAGCAACTACGACGGTGAACTGGCGGCGATCTATGCCACCTGGTTCCGCGCGCTCAACCCGCGCTGGACGGTGTTTGCCGGGGTCGACCTGAGTGACAGCAGTGCCGCTGATCCGGCCAATGGCTACCGGCAACGCGGCCTGCGCCTGGGCGCAGCACGCCAGTGGAGCGGCACCACGGCCACCGTGTTCGTGTCGCTGCGTGAGCGTGACTACGATGCCTGGAGCCCGTTGCTGGAAGCGCGTCGGCAGGACAGCGAGCAGAACCTGATCGCCATCGTGCGCAGCGAGCGCCTGGCCGTAGCAGGGCTGGTGCCCAGCCTGAGCCTGCGTTACGCGCGCATCGACAGCAACGTGGACTGGTTGTACAGCCACGATCGCAGCCTGCTGAGCCTGAAATGGGAACGGTCGTTCTGACCCGTCGGCCGGGGCGGGAGGGCGGACGGGTCCATTTATCCCCAATTTGGCCAAATTAGGTATAGTGGCCTCATATCCTTCCGCTGGAGCCATGCCATGACCCTCCCGCTCGACCTGCCCGGCCTCGACAAGGCCCCGGCATCCTCGGTCAAGACCCGTGGCTGGCCCAGCCTGATGCGTACCGTGCGCGAGAAGCAGGCGCTGGTCATCACCAACCACAACCACCCCGAAGCGGTGATCGTGGACATCAAGACGTACCAGGAGCTGCTGGCCAGGGCCAGCGGCAGCGACACCGAGGAGCGCAGCGACGTGCTCTCGCGTCTGCGTATCGAGTTCGACCATGCGCTGGCCGGGCTGCAGCAGGGTGAGGGGCTGGGCAAGGTGATGGGCAAGCCGATCCGCCGCGGCCACAAGGTCGCGCTCGGCCGACCGCTCTGACTCATGGGGCGGATCCTGGCGTTGGCCGGCGTCAACGGCGCCGGCAAGAGTTCGCTGCTCGGTACCTGGCTGGAGGCCGACGGCTTGGCTTGGTACAACCCGGACAGCTTCACCCGACGGCTGGTGGAGGCGGGCTGGCCGTTGCCCGAAGCCAACGCTGAAGCATGGCAGGAGGGCGCACGACGGCTGCGCCAGGCGATCGCCGACGGCAGCGATTTTGCTTTTGAAACCACCTTGGGCGGCAACACCATTCCGCGCCTGTTGCGCGAGGCCTGTAACGAGCACGATGTGGCGATCTGGTTCTGCGGGTTGGCCACTGTCGAACTGCATGTGGACCGCGTGGCCGCCCGGGTTGCCGCCGGTGGCCACGACATTCCGCAGGACAAGATCCGCGCACGCTTCGATTCCGCACGCGAAAACCTGTTGGCATTGATGCCGCACCTGGCCGAACTGCACGTGTATGACAACAGCGCGCCAGCAGATCGCCACGGGCATGCTGCCCCCTTGCCGGTGCTGGCGCTGGATCGCCAGGGCCTGCAGTATCCGGTGTCGGTGGTGGAGCTGCTGCACACCCCGGACTGGGCCAAGCCCATCGTCATGCGCGCGATGGACCTGCATGCCGACAGCACGCCGCTTGCCCGCCCGCCTGTGCGATGATCCAACGCTGCAGATTCATTGATCGGGGAACAGGGATGTACGATCGAAAGCACTGGCAGGCCATCGGCCTGCGCGCTCCGGTGGCGGCCATTCAAAGCTGTGCGTGCGTGGCAAGGTGGCCTGCCCACCGGAAGGCCAGCATGCCTGGGTGTGCCGCTGGGGCCTGGGCAAGCTGACCCGCGCCGAGTAATCCACATTATCAGCAGCGCCGGGCCATGCTCGGCGGATGCACGGCATTCACCAAGGAGAACACCATGCACGGACCTGCATTTTCCCGTTCCATCCTGCTGCCTGCCGCAATCACGCTTTGCGCGCTGGTGGGCGCTGACCCGGTATTTGCGGCATCGAACGCATCGCCACCGAGCCTGATACAGGCGTTCAACGCAGCAGAGGCCTCGTTGCGTCGTATCCCCGGCGATGACATCGAAAGAGATTTCCGCCCCGTGTGGACCGCCGTTGCCGACCTGGACGCTGATGGCCGCGCCGAGGTCATCTATCTCTATACATCGACCTTTTCCGGTGGCTCGTTCGCACAGAGCAATGTGGTGGCAGTGATGACGGCATTGGCAGCAGATGATCCTCGGGGCAAGGAAAATCCGAAAAGCCTGTCGGCGGTCGATGCTGAAGATCTCGCCGCGATTCGCGCGTCTGGCTACGGCAATGATGCGGGTAAGCAGATTCCTGGTGCGGTGCACTCCATCAGGGTTGAAGGTGACCGCATCATCGTCGCGTTCAAGATCGTTGCCGGTGCACACACCTGTGATTTCGTGGATCACAAGCACGTCTGTCCGCCGGATGGCGACTACGTCTGGACCCTGCGCTGGACCCCGGGCAAGCTGACCCGCGCCGAGTAATCGAATTACCGGCAGCGCCAGGCAATGCCCGGCGCTGCCTCCCGCACTCAGGCCGGTGTCACCTGTTCCGGCTCGGCCACGTCCGGCAACGGCGGCAGGGTGCGATCCACTGTTACCGGCGCATCGCTCTTCAACAGCGCGGCCGCCTCCTTGTTGCAGCCCACGGCCGGCGGCGAACCACGCAGTGGCAGGCCGGCGGTTTCCTTCACGAAGATCATCGTGATCAGCCCGATCACCGCCGCGCCCATCAGGTAGTAGGCCGGCACCAGCGGATCGCCGGTGCGCTCCACCAGCCAGGCGGTCACCAGCGGCGTGGTGCCACCGAACAGCGACACCGACACGTTGAACGCAATGGACAGCGCGCTGTAGCGCACCGGCGTATAGAACAGTGCCGGCAGCGTGGAGGGCATCGAACTGGTGAAGCACACCAGCGCCAGGCCCAGCAGCATCAGGCCGAGAAAGATCAGCCAGTCGTTGCCGCTGCCCACCAGCAGCAGGCTCGGCACCGCCAGCACCAGCAGCGCGATGCAGGCGCCGATGATCATCGGGCGCCGGCCCAGCTTGTCGCTGAAAAGGCCACCGACGATGTTCAACGGCATCATCACCAGCATCACGATGATGATCAGCAGCAGGCCCTTGCTCTCGGCATACCCCATGGTCACGCTCAGGTAGCTGGGCATGTAGGTCAGCAGCATGTAGTCGGTCACGTTGAACACCAGCACCAGGCCCATGCACACGATCAGCTGGCGACCGTGCACTCGCAGCAGCTCACCCAGGCCCGGACGTTCGTGGTCACGCTTTTCCGCTTCCTCTGCATAGGCACGGAACGCCGGCGTTTCCTCCAGCCGCATGCGCATGTACAGGCCCAGCAGGCCGAGTGGGCCGGCCACCAGGAACGGAATGCGCCAGCCCCAGTCCAGCATCTGTTCGCTGCTCAGCAGCATGTGCAGCGCGGTGACCGTACCGGCGCCGGCGATGTAGCCGCCCAGCGTGCCGAACTCCAGCCAGCTGCCCATCAGGCCGCGGTTGCGGTCGGTGGAGTACTCGGCAATGAAGGTTGCCGCGCCGCCATACTCGCCACCGGTGGAAAAGCCCTGCACCACGCGCGCGAGCAGCAGCAGTACCGGTGCCCAGATGCCGATGCGTTCGTAAGAGGGAATCAGGCCGATGGCGAAGGTGCCCAGCGCCATCATGATCATGGTGAAGGCCAGTACCTTCTGGCGCCCATAGCGGTCGCCCAGGGGCCCGAAGACCATGCCGCCCAGCGGGCGTACCAGGAAGGCCACGGTGAACGTGGCGAACGCAGCGATCACCTGCGCGGTGGGGTTGCTGGAGGGGAAGAACACCTGGCCAATGGTGACGGCGAGATAGCCATACACACCGAAGTCGAACCATTCCATCGCGTTGCCCAGTGCAGCGGCGCCCACGGCGCGCTTGAGCATGGGTTTGTCGACAACGGTGATCTCGTCGACCTTCAGATGGCGGCGGCGTTTGAACCAGCCGAAATGGGCGTGGGCATCGGAGTTGTCCTGCATGGGGACTCCCTTGGAAAAATGGAAATGGAGTGGAATGGGCGGTACGGATGTCCCGAAAGTCGGAAACGGCGATGCTGGCGCAGCAGGCGCAGGGGCATCGAATGGAAGGCCCGGAACGGGGCGAAAGGTGTGTGCGATCAAGCGCCGCGCACGCGACAAGCATTGCCCGCTGCCAGAACGCGGGACGATCGGATGGGTCCGATTACGTGTCAGACCGCGTCAGTGCACGTGTGGTGGTGGCAGGCGCAGGGGACAGGCGGGGCAGGGCCCGCAGGCGTCATCCGCCGGGATCCAGCGCGAGGCGATGGAAAGGCGACGGGGATGCAATGATGGAAAGCGAAGCGCCGGTCGGCAGTGCTTCCCGCATGCCAGCAACAGGTGCTGACGCGCAGTGGGTCGTGTCGATCATGCGTTCATGATAACGGTTACAGTGTGAGCGTGCCGAGAATCGCGCCAGCACGAACGCAGCGTTCCATGTTGCCTGTTCATGCAGATGACCCAAGCACATCGAATGAACATGTTGTGCTCACCTCGCTCACGCCATGCCTTTTACGGTGGTCAAGAACCAACGCAAGGAGTAACGCATGACCCGTCGCATTCCCGAAGGCACCCTGGTTATCGTCGCCGATGGTGGCTCGGCCCGCGTGTTCACCAACGTCGGCAGCGAGCAGAAGCTCACCTTGAAGCAGGAAGGCGAGCTGCGCCTGCAGGACATCAGCGAGCAGGGTGTGTCCGGACAGGGGCCGTCGGGCGCAGTGCCCAAGGACATGTCGATCTCGCAGCTCAACGAAGCGACCTTCGCCAAGCAGGTGGCCGAGCAGCTCAACGAAGATGCGCTCAACAACCGCTACGCGCATCTGGTGCTGATCGCCGATCCCACCACGCTTGGCCGCATCCGTCCGTTGCTTCATAAAGAGACGCAGGCGCGGTTGCTGGTCGATATCGCCAAGGATCTGACCAATGCGCCGCTGGAAGACATCCAGCGCACGCTGCAGGCCTAACCGGCATGCCCTTCATGCGTGATCATGTTGCAGCCGAGCCGGCCCGCGCGGAGGTGGATGCGCAGGCCGGTTGGCTGCTGCTGGAATTCGGCGCGCCGTGGTGCGGCCATTGCCAGGCTGCGCAAGCGGCGCTGCAGGCCTTCGTGGATGCGCATGATCTGCCGCACTGGAAGATCGAAGACGGCAAGGGCAAACCGCTGGGCCGCTCGTTCCAGGTGAAGCTGTGGCCGACGGTGATCCTGTTGCGTGACGGCAGGGAAGTGGCGCGCGTGGTGCGGCCGGTGGATGCGGCTGATCTCGCCACACTGCAGAGCGCGCTGCCGGATTGAGCGGCTCCTATAGAGCCGAGCCCATCCTCGGCGTGCTCCGTCACCAACCGTAGTGCTCGATCACACCAGAGTCGAGCATGGGCTCGGCTCTACAGGCTTCAATGCAGCGTCACCCGCACATGCTGCTCGCGCAGTTCATGCAGCAACCGCCGGCCATGCTGGCTCAGCGCCATCATCGCAACCGTGATCTTCTGCAGGCTGTAGCCCGGGCGCAGGTGTGCCTGCGGGTCGGCCGGCTCGTTCTCGCCGATCATCATCGCCATGCCCTCGGCGGTGTTCAGGGCGTGCTCGATGCGGAAGAACAGGGATTCCATTTCCGGGGTCAGGATGGGCGGTTCATGCGACATGCGATGGCTCCTTGAGGGGACGTAGCCACCGCAAGGGTGGCGAGCGGTGCGGGGTTGGAACTTCGGCTGAGCTTTGGGAAAAGCCGGAGGGCCATGCGGCCGCCGCGCACCGCCCGCCGTAGTCACGGCAAGCAGCTCCCAACGCTCATTTCGGGGTTCCACACCCGGCAGCGTGTGTTCGCGCTGCGCGGACATCCTGCACACGCAATGGCGGTCTGTTCCAATAGGCATTGCATCTCGAAGTCTCCATTTACGGGCTGAGTTTTTTCAGCAGCGCCCATTCTGACAACCGCTGGCGCGTTCGCATCGAAATGGGCCTACCAGCCTGGCAGCATCCATTCAATCCCTGCGCCGATCCATCCAATTGGTTGCAGAGGCACAGGTTGAAGGCGGCATCCGCACTGCAGCATGCGACACCGCCACCCCGGTGCTAGGATCTGACCATCACCTGAATCGATCCAAATGCCGATGCCCACGCTGGACCGTCGTCTCCTGATCGCTGTCGCCGCTACGGCGATGTTCGCCTCCGGCCTGGCTGTGGCCGCCCCGGCCAAGACCGCCGCCGACAAGGCCTATGCCTCGGTCGATCCGTTCATCGGCACCGGCGGCGAGGGTCACACCTACCCCGGTGCGACGGTGCCGTTCGGCATGGTCCAGCTCAGTCCGGATACGCGCATCCAGCCGCGAGAGAAGGCCTATGGCTGGGCAGCGGGCTATCGTTATGACGACAGCAGCATCGTCGGCTTCTCGCACACGCATTTTTCCGGCACCGGCCATTCAGACCTGGGCGACATCCTGCTGATGCCGTTCACCGGCAACCCGGGCCTGGAGCGCGGCGACCCTGAAAAGCCTCGCAGTGGTTACGCCTCGCGCTTCCGCCATAACGACGAGAAGGCCGAGCCGGGCTACTACGCGGTCACCCTGGACGACTACAAGGTGCGCGCCGAACTGACCACCAGCGCCCGCGTGGGCGTGCATCGCTACGCATTCCCGAAGGGCACCGAGGCCAAGGTGCTGCTGGACGTGCGCACCAGCATGTATGACTACCCAGGGAAGATCCTGTGGTCGCGGGTGCGCGTGCGTGGCGATGGCACCGTCACCGGTTTCCGCGAGACCCGCGGTTGGGCAGCCGGCCGCCAGCTGTATTTCGCGATGCGTTTCTCGCGGCCGCTGGCCAGCCACGAACTGCACAACACCGAGCAGGACATCGTCTACAAGGGCTTTGCGCCCCCGGGCGAGAAGGACCCGAAACAGCGCGCGCAGATCGAGGGGCGGCAGCTGGTGGGCACGTTCGACTTCGGCAAGCTGGAGGCGCCGCTGGTGGTGAAGGTGGCGATCTCGCCGGTCAGCGAGGCGGGCGCCATCGCCAACCTCGATGCCGAAGTGGCCGACTTCGATTTCGACCGCGTGCGCGCGCAGGCAAAGCAGGAGTGGACGCAGGCGTTGTCGGTGCTGGATATCGATGCGCCGGAGCACGCGCGTCGCAGCGCCTACACCGCGCTGTACCACACGCTGCTGGGGCCGACGCTGTTCATGGATGCCGACGGCCAGTACCGCGGCGCCGACAACGCCGTACACCAGGCCAAGGGCTATACGAATTATTCGACGTTCTCGCTGTGGGATACCTACCGTGCCCTGCACCCCTTGTTGACCCTGGTGCAGCCGGAGAAGCGCAACAGCGATTTCGTCAATTCCATGCTGGCCCATCACGAGCACAGCCCTTACGGCATGTTGCCGGTGTGGTCGTTCCACGGCCTGGAAGACTGGTGCATGATCGGCTACCACGCGGTGCCGGTGATCGCCGATGCCTACGTGAAGGGTATCCGTGGTTTCGACGCGGACAAGGCGCTGAAGGCGATGGTGGAGACCGCCAACTACGGTCCTTACGATGGCATCGCGCAGTACCGTGAGCTGGGCTACGTGCCGATCGACGAAGAAGGCGAAGCGGCCAGCAAGACGCTGGAGTACGCCTTCGATGACTGGACCATCGCGCGCATGGCACAGGCGATGGGCAAGGCCGATGTGGCGGCAACCTTCGACAAGCGTGCCGGCAACTGGCGCAACGCCTTCGACAAGGACACCGGCTTCATGCGTGCGCGCAAGCGCGATGGCAGCTTCCGCACGCCGTTCGACCCCAGCGCCAGTGGCTACGGCACCGACTACACCGAGGGCAATGCCTGGCAGTACTCGTGGTACGTGCCGCAGGACGTGGCTGGTCTGGCCGCCGCACATGGTGGCAGCGACAAGCTGCTGGCGCGCCTGGATGAAGTGTTCAATGCCAAGGTCGATCCGGCCATCTTCGAACACATGGAAGACATCACCGGCCTGATCGGCTGGTATGCGCATGGCAACGAGCCCAGCCACCACGTGGCCTACCTGTATTCGCATGCCGGCCAGCCGTGGCGGACGCAGGCACGCCTGAAGCAGATCATGGACACCCAGTACGCCGACCGCCCCGATGGCCTGGCCGGCAATGATGACGTGGGCCAGATGTCGGCGTGGTATGTGTTCACTGCGCTGGGCTTCTACCCGGTGGCGCCGGGCTCGGGCGAGTACATCCTCGGCCGGCCGTTCCTGCCGAAGACCGCAATGCGCCTGCCCAACGGCAAGACCTTCACCATCGTGGCCGAGGGCCTGGATGACAAGCACACCTATGTCGGCAGCGTGACCCTCAACGGCAAGCCGTTGCAGCGCACCTTCCTGCGCCACGATGAGATTCTGGCCGGTGGCGAGCTGCATTTCAGCATGCAGGCCGAACCGAACAAGGACTGGCCAGGGCAGGGCGCGCAGGCGCCGTATTCGATGTCGCGGTAACACCCACGGTAGCGCCGGGCCATGCCCGGCGTTGATGGACGGCGCCAACCTTGGTTGGCATGCGATCTACACCATCCCACCATTGGCGCGCAGCACCTGGCCATTGATCCACCCTCCATCGGCACCGGCCAGGAATGCCACCGCAGCGGCGATGTCTTCCGGCGTACCCAGCCGCTCCAAAGGGTTCATCTTCGCCAGCCGATCAATCAGTTCGGGCGACTTCCCGTCCAGGAACAGATCGGTAGCGGTCGGCCCGGGTGCCACCGCGTTCACGGTGATGCCACGCCCACGCAGCTCCTTGCTGAGGATCGCCCCCATCGTCTCCACGCCGGCCTTGCTGGCGGCATACACGCTGTAGTTCTCCAGTTTGATGCCCACCACGCTGGTGCTCAGGTTGACGATGCGGCCACCGTCGCGCACGCGCCGCGCGGCCTCGCGCAGCACATTGAATGTGCCCTTGAGGTTGATGCCGATCACGCGGTCGAACAATGCATCATCGCTGTCCGCCATTGCGGCCAACTGCAGCACGCCGGCACTGTTGACCACCACGTCGATGCCACCGAAGCGCGCCTCAATCGCGTCGAACAGGGCATGCACAGCCGGCGGGTCGGCCACATCGGCCTGCAGGGCCACGGCGTGGCCGCCGTTTGCGGTCAGTTCGGCAGCCAGTGCCTCGGCCTCATCGCGGCGGCCGGCATAGTTGATGACCACGGCGTGGCCGTCGGCGGCCAGGCGGCGCGAGATGGCAGCGCCGATGCCACGGGAGCCGCCGGTGACCAGGGCGACAGGGCGGGAAGCGGGGGAGGTCATGGCAGGTTCCAGGGAGTCACGCCGGGATGGCGCAGGGCCATCTTCGTCTCTCCGCCGTCGCGGATAATCATGGATAATCCGGAAACATCATCCGGCCAGCCGAACAATGGATCGATTCACCGCCTTGCGTGCCTTCGTCCGGATCGTCGAGCGCCGCAGCTTCAGCCGTGCCGCCGAAGACCTGGGGCTGCCGCGGGCCACGGTGACCGACGCGATCAAGGCATTGGAGCAGCGCCTGGGCGTGCGCCTGCTGCACCGGACCACGCGCGTGGTGGTGCCGACGCTGGAAGGCGAGGCCTTCTACGGCCGCTGTCTGCGCCTGATCGCGGACATGGACGATGCCGAAGCTGCGTTCCGTGACGTGCCACCGCGCGGACCGCTGCGCATTGAAGTGCACGGTACGCTGGGCCGTCACCTGCTGTTTCCGCACCTGCCGGATTTCCTGCAGCGTTACCCGGACATCGAACTGGAGGTCAGCGAGGGCGACCGCTATGTCGACCTGCTGCGCGAGGGTGTGGATGCGGCCATCCGCGTGGGCACCCTGGCCGACAGCGATCTGGCCGCGCGGCGCCTGGCGTTGCTGCGCGAGGTCACGGTGGCGTCGCCTGCCTACGTGCAGGCGCACGGGCAGCCGGAGAACATCGCGTCGCTGGCGGCGGGGCACAAGATGGTCGGTTACCGTTCCAGCGCCACCGGCCAGCTGATTCCGCTGGAGTTCCAGCAGGGCGGCCAGGTGCGCCATATGCCGTTGCCGGCGCGCGTGCGGGTGTCCGGTGCCGACGCCTTCCTCGGTGCCGCGCTGGCCGGGTTGGGCATCATCCAGGCGCCGCGTTACCGGATGGACCCGTACATCGCGCGCGGGCAGCTGCTGGAGCTGTTGCCTGATATGCCACCCACGCCGAGCCCGGTCAGCCTGGTCTATCCACGCAACCGCACGCCATCGCCACGGCTGCGGGTGTTCATCGACTGGGTGGCGGGTGTGTTCGAGGTGATCTAGGCCGGGGATGTTGCTGGGCGTGGGGGCAGCAGCAGTTCGAAGGTCGTACCCGTTGCGCCGGAGGTCACCGTGGCCGAACCGCCATGCGCCTGCACGATGGCGCGGGTGATCGCCAGGCCCAGGCCTGCACCATCACTGCGCGTGTGCCCGCGCTCGCCGCGATGGAAGCGATCGAACAGCCGCGGCAGGATGTCGGCGCTGATCGGCGCGCCGCTGTTGTGTACGGTGATCCGGCATTGCCCGGCGGCCTCTTCCAGCGTTACCACCACCGGCGTACCCGCAGTGGCGTGCTGCAGCGCGTTGGACAGCAGGTTGGCGATTGCCCGGTGCAGCATCAACCGATTGCCCTGTACGCTGGCGCGACCTTCGCGGCGCAGCTGCAGCTGCCGATCCTCGGCCAGCAGGCTGTAGAACTCCAGCAGGGAGTCCACCACATCTTCCAGCGCCACGTGCTCGCGCGAGGGCAGGGCACCCGGTGCCTCGGCCTGCGCCAGATAGAGCAGGTCACTGACCGTCTGGGCCAGCCGCTGCAGTTCTTCAGCACAGGAGGCCAGGGTTTCGCGGTAGGCGTCGTTGCTGCGCGGGTGCGCCAGTACCACCTGCACCTGGGTCAACATGTTGGTGATCGGCGTACGCAGTTCGTGGGCCAGATCACCAGAGAATTCGGTGAGGCGGGCGAAATCCTGCTGCAGCCGGGCCAGCATGCCGTTGAGTGTCTGCGCCAGCTGCTCCAGTTCTGCTGGCGCGGCATCGGCAGAAAGACGCCGTTGCAGACGTCCTGCGGTGATCTGCCGGGCTTCGTCGGAGAGGGCCCGCAGGGGGCGCAGCGTGCGCCGCACCACATAGCCTCCCAGCAGGCTGCTGGCCAGTGCGGCGGTCACGATGGCGATTGCCAGCAGGTGGCGGAAGCGCTGCAGGAACGCCGCATGGCGTGCGTCGTCGATGGCCAGCAGGGTGGTCAACGTGCTGCCGTCGGCCAGAGGTTGGCGCAGATGCAGCACGTGCAGGCAGCTGCCATCGGCCAAGGTCCAGTCGTGGCGACGCACCGCCAGATCAGCCGGCTGCGTCCGTGCATGCTTGCGAAGAAGGGGCGATGCGGTGGAAAACAGTGGCGTACCGTGTTCGTCGACGATGTGGAATTCGATATCGGGATGATGGCCGAGCGCCTCGGCCAAACGCTGCGCACGTTGCCCGGCAGCGCCACCTGCAGCCAGGTCGGCGATCAACGCGACCTTGTTCTCAAGCTCGGTGAAGTCCTGTGCGACCAGGTCGTGGCGTGCACTGAGGTAGATCGCCACGCCCAGCGCAGCAAGCACTACGGTGGCCACCGTGGCGAACAGCACGGTCAGCCGCGTGGCGATGGAAAGGCGCGGTCTCATGTGTTGCGCGCCGTGGCGTCCTCGGGTGCCTCCAGCACGTAGCCCATGCCACGCACCGTCACGATCAGCTTGTCGACGAAGTCGTCGTCGATCTTCGCGCGCAGGCGGCGGATGGCCACGTCGATGACGTTGGTATCACTGTCGAAATTCATGTCCCAGACCTGCGAGGCAATCAACGAACGTGGCAGCACTTCGCCACGGCGACGTGCGAACAGTTCCAGCAGGGTGTATTCCTTCGGGCTGAGCGTGATGCGTTGGCCGTTGCGTTCCACCCGACGGCGCAGGGTGTCGACCACCAGGTCGGCGACCACGATCCGTTCGGCCAGCGGCGTTGCCTGGCCGCGCCGCAGCAGGGTACGCACACGGGCCAGCAGCTCGGCGAAGGCGAACGGCTTGGCGAGGTAGTCATCGGCCCCCAGCTCCAGGCCCTGGACCCGATCGGCGATGCTGCTGCGCGCGGACAGGAACAGTACCGGCACCTGGTCGCCGCCGGCACGCAACCGCGAAAGCACGTTCCATCCGTCCAGCCTGGGCAGCATCACGTCGAGGATGACCAGGTGGTACTCACCGCTCCGGGCCAGATGCAGTCCATCCAGGCCGTCGCCGGCCAGATCCACCACGTAGCCGGCTTCAACGAGGCCTTGGCGCAGGTAGCTGCCGGTCTTCGGCTCATCTTCAACGATCAGCAGCTTCATGATTCACCTGGAGAGATGCAGGCGCAGGCTAGCAGAGCGCTGTTCATGCCAGCGGGTCCAGGGTGCCGAGCACGGCCACGCAGGCCAGTACCAGCAGCGCCAGTGTGGCCTCGCAGGCCAGGCTGCGGCGCAGCGAGCGCAGGGGGCGGGGTTGCCAGCCTGCGCGGATCGCCACGGCCAGTGCAGGCACCAGGTGCCACCGGTGCAGGGCCGCCAGCAGCAGCATCGCGGCAACCAGGCCCAGCTTGAACAGCAGCCAGCGCCCGTGGGCGGTGCCGGTCAGGGTGTGCAGCGAGCCACCCAGGTCGACGTAGCTGTAGGTGCCGGTCATCGCCAGCAACGCGACGATGGCGGTGCCTGGCAGGGCGAAGCGGTGCGTGGCCTTCCACAGCTGGTGCGTGCGATGACGCAGGCCCGGCCCCTGGCGACGTAGCGCCAACTGCAGGAACGCTGCGATCGCTCCCAGCCACGCGCCCGCCGCAAGCAGGTGCACGATGCCGGCGCCGAGCCGCAGATCGCCAGCGAGCCCGTCGCCTGCGACGGCGTGGCCATTCCAGGCCAGGCTGCCCAAGGCCGCTGCGGCAAGTACCAGCAGTGCCAGCCGACGCGTGCCCCGCACCGTTGCAGTCGGCAGCAGCAGGACGAAAGCCAGCAGCAACGCCAATGCGCGCAGCGCCGTGGCGACGCCCACCGGCGTGCCAGTGGCGAACCAGATCGCGGTGGCACGGTCGATGTCGGCCGCTGGCAGACCCAGCACGCTGGACACGCGTGCCAGCGCATCAACCCCCACCAGGGCGAGGGCGCCGGCGGTCAATAGAAGGAAGATGCCGCGCGGCAGCGCCGGCCGCACGAACAGCAGCCTCCCGAACAGCAGCATCGACAGCAGGTACAGGGCCAGCCGCAGGCCATAGGGAGAGAGCTCGTCCACCACTGCTGTTATTTCACAGTGAAGCGGTAATCACCAGTGATCGGGTGGCTGTCCTGGCCGACCGCACGCCACTGCAGATGGTATTCGCCGGCGGACAGGGGCGTCGCGAAGCCGGCACGGAGCGTATGTCCGTCGGCGGAGACCTGCTGCGAGGCCGTGGGTATGGCCATCTGCAGGCGGCCATGGGCCATGCGCAGTTCGATGCGGGTGGCACGCGGCAGCACCCGTTCACTGAACTGCAGTTCGATCTGGTTGGCGGGAGCCACGGTGGCACCGTCCGCTGGGGAGGAACGCACCAGGCTGGGATGGGCCAGCGCCCACGGTGCTGCGGCCAGGCCGAACATCAGCAGGGTCAACGAAGCAGGGCGCAACAGGGAGTGCGACATCGAGGTTCACCGAGGGAAGAAAGTGGACGACAGCCTGCGGGGCGGTGCCTGTCATCGCCCTGACCCGGACATTACCGAACCGTCAGGTCCACTCGTAACCTTCCGGCGTGCTGGGCACTGCGCTGGCCGCGCGCATCACCTGTTCCCTCGACCACGCGACGAAGACGCTGGGTCAACGTCCGTCCGACGGATAGGGACTGGCTGGGTGGTGCCTTGCGCGGCCCACACGCTGGGCGTGCAACCGGCCACGCGCCGGAAAGCCGCGGCGAACTTGCTGGGATTGGCGTAGCCGCAGGCAAGCGCAACATCGGTGACGCTCTGCCCTGCGGACAACGCGCACTGCGCCCAGTGCATGCGGCGCTGGGTCAGGTAGGCATAAGGTGGCATGCCGGTGGCGGCGCGCAGCGCGCGGCTGAAGGTGGTGGGTTCCATGCCGAGTACGCCGGCCAGCGCTGCGACATCCAGCGCCTGCGAACGGTGTTCATCGATGAAGTCCTGCAAATGGCGCAGTTGCCGCGATGACAGCGGTGCGGCCATGCGTGGCCGGGCGTGCGGTTGGCCGGCAAGCTGGGCCAATCGCCGCACCACCACTTCTGCACCGTACTGCAGGAACCCGGGCAGGCAGGCGTCAACCTGCGCGCTGGACCACAGCGCCTGCAGTACGGAGGCGATGACCGGGTCGCGATGCAGCCGCAGGGAAAGGGTGGGGACGTCCGGGAAGCCGCCAGGCGCATCGCGCCACTGCGAGGTATCGATGGCCATTCCCAGCAGCTCCACCGCAGGGCTGGCGTAGTGTCCATGATCGCCGGGCAGTACCACGTTGAACTGGCCCGGATGCCACGGCGCCTGCAGGACCCCGCCAGTGGTGCGTTGGTACAGGTTGCCGCCACCGGCCAGCAGCAGGCCCAGCCGCAGCTGGTACGGATGCCCCATGGGGCCTTCGCTTGCCTGGAAGCCATGGCGCAGCAGAACGACCGAGCCATCCTTGCTGGTCACGGTTCCCTTCATGGGCTGGGCGACTTCCCGGTGCAACTGGTCGGCGAGGGCGGGCATGGCGGGTCCAGGAATGGAGCAGCGCTGACTGCAATGGAGTGGCGGCGAGCGGCGAATGTTACAGGATAACAGTTTGCGCCAGCCGGCCCGCCAGGCGCGTTTCCGTTCCTCATGAGGTTTCCCTTGAAAGCCCCCGTTTCCTCCGTTGCCCTCGTTGCAGCGTCGTTGCTCGTCCCTGTTCTTCCCACCCACGCGCAGTCCGCCGATGCCACCACCCTCGATGGCGTGGTGGTCACCGGCTCCAAGCGCGACACGCCTTACCTGAAGAGTGACCTGTCGGTGACCGTGCTTGACCGGCAGGCGCTGAAAGAAGCCGGTGTCACCGAGTTCCGTGACCTGGACAAGCTGGCCCCCAACGTGAAGTTCAACGTGATGGGCCAGCTGAGCAACATGTTCATTTCCATCCGCGGCATCGAATCCAATCCCTTCCTGGTCAACCGCGCGTCGGTCTACATCGATGGCATTCCGTTCCGCGAGCTGAGCAACGCGGTACTCAACCAGGTGGAATCGGTCGAGGTGCTGCGGGGGCCGCAGGGAACCCTGTACGGCGCCAACAGCGAGTCGGGGCTGGTGCTGGTGCGCACGCGCGGCCCGGCCGATACCCGCGAGGGTGAGGTGAACGTGCGCAGCACCTGGTTTGGCAACGGCAACGGTACGGCCGTGGATGGCTTCCTGGCAGGCCCGCTGAGCAAGGACGGCACGCTGTCGGGCTCGGTGGCGTTCATGGGGTCCGATGAGGATGCCTATTTGAAGAACCTGACCCCGTACGGCGCGCGCGGCGAAGTGAAAGAGGGCTACCTGCAGGGCAAGCTGCGCTGGCGTCCCAGCGATTACGTCACCGTCAACGCCTTGGCCTATCACCTGCGCACGCGCGCACCGGGCATGTTCGAGTACGAGTACCTGCCGCTGGATACCGGCCTGTACAACCGCACCTATGGCGACCGCCTCAATGGTGGCCGCCATGCAGGTGATTTCACCTACATCAACGATGCGCCCAAGCGCACCGAAAAGGACGAGACCGTTGCCGGCCTCAGCGCGCAGTGGCAACTGCAGTCCGGCACCCTGGATGTCGCCGCCTCGTACCGGAGCGAGGAAACCACCTCGGCCGGCTACGACTTCGACATGACCGCCAGCTCGGCGCTGGCCGGTTACATCTACGACAAGAAGAATGCATGGAATGCCGAGGCGCGCTTCAGCTCGCCCAGCGATCAGGCGCTGACCTGGATGGCCGGTGTGTCGACCTACCGCATGGACAAGGATTCGATCCAGGGCACCTTCGTCGGCCCGGCGCTGCGCGGGCTGGACAGTTACAACCTGGCGCCGCGGCAGACCTCCAAGGGTGAGGACTACAGTGTGTTCGCCACCGCCAGCTACACGCTGCCGGCACTGCCGAAGCTGACTGCCAGCCTTGGCCTGCGCCATGAACAGGCCCGCCGCTCCACCGAACAGCGCGCAGGATTCCTCGACCTGGGCGCAGGGGGCTTGGTGCGCTACCGCGACGCCGCCCTGGCGCATACGTTCTCGGCCACGTTGCCGCGCGTCTCGCTGCGCTATGACGCCAGCGATGACCTCTCGTTCTATGCGGCCTCGGCCAAGGGCTACATCCCCGGTGGCTTCAACCTGGCCGCCGCGCAGAGCGATGTGATCAACGACAAGGTGCTGCGCTACGAATCCGAACGCATGTGGAGCCATGAAGTGGGCTTCAAGATGAACCTGGCAGGTGGCCGTGGCCATATCGGTGGCGCGCTGTTCCATATCAGCTCGGACAACTGGCAGGAAATCCAGGTGGCCACCGATGCCAACGGCCGGCCGATCTCTTCCGACTACGTGGGCTCGGATGCCTCGATACGGTCGCGCGGTGCGGAACTGGAAGGCGTATTTGAAGTCGCGCCGGGGTTCACGGTGATGGCCAATGTCGGCTATGTCGATGCGACGTACACCAAGCTGTGGGTCAGCCCGCAGGAGAACCTGCACGGCAAGCGGGTCAAGCTGACGCCGCACTACACCGGCTACCTGGCCGCGCGGTATCAGTTCGACTCCGGCATCTACGCCCGTGTGGAATCGCAGTTCACCGGTTCCAGCGCGCTGGACGAGCGCAATCGGGCGTTCCAGCCGGCCGTGGCCGTGCTGGGCGTGCAGCTGGGTTACGAGCGGGGCCCGTGGAGCACGCGCGTGTTCGTGCAGAACCTGACCGACAAGCGGCGCATCAACGGCCTGATCTTCGACAACCTGGCCTTCGGCCGCGATGGCAACTACTACGGGCCGGTGGACAGCCCGCGCATTGTCGGCGCCGAGGTCGGCTACCGGTTCTGAAGGGTCATCAGCCGGCGGACCGCAGGGCCCGCCGGTTGCGCAGATGTGCGACGGCCAGCATCACCCCACCGCAGGCGGTGGCAGCGCCATGCCAGAGCAGCGATTCCTTCAATGGCAGGTACAGCGAGGCGGACAGCAGCAGGATTGCGCCTGCAAGGGCCACGCACAGCGGCAGTGCCCGCTGATGGCGGCGCTGGCCCGCGGCGGTGCTGAGCAGGGCGATCGTCGAGGCCAGCAGCGCGAACAGCCATTCCCAGCGCGACATCACCAGCAGCGCGGTCATCGCCGCGTGGCCAGGGTGCTGGAACGAGCGCAGCGCCATCATCGCCGCGGGCGTGAAGGCCAGCAGCAGAGGCAGGGCCACGCAATGCGCGGCGCAGGCCAGCGACAGCCAGGCGCCTGCCAGATCGAAGCGGGGATGCCAGCGTGCCGAAGCTGGCGGCTGGGCGCGGGCCCTTGCGGGCGAGGTCGGGATGTGGTCCATAATGTTATATAGTAACAATACGGAGCTCCCCCATGAAACGTTCTGCCACCCTTCTACTGCTGCTTGCTGCCCATTCTGCGAACGCCCACGACGTGCGCCATCACGATGCGCATGTCCATGGCCAGGCCGATGTCGATCTGGCCGTGGAGCAGGGAACGCTGGAGCTGGCACTGCGTGCGCCGGGTATCGGCATCCTCGATTTCGAACGACCGCCTGCCGACAGCCGCGAACAGGCCGCATTGGCGCGGGCGCGATCGATCCTGCAGAGCGGCAGCTGGGTCACGTTGCCGAGTGCTGCGCAGTGCCGGCTGGACCATGCCGAGGCGACTGCGGAGGGCTTTGCGCCAGTAGCAGTGGCAACGCAGCCTGGCCAGCACACGCACGCCGGATTCACCGCAGCACTGCGCTACCACTGCGCCAACCCGGCGGCATTGCGTGGGCTGGCATTGCCGCTGCCGACGCTGTTTCCAGGTCTGCATGAGGTGATCGTCAATACCGCGACGTCGACCGGGCAAGGCCGCAGCGTGGTGACCGCCGACAGCCTGCGGGTGCCGCTGGCGCCATGAACGAAGCCGCCATCATCGACCTGCAGGGCGTGCAGTTCGGCTACGCAGACCGAGCAGTGCTGGATATCGCACAGCTGCAGGTGAGCGCGGGCAGCAGCGTGCTGCTGCGCGGCACCAGCGGCTCGGGCAAGAGCACGCTGCTGGGCCTGCTGGCGGGCATCCTGCTGCCGGGCCGCGGCAGCATCCGTGTCGCCGGTCATGCGGTGAACACGCTCGGTGCCGCCGCGCGCGATCGTTTCCGCGCCGACCAGCTGGGCGTGATCTTCCAGCAGTTCAACCTGCTGCCGTTCCTGAGCGTGCGCAACAACATCGCTCTTGGCGTGCGCTTCTCGCCGTTGCGCAATGCGCGCATCGAAGGCGGGCTGGATGCCGAGATCGCGCGCCTGCTGCGCGCGCTGCAGCTGGACCCGGCACTGATGCCGCGTGCGGCGGGCACGCTCAGCGTTGGCCAGCAGCAGCGCGTTGCCGCTGCCCGTGCCTTGATCGGCCGCCCAGCGGTACTGCTGGCCGACGAACCGACTTCGGCGCTGGACCCCGACGCGGCCACGGCCTTCCTGCAGCTGATGTCCGCGCAGTGCCGCGCCGCCGGCACCACCGCGCTGGTGGTCAGCCACGATGACCGCCTGCAGCCGTTGTTCGACCAGGTGCTGTCGCTGGGTGATCTGAACCGGGCAGGGGGTGTACATGTTTGAGTTGGCCTGGGCCAGCCTGCGCAGCCGCGCCCTGAGCGTGAGCCTGACCGTGCTGGTCATCACTCTGAGCGTGGTCCTGCTGCTGGGGGTGGAGCGCATCCGCACGCAGGCCCACGAGGGCTTTGCCAGCACCGTCTCGGGCACGGACCTGATCGTCGGCGCACGCTCGGGCCCGGTGAACCTGCTGCTGTACTCGGTGTTCCATATCGGCGATCCGACCAACAACGTGTCCTGGCAGTCCTACCAGGAACTGTCCGCGCTGCCGCAGGTGAAATGGGCGGTACCGCTGTCATTGGGCGATTCCTGGCGGGGCTATCGGGTGATCGGCACCACTGCCGGATACTTTGAACATTACCGGCATGGCGCAGGGCATCCGCTGGCATTCGCACAGGGCAAGCCGTTCGACGACCTGTATGACGCGGTGGTCGGCGCTGAAGTCGCGCAGGCGGCGCACATCGGCGTGGGCGCTGACATCGTGCTGGCCCATGGCACCGGTGCGGTAACCCTGGCCACGCATGCCGACAAGCCGTTCCGGGTGGTCGGCATCCTGCAGCGGACCGGCACGCCGGTGGATTCTTCCGTGCTGGTGTCACTGCCGGCGATCGAGGCGATCCATGTCGACTGGCGCTCCGGCGTGCAGCTTCGCAGCCAGCATGTCAGTGCCGAACAGGCACGCCACCTCGACCTGACCCCGACCAGCATCACCGCCTTCATGCTCGGCCTGAACTCGCGCATCGCAACGTTCGGCGTGCAGCGCAGCATCAACGAATATCCAGACGAAGCGTTGCAGGCGATCCTGCCCGGCGTGACCCTGCAGCAACTGTGGCAGTCGCTGGGTACCGCAGGGCGCGCGCTGCAGTTGATCAGTGCGATGGTGGTGCTGCTGGGCATGGTTTCGCTGATGGCGCTGCTGGTATCGACGCTGCAGGAGCGCCGCCGAGAGATGGCGGTGCTGCGCGCTACCGGTGCGCGTCCGGCCTATGTGGCCTGCCTGCTGGTCGTTGAAGCCGTGGCCACCGCAGCGATGGCCTGCGCGCTGGCGCTGGCCGTGCTGACCTGCGCCAGCGTGGTGGGGCGCAGCTGGGCGCTGGCCAATTTCGGTCTGTCGATCACCCACGTCTGGCCGGACGCGCGCGAACTAGCCTGGGTGGGAGGCGTGCTGCTGATCAGCGCGGTCGCAGGCCTGCTGCCTGCACTGCTGGCCTACCGGCGCACCCTGGCCGATGGCCTGGCGCCTGCGTCATGAGCACGGGCGTCCGCGGGTTGCTGCTGGCTGCGGCCATGCTGCTGGTCGCCTGCACGCGGCCGACCGATACCGGTGTGCAGGCGCTGCCGCCGTCGCCGGTGCAGAGTAATGCTGGCACGGAAAGCGAGCAGGAGCTGGACTGGTTGCAGATGCTGCCGGCCGATGAGCTGGCCGCACTGGAGCGCGGCGAGGGGCCGGAGGTGCAGCACAGCGGCAACCGGCGCATGGCCCAGTTCGGCACGTTCCGTACCGTGGACGCGGTACTGGATCGCGCGGTGCGGTTGCCGGGCTATGTCGTGCCGTTGGCCAATGCGGCGGATGGTCGACTGCTCGAATTCCTGTTCGTGCCGTACTACGGCGCGTGCATCCACGTGCCACCGCCGCCACCGAACCAGATCGTGCACGTGGTGCTGCCGCGGCCGATCGCCATGCCCGACATGTACTCGCCGTTCTTCCTGGCCGGCGTGCTGCGTGCCGAGCGGGTGGACGATGATCTTGCCGGCTCGGCCTACAGCATGGCCGGCGCCGAATTGAGGCCTTATGAACCGTAGCGCGAAGGTGTTTGCCGCTGTGTTTGCCGGTGTTCTGCTGGCGGGTTGTGGCCGGCCCGCCGTGGAGACCCCGCCACATGCCAGCAACGCTGCCGCTTCGCCAGCGGCGCCGTCTGCAGTGATTGATCGCTGGGACGCGCTGATGCCGGGCGAGGACAGCTTCCAGCGTCCACCGCCGCAGATCGGGCTGTCGCGTGGCAACGGCATGGATGGGGTAGGCGGATTGATCGACGACACCGGTTCGGGGTCGCTGCCCGGGCAGGCCATCGATCATTCCAGCCCGTTGCGCGCGCAGCAGTTCGGTTCGTCGGCGGTGGTCGATGGCGTGGATGGACGGGCGCTGGACCTGGATGGCTATGTGGTGCCACTGGCGATGAACGATGCCGGGCAGGTAGATGAACTGCTGTTCGTGCCGTTCTATGGCGCGTGCATCCACGTACCGCCGCCACCGCCGAACCAGATCATCCATGTAACCCTGGCCACCCCGATCACGATGGGTGCGTTGTGGGACCCCTATCGGCTGTCAGGGCGCCTGCAGGTGAAGCACTTCGAGGCGGATATCGCCAGCGCGTCCTATGACGCCGCTGCGGCAACGCTTTCCGCGATCACCCGATGACGAGCACCCGATGACGAAGCTCCGCGCACGCACCGTCGCGCTGCTGATGCTGATGCTGGTGCTGCTGCTGGCAGGGACCGGCGTGGCGCTGTTGTGGAATGCAACGCACGCGCCCTCGCCACCGGCAGTGGCATTCCCCGCACCGGCGGCGGAAGCGCAGGCACGCATCGAACATCACATGGCTGCCGACAAGGCCTTTCGTGATGACCTGCTGTTCCTGCTGGTGGCGACGCTGCGCGACCGCTGCGAACCGGCGCAGGCGGGAGTGCTGGCACGCATGGCCAACCGTGCGTCGCTGCCGGTGCTGGCGGCGGTGAGCACCGTGACCACGCAGGATGCGAGCCTGGACCGACCGATCTACCAGTACATCCAGCACCGCGCCGATGCCACCGGCTGCGGCCAGCCACTGCGCCTGCCGGCAGGCGATGGCGGCAGCATCGAGGTGGATATCGAACAGTACGCACGCACCTTCCCGGACAGCTACTTCGACCCGCAGCGCAGCAGTGCGCCGCGTGACTTCGGCGGGCGCCCGCTGCCAGAGCGCGCCGGCAACGCCTGCAACAGCGTGGTGTATTCGGTACTGCCGCTGGGAGGGGTGGATTGGCGCTGCAGCACGCTGCGCAGCAACGCCCGTGCACGGGTGCGTGCGCTGTGCGAAGACGCGATGCAGCGGCAGCACGGCCATCTGCGTGGCGAGCTGGATGCCGAAGTAGGCCAGGCCATGCAGGAGCCGGTAGTGCAGGCGGTCGCTGCATTGCCTGCGGAGTGCAGGTAAAGCCAGGGCCTTGCGGCAGCGGGCAGGCGCCTCCCGGAAGCTGAATGGCGTTCGCTGGGAGATCCATAACTATACAGGACGTCCTGTATAGTTATGAGCGTACCCCTCCCCATCCAGGTTCCCATGGCTCTCTCCCAGCCCTTGGACGGTGCTCCGTCCCTGTCGCGCGCCCGACGCTGGTCGCTGCTGTTCACCGTCGCCGCCGGCCTGCTGCTGGTCACGTTGGACAACTCGGTGTTGTACACGGCGCTGCCGACCCTGACCGAGGAGCTCTCGGCCAGTGCCGGGCAGGCGCTGTGGATCATCAACGCCTATCCGCTGGTGATGGCCGGCCTGCTGCTGGGCGCTGGCACCCTGGGTGACCGCATCGGCCACCGGCGGATGTTCCTGATCGGGCTGGTGGTGTTCGGCATCGCCTCGTTGGCGGCTGCGTTCTCCGCGACCGCCGCGCAGCTGATTGCAGCGCGTGCCTTCCTCGCCGTGGGTGCGGCGGCGATGATGCCGGCCACGTTGGCCTTGATCGGGCTCAGCTTCCATGAAGAGCGCGAGCGCAACATCGCCATCGCGATCTGGGGCTCGGTGGCCATCGTCGGTGCGGCACTGGGGCCGATCATCGGTGGCTGGCTGCTGCAGCACTTCTGGTGGGGCTCGGTGTTCCTGATCAACGTGCCGGTGGTGGTGGTCGCCTTCATCGCGACCCTGGTACTGGCGCCGGAAGGGCAGCGCGACAGCACGCGGCCGTGGGACCTGCTGTCCTCGTTGCTGGCCCTGGCCGCGCTGTCGGGTCTGGTATTGGCGATCAAGTCGCTGATCGCCACCCCGCCTTCGTACGGTGTGGGCGCTGTCTCGCTGCTGCTGGCGCTCATCGCCGGCTTCGCCTTCAGCCGCCGTCAGCAGCAGTTGCCTTATCCGCTGCTGGATTTCGCCATCTTCCGTAACCCGGCGTTCCTTGCCGGCACCCTCTCGGCAGTGTTCACCCTGTTTGCGATGGCCGGGCTGCAGCTGCTCACCACCCAGCGCTTCCAGCTGGTGGCCGGCCTCAGCCCGTTGCAGGCGGGCCTGCTGGTATCGGTGGCGGCGCTGGGCAGCCTGCCCAGCGCGTTGCTGGGCGGCAGCGTGCTGCATCGTGTCGGCCTGCGCCCGCTGATCTGTGGCGGCCTTGCGGCCGGCGCAGTAGGCGTGGGCGTGGTGGCGCTGGGCTTCCCGCACGGGCTGGGCTGGGTGGTGGCCGGCATGGCGATCACCGGCTTCGGCATGGGTGCTGCCATCTCGGTGGCGTCCACCGCCATCCTCAACAACGTGCCGCCGCATCGTGCGGGCATGGCCTCGTCGGTGGAGGAGGTGTCCTACGAGTTCGGTGGCCTGCTGGCGGTCGCGCTGCTGGGCAGCCTGAGCGCTGCGATGTACGGCGCGTTCCTGCCGGAGTCGGCGGACATTCCGGCCGCCGCGCGCGAGGGGTTCACCCAGGCGTTGCACGTGGCGCGTGACACGGGGCAGGGTGAGTGGTTCGCCCTGGCCACCGCGGCCTACGATCGCGGTTACCAGATCGTGCTGCTGGTGATCAGCGCGGTGCTGGCGGCCGGCGCGGTGATCATCGCGCGCCTGCTGCGTGGACGTGCTGGCGGCCGCGACGGCGCTGCCGATCGCGTAAAATAGCGGCAATGAGAACCAGCAAGCGCGAGCGCATCCTCGACGCCGCCGTCAGCGTGATCAACCGCGACGGCGTGCGTGCGGTCACCTTTGAATCGGTGGCGGCCGAGGCGCAGTTGACCCGTGGCGGCCTGCTGTACCACTTCCCCTCGCGCGAGGCGTTGCTGCGCGGCATCGACGAGCACCTGGTGCAGAGCTGGGAAGCGTCGATGGAGGCGCTGCTGGGCAAGTCGGCTGGCGAGGCCACTGCGCTGGAGCGCTATCAGACCTTCGTGCGCGTTTCGGCACAGAGCGCCACCCGCGCCGAGCTGATGTTCATGCTGGACTCGGTGGACCCCGAGTTCCCCAGCGACCGGCCGTGGGCACCGGTAGTGCAGCGCTGGGCACCTTCGCCACCGGCCGCCGGCAGCAACGACCCTGCGGCGCTGGACAATTTCGTGGCGCGGCTGGCCGCCGACGGCCTGTGGATCTACGAGGCCATGTACGAAGGCCAGCTGGACGAGAAGGTGCGCGCACAGTTGACCGAGCGGATCGGCGGGCTGCTCTCTCCCGAGCGGTCCCCGAAGAACTAGCCGCGGGCTACAGCGCCGCCAGCCACGCGCGGGGCGAGAGCCCCAGGCGCTTGCGGAACGCCTTGGACAGCGAGGCGGTATCGGCAAAGCCGACGTCGGTCGCCACCTCCTTGGCAGCTGCCCCCGCGCGCAGCTGCGTGCAGGCCAGGCTCAAACGCCAATCCAGCAGGTAGCTGGCCGGGGTGGTCTGCATCACGTCCTTGAACACCGCCGCGAACGCGCTGCGCGACAGCCCGGCGATGGCCGCCATCTTCGGCAGGGTCCAAGCCCGCTGTGGCGATTTGTGCAGGGCTACCAGCGTGCGTGCCAGGCGCGCATTGGACAGCCCGCGCATCAACCCGTGGCTGACCCCTGCCGCATCGGGATGATCGATCACCCAGCGCAGTACCTGGATCAGGGCAACCTCGAACAGGCGGTTGGTCAGCAGGCGCGAGCCGCAGCGCTGGTGGTCGGCTTCCGTGAACAGCAGGTGCAGGGTGCCGTCCAGTTCACCGATGGCTGACAGCGGCACCACCATCACCGGCGGCAGCGACTGGACGACCGGATTGCGTGCACCGCCGTCGAAATCCAGCGTGGCGCAGGTGAAATCAGGACCGTCCAGCGGCGCGTTGAGGAACACATGCCGCAGTGGCCGCGGGTACAGCAGCAGGCTGGGGGCGGTGACCTTCAGCTGGCGCGTGATGCAGTCCGCGTCCGGGTGTTGTACCTGCATCTCGCCCTTGCGCAGGATGTGCAGGAAGGCGCGCCCCGGCTGCGGTTCGAACACGTGCCGTCCGCACAGCGGGCCGGAATGGAACAGCGCTGCCTGCACCCGGAAGCGTTCGAGCAGGGTCGACAGCCGGTCGGGCACATCGTCGGACGGTGGGATTGGGGGCAGTGTGGCGATCATGGATGAATGGACAACATATCTGGAGATAAATGCTCAATTCGTCCGGCGAGTCTACCTACGATGCGCCCATCGTCCAATACCGGGCGCTATCGCAAGGAGTACTCCCATGTCCCGCATTCCCCTGATCGACCCGACCTCGACCACGCCCGAGCGCCAGGCCCTGCTGGGCCAGGTCCACGCCGCCTTCGGCGCGACACCGGCGATGTTCCGTGCCGTAGCCAACTCGCCCGCCGCGCTGCAGAGCATGTGGGGCTCATTTGGCGCGCTGGGTGGCGGCCGTCTGTCGCCGCTGCTGGGCGAACAGATCGCGGTGGCCATCGCCAACCGCAATGCATGCGAATACTGCCTGGCCGCGCACACGGCGCTGGGGCGCAAGGCCGGCGCCAGTGGCGAACAGATGGCCGCTGCACAGATCGGCCAGTCCAGCGATCCGGCCACCGCCGCCGCCCTGGACTTCGCGCTGAAGGTAGTCGAGCAACGTGCGCAGATTGCCGACGCTGACGTGCAGGCGCTGCGCGCGGCTGGTTTCGATGACGAGCAGATCGTGGAGATTCTGGCCCACGTAGCGCTCAATCTGTTCACCAACTACGTCAACGTGGCCTTTGACGTGCCGGTGGACTTCCCGAAGGTGGCGCTGCGCTGAGGCCGCCGCGTCAGGCAGGCGGATGGCCGTGCAGGCCATCCCCCTGCAGTCGCTCCGGGTGCGTATACACGTTGAAGCCCCCTTCGCGGGCGAACCCTACCAGGCACAGACCGGCACTGCGGGCCAGGTCGATGGCCAGCGCGGTGGGGGCCGAAACGGCAACCAGTACGCTGGCACCGGCGCGCGCTGCCTTGCTGACCATTTCGTAGCTGGCACGGCTGGACACCACCAGCAGGCCACCATCGATGCTGTGCTCGTTGTGGTGCAGCGCACCGATCAGCTTGTCCAGCGCGTTGTGACGGCCCACGTCTTCGCGCACCCAGCCGATGCGGCCACTGGCATCGGCCCAGGCCGCTGCATGGGTCGAACCACTGGCAGCATTCATCGGTTGCTGCGCGGCCAGCCCGGCCAGTGCCCGCTGCAGTGCAGCCGTCTGATACGTGCGGCGGTCCTTCACCGGCGGCAGTGGGCGCAACACGTCCTCCAGCTGACGCGCTCCGCACAACCCGCAACCGCCTCGGCCAGGCAGCAGGCGCCCGTTGTCCGGATCCAGTGCGGCGGCCGGGGCGTCGGCGGACACGGTCATCTTCAGCTCGATGCCTTCCAGTTGTGGCTGCACCTCGGCGGACAGCAGCTGATCGGGGCGCTCGATCAATCCTTCGCTGAGCGAGAAACCCAGGGCGAAATCCTCCAGGTCGCACGGCGTGGCCATCATCACCGCGAAGGCGGCACCGTTGTAGCGCATCACCACCGGCACTTCCTCGGCGATCACGTCCACCTGCTGCTCCTGCGCTGTGTTGCGCCAGCGTTGCAACGTGCGCAGTGCCGTGCCGGCGGGCGGAGGGGAGGGCGGCGTCGATCCGGGCATGCGGCACATCCTGGGCAAAGCAGAAGGGCAGGCTACGCCCGCAGAATAACGCAGCCATCCAGTGAAGACGCGGCGGTAACCGTTGCCATGGCAGCCTGCGTTACCACGGCTGGGCTATGGCGCCGCGGTTGCCGGCGTGCTTGACTGGCCACGGCAGCCGGGCGCGGGCCCGGCACTGCAGGCAGGCACTCCACCAACGCAGGTCCCGACCATGTCCGAACAGAAGCCGCCGCGTTACAAGCCCTACAACCAACCGGCAGGCGGCTGGGGGGCCGCCGGTGCGACCGCCAAGGTGCTGCTGCAGCAGAGCGTGATCGGCAAGGGATCGAAGGCACTGCTGGCGATGAACCAGCCGGGTGGCTTCAAGTGCCCCAGCTGCGCGTTCCCCGATGCCGACCACCGCAAGAAGCTGGAATTCTGCGAGAACGGCGCCAAGGCTCTGGCCTGGGAAGCGACCCAGCACCGGGTGACCCGCGAGCTGTTCGCCCAGCACACCGTCACCGAGCTGATGGCGCAGACCGACTATTGGCTGGAACTACAGGGCCGGTTGACCGAGCCGATGCGCTACGACGCCGCCACCGATCACTACGTGCCCTGCGAATGGGACGAGGCGTTCGCGCTGATCGGCCGCCATCTGCAGGCGTTGGACCACCCCGACCAGGCCGAGTTCTACACCTCCGGCCGCACGCCCAACGAGGCGGCGTTCCTGTACTCGATCTTCGTGCGCGAGTTCGGCACCAACAACTTCCCGGACTGTTCGAACATGTGCCACGAGCCGACCAGCCGGGGCCTGCCGCCGGTGATAGGCGTGGGCAAGGGCACCATCGTGCTGGACGACTTCGAACACGCCGAGGCGATCTTCGTGATGGGCCAGAACACCGGCACCAACTCGCCGCGGATGATGAGCAACCTGGTGGAAGCGCGCAAACGCGGCGTGCCGATCGTGGCGGTCAACCCGATGCCCGAGCGTGCGCTGATCCGCTTCACCGAACCGCAGGACGTGGTGCAGATGGCCACGTTCGGTTCCACCGAGATCACCAGCGAGTTCGTGCACGTCCGTATCGGCGGCGACCTGGCGCTGATCAAGGGCATGATGAAGGTGATGTTCGAGCGCGAAGCGCAGGGCGAGCAGGTGCTGGATCATGCCTTCCTGGCCGAGCATACCGTTGGCCTGGAGGCACTGCGCGAAGACGTGCTGGCGCAGGACTGGGATGAGATCGTGCGGGTGTCGGGCATCGCGCAGGAGCAGATACGGCGCTGCGCGGAGATCTACATCCGTTCGCGGGCGACGGTGATCTGCTATGGGATGGGCCTGACCCAGCACCAGCAGGGATCGCGGCTGCTGCAGCAGGTGGCCAACCTGCTGTTGCTGCGCGGCAACTTCGGCAAGCCGGGCGCGGGCATCGGCCCGATCCGCGGGCATTCCAACGTGCAGGGCGATCGCACGGTCGGCATCGATGAAAAGCCCACGGCGCGCTACCTGGATCGCGTGCAGCAGGTGTTCGGCTTTGATCCGCCACGCGAACATGGCCACCACGTGGTCGAGTCGATCGCGGCGATGCTGGATGGCAGCGCCAAGGTGTTCATCGGCATGGGCGGCAACTTCATCCATGCCGTGCCCGATACCGAACGCGCCTATGCAGCCATGCGCAAGCTGGAACTGACAGTGGGCATCGCCACCAAGCTCAATCGAGGTCATCTTGTGCATGGCCGCGACGCGCTGATTCTTCCAGTGGTGGCGCGTTCGGAGTGGATCCGCACACCACTGGGGGAGCAGTTCGTCACCATCGAAGATGCGATGTCCAACGTGACGGCGTCGCGCGGTGTGCTGGAGCCGGCCAGCGAGCACGTGCTACCGGAGGTGGAGATCGTCTGCCGCATGGCGATGGCGGCGTTGCCGGACAGCAAGGTGGACTGGGCGGCGTACATGCATGATTACGGCCCGATCCGCGACCTGATCGCCGCCGTCTACCCCGACATCTACGCAGGCTTCAACGAACGCATCCAGGCACTGCACGGCTTCCATCTGGATATTCCACCGCGCCGGCGCGTGTGGCCGACGCCGAACGGCAAGGCCAACATCCTGGTCATGCCGGGCCTGGAAGTGAACACGGTGGTCGATGACCCGGAGATGCTGCGGTTGGCTACCGTGCGTTCGCACGACCAGTACAACACCACCATCTACAGCTACAACGACCGCTACCGGGGCGTGTACAACGATCGCATGGTGGTGTTCATGAACATCGAAGACCGTCTGGCGCGCGGGCTCGGCAAGGAAGCCCTGGTGAGCCTGGAAACGATCAGCGACGATGGCGTGACGCGGCGCATCGAAGGCCTGACCGTGCTTGACTATCCGATGCCGCGCGGCGCGTTGGCCGGCTACTACCCGGAGCTGAACCCGCTGCTGCCGCTGGACTACTACGATCGGATCAGCGGTACGCCAGCGGCGAAATCCATTCCGGTACGGATGCGCGCGCAGGTCGAGGCGCCTGCGTAAAGCGCCGCTCCTACGGTTCCTCGCTGTCGCTGAGCACGATGCTGCCGTCCAGCAGCACGGGAACCATCTGTGTCCAGCCCTTGGCGTTGTAGTCGAGGCTGACCAGGTACACCCAGCCGCGCGCTGCGTCTTCGGTATGCGCCGCCGCGCCGGCGGTGAAGCGCTGCAGGCTCACCTCGGAGACCACGAAGTCATCGCTGGGATAGCGCAGGCGTGCGTGGGCCAGCGCTGCCGCCGTCGCTTGGTGCACTGACTGCGGCGGCTCGGCGCGCGCTGGGTCGAAGGCGGGCAATGTATGCAACCGCGTCGCGCTCACCTGCCAGCGCTCATGGGTGTCGTCACCATCGCCGCTGGACAGCACGGTCCATTGGCGTTCGCCTGCCATGACCGGAAGGCTCAGCAACGCGGACAGCAGGAGGGCAGCAGAGGCGCAGCGGGCAGGCATGGAAAAGCTCCAATGAACGTCATCCATGATGACACCCGGCAGCGGCGACGGGCGCGTCGTGCGTCGGCTATCATCAGCCCGTGGATATATCCGGCCTGCTGCTGCGACTGATGCTGCTCCTGACCCTGGTGCTGAATGCACCGGCGCTGGCGCTTGCCTCGGGCGGCATCAACGGTCAGGCCAGCGATGGTCATTGCGGTGCACCCCACGAGAGCGCCGACATTGCGATCTCTGCCGCGCCCGCTTGCTGCGATGACCGGGACGCAGGCGCGTGCAGCAGCGAGGGTTGCGAATGCGTGCCGGCCAGTGTGGCTATGCTGCCGTCGGCGGCAAGCGTTGCTGCATGGCCACGGCGTGCAGTGCCCGGCGAGGCGCTGCGACCCGGTCATCCCGCGCCTGCGCTGCCGCACCTGATCCGCCCGCCGATCGCCTGATCGCGCGCAGGCATTGCGTGCCTGCCGTCCTGCAGTACCCCCTTATCTACCTGACCCACGCGAATCCGTCGTGTGGGTGGCAGGCGCTTGCGCCTGCGATTGCAAAGGATAACCTGACACATGAACCGCACTCTTTCCCTGAGCCTGCTGCTTACCACCGTTCTGCTGGGCAGCGCCTGCGCGCGTGCCTCCGAAGAGGCCGTGTCTTCGCCCGCAACGGCAACCGGAACCGCAGCCGCAGCCGCCTCGGCAGTCGCGGTGACGGCTGAGGCGACGATCGATCCGGAACTGCCGCTGGCCATCGTCCACAAGACGGCCAGTTGTGGCTGCTGTGGCGTGTGGGCCGACCACCTCAAGGCTGCCGGCTTCCCGGTTGAGATACGCGACACCGATGACATGCATCCGGTCAAGCAGCGCCTCGGCGTGCCGGCCGGCAAGGCGTCCTGTCATACCGCCGAGATCGGTGGCTATGTGGTGGAAGGCCATATTCCGGCCAGCGACATCAAGCGCCTGCTGAAGGAACGGCCGACGGCGCGTGGCCTCGTCCTGCCAGGCATGCCGGCAGGATCTCCGGGCATGGAAATGCCTGATGGCTATGTGCAGCCGTATACCGTAGAGCTGGTGCTGGCTGATGGCGGCACCGAGCCCTTCGCACAGCACGGGCAGGGCGGCTGAGATTCAGTGGCGGTGCCGGTCGGTCTGACCGGCACCCTTCCACGCGGCCTGTGTAGAGCCGAGCCCACGCTCGGCTGCTTTCGGCCGGCAAGCCGAGCATAGGCTCGGCTACAGGATCAGCGGGCCCCGGCCGCTTCCTTGGCCAGCTGCGCGTCGAACTTCTTCTCGGCCTCATCCGCATAGGTCTTGCAGGTCAGGGCCTTGGCACCGGCCTTGGCACCAGCGCTGTAGTTCCAGCCGCTGGCACCGGGATGCGGGGTCAGCAGGATGTCGCAGGGCAGGGCGCGCACCGTGGCAAAGCTGCGACGGTAGTCGTCGATCAGGTGCGGGTAGCGCGGGTTGTCCTGCAGTTGATAGCCCGGCGCGCTCAGGCTGTCGGCGTAGACGATGCGAACGGGTTTTCCTTCACGGGTGTCCGTCCAGGTCCAGGCGGTGCTGCCCGGGGTGTGGCCGGGCACGAAGTGCGCGGTGAAGTCGATGCCACCGAGCGAGACCACCTCGCCGTCCATGATGATCCTGTCCGCAGTTGCCGGCGGATAGGTGATGCCGTCGCCGAAGTGCAGGTCGTTGCTGCCGCCGCGTGCCAGCAGTACCGCCGATTCGGCATTGGCCACGATCTGCGCACCGGTACCGCGCTTGAGCGCTGCAACCGGGCCGGCGTGGTCGGCGTGGGCATGGCTGAGCAGCATCAGGCGCAGATCATGCGGCGCAACACCGCGCGCTTTCATGTTGCGCAGCAGGTGGTCGGCCATCTGCGGCATGCCGCCATCGAGCAGCACCGCGCCCTGCGGCGTCTGCACCAGCAGCGCGGTCAGGTCTTCGGTGCCGATCTGCCAGGTGTGGTCGGCAATCTGCAGCGGCGCCATCGGCTGCAGCCAGGACGCATCCACGGTGTAGGCACGCAGCTGCGGCAGCGTCGGTTCGGCGGCAGAAGCCGCAGCGGGAAGCAGGGCAGCGAGCGTGATGGCGAGGGTCTGCAGGCGCATGGGAGGACACCGATGAAGGAGGCCCAGAAACTAGCATGGGCCTCCTTCGTCGCGTCACGCATAGATTTCATGGCACCCATAAGGGCGCCATCTCTCAGTAGCGGTACTGCCATCCCAGCGTCAGTACACGCCCGCGCCCGGCAAAATAGCTGGGATTGGATGGCGTGGTCTGCGAGTAGTAGGTGATGTACTGCTTGTTGGTGAGGTTCTGCACGCCCAGGGTGAAACTGCTCTTGTCCAGCGCATAGCGGGCGACCAGGTCGAACGTGGTGTAGCCCTTGAAGCTGGCCACCGGCACGCCGCGCAGGTCGAAGTCGCGATCGAAGGCATGGCTGGCCTGCAGGCGGGTGCTGAGCTGCGAGGTCCAGCTCTGTTCCCAGAACGCTGTCAGCCGGTTCGGGGCGATGTTGACGCCCGCCAGGTCGCTTTCCAGTTGGCCATCCAGATTGGCGTCATAGCGACCATTGGCGCGGGCATAGCCCAGGCCGAGGCGGCTGTCGCCCAGGCGCAGGCGCAGGTTGGTCTCGAAGCCTTCCACCCGCGTAGCCTGGCGCTGCACGTTGTAGGCATCGATGCCGGCGTCATAGACCAGTACCGAACCCAGCTTGGATTCGGAGGTGTAGTAGGCGATATCGCCGCTGAAGCGACCATCGTCATATTCCAGCCCGATCTCGCGGTTGTCCGACACCACCGGTGACAGGTCCACGAGGTTGTCCACGCGCTGGCCATCGCGGTTGATCGCGCGCAGGACGCGGCCGACGTCGGCCACGGTGTAGCCTTCCGAATACGACGCGTAGGCGTTGAGGCGATCGTTGATGTACCAGGCCGCGCCGAAATTGGGCAGCGTCTCGCTCATCGTCGGTTTGCCACCGGCCACCTTGCGTGCGCCGTAGCGGGGCAGGGTGGTGTAGTCGCCTACTTCCAGTTCGCCCTTTTCGTAACGCAGGCCAGCGGACAGCATGACGTGGTCGGTGGGCCACCACTGCAGCTGCAACAGCGGCGACAGGCTCTGGTAGGTGGTCAGCGGCACCCAGTTCAGGCCGCTGGCCAGCAATACCTGGTGGGTGCGGTCACGCAGGCCATCCAGGCCCAGGGTCACGTCCAGCGACGTGTCGCCGATGCGGCGCCAGCTCTGGGTCAGCTTGAAGCCGCGCTTGTCCGATTCATTCTGGGTCTGGTCCCAGGCGGCGTTGGCACCCGTGTTGCCCCACGGGTCCCACTGGCTGGCACCGTAACGCCCTTCAAAATCGACCGCGAAGGCCTGCGCCAGGAACTGGCCACCGAACAGATCGGCATTGCTGTAGTCCAGGGTCAGCGAGCGCGAGCGGTTCATCGGCGGATCGAGCGGCGTATCGCCGGGCACCGACGTGGCCGGGCGACCGCTGCGGAAGTTGCCATCCACCGGCAGGTAATTGTCCAGGCCGCGCAGTTCGTAGCGGTTGGCCATCAGCTGCAGGCGCTGGCCTTCGGCGATGTTCCAGCCAAGCTTGGCGAAGATGTTGGTCGAGGTCGAATCCATCAGTTCGCCCTGCGCATTGGTGCCGATCGCACGGCCGTCGCCGTCGTAGTACAGGCCCTGCCGCTCATGGGCCAGGCCGGCAACGAGGTCGAACTGTTCGCCGCGGATACCCACCAGTGCCGAAGCACGCTGGCCATCATCATCGCGGCGGCCCGGCGAGGCGGCGGTGAGCGAGAGGTTGCTGTCCAGCAGGAAAGCGCCCGGTTCGCCCGGCGCACTGCGGGTGATGATATTGACGATGCCGCCGGTGCCGCCGATACCCTGCAGCGCGTTGGCGCCGTGGATCACTTCGATGCGTTCGATCATCGCCGGATCGATGGTGTGCGAATCACGCGAACCATCGCGCAGCGGCGTGGACTGCGGCACGCCGTCGACCATGTACAGGATGCCGCGTCCGCGCATGCTTTCGCCATAGTTGGACATCTTCTCGCGCGCCGGGGCGAAGGCCGGGATCTGCGAGGACAGCACGCGCGACACATCCGAGCCCAGTGCCAGCTGTTGCTGGATGTCCTCGCGGGTGAGCACGGTGATGGTGTTGGGCATGGCGGTCTCGCCCTGCGGCATGCGCGCGGTGGACGCCGACACGGTCACTCTGCCGAGCGAGGTCGCGGCTGCCGGCGTTGCTGCCGTACGCGGGCTGTCTGCTTTCGCCGCCGGCGTCGCGGCTGCGACCACACTGCGGATCACGAACACGCCTGGCGAGCGTTCTTCGACGTCCAGGCCTTGGCCGGCAATCAGCCTTTGTAGTGCCTCGCGCGGGGCATAGCGGCCGTCCAGCGCTGGCGCCTGGCGGCCGGCAACGCTGTCCGCAGCGAACAGCAGCTGGACACCGCTCTGCCTGGCCATCGCATTGAGTGACTGCTGCAGCGGGGCCACCGGAAGATGGACGTCCACCGTCGTGGGGGTGGACTGCGCCGCCACCGGAAGGGCGGCGCACAGGCTGACGGCCAGCAGGGCAGGCGTCAGGCGGCGCAGGGCGGTGGGCAGGGCAATGCGGGTCATGCGGGGTCCTTCAGAGGGGTTCAAGCAGCAGCCGGATGAGCCGGGCCACAACCCACCCTCGATGCGAAATTCAGTGGTGCGCGGAGATGTGGACGCTGCCATCGTCGCGGGGGTGGACGGCGACCGGCAGGATCTCCGGCAGCAGCGCCAGCGCGGTGGCGGCATGGTCGCCATCAAACACGCCCGAAACCTGCAGCGTGGCCAGACCGGGTTCGTCCAGTACGATCGCGCCGCGGTGATAGCGCTGCAGGCTGCGTACCACTTCGCCCAGCGGGGTCTGCGCGAACTGCAGCCGGCCCTCGGTCCATTCTCTGCTGCCGGCTGCGATCGGCCGCGGTTGCTGGACCGGGCCTGTCCCTGCCAGCAGTTGCTGGCCAGGGTGCAGGCGCTGCTCGCCATCGCGGCCAGCCACGCGCACGCCGACCCTGCCACGCCACAGGCGGACTTCACTGCGGTCACCGCGTCGATCCACATCGAACACGGTGCCGTAGTTGCGCACCTGCACCGGTCCGGCATCGACCTGGAACCGACGCCAGCGCGACGGCGCCACCTCGAAGCGGGCGCGTCCGGAGACCAGCACCGTGCGGCGCGAACGCAGATGGCTGCGTACCTGCAGATGGCTGTCTGCATCCAGTTCGATGCGGCTGCCATCGGCCAGCAGCACGCTGCGACGCTCGCCGATGGCTGTCTGGTAATCATGCTGTTGCCAGCCGGGATCGAAAGCGTAAAGCCCGCCCAGTCCGGCTGCCAACAGCAGGCCGAGCACGGCGCCGCCGATCCGCCGGCTGCGATGAGGCCGGTACAGCTGTGCCGGACCGGGCACCGGAAACAATGCCTTGAGCGTGTCCCGATGTTGTTCCAGCACACGATCAGGCGAAGGCGCGCCGGTCTTGTCCGGGCGTGGCGTGCGCGGGCGGCGTGGTGCTGTCACGTCAGCGCCCGCACATCCAGCGAATGCCGGCAATCGAGCATCGCCAACCGCAGATGCCGCTCGACGGCCTTCAGGCCGATGCCCATGCGCCGCGCAACCGCCGCCTGAGGCACCTCATGGATCTTGTGCAGGATGAACACCTGGCGGCGGCGACAGGGCATCGCATGGATGACCTCGACCAGCCGTTCCAGTTCCTGCGCGGCGGCGGCCTGCCTGACCGGGCCGGCGCCTTCACAGGCGGCATCTGGCAGTTCGGCACGGGGTTCCACCCACTGGCGGCGCAGGTCTTCGGCACGGCAACGATCAACCGCGGCGTCATGCGCCATCCGCCGCAGCAGCGCCATCGGCTGCCGCACATCTGCCGGGGTGGGGCGCTCCAGCAGGCGTACGCAGACGTCGTGCACCACCTCGCGGGCCAGCCCGGGTGAGGCGAAGCGACGGCGCAGGTAATCCACCAGATCCTCGTAGTGGCGCACCAGCGAGGACACCAGCGGCAGCGCAGGGGGTGGCGAGTGCGGTGGCGGGGACATCCGGGAAAGCGGCGCAGGCGGGAAGGGGTGGGGCCACGCAGGGCCAGCCCTGCGCGGTGCCACGATAGTAATGGGAACTGTTCGCATTTGCTATCGGGTGTGCCACGGGGGATTGTTCGTGGCCGCCGGAAAGTGAATCCACGATCACCCTCTGCAGCGCACACTTGGCCGCAGATAGGCTGCAGGGCAGCCATCGGGGAGAGTGACCATGCACGTGCTTCTGGTGATCGTCGGCGGGTTCCTGTTGCTGGGCGTCTTCGTCCTGTTCGGCAGGCTCTGGAGCACAGGCAGCTCACAGCTGCCAACGGCGCTGTTGGCCTTCATCGGCACCTGGCTGCTGGTGTCGGTGGCCAATCTGTGGGTGGGGGTCAGCCGGGCGGGCTATACCGTGCGCGAGGAGCTGCCGATCCTGCTGCTGGTGTTTGCCGTTCCGGCGCTGGTAGCCGGCGTCATTTTCTGGCGGCTGGGCCGCTGAAGCGAGGATCCGCGATGCCGGCAACACCCCGTCTTCCTGCCCTGCGTCGTCGCGACGGCCATCATGCGCGGGTGACCTACGAAGAACTGTTCTTCGATCTGGTCTACGTGTTCGCCGTCACCCAGCTCAGCCACCACCTGCTGCACCACCTGGGCCTGCTGGGCGTGCTGCAGACGCTGGTGCTGTGGTTTGCGGTCTGGCTTGGCTGGCAGTACGCGTGCTGGGTCAGCAACTGGTTTGACCCGGAGGCGCCGCGCATCCGCGGCCTGCTGTTCGTCACGATGCTGCTGGCGTTGCTGATGTCTTCGTCCATCCCCGAAGCCTTTGCCGGACGCGCATGGATATTCGCCGGTGCCTACGCCACGATGCAGGTGGGCCGGACGCTGTTCGTCCTGCTGGAAGTAGGGCGCGCGCACCCGCTGGCCGCCAACTTCAGGCGCATGCTGGCCTGGGTCAGCCTTTCGGCCTGTTTCTGGCTGGCCGGTGCAGCGGTCGAGGGCAATGCGCGGCTGGCGCTGTGGGCGATTGCCGTGGCTTGTGAGTACATCTCGCCGATGTTCGGCTTCGCGTTTCCAGGCCTCGGCCGTTCGCGCACCCGCGAGTGGACCATCGAAGGCGGGCATCTGGCCGAACGCTGCCAGCTGTTCGTGATCGTCGCACTGGGTGAGACGCTGCTGGCAACCGGCGGCGTGCTGAGCGAGGTGGAGCACTGGAGTGGAGAGGTGGTTTCGGCGGTGCTGGCGACCTTCGCCGGTACGATCGCGATGTGGTGGCTGTACTTCGGCATCTCCAGCCGGGACGCCACCGACACCATCACCCGTTCCGACGACCCGGGTCGCATCGGCGCCTATTTCCACTACGTGCATGCGCTGCTGATCGCCGGCATCATCGCCACCGCCGTCGGCAATGATCTGGTGATGGACGAACCGGAGGCGGCAGTGACACTGCCGTATGCCGCGATGCTGGCGGCGGGGCCGTTGATCTACCTGCTCGGCAGCGCACTGTACAAGCGGGCGGTCTACGGCCGCGTGCCGCGCTCGCACCTGGCGGGGGCGGCGGCGCTGGTCGTGCTCGGTTTCGTTCTGCCATGGATGCACCTGCTGGCCGCAGGGTGGCTGACCAGCATCGTGCTGCTGGCGGTGGGGCTGGCCGATACACGGTTGAAGCGAAGCATTGCAGCGACGCGCAGTTAGGGGGCTGCCCGGCAGGCCTGAGCTCAGCGCAGCTCCGCAGCCATCGCCGCCAGTCGGCTTACGGTGTTGATGTTGCGGCCGGTTCCGTTTGCGGCGAAGGGGACGCGCAGGCGCGAACCGGCCATGCCATCGCCGTAGTGGATGAACAGTTGGGCATCGGCAGCTTGCCGGTACCACACCCATTCACTGCGCGCAGCAGGCTACATACGGTCATGGCGTGCTGCCCTGCAGCCGGTCATACATGCGCACCAGATCCACCAGGGTGCGCGCGCCCATCTTGCGCATCAACTGCGCGCGACGCACCTTCACCGTGATTTCGCTGACGCCAAGATCAGCGGCGATCTGCTTGTTGAGCCGGCCCCGTACCACGCCGGCAACCACCTCGCGCTCGCCGGTGTTCAAGGTATCCCAGCGCTGCTGCAATGCGCCCAGCAGGTCGCCCTCGCGGCGTCGCTGGCGATCGATCTCGATGCCTTTGTGGATGGCGTCCAGCAGTTCCTGGTCACGGAAGGGCTTGGTCAGGAATTCGATGGCGCCTTCCTTGATCGCATTTACGCCCATGGCGATGTCGCCGTGCCCGGTGATGAACACCACCGGCAGGTGCAGGCCGTGGCTGGCCATGGTGCGATGGAAGTCCAGTCCGCTCTGGCCAGGCATGCGCACGTCCAGCACCAGGCAGGCCGGGGCGTCCTCCAGCGCATGGGCAAGGAATTCGCCGGTCGAGGCGAAGGCCCGTACCTGCAGGCCCATCGAGGCCAGCAGGTCTTCCAGCGCAGCACGTACCGAGGCATCGTCGTCGATCACGTAGACGATCGGTGATGGTTCCACAGGGGTTGTCGTGGGTTTACGCATGGGTAGCTTCCATGTGCGTGGGCAGCTCGAAGATGAAACAGGCGCCGCCGCCAGCGGGTCGCTCGGCGCGGATATGGCCGCCGTTGGCTTCGATCATCGAGCGGCTCAGGCTGAGGCCCAGGCCGAGGCCGTTCGCCTTGGTGGTCCAGAATGCATCGAACACGCGGTCAGGCTGCTCCACGGGCAGGCCGATACCGCGGTCGCGCACGCTCAGGCTGACGTGGCCGTGCCCATCATGCGCGGTCAGCAGCGACAGCCTGCGCTCGCCCGTGGGCGTACCGGCCATCGCGTCGACGGCGTTGAGGATGAGGTTGCCGATCACCTGCTGCACCTGCACGCGATCGGCATGCGCATGGGGCAGGTCACTGCCCAGCACCAGCGCGACCGTCACACCATGCTGCTCCAGTTCGCTGTGCGACAGCGCCAGCATTTCCTCCACGGCCTGATTGAGGTCGAAGGCCTGGCGCTCTGGCGCGGCGCCCTGGGTCAGGCCGCGGATGCGGGCGATCACGTCACTGGCGCGATGGGCGTCGGCGACAATGCGGGCGATGGTCTGCCGCGCCTTGCCCAGGTTCGGCGGCTCCTGGGCCAACCAGCGCTGGCTGGCCTCGGCACTGCTGGCGATGGCGGCCAACGGCTGGTTCACTTCATGCGCGATGGAAGTGGTCAGCTCGCCGACGGTGGAGGCGCGGGCAACCCGCAGCAGGCGTGCCTGTGCATCCTGCACCGCGGCCTTGGCGGCTTCCATCTTCAATGCCAGATACGTGGTGATGCCGATCACCAGCATGCCGATCGCTGAATTGACCAGGCCGATGCGGTAGGTGCCGAAGCGGGTCAGGAAGAAGCTGAGGCCGGTCAACGCGATGCAGACCGCCGCAAGCGCGATGAGGCCTCGTGCGGGCAGCCGCCGTGACGCTGCGAGGATGACAGCAGCGTAGAAGCAGGCGGCGGCAACGGCGTAGTCGGTAACCGTATCGACCAGGAAGATGGCCGCCATCACGATGATCAGGGCCAGCACGACCAGGGGGCGGCGGGGCGACAGCGATGGCATCGGGACGGCTCCCTGGCGTGGGTGGAAAGGATAGCAAAGCGCTGTTCGGTAGATGCCGACCTTGGTCGGCATGCGTTGTCCGCGGTCATGGCGGCTCACGGATTGTGCTGACCAAGGTCGGCGCCTACCAAGGCGGTGAACGGTAGCGCCGGGCCATGCCCGGCGGAATGCATGCACCAGCGGCCGGCACTACTCCTCCAGGCTGGCGTTCCAGAACCCCTGCAGAACACCCGGCGTGGCCGCCAACGTCGCCAGCACGGCATCCAGTTCGCCGCCATCGACCGTGGTGGCGTACAGCACCGCTTCGATCTCGACATCGCGCTCACCGAACGGGCGCTGGTCGACCGCGCGCACCGGATACTGCGCCTGTTCCAGCAGCAGCAGAAGCCGATCAAGTACCTCGGCCTGCTGCTCACGCTGGCAGACCACGTTGATCGCGTAGGTCGCCTCGCTGAACGCTTCCGGCAACGGTTGCCGCTGGATGCGGTTCACCACCGGTCGCAACAGGGTGTTGGCGGCCAACACGAACAGCGCAGCCAGCACCGCTTCGGGCAGCAGCTTGATGCCCGCACAGGCGCCGACCGCCGCCGAGCCCCACAAGGTGGCGGCGGTGTTCAGGCCCGATACCTGTGCGCCATCCTTCATGATCGCGCCGGCACCGAGGAAGCCGACACCGGAGATCACATAGGCCACCACGTGCAGCGGTGACGGCGGCCCGCCGTACAGGTCGTGGAAGCGCACGGCCAGGTCGACGAACACGGCGGCGCCCACTGCTACCAGCGTATTGGTGCGCAGGCCGGCGGTGCGCTGGCGGAACTGCCGCTCCAGGCCGATCAGCGCGCCCAGCACGAAGGCGACGGACAGGCTGATCAGCGAGCTGAGGGTGGCGCCCGCGTTGAACGCGGGCAGGTGGGGGTTGAAGTCCATGAGGGTTCTCCCTGCGCCGATGCGCTTACTGCCAGCCGTAACGGCGGATGTAGAGCTTCTTCAGCGCGGTGGTCAGCACCGCATAGCCGAACAGGATCGCCACCAGGAACGGCCAGTAGCCGGCCGGCAGTGCCTGCAGTTTGAAGTAGCCTGCCAGCGGGCTCATCGGCAGGATCACGCCGATCGCCATGATCGCCCCGGTCATCAGCAGCAGCGGCGGCGCGGCGATACTCTGCAGGAACGGCACCTTGGGCGTGCGGATCATGTGCACGATCAGGGTCTGGGTCAGCAGGCCGACCACGAACCAGCCCGACTGGAACAGGCCCTGGTCAGCCGGCGTGCGTGCATCGAACACGTACCACATCAAGGCGAAGCAGCTGAGGTCGAAGATCGAGCTGATCGGCCCGAAGAACACCATGAAGCGGCCGATGTCCGCCGGGTTCCACTTCAGCGGCTTGCGCACCAGCTCCTCATCCACGTTGTCGAAGGGAATGGCGATCTGCGAGATGTCATACAGCAGGTTCTGCACCAGCAGCTGCAACGGCAGCATCGGCAGGAACGGCAGGAACGCCGAGGCCACCAGCACCGAGAACACGTTGCCGAAATTGGAGCTGGCGGTCATGCGGATGTACTTCAGCATGTTGCTGAAGGTGCGCCGCCCCTGGATGACGCCTTCCTCCAGCACCATCAGGTTCTTTTCCAGCAGGATGATGTCGGCGGCCTCCTTGGCGATGTCCACCGCGCTGTCCACGCTGATGCCGATATCGGCGGCGCGCAGTGCCGGAGCATCGTTGATGCCATCACCGAGGAAGCCGACCACCTTGCCCTGTGCACGCAGCTCGCGCACCAGTCGTTCCTTGTGCAGCGGCGTGAGGCGGGCGAACACGCGGTGTTCCTGCAGTGCACGTGCCACGGCCGCATCGTCCATGCGCTCGATCTGTGGGCCGGTCACGATCGTATCGGCATCCAGGCCGACCTGGGCACAGACCCGGGCGGTGACCAGTTCGTTGTCGCCGGTGAATACCTTTACTTCCACGCCGTGCGCGGCCAGCGCCTGCAGCGCCTGCGCGGCCGACTCCTTCGGCGGATCGAGGAAGGCCACATAGCCCACCAGGGTCAGATCGCGCTCGTCGGCCTGCGAATACACACTCTGGCTGGCCGCGGTTTCCTTCATCGCCACGGCCACCACACGCAGGCCCTGTTCGTTCAGTTCCTCGGTGGTCTGCCGCACGCGCGCCAGGCGCTGCTCATCCAGCGGCATGTCCTGGCCGTTCTCGCGCACGGTGCTGCACACCGCCAGCATTTCCTCCACCGCGCCCTTGCAGATCAATTCGTGATGGTCCTCGCGCTCGGATACCACCACCGACATGCGGCGGCGCTCGAAGTCGAACGGGATCTCATCGACCTTGCGGTAGTCCTGTGACAGGCGCAGCGAGCTCTGCAGCTCCACATGCTCCAGCACCGCACGATCTAGCAGGTTGATCAGGCCGGTCTGGAAGTGGCTGTTGAGGTAGGCGAAGGTCAGCACATCCTCCGAATCCTGCCCGAACACATCGGTGTGCCGCTCCAGCGCGATCTTGTCCTGGGTGAGCGTGCCGGTCTTGTCGGTGCACAGCACTTCCATCGCACCGAAGTTCTGGATCGCGTCCAGGCGCTTGACGATCACCTTGCGCCGCGACAGCAGCACCGCGCCCTTGGCCAGGGTGGAGGTGACGATCATCGGCAGCATTTCCGGGGTCAGGCCGACCGCCACCGACAGCGCGAACAGGAACGCTTCGGTCCAGTCGCCCTTGGTCCAGCCATTGACCAGCAGGACGAACGGCACCATCACCAGGGCAAAGCGGATCAGCAGCCAGCTGACACTGTTGACGCCCGCCTGGAACGCTGTCGGCGCCCGATCGCTGGCACTGCTGCGCTGGGCGAGGGTGCCGAAGTAGCTGGTGTTGCCGGTCGCCAGCACCAACGCCGTTGCCGTGCCGGAAACCACATTGGTGCCCATGAACAACAGGTTGGCCTGTTCCATCAGGCCAGCCTCGGCGTTGCCCGCCTGCACGAACTTCTCCACCGGCAACGATTCGCCGGTCATCGCGGCCTGCGCGACAAACAGATCCTTGGCCGCAAGCACGCGGCAATCGGCCGGGATCATGTCGCCGGCCGACAGCACGATATGGTCACCCGGTACCAGGTCGCGGATCGGCAGATCCAGCAGCCGTGCCGGTCGCCGGCTGTGCAGTTGTGCGCCGAAGTACTGGTCGGCCACTTCTGCCGCTTCGGTACCTGCAGCGCGGCGCAGCACGCGTGCGGTATTGCCCACCAGGGCCTTCAGCCGTTCGGCAGCGCGGTTGGAGCGTCCCTCCTGCACGAAGCGGATCAAGGTGGACAGCACCACCATAGCACCGATCACCACGGTCGCTTTGGCATCCTCGGTCAGCCAGGACACGGCCGCCAGCACCGTCAACAGCAGGTTGAACGGGTTGCGATAGCACTGCCACAGATGGCGCCACCACGGCAGCGGCTTCTCGTGGTCGACCTCGTTCGGGCCGAAGCGCAGCAGGCGCTCTTCGGCTTCGTGCGGGCTGAGACCGTCGACGTGCGATTGCAGGGTAGCCAGCGCATCGGCTTCGCTGCCCTGTGCCAGCGCGAGCAGCCCGGCAGTGAGTGTGGCCGGCGCGGCCTGCGTGCTGCCACGGCCGTAACCGGCTTCGGGCATCGCACGACGACCGAACAGGTTGCCCGCGCGGCGGCTGCGCAGGAAGGCGTTGAACCAGGCGTTGAGCAGGCTCATGGGAAGGTCCTCTTGGAGCGGCGCCGGGCGGAGCCGGCACGTGGAGCGGAAGGGGCGGGTAGTCAGGCGTGGCGCATGGCCAGCACCGATGGTGACCAGGGTTGCATGCGCAGTCGTTGGCTGCCGCCGATGCACAGCGGCTTCATCGCATCGCGCAGCGGGTAGGGCAGGTGGCGCAGCACATTGATGCGCTCGCTGATCGGCAGCAGCGACAGGGCGTCGGCCACCACCCGGGGCGAGCCGAGGGCCAGCGAACGGGCGAACAGGACAGGGCCGTGCTGCAGCAGCAGGCTGCGCAGGGCGGAAACATCGCGCTCACCGATCAGGCGGCGGACAGTGATGTAGAGAATCTTGTAGGACATGGGATTCCTCCGGGCAGGCGCTGCCCGGGGCTCCCATCGTTTACACGGACAGGAACCGGCCGTCAGTCGCCAGCAGTGAACAAGTAGGCAGGCAGGGGCGCGCGTCGCGCCCGGCAGGGTCGGGATCCATCTGCGTCTCCGCGTGGGGCGGCCAGTCGCTGGCCAGTGGCGCTATTGTCCGCGCTCGTATTCAGCAGGCCTAGAGGCCCGTGGGTTAGCCCGGCTATACCTTGGTATAGAAAAAGGGGCCGTTGGCCCCTTTTGTTCAGCTGCGGTCGGCAAAAGCGTCGGTGGCCCGCACCAAAGCATCGGTAGTGGCCGCTTCGTTGGCGCTGTGGCCGGCGATGACCATCTCCAGGGTGGCTTCCGGCCAGGCTTTGGCCAGGTCCCAGGCACTGCGTGGTGGGCAGATGATGTCGTAGCGCCCCTGCACGATGACGCCGGGCAGGTGGCGGATGCGATCGATATCGCGCAGCAGTTGGCCGTGTTCCAGGAAGGTGTTGTGGCGGAAGTAATGCGCCTCGATGCGCGCTTTGGCCAGGGTATCAAGCGGATCGGTAGCGGAGGCCGCGTCGACGTCATGCACCAGCGTGGCGGCGTTGTCTTCCCAGCCCAGCCAGGCCTGTGCCGCTGCGATGCGGATGGCTTCGTCGGGATGGTCCAGGCGCTTCCAGTAGGCTTCGAGCATGTTGCCGCGCTCGTCCTCCGGAATGTGCGCCTCGTAGCGATCCCAACGCTCGGGGAAGATCCAGCGGGCACCGCCATTGAGCTCGGCGAACCAGCGGTTCTCTTCCTCGCGCCCCAGGAAAACGCCGCGCACGATCAGCCCGGTGGCGCGGTCGGGATGGGCCTGTGCATAGGCCAGCGATAGCGTCGAACCCCAGGAACCCCCGTAGACCAGCCAGCGCTCGATGCCCAGGTGTTCGCGCACCTTCTCGATGTCGGCCACCAGATCCTGCGTGGTGTTGTCACGCAGCTCACCGAATGGCGTGGAGCGGCCGCTGCCGCGCTGATCGATCAGCACGATGCGGTAGCGCTTGGGGTCGAAGAAGCGGCGATGGGTGGGCGAGATGCCGGCGCCGGGGCCGCCGTGCAGGTACACCACAGGAATGCCTTCAGGTGTGCCGCACTCCTCGATGTGCAGGGTGTGCAGCGCGTCGACGGACAGCGTGAGTTCGCGGTATGGGGTGATCGGCGGGTACAGCGTGCGCATGGTGGTGCCTCACAAGCGGGGACTGCAAGGATAGCGGGGTGCAGCGGTCAGCGTGATCCGCGTCAGGTTCAAGTATTCTTTGCGTTCAAGGGGCAATGCCGTCGATTTCTGGCGATAGAGACCCTGTAGAAGGAAAGGGACGAATGACTTGGGCGCGCAGGACGTCAGCGCACAACCCTCCTCCGGCGCGCGGCAGCCTCAGCAGCGGCGCCCGTGAGTCGATGAAGTGGATCGCGCTGCTGTCGATGACCGGTGACCACGTCGCCAAAGTGGTTTTCGGTGTCCATGGCCGGTGGTCAGCGAACTGGGGCGCATCACCTTCCCGTTGTTCGCTCTGGTGATGGCCTGCAACCTCACGCAACCTGGCGCCGATCTGGGCAAGTCGATACGGTGCCTGTCCGCATGGGGCCAGGTCGCGGCTGGTACTGGCGTTGACCGGGGTGCCGTGGGACGTGCAACGCTCGCGGCGGGCGTTGTACGTGCACTACGTGAGGCACATGGCGGTGCTGGTGGCCTATGCGCAGTGCTGCACTGAGTACCACCATTCATCGCGGTGGTGAGCTGCCCCGGTCACGTCGCTGATGTCTTTCCAGCCCGCAACGCACAGCGGGCACGCTCGCCTCTACAATCGGCCAATGCCTGCCACGCCCACTCTCGACGATCTGCGTCGCTACGCCGTAGCCCGCACGCTGTTCACGCCTACTACGCTGCTGACAGCGATCCGTCGCTTGGGCTTCGTGCAGGCCGATCCCATCCGTGCGCCCGCGCGTGCCCAGGACCTGACCCTGCGGCACCGCGTGAAGGGCTATCAGGCCGGGGATCTGGAGCGCCGCTACAGCCGGCTGCCGATCGAGGAAGACTTCCTGGTCAACTACGGCTTCCTGCCGCGCGAACACCTGTCGTTGATGCATCCGCGGGTGTCCCGCAGGCCGTGGGACGCCAGCACGCGGCGCAAGGCGGCCGAGGTGCTGGCGTTCGTGCGGGAGCGGGGTGCGGTGCATCCACGCGAGGTCGACCAGGCGTTCGCGCATGGCCGGGTGACCAACTACTGGGGCGGCACCAGCAATGCCAGCACCCACCTGCTGGATGGCATGCACTACCGCGGCATGCTGCGCATCGCCCGTCGTGACAGTGGTACCCGCATCTACGCCGTTGCGGCACATGCACTCGCCGATGGCGGCAAGGCCGCGCGCCTGCAGCGCGCCACAGCGCTGCTCGATCTGGTGGTGCGCAAGTACGCGCCGTTGCCTTCGGCCAGCCTCACCTATCTGGCGCGGCTGCTGGGCTATGGTGCACCGCATCTCGCAGTCGAGATCCAGCAGGCACTGCGGTTGGCGCGCGAGCGACTGGCCGGCGGCAACATCGACGGAACCACCTGGTACTGGCCGGCAGAGGAGAACCCCCGCTCGCGGCGCTACCAGGCCGATGAGCAGGTGCGGTTGCTGGCACCGTTCGATCCGGTGGCCTGGGACCGGCGACGGTTCGAACTGCTCTGGGGCTGGGTCTACAGGTTCGAGGCCTACACCCCGGCGCCCAAGCGTCGCTTCGGCTACTACGCGCTGCCGCTGTTGTGGCGCGACCAGGTGGTCGGCTGGGCCAATGTCACCGCCAAGGATGGCGCTCTGCAGCCGGATATTGGTTTCGCCAGCGCCTCGCCCATGAAGGACGTTCTGTTCCGCAATGCGCTGGATGACGAACTGGAACGGATGACGCGATTCCTCACCGGATGAAGTCTTGCCTTGAGCTGACAGCAGACGCTGTTGCTATTCGTCGCGCCGCTGCCTGCGCACCCGTGCGCGCGCGTCATAAAGCTGGCTGTCCGCATGATGGATGGTGTCAGCCACGGACTCACCCGGCGCGCTGACCGCCGCGCCCGTCGAGAACGCCGTCGGCGACTGCGCTGCGTTGGTGGCGTACCAGGTCTCCAGCAGGGCAAGGCGTTCGGACGCCGATGCGGTCAACACCACCAGGAACTCGTCTCCGCCCAGGCGGACCACGGTCTCTCCTGCACTCAGCGGCGCCTTGAGGAAGGCGGCAAATTCGACCAGGATCGCGTCGCCGCGACGGTGGCCCTGCGCATCATTGATCCGTTTGAAGTCGTCCAGGTCAAATACCAGGCACGCCCACGTTCCGGCGGTCATCTCATCGAGCCGGTGCAGGTAGCGGCGGTTGTGGCACTGGGTGAGTGGATCCTTCAGCGACAGCTCGCGCAGGCGCTGCTCCTGCAGGCGCAGCGCGGTGACATCCTGGGCGTGGCCCAGCACGAAGGGCGGCTGCCCCTCGCTGTCGAGCACATTGTTGTAGGCCCAGTAGCGGAGCGTTCCATCGGCGGCGATGAGTTCGATGACACCGGCGTCGGTGTGGTTGGCTTCGATGCGCTTGAGGTAGGCATTGAATACCTCGCGGCGCTCGGGCGGCATGTAGTCGCACAGGTTGCGGCCGATGATCTGGCGTTCCTCGTAGCCCAGCGACTGCAACGCCGCCGGGTTCACCGAGGTCAGCGTGCCGTCCAGTGTGTGCGTGCAGATCAGCCCCAGGCTGTAGTGGAACAGACGCCGATAGCGCACCTCACTCGCTTCCAGGGCGTCCAGCGCCGCGCGCTCTTCGGTGACGTCCTGGATCGCGCCCACCAGCCGCGGATGGCCCTCCACCTGCTGCCGGTTGCCCACCACCCGCGTCCAGATGCTGCGTCCATCGGCTGTGCTCATCGGCAGCTGCACCTCCCAGGGCGTGCCATCTTCCACGCAACGCTGCACGGCAGTCTGGATGATGCTGCGGCTATCCTGGCGGTAGAACGACAAGGCCGATTCAAGTGTGGGCTGGTAGCTGGAGCGCACGCCGTGGATCTGCTTGGTCTCGCGCGTCCAGCGCACCTCGCGGGTGTCCAGGTCCAGCTCCCAGCCGCCGACCTTGGCCGCGGTGTTGGTCCGCTGCAGGAAGTCCTCGCTGCGCTTCAGGTCGCGATGCAGTGCCTGCGCCTGGTCGATCTGTCGCAGCAGTGCGCTGCGCTGTTCAAGCACCTGCGTGGTGGCCCGGCCAAGATGGACCAGCAATTCCCGTTGCGACGGGGACAGCACACCGGGCAGCGTGTCGAGCAGGCACAGTGTGCCGATGCGCGCCCCATGGGCGGTGGTCAGTGCTATTCCGGCGTAGTGGCGTACCCGGTGACCTGTTGTGACCAGCGGACTGTTGGCGAACCGTGGGTCCTGCCTCGCGTCTGGAATCTCCAGCAGCTCGTCCTGCTCGATGGCATGCGAACAGAACGAAATCGAGCGGGGCGTTTCGGTAACGTCTCCCAGCCCGATGCTGGACTTGAACCATTGCCGTTGCGCGGCAACGATGGAAATCAGCCCGATCGGCATGCCCGTGGCAGCGAGGGCGGCGGCAACGATGGCATCGAACACGGGCTCTGGCGGCGTATCGAGAACACCCAGGCGGTCGATCTCGAGGAGTCTGGAAGCTTCATCCATGGCAGGCACTGCGTCTCCGGCAGGGAAGGGCAGGTCACAGCGGTCACGCTAGGGCGCGGCACGTTATGCCGTTGCGCGAAACAGTGAGGCTGGTGTCAATGATCCTTCAGTGATGGGTTTCATGCAGGTCTCTTTCGCGTTGCCGCGCGGGGCGTGCGTACCGAAACGTGACGGTGATCGCGCACGTGCCAGCGCCAGGGGAAATCCACGGCACGGGTGATGCCGATGCGCGGCCCCACCACAGGGTCGTCCGGCGGCGGCATGCCGTCGTCCAGTATCGTGATGCCATGGCTGGCAGTCACCAGGTCAGCGCCGTCGAAGCGCCGGTCCAGGCCAAACGCCTGCGACAGCTTGCCGGGGCCACTGGCCAGGTCATGGTCGCGACGGGCGGCAGGGCGCAGCGGGTACATCAGGTCCTGCCCGGCAACCGGCGCGGCGGCACGCAGCAGTACCGCAACACCCTCACCGACGTCACCGCAGACGACATTGCTGCCCCAGTGCATGCCATAGGTGAAGTAGACATAGAGATGGCCCGCTTCGCCGAACATGCTGGCGTTGCGCGCGGTCATGCCGCGCCAGGAGTGTGCCGCCGGATCTTCGCTGCCGGCATACGCTTCGACCTCGACAATGCGCGCCACGCGACCGTCGTTGCGCACCAGCAGTTTGTTCAACAGCTCGGGTGCGACCACCGTTGAAGGTCGCTGATAGAACGCACGCGGGAGCCGGGCACCGTCAACGGGCAGCGCGGCGAACGTGGCATCTGGACCGGTCTGTTTCGGCATGCTGCAATCATCGCCTGTCCGCGGTGAAGCTGTCGCCAGCGCGGCGTCAGTCCGCCGTGGCCGGACGATCGAGCGCGGCCCGGCGCGCGGCAAACACCTCCGGCGTCTGCGGTTTGATGAACAATGCCACCAGTTCCGGGAACTCCTGTTTCACCGCAGACTCGATCCGGGTGATACAGGCCTCGATCTGCGGCGTGGTGCGATCGTCCTCGAATTCCGCACTGAGCATCGCCACCACCTGTTCCGGGCCCATCTGCAGGGTGGTCACACCGTTGGCGCGGCGCAGATCCGGGTCGGTCACGGCCACGGCCATGATCCGTTGCGCCACCGCCGGGTGGGCCGGCTCACCGATCAGCAGGCCCTTGGTCTCGCGCGCGAGCAGGAACGCGGTCATCGCCAGTACGCCGGCAATGCACAGCGAGGCGACCCCATCCAGCACCGGCATCTCCAGCAGTTGCGCGGCCAGCAGCCCGACCAGCGCGAACCCAAGGCCGAGCAGGGCGGCGCTGTCTTCCAGCAGCACGGTGAAGGTGGATGGATCCTTGCTGCGACGGAATGCCTCGAAGTATCCCAGCGAGCCCTTGCTGCGGCGGAATTCGCGCAGCGCCACCC
>RCUO01000055.1_pt1 | contig 98896 bp, 89 predicted proteins | sample 2166161 | NCBI WGS metagenome assembly RCUO01 (sample SAMN09932617, study PRJNA488358) | compost metagenome | feature: garden; material: soil; isolation source: compost soil in cyclohexanecarbonitrile-enriched culture | place: Germany: Experimental Botanical Garden Goettingen | collected 2016-01-27
GCCTACATGCAGGAACGCCAGCAGTTCGGTCGCCCGATTGCCAGTTTCCAGGCCCACGAACACGGCGTGTCGACCATTCGAGTTGCCAACCACTGCACCGAGGCGGACGTGTCCGGCCAGCACATCGGCATGTCAGCGAAGATGGGCCTGGATACCGTCGGCTTCCTGATGATGGCGCACATGGTCAGCCCGGAGAAGCTGCCGGAACAGGCGCGCCCGATGGAAAGCTACGGCGCCAATTGCATCTACTGTACCGACTCGGCCGGCTACATGCTGCCCGATGAAGTGATACAAAAGATCGGGACCCTGCGTGCCGGACCGAGTGCCGGGACCGAAGTCGGTTTCCACGACCACCACAACATGGGCATCGCCAACTCCCTGGCCGCCATCGAGGCCGGTGCTGCGCGCATCGACGGTTCGGTTACTGAGGCTTCAATTTTTACCGCACGGGAGAGTTTGGAGGCAGCACTGATGGACGCTTCACCGCAGCCTGTCAGATGTTGCACAGGCCACGGTACCGAACAGCTTGCTCGATGCGCCCCTAGCCAGCGGTGATGTTGCCACAGAAAAGAGGGCGGCTGCCGTCTGCCGGGCTGGCGCGAACGAGCAACGCATATTCACCCTTGGTCAGTTCGTTCAGCGCCACCGGTGCCTGAGCCCAGTGCTGGGTTCGAGACGCTAGCGATGGATAATCGACACTATTGGCCTGATGAGTCTTGTACGCCGGTTGTGCGCCCAACTGCTGGCACGAGCCAGCATAGATAGCGGTGTCGAGGCGGCTAGGTACGGCCATGTCGTGGGGGACACCACCGATGGTGAGCCAGATGCTGGTTTGATTGCCCACCGGGCTGAGGGTGGCTCGAGCGATATGCTCGGCGTTTTGTGGGGTAGCCTGCAAGGGAACATCAACAATCTCGGTTCTGCTCGCGCAACCTGAAATCGCCCCTGCCGCTACTACCAACGCCAGCCAAGATGTTCTGTTCATCACAGATCTCCTGATTTGAGGTGCGTTGATTTCATCCCCCTTGTGAAGTTTAGTGGCTTGCTCCGTGTGCGGGATCGAACTGATGGATGGTCATTGGCACAACTGAACCAGATAAGTGCGTAACCGCCTGTAAGTTGTTCTGTCTCCTTAGGCATCACCTGGATGCCGGGCATCTTCAAAAATAAAAGAGTGAATCGCCCCCGGATAAGTAGGCAACCCGGAGTGTCCGTTTTTGGCCCAGAGTGTGTAAAAACGCATTCGTGCTTTGTCGGCGAAAAGCGCCGACGACCGTTCGCTGAGTGATTTCGCTTAAGGTGCCATAGTTGATCAGTATCGCATCGGAGCTCTTCAACAAGGTTTTACCGCTATCTAGATGGTCCACAACCAACCTTTTCAGGCCGACAGTGCCTTGCCCTGACACCTTGAACTCCAATAGCGATATAGCTACATGCCTTTCCCGGTGCTGGAAAAACGCCAGATCAGTGCCCCTCCAACTGGACATGCATACTCGTTTTTCGCTGCGTCACAGATAACCGCGTCGTTGTGAAATCGCGAAACTTGGCTTGATCCACAGTCTCCTTTGATGGGGGGCGTTGAAGATATGCGTTGTAAAAATGAATTCACTCTAGTGGCTTCTGTAATTGGCAGTTATGTGTGTAACAATATTTGTTAGTGTCGCTGTGAGCTCCTGTTCGGTTGTTTCAGAGCTATACCACTGTGACTGCCCAAATAGAATTATGACGACTGTATTAGTAAGTGGGCAGATGTCGCCACTAAGCTTTTCTTTCTCATCGTACTCATTGGCGATAACGGTGCTTAAAAGTGATAGGTATCTGTTTTTTAGCTGAATAATCCGAGTCTGTTGTTCTTTATTAAGATTCGCAAATTCGCTGGTAATCAGGGCTAACTTGTATTTTTCATTAAAGTTAAATTTGACGAAGGCTTGAATAAATAAATTCAGTCGCTCGCAAGGGCTCCGAGCACATTTCATTCGACGCTTCGTTTCTTGCAATAAATCCAATAAGCCAGATTCTATGAGTTCGAACAACAAGGCTTGTTTGTTATCGATGTGATGGTATAACGATCCGGCATGCAATCCCAGGTAGCTCGCCAGATCTCGCAAGCCGACTGCCTGAAAGCCGCGAGTGGCAAAGAGTTCAACCGCAGCGTCAAGAATTCGATCGCGAGCGCTGTGTACTGGATTGGCTGATGCGATGGTAGTTTGCATGTGGATCCGTCTACTGGAAAAATGAAATCGTGGTCAATACGCTTCGTAGATTGATGCAGGTTTATTCATTTCCACGTAACGGGACACGCACGCCGAAAATCTGAGAATGAAAGTATTTTCACCATAGGACTGAACTCAGCTTATCCCCTGTGGCTATAGCCCGTTCTGGACGCATTGCTCGCGGTGCGCATCAGCAATAGCACTGCGCAAATTACCGGCAGGTTCACCAGCAGTAGCGCATACCGCAATGACTCGTGGCCAAACAGCGGTAGCAACATATCGCTGAACAAGCCGGTTATCAGTGGCCCGACGCCGACCCCGAGCAGTGTGCTGACGATAGTTTGCAGAGCCATGGCTGTACCGCGTCGATCGGGTGGCACCAGTTGGGTGACGAGGTTGTAGGACGGGGCGACCCACCACACGGCAAAGAAGGAGTAGAGCGCGCACCAGACCATGGCGGTTGGAATCGGCACATCGCCCAAACGCACCAACAGGGAGTCGGGCCAGAGCAGATAGGGGATCAGCGCACAGATGGCCGCCAAGTGGCCGAATATCGGAATCGAGACTTGCCAGTGTGGATTGCGACGGCTCAGGCGGTCACTCAACCAGCCACTGAACAGACCACCTATCCCGGCCGAAGTACCGCAGATCACCCCAGCCAACAATCCAGCGTGTTGCAATGACAAACCGTGGGAGCGCACCAGGAAACTGGTGTTCCACATGCCAATGGCATAGGAGCTGAGCGTGGTCAGGCCGCCTGCCAGGATCAGGCAGCGGTAGGCTGGCAATGCCCAGAGTTTGCCTGCTTCGGCGCCCATGCCCAGCAGCGCAGGTTGCGAGTGGAGGTGTGGCGTGAGGTCCCAGCGACCGCGCTGCGGGTCACGCACGACAAAGGCCAGGATGGCGCTGAACAACAGGGCCGGCACGCCAAGGGCAATGAACGCACTGCGCCAGCCATAGTGCTCCACCACCCAGGCGCCGATACTCAAACCGATGATCGAGGAAAAGGTCGGTGCGGCGGTAAAACAACTGATTGCGAATGAGCGTCGTTGTGGTGGATACAGGTCAGCGATCAACGACAGCGAGGCCGACGTTGTCGGCGATTCGCTGACGGCAACCAGCATTCGCGCAAAGGCCAGCGCCAGGAAGCTGCCAGCCAGCCCGCACGCCATTGTCGCCACGGCCCACAGCAGGCAAGACATTGCCAGCAGACGGATGCGCGGCATGCGGTCCACCAGCCGCCCCGCTGGCAGGCCCATTAGCGCATAGACGGCGGCGAACGCCAGGCCCGAGATCAAGCCGATGGCGGTGTCGCTGACCGCGAATTCGGCTTTGATCGGTTCGACCATGACCGCGAGTATTTGTCGCCCGACGAAGTTGTCGGCAAACACCATGGCCAGCAGCAATAGCAAGCCATGGCTACCCCAGCCGACACTGACCGGTGACAACAAACCTGCGCGGGCGGTCATCGCGGTGCCCACAGATCAGGCAAGCCTGGGTCACTGACGACGATCAGGCGCTTGAGCAAGACCTTCAAGGCTTGTGCGTCGGCGGCTCCAAGCTTGACCGAGAGATCTTCTTCCACGGCCTTGGCCAACGCCAGTTGATGCAGGGAAACCTCGCGGCCCTGAGCCGTGAGGACAAACCGTATCGAGTCTGCCGAGCCCTCGAACGCGACCAGGCGCTGGCGTTCGAGAAAGCGCATGCTCGCCAGCGTGACTTCGCGGCCGGTGTAGTTGACGAAGGTGTTGATTTCCTCAAGGGTCAGGTTGTCGCGAATACACAAGATCGAAAGGACAAAAAACGTCTGTTCGTCCAGCTGCTGACTGTTCAGCAACTGGCGCAAGGCGTTCAGTACCTGGTAATGGCCGCGCCCCAACAGGTAACCGAGCAAGTCCTCGGTGTAGCAGCACTCCGGTGGCGGTGGTGTGGTTGCCAGGCGCAGCTCGCTGCGGGGCTTGCGCGTGGCCAGGGCATATTGGCCGCTCTGGAACGCCAGCGGCGCCCGGTCGCTGTGATCGAAGGCGAGGACTTCACCGACAAAGATCACATGGTCGCCGCCTTCGTACTGGAAGGCCGTGCGGCACTGGAAGCGCGCCGTGCAATCTTGCAGCAGCGGTGCCTCGCTGACGCCATGATCGAGTTCGATCTCGGCGAACTTGTCTTCGCCCTGGGTGGCGAAACGTCCCGACAGGGTCTCCTGCTCCGTGGACAGCACGTGCACGTTCCAATGCTTGCCGCTGCTGAACACCGGCAGGCTGCGCGCTTGCTTGGACAGGCTCCAGAGCACCAGCGGCGGGTTGAGTGACACCGAGTTGAAGCTGTTGGCGGTGATGCCCACGGGCGAGCCGTCTTCGGTCTGAGTGGTGATGATCGTGACCCCGGTGGTGAACGTGCCGAGCGCGGCACGAAATGCCTGGGGATCGAAGCTGATGTTTTGCATTGCCATGACTGGCCTCATGGGGTGGGGTTTTCGTATGGCCAGTATTGGGCGTTTGCAGGCACTGAACATCGTCTCAACGGACTAACGCTAATGTACGGTCTCGTCCGATTGGACGAGGCGGCGCAGCTGTCCGCGAGGCTAGGGTGGCGCCAGGCGCATCGGGCGCTCAACGGCCATCGAGCCAACCTGCAAGGGGATAACAATGAGTACAGCCGCGTCTTGCGTCCAGGACCTTTCCAGCCTGCTGGCGCAACAGAAAAAAGCCTTTGCCAGCGCTGGCAGCGTCAGCGCCGACACCCGTCGCCAGCGACTCCAGCAAGTGATCGACCTGCTGGTCCACAACCATGCTGCATTGACCACGGCAATCGACGAGGATTTCGGCGGGCGGCCCGTCGGTTTTTCATTGATGAATGACGTGCTCGGTGCCCTGGCATCGCTCAAATATGCCCGCGATCACCTGCAGGCGTGGATGCAGGACGAGCCGCGCGCGATGTTCGCCCCATATGACCAGCTCGGAGCCAGGGCCTGGGTCATGCATCAGCCAAAAGGCACGGTGGGCATCCTGGGTACCTGGAACGCGCCGCTGTATACCTTGTTCAGTCCTCTGGCCTCGGCGCTTGCGGCCGGTAACCGGGCGATCCTCAAGCCTTCGGAAGTGGTGCCACGCACCGCGGAACTGGTGGCGCGCCTGTGCGCCGAACATCTCGACCCGCTGGTGGTGGCGGTGGTAATCGGCGGGCCGGAACTGGGCGATGCCTTCAGCAGCCAGCCCTTCGACCACCTGGTGTTCACCGGCAGCACGGCGATTGGTCGGCTGGTGATGGGCAATGCGGCGAAAAACCTGGTGCCGGTGACCCTGGAACTGGGTGGCAAGTCGCCGGTGATCGTTTCGCGCAGCGCCGACCTGAACAAGGCGGCGTTCAGTATCGCCGCGGGCAAGGCCTGCAATGGCGGGCAGATTTGCATCAATCCGGACCTGGTGTACGTGCCCAAGGCCCAACTCGAATCGTTCCTCGATGCGCTGCGTTGTGCCTATCGCGACCTCAACCCGACAGTGGCTGGCAACCCGGATGTGGTGGCGGTGGTCAACCAGCGTCACCTGGACCGGGTCGAGGGTCTGGTTGAGGACGCGCAGTCGCGCGGTGCGCGCATCGAGTGCCTGCCCGAACCCCTGGCCGTGGATGCACAAGACCGACGGCGCCCGCTGCGGGTGGTGGTTGATCCGGTCCCGGACAGCCAGATCATGCACGAGGAAATCTTTGGCCCTGCGATGGTCGTGCTCAGCTATGACGACCTCGATCAGGTCATCGCTGACATTAACGGCAGGCCACGTCCGCTGGCGCTGTACTACTTCGGTGAAGATCCGCAGGAGCAACGTCATGTGCTGGAGCACACCCTGTCGGGTGGGGTCACCATTAACGACGTGATGATGCACGCCGCCATGCACGATGCGCCGTTCGGCGGCGTCGGCGCCTCGGGCATGGGCCATTACCATGGCCGCGAAGGCTTTCTCCAATTCAGTCATTTGCGCACGGTGTTCAAGGCATCTGCCCACGACCCGCGCCGCGAATGGGGCCTGTTGCCGCCTTATGGCGAGCACTATCTGGCGGCCATGCTGACCGGGGTCACTTGCGACTGATTTCAGCGTGGGGGCCTTGCGCGCCCATCCGCTGCACGAGACAGGCCATTGGTTATGTTCAAGGTAATTACTATCGCCCAGCGCCTGTGGCTCTGGGCGCTGTTGGCGACTTTGCTGTTCGTCCTGGCGGTGCTGTTCGGCGCCTATGGCTTGCAGCAGGCGCGCGACAGCCTGCGGGCAATCAACGAGGACAACCTGGCAACATTGTTGATGTTCGGTGATATCGAATATCGGCTTGGTGAAAGTCGACGCCAGGTTTTGCTGGCGATCCAGCAAGACCCTGAAGGCCCGCTGGTGGCGGCGTTCGACCGTCCGGTGGAAGCCACCCTGAGTGCCATCGAAAGCAACAACCGGGCACTGGCCGAGGTCTGGAGGAGCTATCGTCAACGCACGTTGAGCGGCGAAGAGCAGCAGGCGGCCGATGCGTTCGACAAACACTATCAGGCGTGGCGGGACGAGTTGGGAATCCTCCTGGAATCCTTTCGCGCCGGCGATTTTCGCCTGCCCGGCATTTTGTCTTTTCTGCGCATGGCCGAGCCTGAAGGCAGCGCCGCCGTGGCCGAGTTGAGCAAGTTGCAGGCGTTGCAGAAAGCCAGCGCCGCGCAAGCCTATGAGGCGGCAGAGCGCCGCTATCGCTCGACACTTTGGGCTTACATGGTACTGGCGGTGGTGGGCGGGCTGGCGGGCAGCCTCACGGCGTTTTCCACTCTGCGTCGACTCAAGCGCGCTTTTGCCCAAGCCGGTGCCAGCGTGCGGGCCATCGCCAGTGGCGATCTTGTGCAACCGATCGAGATCAAGGGCGGCGACGAATTCGCGCTGATGCTGCGTGACATTGCACGGATGCGTGACAGTCTGCACGGGCTGATTTCACAAATGCGCGAACTGGTGCAGCGGGTCAGTCGTGAAGCGGCGCACATGGCCGAGTCGGCGGAACTGGCCTCCACGGCTACCCAGCACCAGGCGGACGCGGTGCGCGGAATTTCCCGGGCGGTGGAGGATCTGTCGGGGTCGATCGGCGAAGTGGAAAACCAGGTCGGTGTCTCACGCGACATCACTCAGCATTCGGCGGGGCGCTCGGGCAAGAGCGAGGGGTTTATCCGCGACATGGCCCAGGAGATGAACCGCATCAGCGACGTGATCAGCGACACGGCCGTGCACATTCGTGAGCTCGAAGGGTTTTCCGGGGAGATCAGCCATGTGCTCAAGGTGATTCGCAGCATTGCCGAGCAAACCAACCTGCTGGCGCTGAACGCTGCGATTGAGGCTGCGCGGGCTGGCGAGGCTGGTCGCGGATTTGCCGTGGTCGCCGACGAGGTGCGCCTGTTGGCGCAACGCACCGCCAGCTCCATTGGCGAAATCGACCTCACCGTGCAGCGCATCCAGGAGGGCACGCTGGCGGTGGTCGACGGCATGGGTCGGGTGGTCAGCCGGGTGCGCGACGGCGTCAACCTGGCCCATGAGGCTGGCGATTCAGTGGCGCAGATTCGCAGTGGCACCGATGATGTGATCCGCAGCGTGGACACCATCGCTGCAGTGATCACCGAACAGGTGCGCGTCACGCGGGAAATGGTCATCCGGGTCGAGAGTGTCTCGACCGGCACCGGAGCGTTGTCGGCCAACGCCGGGCGTAGCGCGGTGGCCGCCGCGGACCTGGAACAACTGGCGCGGGCATTGGATCAGTTGTCGGCGCGCTTCAATGTTGCATGAACATCTGCCTTGTTCCATCTGAATACCGCAACTCCTGTGGGAGCGAGCCTGCTCGCGATGAGGTCAGCAAATTCAACATCAACATTGGCTGATCTATCGCTTTCGCGAGCAGGCTCACTCCCACAAGGAGTAGGACCTCAATCCCTTAATAACCCACAATCAGGGCGCGATCACTTCCATGGATAACCACGAAAACGCACCACTAAACTCCACCACCACCGGCTGGCCGCGCCGCAGTGTACTCAAGGCAGGTGCCGTGGCTCTCGGCGTCGGGCTACTGGGGCGGTTTGCCGACGCTCGCGCGGCGGGACTGTCGGCCAGCGACTACCAGGCCATGGATGCCTGGGCGATGAGCCAGGCGATCCGCAGCGGCGAACTGAGCGCCGAGGACCTGTTGGCGGCGGCGCTGGCCCGCTACAACGAGGTCAACCCCAAGGTCAATGCAGTGAACATGCTGCATGAAACCTACGCGCGTACACTGCTCGCCCAGCGCCGCGCCGCCGGCACCTACAACCAGGGCACCCTGGCCGGTGTGCCGCTGCTGTTCAAGGACCTGAACACCACGCTACAAGGTACGATCACCAGTAACGGTAGCCGGATGTTCAAGGACTCACCGCCCGCTCTCCGCACCAGCACCCTGATCGCCCGCTACGAGCAGGCCGGTGCGGTGCCGTTCGGCAAGACCGCATCCCCCGAGTTTGGCTTGACCACCACCACCGAATCCCTGGCCTGGGGCCAGACTCATAACCCGTGGAACCTGGCCATGAGCGCAGGCGGTTCTTCTGGTGGCTCGGCCGCTGCGGTGGCGGCGGGGATCGTTCCCGTGGCTCATGCCACTGATGGCGGCGGTTCGATCCGCATTCCCTCTTCGTACTGCGGCGTGGTCGGGCTCAAGCCGACCCGCTATCGCACCCCCAGCGGGCCACTGCATTTCGAAGGTTCGTTTGGAGCCAGCGCTGCCAATGTGGTGTCGCGCACGGTGCGCGATACCGCGCTGTTCCTCGATGCCGGTCAGGGTCATGAGGCGGGCAGTGCATATTGGTGCCCACCATTGATTCGGCCTTATGTGGAAGAGTTGCAACGTGATCCGGGTAAGTTGCGCGTGGCCGTGGTGCGCCAATCACTGACCGGCGCCCCTCTGGATCCGGCGATTGCCGCCACACTGGAACAGACCATCAAGCAACTGTTGGCCCTTGGGCATCAACTCGACGAATTGACGCTGAACATCGATCCGCGCCAGTTGTTCGGTGCCCATGGCACTGCGCTCGGCATGGCATTGCGTGTGCAGATTCATGACCGGGAGCAGGTACTCGGACGGGCTGCCACGGTTCAGGATCTGGAGAAGATCACCTTGGTCAACCTCGAACGCTCGAAAGCGACCAGCGGCGAAGACTTGTACCGCGCGCGGCAAGCGTTCGAGAGTATTGGCGCGACGATGGAGCAGCACTTCGAACGCTACGACGTGATCCTGTCGCCGGTCACGGGCAGCCTGACTCCGAAGCTGGGTCTGTTGTCGCTTGACCAGCCTTGGGACAGCTACGCCCATCAGGCCATGGGCAGCGCCGGTTTCACCGTGATAGCCAATGTCAGCGGCCAGCCAGCCATCTCTCTACCACTGGGCCAGAGCGCCGACGGCCTGCCGGTGGGCATGATGTTCACCGCTCGCCTGGGTGGCGAAGACGTGCTGCTGCGCCTGGCGAGCCAATTGGAACAGGCCCATCCGTGGGCCGCCAGGCGCGCCTTGCTGTAACCGCCCGATGATCGTTCCCATGCACCTGGGGATGATCATGTCCCTGTAGGAGTCAGGCTTGCCGGCGAAGAACGATGACGCGGTCTGGCAGATACACCGTGTCGTGCCGTTCGCGGGCAAGCCTCGCTCCTACGGGAGCGAGGTTGGTTGCCGGGCCCTAGTCCACTTTGACGATGAGCCCATCCCCCTGCAACCCCGATCATGGGCTGCACTCCGCCAGCGCACCCGCTGCGTCGTCGGCGGTTTTTTTTCTGACCTCAGCTAATGGCATAAAAACAATGACGGCTCAAGTTCAGTCTCAGACCCACTACGACGTGATCGTCGTCGGTTCGGGCGCAGGTGCGATGACTTCGGCGGTGTTCCTCGCCGACCAGGGTTTGCGCGTGCTGGTGGTTGAGAAAAGCGACCAGTACGGCGGCACCTCGGCGATCTCCGGCGGCGGTATCTGGATCCCCAACAACCATTACTTCGCGCGCATGAACGGCAACGACAGCTACGCCACGGCCCTGACTTACCTGCAAGCGGCGGCGGGCGAGCATGTCGATGAAACGCGCCTGCGCGCCTACCTGGACAATGCGCCGAAGATGATCGAACAGCTCACTCGTATCAGCCGGGTGCGCTACGCGGTGGCGGCCAAATACCCTGATTATTATCCGCACCTGCCGGGTGCCCTGGCCGGTGGGCGGACCCTGGACCCGGAGTTCTTCGACACCAGCCTGTTGGGTGAGGAACTGGCAAACCTGCGCAAGCCGTCGCCTTCCACCTTGCTGATGGGGTGCATTGCCTGGACTGCGCGTGATGCGCACAAGGTCATGGCCCGCAGTTTTGGCTGGCGCCTGCTGATCATGAAACTGATGCTGCGCTACAAGCTGGACTTCAAATGGCGGCGCAAAAGCAAGATTGATCGCCGTGCGTCCCTGGGCAGTTCGCTGGTGGCCTCGTTGCGTCGCTCGCTGATGGATCGCAATGTTCCGCTGTGGCTCAACACCGATTTTTGCGGCCTCATCACCGACAACGGACGGGTCAGTGGCATCAACGTGCGACGTGACGGTGCCGAGCTGCAACTGCAGGCGCGCCTGGGGGTGATCCTGGCCTCGGGTGGCTTCGAACAAAACCAGGTCCTGCGCGACCAGTACCTGCCCAAGCCAACCCGCAAAACCTGGAGCGCGACACCGCCTGGCAACAACACCGGCGCGGCGCTGGAAGCCGGCATGGCTCAGGGCGCGGCCACCGCCTTGATGGATTGGGCCTGGTGGGCGCCGACCATTGCCGTACCGGGAGAAGACAAGCCCCGGGGGATCTTCGCCGAGCGTGCGTTCCCTGGCGCCATCGTGGTCAACGGTGAGGGGCAGCGGTTTGTCAACGAGGCGGCGCCGTACCTGGAGTTCGTCGATGCCATGCATCAGGACAACCAGAAAACCGGCGGGAAATCGGTGCCGGCCTGGGTGATCTTCGACGCGCATTTCCGTTTCAACTACGCCATGGGCCCGTTGATGCCGGGCCAGATCATGCCCGACAGCCGCCTGCGCAAGGAGTGGCTCAACAACCTGTACTGGAAGGCTGACAACCTGGCCGGCCTGGCCCGGCAGATCGGCGTCGACAGCGCTGGCCTGGAAGCCACCGTCAACAAGGTCAACAGCTATGCAGGCACCGGTGTGGACCTCGACTTCGCCCGTGGCGGCAACGTCTTCGACCGTTATTACGGCGACAGCAACATCAAGCCCAACCCCTGTCTGGCGCCGCTGCGCAAAGGCCCGTATTACGCCATGCGCCTGGACGCCGGGGACATTGGCACCAAGGGCGGTCTGTTGACCAACGAGCATGCACAAGTGGTGCGCGATGATGGCACGACCATCGCCGGCTTGTACGCCATCGGTAACTGCTCGGCGTCGGTGATGGGCACCAGCTATCCGGGGGCGGGTGGCACCCTGGGACCGGCGATGACCTTCGGCTATGTCGCCGCCAACCACCTGGTCAGCCAGCGTTAGGAGGGTCCATGTCCGATAACATTCCCAGCACCGAAATATTGCCGCCCTTGCAGGTGGCCGATAGCAACAGCCTGACCTGGGACGATCAATGCGATGTGCTGGTCGTCGGCTGGGGCGCGGCCGGTGCCTGCGCCGCGCTGGAAGCTCGCGCTCAGGGCGCCGATGTGCTGATCGCCGACCGCTTCACCGGCGGCGGTGCCAGCGCCAAGAGCGGCGGGGTGGTGTACGCCGGTGGCGGCACTCGCCATCAGCAGGCGGCGGGTTTCAACGACAGCCCCGAAGCCATGTTCGATTACCTCAAGCACGAAACCCGCGGCGTGGTCAGCGACGACACCCTGCGGCGCTTCTGTGCCGATAGTGTGAGCAATCTCGATTGGCTGGAAAGCCACGGCGCACCCTACGCCCACCAGATGCCGCCGGGGGGCAAGACCTCGTACCCACCTGACGGTTACTTCCTCTATTACTCTGGTAACGAGCTGGTGCCCGACTACGGTGGTCCTTTGCCTCCGGCGCCACGCGGTCATCGCACCGTGGGCAAGGGGCAGGGCGGCGCGTTGCTTTTTGCTCACCTCAAGGCTGCGTGCCTGAAGGCCGGAGTGAGGCCGTTATTGCAGGCAGCGGCGCGACGGCTGGTGGTCGATCCTAAGGGGCGGGTGCTGGGTGTCGAGTTTTGGTGTATTCCCGATGGCAGCAAGGAAGCGCAGTTGCATGCACAACTGGCTGCCCGTGCCGAGCGATTGCAGAACTTCGCTCCTGGCTATTGCAATAAACTGCGCAAGAAGGTCTGCCAACTCGAACGGGATTTCGCCCGGCCCCAGCGGGTGCGTGCGCGCAGCGGAGTGATCCTGAGTACCGGTGGTTTCATCTTCAATCGCCAGATGATTGAGCAGCATGCACCGAAGTTCCAGCGCAACTTCAAGGTCGGCGCCACCGGCTGCGATGGCAGCGGTTTGCGTCTGGGCGCCAGTGTCGGCGGCCAGGGTTCGGGGCTTGAACGGGTGTCCGCGTGGCGCTTCCTCAACCCGCCGTACAGTTGGCACAAAGGTATCGTGGTCAATCGCGAGGGCCGGCGCTTCTGCAATGAAGAAGTCTACGGTGCCACCCTGGGCCAGCCGTTGATGGAAGAGCAGGGCGGCAAGGCGTGGCTGGTGCTGGATGCACCGTTGCGCAAGAAGGCCATTGGCGAGGCACTCTTCGGCGGCTACTGGTGGTTCCAGAGTTTTCCGGCCCTGGCGCTGATGCTGTTCAAGGTGCGCAAGGGCAAGAGCCTGAGTGAGCTGGCCGACGCGACGTCCATGGACCCCGCCGTGCTGCGTGCCTCGGTGCTGGCCGCCAACGCTGCCGCCCGTGGCGAGGCGCCGGAGCCGTTCGGCAAGTCTGAGGGCGGGCGCCAGGTGCTGGAACAGGGGCCGTTCTATGCCTGTGATATCTCCGTGACCAATCCGGTATTCCCCCTGGGTGCCCTGACCCTGGGCGGCTTGCGCGTGGATGAAGGCAGCGGGGCAGTGCTGGACGAGCAAGGCCAGGCGATCGATGGCCTGTACGCGGCCGGGCGCAGTGCCCTGGGGATTCCTTCGCACTTGTACATCAGTGGTTTGTCCCTGGCCGACTGTGTGTTCTCCGGTCGTCGTGCAGGCGCCGCTGTCGCCCGCGGCCAGCAACCTTAATCGATTCACGCACACGAGATGACATGATGATGCTCAATCAACATAACAAGAACGGCCGGGTTCACGGCAAGGTTGCGCTGGTCACCGGTGGCGCCAAAGGGATCGGCGCTGCCAGCGTGCGGTTGCTGGCGGCCGAAGGTGCCCAGGTGCTGATCAGCGATCTGGACGTCGAGGCAGGCCAGGCCCTGGCGGCCGAAATCGGACCGGCTGCTGCCTTTATCCGTCAGGACGTCAGCAGTGAAGACCAGTGGCTTCAGGTCATCGGCCATGTGCGCGAGCACTACGGTCGCCTGGATATCCTGGTCAACAACGCCGGCATCCTGATCGGCGGCTCGATTGAGGAAACCAGTCTGGAGCAGTGGAACAAGGTGCTGCGAGTGAATGCCGACAGTGTGTTTCTGGGCTGTCGCGAAGGCATCGCGTTGATGAAGGACAGCGGTGGTTCGATTATCAACCTGTCTTCCATCGCGGCCCTGGCCGGGCGTGATGATTATCTGGCCTACGGCGCCTCCAAGGGGGCGGTTGCGGCGTTGTCGCGTTCGGTGGCGGTACTGTGTCGACGGCGTAAATACCGCATCCGATGCAATACCCTGCACCCCGATGGCGTACTCACCGACATGACCCGCGTTAGCTTCCCCGAGGGCGTCGATCCGAACCGCCTGACCATCGACAGCGACCCGATGAACCGCATGTGCCGGCCCGAAGACGTGGCGGCCAGCGTATTGTTCCTCGCCAGCGACGAGTCCCGGGCAATCAATGGTGTCGAGTTGCGCATTGATAGTGGGCAGTTGGTGATGAGTATCTAAACTCTTGCTCCCACACAAAATCACTGTGAGCGAGCTTGCTCGCGATGGCGGTGTGTCAGTCAACATAGATGTTGAATGTACCGGCCTCTTCGCGAGCAAGCCCGCTCCCACAAGGGATTGGTGCAGGCATAAAAAAACGGGCCTTGGGGACCCGTTGGAAAGTTAGCCTGACGTCCGTGCCAGGCCTGAAATGCGATCAACTGTGTGCGTGCTCGTGATGGGGGCGGGTCAGTCAACAAGATGTTGAAAATATGCTGGCCCTATCGCGAGCAGGCTCGTTCCCACAGGTTTTGTACCTTGACGAACGCTTAATACCCTTCGAATTGAGCCGGGCGTTTATCGATGAACGCTTGCATGCCTTCCTTCTGGTCCCGTGAGGCAAACAGCAGGGCATTGGCCTTGCGCTCCAGGGCCAGGCCGGCCTCCAGCGGGGCGTCCATGCCGGCCAGGATCACTTCCTTGATCTGCTCGGCGGCCAGGGCCGGCATCGCCGCGATGACTCGTGCCAGCTCCAGGGCGTGGGCCTGTACCTGGTCATCGTCCACCAGGTCGCTGACCAACCCGGCCACCCAGGCCTCTTCGGCGCTGATCGGTTGCCCGGTGAGCGCCATGCGCATTGCCTTGACCTTGCCCACCGCGCGCACCAACCGCTGCGTGCCGCCGATGCCAGGCATGATGCCGATGCGGATTTCCGGTTGGCAGAAGCGCGCACTGCGCCCGGCGACGATCAGGTCGGCGTGCATCGCCAGCTCGCAACCGCCGCCGTAGGCGTAACCGCAGACCGCCGCGATCACCGGTTTCGGGCAATGCTGGATCGGCCCCCAGACCCGCTCGGTGTGGCGCTTGTAGATATCGATGGCGCCGACCCCGGCCATGCTGTTGATGTCGCCCCCGGCAGCGAACACCTTGTCACCGCCCGTCAGAACGATGCATCGCACTTCGGGATCGATCGCCAGCTCACTGAAATGCCGCGACAGCAGCGCCTGCAATTCCAGGCTCAAGGCATTGGTCGCCTGCGGGCGATTGAGCCGCAGCAGGGCCACGCCGGGCAGTGGGCGTTCGAGCAGAATCGGTGCAGCGGATGAGTCGGACATGGGCAGCCTCAAAGACCAGACAAGGTGTGAATGGCCGCCAGTGTCCTGTTCACGAGGTTGAATTTTCATCGTCCGTTCAGACGTAGTTTGCCCCGCGGTTCGTCCCTAGAGTGACCCTTGTCAGTAGAGAAAGGAGCACATGATGGAGCTGCATTCGGGTCTTGATTACAGCGGCAAAGTGGTGCTGGTCACCGGTGGCACCAAGGGCATCGGCGCCGGTATCGCACGAGGATTCCTGGCAGCCAACGCGAGGGTGATCGTCTGTGCCCGGCGCGAACCTGAACAGGTGCCGACACTGGGTGGCAAGAGTGCAAGCTTCATTGCTGCCGATGTGCGTGACCACGATTCCCTGCAACGCCTGTTCGCCACCATCGAGCGCGACTTCGGGCGCCTCGACGTGGTGATCAACAACGCCGGCGGCAGTCCTTCCGCCGACGCCGCCACGGCCTCGCCGAGGTTTCACGAAAGCATCATCGGGCTGAATCTGATCGCGCCGCTCAACGTCGCCCAGCACGCCAACCGGCTGATGCAGGCACAGGCGCAGGGCGGTTGCATCGTCTTTATCGGCAGCATCAGTGCACTGCGTTCCTCGCCAGGTACCGCCGCTTACGGCGCGGCCAAGGCCGGGGTGCTGGCGTTGGTGCAATCGCTGGCGGTGGAGTGGGGCCCCAAGGTGCGGGTGGTCACGGTCAGCCCAGGGCTGGTGCTGACCGAACAGGCGCATCTGCACTACGGCTCCGAGGCCGGTATCGCCGCCGTCGCTGCCGGCATTCCTGCCGCCCGCATGGCGGTGGCCGAAGACATCGCCAACGCCTGCCTCTACATCGCATCACCGCTGGCCAGTTACGCCAGCGGTTGCAACCTGTTGCTGCACGGCGGTGGTGAACGCCCGGCATTTCTCGGTGCCGCGCAGGTTCTGCCCACCTGATCGACCTATTGCGGCGACCGGGTTCGGTGGCCGCCTTCAATCTGAAGGAGACGACTTTGGCTGATCCACAATTGCTATCCAATGTACGCGCCCTGGTGGGGCGCCAGTACGGCCGCGTGTATGCCTGGGACGAGGTCAACGCACCGATGATTCGCCAGTGGTGCGAGGTCATGGGCGTGGACAACCCACTCTACATCGACCCGGCTTTTGCCCTGGGCACCCAACATGAGGGCCTGATCGCGCCGCCGGCGATGTTGCAGGTGTGGACCATGGAGGGCCTGCATGCCAACAACTATCCGCCTGGCTCCACCGACGAGAACCCTTACGAGGTGCTCAAGGAGATGGAAGCCTACGGCTATGCCTCCACCGTGGCGGTGAATTCCGAGCTGAGCTTCACCCGCCCGGTGCGCTTGGGGGAAAAGCTCTACTACACCACGCGCCTGGATTCGGTTGGCGATGAGAAAACCACCGCCCTGGGCACTGGCTTTTTCGTCACCCTGGTGATGAGCCACTTCGTTGAAAAGGCCGGCGGCGATGAGCCGGTGGGCGAGCTGCTGTTTCGCGTCTTCAAATTCCGCGCGGCCAACGCCAAGGCACCGGCCAAGGTTGAGTCGGCACCGGTCAAGGCCAAGCGCCCGCTGCCGGGCATCAGCGACGACACCCGGTTTTTCTGGGAAGGCTGCGACAAGGGGCAGTTGCTGATCCAGCGCTGCACCGCCTGCCAGACCCTGCGTCATCCACCGGCACCGGTGTGCATCGAGTGCCACAGCTTCGACTGGGACACCCTGCAGGCCAGCGGCCGCGCCACGTTGTATTCGTTCGTGGTGATGCACTACCCCGAAGTGCCGCCGTTCGATTACCCCAATCCCATCGGCCTGATCGAACTGGAGGAGGGCGTGCGCCTGATCGCCGGTCTGGTCGGTATCGAGCGTGAGCAATTGCAGATCGGCCAGCGTTTGCAGGTCGAGTTCCAGACCTTCGATGACCAGCTGACCCTGCCGTTGTTCCGGCCGGTAGAGGCATAGGAGCCACCATGGATTTCGAATTGAGCGAAGACCAGCGCGCCATTGCGCAGATGGCCGACGGCTTGTTTGTCGACCATTGCCATGACGACTACATGCGCCAGTGGGACACCAGTGGCGAGCCGATGATGGCGCCGCTGTGGACGTTGTGTATCGAGACCGGGCTACATGCCCTGGCGATTCCCGAAGAACACGGCGGCAGCGGTCTGGGCATGACCGAACTGATGCTGGTCCTGCAAGCCCAGGGCAAGGCCCTGGCCCAAGTGCCATTGTGGCGTCATCAATTGGCGGCCGCGACTCTGGCCCGTTTTGATGCTGGCGACGGTGCCGGGTGGGTGGCCAAAGCGGCGTCCGGCGAGGCACTGCTGAGCCTGTCCGTCGATGGCTTGAGCAGTGCCCGGGGCATTGAGTTGCAGGCACAGGCGAATGCCGGGGGCTGGTCGATCAATGGCCGGGTCGCGGCGTTGTCCCTGGGTGACCAAGCCAGCGCCGCACTGGTGCTGGTGCAGGCCGAGGGGCAACCGCGCTTGCTGCTGCTCGACCTGGCGGCGCCCGAGGTACAGCGGGTGTCGGCGGTGTTGACTCACGGGGAAGCGGTGGCCGACCTGCATATCGAAGGCTTGACCGTGAACGCTACCGCGCTGCTGCCGGCCGAGTCCGTCGCCTGGCTGGAGCTGCGCTGCACAGCGGCATTGGCAGCCCTGCAACTGGGGCTCAGTGAAGAGCAGATCCGCCGCACCGTGGCCTATGTCAGCGAGCGCCGGCAGTTCGAGCGCAGCATCGGCAGCTTCCAGGCGGTGCAGATGAGCATGGCCGACACCCATATCGCCGTCGAAGCCTTGCGCACCGTGCTGTGGCAACTGGCCTACCGCATCGATGCCGGTCTGCCGGCGCCCAGCGAAGCCCTGGCCACCGCGTGGATGGCCTGTGAAGCGGGGCATCGCATCGGCCATATCGCACAGCACGTACATGGCGGCATCGGCGTCGACCTGACGTACCCGATCCACCGTTTTCTCTACTGGAGCCGCGGTCTGTGCCTTGCCCTGGGTGGCTCGGCGGCAAGCCTGGAACGCCTGGGCGACTGGCTCAACGATAACGACAAGCTGGGATGGAAATATGACCTCGAAGAACACCAAGCGCTTTGACGACGTGCGCCCCGGCGAAGTACTGCCGGAGCTTGCCGTGCCGATCACGGTGACCCTGATCAACGGCGGCGCGATTGCCACCCGTGACTACTTCCCCGGTCACCACGACGCGGAAGCGGCCCGTGCCCTGGGTTCGCCCCATGTGTTCATGAACATCCTCACCACCAACGGGCTGGTGCAGCGGTTCATCGAGCAGTGGGCCGGGCCGCTGGCGCAATTCACCGCGCTGAAAATCAAGCTCGGCGCGCCGAACTATCCCGGTGATTGCATGACCTTCAATGGCAGCGTCACCGGTGTTGATGCGGACACCCGTTCGGTGGAAATCACCTTGAGCGGCAAAAATTCCATGGGCAACCACGTGACCGGCACGGTCGCGCTGGTCCTGCCCTGACAGCCGGAGAGACACAGATGACTGATTCATCGATTTCCGGGCGTGCCGCGATCGTAGGTCTAGGCGCAACCGAATTTTCCAAGAACTCCGGACGCACCGAATTGCGCCTGGCCCTGGAGGCCACCTTGAGCGCGCTCAAGGACGCCGGCATCGATCCGTCCGAGGTCGAGGGCTTCAGCTCCTACTCGGTGGACAAGGTCCCGGAGTATGAAATCGCCCGACTGCTGGGGTGCAAGGACGTCAAGTTTTTCTCGCAAGTGCCCCATGGCGGCGGTGCGGCCTGCGGACCGGTGATGCACGCGGCGATGGCCGTGGCCACTGGGATGGCAAAAGTGGTGGTGGTGTATCGGGCCATGAACGAGCGTTCCTGGTATCGCTTCGGTACCGGCAGCTACGGCTTCGCTTCGGCACCGACCTTCGACAACGTCAACTACGGCTGGTACATGCCCCACGGCTTCCATACACCGGCGGCCTGGGTCGGGATGTTCGCCCAGCGCTACATGCACACCTATGGCGCTACCAGCGAAGACTTCGGTCGGATCGCAGTGGCGGCGCGGGATTTTGCCGCGACCAACCCCCAAGCGTTTTTCCACGGCAAGCCGATCACCCTGGAAGAACACCAGGCCTCGCGCTGGATCTGCGAACCGCTGCATCTGCTCGATTGCTGCCAGGAATCCGATGGCGCCGTGGCGATGGTCATTACTTCGGCCGAGCGCGCCCGTGACCTGCGGCAGAAACCGGTGACCATCAAGGCCGGCTCCCAAGGCATCAGCCACGGCCAGCAGAGCATGACCTCGTTCTACCGCGACGACATCACCGGGCTACCGGAAATGGGTGTGGTCGCCCGCGAGCTGTATCGCCAGTCCGGCCTCGGTCCCGAGTCTTTCCAGACCGCCGTGATTTATGACCACTTCACCCCGTTCGTGCTGCCACAGCTGGAAGAGTTCGGCTTTGCCAAACGCGGCGAAGCCAAGGAATTCATCCGTGCCGGGCACCACGCCCGTGGCGGCAAACTGCCGATCAACACCCACGGCGGGCAACTGGGCGAAGCCTATATCCACGGCATGAACGGCATCGCCGAAGCGGTGCGCCAGGTGCGTGGCACGGCGGTCAACCAGGTGGCGGATGTGCAGAACGTGCTGGTCACCGCCGGCACCGGCGTACCCACCAGCGGCCTGATTCTCGGCGCAGCCTAAGGAGCAGCAGATGTTCGTCGACCTCACTCCCGAACAACATGCCCTGCGCCACAAGGTGCGGGACTATTTCCAGGCCCTGATGACTCCGGACATGCGCGAGCAGTTGCGCGGCAAGGAAGGCGGCGAGCTGTTTCGCCAGACCATCCGCCAGATGGGTCGCGACGGCTGGCTTGCGGTCGGCTGGCCGAAGGCCCATGGCGGCCAGGGTTACGCCGCCACCGAACAGTTGATCTTCTTCGAAGAAGCCAACATCGCCGGCGCGCCGCTGCCGTTCGTGACCATCAGTACCGTGGGTCCGGCCTTGATGGCTCACGGTAGCGAGCTGCAGAAAGAACGTTTCCTGCCCGGCATTGCCGCAGGCGAGATCATGTTCGCCATCGGCTACTCGGAACCGGAAGCCGGCAGTGACCTGGCGGTGCTGAAAACCAGCGCCCGCCAGGACGACGAAGGCTTCGTGGTCAATGGCAACAAACTGTGGACCTCGGGTGCCGAATCGGCCGACTTCGTCTGGCTGGCGGCCCGTACCGACCCGACCCAGGCACGGCACAAAGGCATTTCGCTGCTGATCGTCGACACCACGACACCGGGCTTCTCCCACACCTTGATTCCCACCACCAGCATTCCGACCACGGCCACCTATTACGACAACGTGCGGGTGCCCAACGAGATGCTGGTGGGCGAGTTGCACGGTGGCTGGAAGATGATCACCTCGCAGCTGAACCACGAACGCCTCGGCCTGGGCACCTGGTCGGACAAGGTGGTGGCGCTGTTTCGCCGGGTCTACCTGTGGGCGCGGGCCCGCGACGAGCAGGGGCATCGGGCCATGGACAAGGCCTGGGTGCGCAGTTCGCTGGCCGAGTGTTATGCGCGGCTGGAGGCGATGCGCCTGATCAATATGCGCATCGCCGCCGACCTCGAACGCGAGCGCATGGACGTGGCACTGAGTTCGACCACCAAAGTGTTCGGCTCGGAGTCGGCCATCGAGATCCTGCGCAAGCTGGCGGCGATCCTCGGCGCCAATGGTTCGATGCGCAGCGGCTCGGCGGCGACGCTGCTGCAGGGCGAGCTGGAATACGAATTGCGCAGTTCGGTGACCCTGACCTTTGGCGGTGGCACCAATGAAATCCAGCGCGAGCTGATCGCGCAGTTTGGCCTCGGCATGCCGCGCACCCAACGCTGACGCTGGTCCATCAAAAACAAAAACCGTACTCGCCCCGGATCCGGGGCGGGTCGAAGGGGACTTTCATGAGCACTATCGAGCAATTCAGGCACGACACCCGTGCCTGGCTGGAGGCTAACTGCCCGCTGTCGATGCGCACCGGCATGGCTGAAGGCGATGTGGTGTGGGGCAGTCAGAACCCGCAGTTTCCCTGCGAAGACGCGCGCCTGTGGTTCGAGCGCATGCGCGACAAGCGCTGGTTCTGTCCCGAGTGGCCTGAGGAATACGGCGGCGCTGGCCTGAGCGACGAACAACTGGCTGTGCTGGAAAGCGAGATGCGCCGCCTCAAGTGCCGGCCGCCACAGATCAACCTCGGTATCTGGATGCTCGGGCCGGTGCTGCTGGCCTTTGGCAGCGAGCAACAGAAACGCGATCTGCTGCCGCCGATTGCCCGCGGCGAAGTGCGCTGGTGCCAAGGCTTCTCCGAGCCGAACGCCGGTTCCGACCTGGCCAGCCTGAAAATGGCCGCCCGTGATGCCGGCGATCACTTTGTAGTGGACGGCAGCAAAATCTGGACTTCCTATGGCGACAAATCCGACTGGATGTATGCCCTGGTGCGCACCGACTTCAGCGCGCCGAAACATGAAGGCATCAGCCTGATTGTGCTGGACATGCGCAGCTCCGGCGTCAAGCCGCAGCCGATCGATTTGATCAGCGGCAAATCGGCGTTCTGCCAGGTGTTCTTCGACAGCGTGAAAGTGCCCAAGAGCCAGTTGATCGGGCCGTTGAACGGCGGCTGGAATCTGGCCAAGTACCTGTTGCAACACGAACGCAAGGCGATGTCGAAGTTCGGCGAGTTCAGCCTGCCGTCGCACTTCGACCTGCTGGCTCTGATGCGCGAATACGTGCCGGCGCCCCGGAGTCAGAGCGAACACGCCTTGCAGGCACGGGCCACGGCCTGTGCGATGAACGAGCATGCCTACAACCTGACCGTGCAGCGCATGGGGGAAGAGGCGCGGGCCGGCGACGACATCGGCGGCCTGATGTCGATCATGAAACTGGTGCACACCGAACAGGAACGCGACAAGTTCGAAGTGCTGCTCGATGCCATGGGCGGGCATGCCTTTGGCTGGGAGAGCGCGGCATTCAGCGAGCAGCAACTGGCGGTGACTCGCTCCTGGTTGAACAGCTATGCGCTGACCATTTCCGGCGGGTCCTCGGAGGTCCAACTGAACGTCATCGCCAAGCGCGTGCTGGGCTTGCCCGACGCTAAAAAAGGAGTCACCCCATGAGCCTGCGTTATAGCGATGAACAGCGTTTGCTGGCTGACAGCGCCCGGGACTTTCTCGCGGCCCGCAGCCCGGTCAGTGCCCAGCGTCGACTGCGCGATGGTGCGGTGGAGCCGGGTTTCGATGCGCAGTTGTGGAGGGACGCGGTCGACCTGGGCTGGAGCGCGATTCCGTTTCCGGAAGACTTCGGCGGCCTGGATTTCGGTTGCAAGGGCCTTGGGCCGATCTTCGAATCCATGGGCCGCAACCTGTCCGCCACGCCGCTGTTGTCCAGCGTGGTACTCGGCGGTTCGCTGGTGCTTCTGGCGGGCAACTCGGCGCAACAGACGCGCTGGTTGCAAGCTGTGATTGGTGGCGAACAGCGCCTGGCCCTGGCCGTGGACGAACACTCGCGCCACGACCCGAGCCGCATTGCCCTGGAGGCGAAAATCGAAGGGCAGGGCTATCGCTTGCACGGCGACAAGTACTGGGTGGTCGATGGTCTGGGTGCCGATGCCTATGTGGTGGCGGCGCGCACGTCCGGGCAGCCGGGCGACACGCACGGCATCAGCCTGTTCCTGGTGCCGGCCGATACACCGGGTTTGACCGTCAGCGCCTTGCCTCTGATCGACTCGCGCAACAGCGCACGCCTGCAACTGGATCAGGTGCAATTGGGTAGCGAAGCGCTGCTGGGCACCCTGGGCGAGGGCTGGGCCGCGCTGGAAACCGCGCTGGACCGTGGCCGCACCTGCCTGGCGGCGGAGCTGCTGGGGATGGCCGAGCAACTGTTCGAAACCACCCTGGAGTACCTCAAGACCCGTGTGCAGTTCGACACACCCATTGGCACCTTCCAGGTCCTGCAACATCGCGCTGCACAAATGTACATCGACCTGACACTGAGCCGCAGCGCGCTGATGGCCGCGCTGGCGACCCTGGATGACGCCAGCCTCGACACCGGGGCACGGGTTCGACTGGTCAGCCTGGCGAAATGGAAGGCCGGCGACACGGCGGTCAAGGTGGCCAACGAAGCCGTGCAGATGCACGGCGGCATTGGCGTCACCGACGAGCTGGATGTCGGCCTGTACCTCAAGCGTGTCCGCGTGGCGCAGAGCTGCCTGGGCGATCGGGATTTCCATTGCGAACGGTATTCGGCGTAGGGGCCAGCGGGCGGTGTTCCCGATACACCGCGTCATCGTTCTTCGCGGGCAAGCCCGCTCCCACAAGGATCACGTGTGTACCCAGCACGCGAGCACGACTCACCACCCTGTGGGAGCGGGCTTGCCCGCGATGGCGGAGTGCCAGGTCATGCAGATGTTGAATGTACCGGCCCTTCGCGGGCAAGCCCGCTCCCACAAGTCTTTCTGCTGTTCTGGAGAAAACAAAAATGAGCATTGAACGCTGGCAAACCGCGTGGCGGCAACTGATCGCCCCCGGTGCGCCGTTTGAGGTGGTGACGCCCGATGACGGCGCGCCACGCTACTTCCGTCACGCCGCACATGACCTGCTGCAGGTGATTGACGCCGGTCGAGTCCACGGCGACCGTGAGTTCCTGATCTGGCAGGCGCAGCGCCTGACCTTCAACCAGTTCTTCGATCAGGTCGACCACCTGGCCGGGCAGATGGTGGCCCGTTTTGGCTTGCAACCGGGTGAGCGGGTGGCGATTGCCATGCGCAACCAGCCGGCGTGGCTGGTGGCCTTCGCCGCCATCCAGCGCTGCGGTGGTGTGTGTGTGCCGCTGAACAGTTGGGGCCTGCGCGATGAGTTGCAATACGCTTTGCAAGACAGCGGTTCGCGCCTGCTGCTGTGCGACGAAGCGCGCCTCGATACCCTGCGCGAAGACCTGGCCCGTGAGCAGCGAGCCACGATCGTCGTCGGGGCCCACGAAGTAACGTTGCCCGAGTACTGCCTGCGTTTCGAAGACTTGATCAGCGCCCCGTCATTGCCGTTGCCTGCGCTGGAAATCGATCCCGACGCGCCGGCACTGATCCTTTACACCTCCGGCACCACCAGTCGCGCCAAGGGCGCAGTGTCCAGTCACCGGGCGATCTGCCAGGCGCTGACCGCGCTGGATTTCCAGGGCGCGTTTTGCGCCATGAGTTCGCCTGAGCGTATCGGCGTGGTGATCAACAGCGGCTATCCGCCCACTACTCTGGCGGCAGTGCCGCTGTTCCATGTCAGCGGCTTGCATGCGCAGTTCTTGTCGGCATTACGCGGCGGTCGGCGCTTGATGCTGATGTACAAGTGGGATGTCGAACGCGCCATTGATCTGATACGCGACGAGCGCTGCACCCAGTTCAACGGGGCGCCGGTGATGATGCAGCAACTACTCGCCTCGCAGCGCTTTGGCAGTGAGCACACCGCCAGCCTGTTCGGTTTGGGCCTGGGTGGCGGCGCATCGTCCGCGAGCGTGCTCGACGACATGCTCAAGATCAAGCCCGATGTCATTGGCGGTGCCGGCTACGGCCTGACCGAAAGCAATGGCATTGGGGCGGCGATTGGTGGCGATCAGTTTGTCTACAAGCCGGCGACGGCGGGGTGGGCGTTGCCGATCGTCGATATTCGCATCGGTGACAGCCCTGACCAGCCGCAGTCGGCGGGCACTCGCGGGGTGATCTGGCTGCGTTCGCCGACCCTGATGAGCGCCTACTGGAAGCTGCCCGAGTCCACGGCGCAAAGCCTGCGCGACGGTTGGCTCGACACTGGCGATATCGGTTATCTCGACGATGAGGGTTTCCTCAGTATCACCGGCCGGGTCAAGGAGCTGATCAACCGTGGTGGGGAGAAGATTTCCGCCGCTGAAGTCGAAACCTGCGTCCTCGATATGCCCGGTGTCCTGGAAGCGGCGGCATTCGCCATCGCTGACCCGTTGCTGGGTGAGACCGTGGGGCTGGCCGTGCATGGCCAGGCCTCGACGCTGCCCCAAGAGGCGCAAATCTGCGCATTCATCGCCGAGCGCCTGGCCGCCTACAAGGTGCCGACGCAGGTCTATCGGGTACTCGAACCCTTGCCACGCAATGCCACCGGCAAGGTGCTCAAGGCACAGCTGCAAGAAAAGTTGGGCGCATAACGCCGCCTTAGTCTTTCCGGACGATGTCGGGGCCGGCAGAACACGAACAATAGACCCATACCACAAAGCCTTATCAGCGTAGGAGGCAGTACATGAAAATAACAAGAACAGGTCTCATGCTCGCGGTCGCAGTCACAGCCAATAGTGGGCTGATGGGTGCTGCGCACGCCGCGGTGTCACCTCAGGAAGCCGCCAAACTGGGCAAGGAGCTGACCTGTGTCGGCGCCGAGCAAGCCGGCAATGCCGAGGGCACCATTCCGCCGTACACCGGCAAATACCTGGGCGAAGTGCCAGGCTGGAATCATGTGAAGTATTCCGGTGATCAACCGGTCGATCCCTACGCGGCGGAGAAGCCGATCCTGGTGATCACTGCACAGAACATGAGCCAGTACGAGTCGCACCTGACCGAAGGGCAGAAGACCCTGCTGAAGAAGTACCCGACCACCTACAAGATGAACATCTACCCCGGCCACCGGGATTTCCGCTACCCCGATTACGTCTGCCGCCGAGCGATGGACAATGCGCTGCACGCCAAGCTGGTCAACGACGGTGCAGGTTTCACCGGGATCGGCCAGATACCGTTCCCAATCCCCAAAAACGGCATGGAATTGCTGTGGAATCACCAATTGCCGGCACGTGCCTACACCGAGGAAAAAACCTCCGACCTGGCGTCGGTCCTGCCCAACGGCAGCATTGGCTGGGGGCGTGCCTACGCGCGTAACCTGTCGCCGACCAACTCACCGACCGTTGACTCAACGGACGGCGATGTGATTGCGTCCTTCAGCAACAACATGACCCTGAAACCGGCTCGCGACAACGGTACCCTCAGCATTGCCCATGAACCCTACAACTTCGGCACCGGTACGCGTCAGGCCTGGTCCTACAGCCCGTCGACGCGCCGCGTCAGACAGCTGCCAGGCTACGGTTTCGATCAGCCGATGATCGGTACCAACGGCACCATGACCGTCGACGAAGACCGCTTGTACAACGGTTCACCGGAGCGCTTCACCTGGAAACTGATCGGCAAGCGCGAAATCTACAGCCCGGCCAACGCATTCAAGCCCAACGCCGGGACCGTGAAGTACGCCGACATCCTGACGCCCAACCATCCCAACCCGGACTTCATGCGTTATGAGTTGCGTCGGGTGTGGGTCCTGGAGGCCGACTTGAAGGAAGGCTATCGCCATGTCTATAGCAAACGGGTGCTGTTCATCGACGAGGACACCTGGCACTCGGTCATGGCCGACAACTACGATGCCCGTGGGCAGCTGTGGAAACACGCCATGATCAACTACTACTACCACCCCGACATGAGCAGCTGGCAGGCCGGTTCGCAGTTCTTCATGGACTTGAACTCCGGCCAGTACACCGGCTACGGCATGACCAACGAATCGAAGAAGGGCCCGATCCTCAACGAAGGCAAGTTCACCCCGGACCAATACACCGCGGATGCGGCGCGGGCAATCGGGCGGTAAGCTTTGGGTCGTTGCAATGACAAAAGCCCTATCGGATTGCGATGGGGCTTTTTTTTGGTTCACGAAACTCCAGTAGGAGCGAGCTTGCTCGCGATGGTCGTCAACGATGACGCTCGGCACCTGACACCCCTCGGCGTTCTCAGGTTCATCGCGAGCAAGCTCGCTCCTACAGCAGGGGAAAGTCAGTCAGTTGATCGGCTGAGAGGTGATCAACCATTGGGGATCCAGCGGGCCGATGATCTCCAGCAGCCGTTTGTAACCGGTACGGAGAATGCGCCACTCGCCTTGTATCTTGACGTAGCTATCCTCGTAGATCGCGCTGCCGTTAAGCAGGGTCTGCTTATCGAGGTTGATGAACAAGTCGTTGAGGTACCAGAGGCCGGTGGCTTCATCACCGTTGACCACAATTTCCGGGGTGTGGCCGTTGTGCATGCCGAAACGGCGGTTGGTGAAGTTGGTGCGGTAGAACTCGATGGCCTGGTCCAGTCCATTGAGTTCGAGCTGGTAGGTCGGGCTTTGGAAGCTGATCTTCACCTCGGGTGCGAGGATGCTGCGCAGTAGTTCGAGGTTGCAGGTATCGATACCTCGAAAATAGCGGGCTTTGAGCTGTTTGATTTGCTCGATGGCAACGAGATCCAGCATGTTAGTAATCTCCAAGGGGAGGGCGATGGCCACACGGGTATCGGGTGGCCGTCGGAAAGAGGCAACGTTCTTGTCGACTTGAAGTGCTTAGCAGGGCAGAAAGTGACCGCCGTTGACGTCCAGTTGCGCGCCGGTAATGACCTTTGCGTAGTCACTCGCCAGGTACAGGGCGGCCATGGCGCAGTCGTTGTCTTCGGGGATCTTGCGCAACGCAATCTGCTGGGCGACCTGGTCGACCAGCGACTCCATCGGGACGCCCAGGCGCTTGGCTTCGCTCTCGAAGTAGCCGATCACCGGTGCGCCCCACATCCAGCCCATGAAGGTGGAGTTGACGCGGATGCCGAACGGGCCGAGATCCTGGGCCAGGTACTGCACGGCGGTTTTCAACGCACCCTTGGAGACGGCATAGCCGGATTCCAGCTGGTTGGGGGTGCGGGTGGCCATGGTGTTGATCATGACGATGCTGCCCGACTTCTGTTTCTTCATCTGCGGCAGCACGGATTGGGTCATCTGCATGGTGCCGAACAGGTTGACGTCCATCGCCTTGCGCCAGTCGTCCATTGACGAGTCGGAGGAACTGCCCCAGGCGCCATGGGCGTAGGCAGAGTTGATCAATACGTCGATCTGGCCAAAGTGCTCGATCGTCAGGTCGGCGAGCGTCTGGCACTGTTCGGCCTGGGTGATGTCGGTGGGGACTTTCAGGACCTGTGTGCTGTAGCCGGCGTCGCGGATGGCCTTTTCAGCCTGGTCCAGCATGGCAGGGGTGCGGGTGGCCAACACCACGGCCTTCGCCTGATACTCCGCGGCACGCACGGCCAGCTTGATACCCAGACCAGGGCCGATACCGGAAATAATGACGACTTTATCTTTTAGCAACATGGCAATTACCTTCTTATTGTTTTGATAGGGAATGGGGCGTTCAGGTGCGACTGGCGTGCAGTTCTTCGGCACGTCGTTTCAGATCCAGGGCCATCTGGTCGAAGCCGATTTTTACCCAGGCACCGTGTTCACGCATGATCGTGTCCTGGTTCAGGCCCAGGAAAATATCAGTGGTGAAATAGCTGCAGCGGTTGGCATCGATGGCCTTGATGTACTGATCGCGGCGGGCGGCGTCCATGTTTTCCGGGACGGGGCGCTGCTCCCAGGACAACAGTTGCTCGGAGTCGCAGGCCACGAGGTATTCGAAGACCGGAACGGTTTCGCCGGTATCGGGGGTCAGTACCTGCATATGCACCTCGTCGCCGATCTGCAGGCCGCACTGAATGTTCGGACAGAAGCTGTTCCACTGGTGGTAATTGTCCAGATCAATAAGTACTTCCCAGACCACCCGGGCGGGGGCATTAATTTCCACCGTGTGGGAGGTGACTATGTTTTCTGCTCTTGCCATGACTGTCTCCTGTTGTGCATTCAGTTGATGGGTCTGGAGGTGATCTGCAGCTGTTCGCTCAAGGGCTGGATGGTCTCGAGCAGGGTTTTGTAGCCCGACTCGGCGATCATCCAGCGCTCGTCGCGCTTGATGTAGCGATCCTGGTAGATCGCGCTGCCGTGCATGTGGGTGTTGTCCTCGAGGTTGATGAACACGTAGCTCAGGTACCAGAGGGCTGTGGCCTGGTCGCCATCGACTTCGATTTCCGGGGTGTGACCGTTGTGGGTGGCCAGGCGGGTCTTGGTGAACGAGGTGCGATAGAAGTCCAGCGCATCGCCCAGACCATTGACGTGGAACTCGTAGGCAGGGCTTTTGAACGACAGGGCGACGTCCTCGGTGAGCATGCCTTGGAGCATCTCGATATTGCAGGTGTCGATGGCGCGGAAATAGCGCGCCTTGAGCTGTTTGATCAGCTCGATTGCTTCTAGATCCAACATGTGAAGCCTCCTTGGGGCCACTCAGGCACTGAGCTGGTACTCGCTGGTGAGGATGCAGTCGATCTTCTCGAAGTCGATGAATTTGCTGGTCGATTCGTACATCGCCTGCTGGCGCTGCGCGCATTTTTCCGGGTCGCCCAGGGCGGCGAAAAAACCTTGCGGATTGCCGATGGCCTCGGGCGGGAAGTTTTCTTCGACGATGGCGTGCAGCACCGGTGCACCGAAGGTAAGCGCCCGTGCCACGGTGTTCTGCCGGTAGCCGAAGATCGATTGCAGCGGATAGGCATTAGGCCCGTGCCCGTTGCGCCAGGTGTCGTACCATTGCTCGTAGCTCAACCGGTGGGGTTTGTGCAGCAGCGCCACCTGATTCATGCCGGGCGTGCGCTCGCCGACCGGCACCCGGTACTGGACAGCGCGGGCCTGGCGCTCCTCGGGGTACGGCTCGGATTCCACCACCAGATAAGCCTCCAGGCGGCTGGTCAAAGGCGCCACGAGTGCTTTGATGGCGGGCCAGTGCGAGGCACTGTCCAGCCACAACGAAAGCAGCCCATCCAAGGGCGCGGCGCTATTGGTGATGCGCTGCGTCGAGGCGGCGGCCACCGCCTCATCGACCAGCATGACGCGGATGTTTTTTGCACCGGCTGCAGCCAATGCGTCGCGTAGGCCGAGCAAATCCGGACGCCATTGCTCGGCGCCGGGTTGTGCCGGCTTCCACAAGGTCAACATGATTTTTTCCATGATTTCTCCAGCTTGCGTTCAGTGATTGACGCTCAGGTGCCGGGCGCGATATTCGCTGTAGTCCTGGGTCATCTGCGCCTCGTTCAGACCGAAGCGTTCCAGGCTGTAGTCATGACTGGCACGTTTTTCCCGGCTGTTTTGCGACAGCCATCCCTGCGCGTCGGCGCGGGCCTTATCGGTAAATGGCAGATTGGCGAAGGCGTAGACCTTTTCCAGCACTTGCAGCGGCTGCTTCACGGTGTCGGCGAAGTGGATGTCGAGAAAGCGCTCGGCCGCATGCTGCTCGCGAACCTGCATGGTGTGACGGATGCCACGCGCCATGCGGTTGTTCCACTGCTCACCGGCGGCTTTCGGGTCCGGGTTGTCGCTGTACATCTGCCACAGGGTGTGGGCCATGCTGGCCATCGACGGGATGGTCTGGGCCGGTTCACGGTGGGTCAGAATCACCTGCGCCTTGGGGAAGACATCCAGCAGCAGATCCAGGGTGTGCAGGTGTTGGGGGGCTTTGAGCAGCCAGCGTTGACCCGTCGGCTCACCCCGTTGTTGTTTCTGCCACTGCAAGAACTGCAGCATTTTCTTCAGTTGGGTGTAGACCGGTCGCTGGTCTTGCTGGTCCAGCCAGCGGGTGTAGCTGGGTACATTGACATAGGCGTCCATGGCGCACATGAACGAGTGTTCCATGAGCATGAACTCTTCGTCGCAGAGCATGGCATCCAGCGGGTGGATCGCGAGGATCTGCGGGATCACCTCGGCCATCAGATCGACCTCGGCCTTGGCCTGGGCGATGCGCTTGGCCGGCGCAGCCAGGGTTTCGTCATTCAGCGGTGCCGGAAAGCGAGTTTCCCACCAAGCGGCAGAGTAGAAGCGTGGGTCGACCGCCAGCGTGCGCTGAAGCATGGTGGTGCCGGTGCGTGGCAGGCCGACGATGACCAGTGGATCGTCGATTTGTATCTGGGTTATTTCCGGATGACGGCTCAGGTAGTCTTCCATCACCAGGCGGTTGACCAGTTGCCCGACCAACCTTTCTTCCAGCAAATACAGGCCGGTCTGCGACAGCCCGGCCTCGGTAGCCAGGGCATCGAGTAGCGCCTGCAGGGACGCACGGTAGTTGTCATCGCCAAAATGGCTCAGGCCGTTGGTGCGCGCGACGGCGCTGGCCAACAGTTTGTCGACAGTCAGATCTTCAATTCGGGTGTGCGCGTTCATACGGCCTCCGCGACGGCAGAGACGTTTACAACGCGAGTGGTGGGGTGGCATTGCTCCTGGGCGCCGACCCAACGCAGGCAGAGCGTGCCCTGGCGTACGCCGGCGGTTTGCAGCCAGTTACTCACCCCTGGGTCCAGCTTACTGAGTACAAGCGTCACGCCACCGTTGTCATCGTACTGGGCCTGGTGCTTGTTGAAGCAGATCTGGTGGTAGCGGTAGTCCAGCGACTCCATCCAGTAATTGTTGATCTGCAAGTTCCAGAAGTCGCAGTCCGGCACTTTATCAATGTGGATGACCAGCGCCTCGTCCTCGGCCAGCGCCCAGTGCGAGTGATAGTAGAAAATGTTCGGATCGCCGCCCACTGATTGGCAGAGCGCCTGGTTGGCTGGGGGCAACTGATTGCTGTGCGGCAGGTAACTTTCGCTCCAGTCGGCGAACAGCCGGGCGGTGTTCTCCACGAAGCTCGATACTCGCGCCAGGCCTTGTTGGAACGTCGCCGGGTCAAGGGCCTGTGGCTTGGAGTCGGTGCCGATGCGCTCGATGCTCAACTTGGCCGGCACTTCGCTGCGACGGTCAAGAAACGTCTGGCGTACGATCAAGGCGTTGGTAGCGCCTTCCATTTTCAGCCAGTTGCCCGTTTGCGGTTCGCTGCTGAGGATGATTTCGAAATTGCCCTGGTCATCGGCCTGTAACTGGCTGGCATCGATGAAACCGGTCTGGATCAGGGTACCGTCGGTTTCATAACCGCCTTTCTGGGTGCCAAAGCTCAGGTAGGCGACACTGCCGCGCTGGCCTTTGATGCGGTAATCCAGCGTGCCGTCCAGGCGCGAGTACTCATAGAGGTTGTCCGGGTTGTCGGCACCAATTTTCGCGGTCTCGTGGGAGGTCTTGAAGAAACTGGGAAACGCCGGATCGGCAAACTCGATGTGCATCTCCAGGCCGATGCGCAGCAGGCGCGTGAGGTAGCGGAAGCCTTCGGCGCGGGTGGCTGCATCAGCGGGTGCTTCGGGACGCAGAATCTGCTCGCCGCAGCGCTTGAGGTGATCGCAGAATGTGGCCCAGGTCTGGCCACTCAACAGCTGTTGTTCGTCAATAGAGCTGATTGTCATTGTTAGACTCTCTTGATTAGGCGAACCCGGATCGTGAGCGCTTGCGCAGGGGCGCTCGAGCCAGATTCATCGGCCCCTGACAGGGGCACGGTTAAATGCCCGGCGAACCGGGCGCCAGGGTTAGAGTTCCTTACCGATGAAGCCGCGCTCGGTCAGCACCTCGATGATCCGGTCCACTGCACCCTCCGGCGTCAGCTTGCTGGTCTGGATATGGATGTCTGGCTTGCTCGGCACCTCATAAGGCGAGTCGATGCCTGTGAAGTTTTTCAACTCGCCGCGGCGGACTTTCTTGTACAGGCCCTTGGGGTCGCGCTCTTCGGCCACGGCCAGCGGTGTGTCGACGAAGATCTCGATGAACTCGCCTTCCTGCAGCAGCCCACGTGCCATCTCGCGCTCGGAGCGGAACGGCGAGATGAAGGCTGTCAACACGATCATCCCGGCATCCACGAACAACTTGGACACCTCGGCCACCCGGCGGATGTTCTCTACCCGGTCGGCGTCAGTGAAGCCCAGGTCGTGGTTCAAGCCGTGACGCACGTTGTCGCCGTCGAGCAAGTAGGTATGGCGGCCGCGGGCGTACAGTCGGGTTTCCAGCAGGTTGGCGATGGCCGATTTTCCAGCGCCCGACAAACCGGTGAACCACAGCAGCACCGGCTGTTGGCCCATCTGTTCGGCGCGTGCCTTCTTGTTCACATCCACGTGCTGCATATGGATGTTCTGCGAACGGCGCAGGGAGAACTCGATCAGACCTGCGCCGACGGTGGCGTTGGTCAGGCGGTCGATGAGGATGAAGCTGCCGGTTTCCCGGTTGTTCTTGTAGGGATCGAAAGCGATCGGCTGGCTGGTGAAGAGGTTGCACACGCCGATCTCGTTCAACGCCAGTTCCTTGGCCGCCAAGTGCTCCATGGTGTTGACGTTGATCTTGTACTTGGGCACCGCCAAGGTGACCGACAGCGTCTTGCCGCCAATCTTCATCAGGTATGGGCGGCCGGCGAGCATGGCCTGTTCGTGCATCCAGATCAGGCTGACCTGGAACTGGTCGGCCACGCTGGCCGGGTCTTCTGCGGTGGACAGAACATCGCCGCGGCTGCAATCGACTTCGTCGGTCAGAGTCAGGGTGATGGACTGGCCGGCCACGGCTTGTTGCAGATCACCATCGAGGGTAACGATGCGCGAGATTCGGCTCTCTTGCCCGGTTGGCAACACACGTACGCGGTCGCCGGGACGAATCATGCCGCTGGCGATGGTGCCGGTGAAACCACGGAAATCGAGGTTGGGGCGGTTGACCCACTGCACCGGCATGCGGAACGACAGTTTCTGCTGGTGCGCCTCGTCGATCTCGACGGTTTCCAGGTAGCCCATCAGCGTGGTGCCGCGGTACCAAGGCATGTGTTCGCTCTGCTCGGTGATGTTCTCACCCCGTAGCGCGGACATCGGGATGGCGGTGACATCTTGAAGATTGATCTGCTTGGCGAAGGCGCGATAGTCATCGACGATGGCGTTGAAGACTTTCTCCGAGTAGTCCATCAAGTCCATCTTGTTGACGGCCAGGACCACCTTGCGAATGCCGATCAGCGAAGCCAGATAGCTGTGACGCCTGGACTGGGTCAGCACGCCGCGTCGGGCGTCGATCATCACCACGGCCACGTCGGCCGTGGAGGCACCGGTCACCATGTTGCGGGTGTATTGCTCATGGCCTGGGGTATCGGCAACGATAAACTTGCGCAGTTCCGTGGAGAAAAAACGGTAGGCCACGTCGATGGTAATGCCTTGTTCGCGCTCGGCGGCCAGGCCGTCCACCAACAGCGCGAAGTCCAGTTCGCCACCCTGGGTGCCGTCTTTTTTCGAGTCGGCCTCCAGCGCTTCCATCTGGTCTTCGAAGAGCATTTTCGAATCGTAGAGCAGGCGTCCGATCAGCGTGCTCTTGCCATCGTCCACGCTGCCACAGGTAATGAAGCGCAGCAGGCTCTTGTGCTCGTGGGCCTTCAGGTATTGCCCGATATCCTCGGCAATCAAGTCAGATACGTGTGCCATTAGAAATACCCCTCTTGTTTTTTCTTCTCCATCGATGCGGATGAGTCGTGGTCGATCATTCGCCCCTGACGCTCGGACGTGCGGGTCAGCAGCATTTCCTGAATGATCTTGGGCAGGGTGTCGGCATCGGACTCGACGGCTCCGGTGAGCGGGTAGCAACCCAGAGTGCGGAAGCGCACGTTGCGTATCATCGGCACTTCACCCGGGTTCAGCGGCATACGTGCGTCATCGACCATGATCAGCATCCCGTCACGCTCGACCACCGGGCGCGGCGCGGCGAAATACAGCGGTACGATCGGGATGTTTTCCAGGTAGATGTATTGCCAGATGTCCAGCTCGGTCCAGTTGGACAGAGGGAACACGCGGATCGACTCGCCCTTGTGTTTACGCGTGTTGTACAGGTGCCAGAGCTCTGGACGCTGGTTCTTCGGGTCCCAGCGGTGCTGATCGGAGCGGAAGGAGAAAATCCGTTCCTTGGCACGTGATTTTTCTTCGTCGCGACGTGCGCCGCCGAAGGCCGCGTCGAAACCGTAGTGATCCAGTGCCTGTTTCAGCCCCTCGGTTTTCATGATGTCGGTGTGGATCTGCGACCCGTGCTTGAACGGACTGATGCCCATTTCAATGCCTTCGGGGTTGGTGTGGGTCAGCAGGTCGACGTTCAGCTTGGCCACCATCTGATCGCGGAAGCGATACATCTCCTGGAACTTCCAGGTGGTGTCGACATGCAGTAAAGGGAAAGGCGGCTTGGCCGGGTAGAAGGCCTTCATGGCCAGGTGCAGCATGACCGCACTGTCCTTGCCTATGGAGTAGAGCATGACCGGGTTGTCGGATTCGGCGACAACCTCGCGCATTGCCTGGATGCTTTCGGCTTCCAGTCGCTGCAGGTGGGTAAGCGTCATAGATTTTCCTCTCGCTTTTTGTTGTTGTCGTTTATCAACGTACAACTGCTGCGATTCGGACTTATGCGCGACTTGATGTTTTAACATCAGGCGCAACATCTGCAGCATGGGGTCGCGGGGCAGGGGCGGGGTGACCTTGGCTGGCGCGTTGCCTGGCACATTGTCAGGGCTGACAGGTGCGGCTTGCTGACTGATCTGGGTCGCCAGTTCGCGGGCGCCGCTGAGCATTGCGCTGGCTTCGGGCAGATGAAACAGCTGCAGCCGCTCAGCGCGTTCGCCGGCCCAGGTGATGAAGGTCGCGGCGCGTTGCCAGTGCATGCCCGAGAGCAGGGCGAACACTGTGCGTTCGGTCGATTGATGCAGGCGGTCGAAGAACGCTTCCAGGTGGGGGGCGCGCAACCCGTCTTCGTAAGGCAGCCAGAGCACCTTGCCGCGATTGCTGACCGCGCGCAGAACCCCGTAACTGAGCTTGCCCTGGTCGCTGCGCGCACCGTAGTCGTCGATCCAGTGGATCTCGCCGTGCTGCACGCGCGCCTGCTCGACGATGTCCCGATAGGTGCTGCGGTACCAGCGTTGCACCGCCAGCGAAGCATTCGCGACGCGCTTTGCCGGGCGCTCGGCATTGAGCTGCCAGCGTTGCAAATAATGGGCGGCGGTGCGTTCCGGCAAATCGATATCGTGCAGACGCTTGACCAGTGCCTGCATCGCTTCCAGTTGCCAGAGCAGGAACGGTAACTGATGCCGTTCCGGTGGCGTGCTGACCAGCAATCTGTAGATGTTCTGTTCCTGCTCGGCAGAGAGGGTGCGACCTTCACCTTGCTTGCGCCCGCGTTCGCGTACGGGCACGGCATTCCAGCCACCGGCTTGCCACGCCTTGTAGGCAGAGATGATCGTCGGCGATGAGAGTCCTGTGTCCTGGCTGATGGCTTTGAGCGTGCTGCCGGCGATGCGCAACTGCACGGCGCGCAGACGAAGCTGGTTGATCTGTGCAACGGATAACTGATTGCCGTGGGACACAGGAACTCCTGTTAAACATCCAATTGCTGATTAGCGGTGGTGTGGATGTCTGTACTGTTCCCGGATCCGAAAAACGGCGCATAGGCTGTATGGACTAAACGAAGAATAAAAACAGGAGAGATCCCATGAACGAGTCAATGGCTGTTCTGCTTGAAGATGTCATCGGTATTGTTCGCGCAGCTGGCGAACGGGTGTTGGAGGTGTATCGCTCGGATTTCGAGGTGCGTGGGAAAGTCGATGCCTCCCCGGTGACCGAAGCTGACGAGCGCGCCGAGATCTTGATTCTGCAGGCCTTGGCCGCGCGTACGCCGCAGATTCCGGTGATTTCGGAAGAGGCCGCCGCTGCCGGCCAGGTGCCCGAGGTGGGCCAGCGTTTCTGGCTGGTGGACCCGCTGGATGGCACCAAAGAGTTCATCAATCGCAATGGCGAGTTCACCGTCAATATCGCCCTGATCGATAACGGTGAGCCAGTGCTTGGGGTGGTTCTCGCGCCCGCGCTGGAGCGGCTGTTTGCCGGTGCCCGTGGTTGTGGTGCCTTTATCGAACAGGCCGGGCAGCGCCAGCCCATCCACTGCCGTGCAGTGACGCAAGAGGGCCTGGACGTGGTCGCCAGCCGCTCCCATGGCGATGCCGAGGCGCTTGAAAAATTCCTCGACGGGCGCCAGGTGCGATCACTGAAAAGCGCCGGCTCATCGCTAAAAATTTGCCTGGTGGCTGCTGGCGAGGCAGACCTTTATCCGCGCCTGGGGCGCACCATGGAGTGGGATATCGCCGCGGGTCATGCGGTGCTTGTCGCTGCCGGTGGACAGATCCGCACCCTTGCCGGCGATGCGTTGCGTTATGGCAAGCCTGGCCTGGACAACCCGCATTTCTACGCCCACGGGCTATAGACCCCACACACTTGCGCACGGGCCTGCTTCCGGGAATGGAGGCAGGCCCTTTTTGGTTTGGCACTTACATCGACAGGTGCGCGGTCAAGTCCCCCACCATGTCCAGGTGCGAATAATCACGAAAGCTGAATCGCCAGACCCCGTCGACACGCTCGAACTCGTCGAGGTAGCGCCCGGCGGCGATGGGTTGCAGGGGTAGGGTGTCGGTGGCCTGAAGCACGGTGTAGCACGAGCGAACCGTCGCGGTGTTCGCGGTTTCGTCGATGTCGATGATCAGGTTGCTGATGATGTGTCGGGTACGGGGTGTGCCGCAGGGGTAGAGCTTGATTCGTTGTTGCCAGATGCCCAGAAGGGCGATGTGATCGAGGGAATCGTGGCTTTGTACCTTGATCCGGGCATGACGAAACAGCTCGGCAGCCTCGACCAGTCGGCCGCTGTCCAGGCATTCGGCGTAACGGTAAAGCAGGTTGCTGATCTGAACGGCGCTCATGGCAATCCTCATTAAAAAGCCGCTGGAACCTGGCAGGGTTGCAGCGGCGCGGTGGTGTGCGAAGGAGGTCAGGCAGTAACCGCCTGGACCGCTGTGAGGTTCGGGGCGGGGTGCTTCATCTGTTGCCGGTAACGTGGCAGCGCCAGGGTCAGGAACACGCTGGCCAGCACCAGCAACGACACGGAAGAAGCAAGGGCATAGCGCAGGGATTCACTGCCCAGGGTCGGCACGAAGAAGTCGCTGAGCATGCCTACAAACAGCGGCCCGACACCGACGCCCAGCAGGGTCATGGACATGACGAAAATCGCCGTGGCCTGGGCCAGTCGCGTGGCCGGGAACAGGTGGGTGATGGCGCTCAGGCACGGCGTTGCCCACCACACGCCAAAGAAGCCGAAGGCGCTGTAGAACAGGAACGCTTGCGGCACGGCGATGCTGCCGATATGGAACGCCGTGCCCTGTGGCCAGAGGAAATACGCCAGGGCGAAGGGGATGCTGATCAGCGTTCCCAGCAGTGGCACGCCGATTTGCCAGCCGACATCACGCCGCGCCATGCGGTCGGTGAGCATGCCGCAGACCAGGGTGCCGATGGTCGACCCGGTACCGCCCACCACGCCCACCAGGAATCCGGCTTCTTGCAAATTGAGGCCGTGGGAGCGGATCAGGAAGCTCGGGCTCCAGGTGCCGATGGCGTAGCCGGCAATCGCCGCCGCGCCGCCGGTAAGTACCAGCCACAGAAAAGAGGGCATTCGAAACAGCTCGACCAGGGTCTTGAGCCAGCCATCCTGTTGCGCCGCGACGTTACCCAGCGGTGCTACGCGCTTGGGCACCCGCACGGTCAGCAGCAGAAGCAGGCCGAGGAAAATACCGGGGGCGCCGATCAGCAGGAAAGCGTAGCGCCAGCCATGGTGCTGGGCGATCCAGCCGCCCAGGCCGAGGCCGACAATCGCCCCCAGACTGGAACCGAGCATCAGCACCGACAGAGCAGTGGATCGGCGGTTTGCCGGGTACAAATCCGAGACCATCGCCACCGACGGCGCCGTGCCGCCGGCCTCACCCACGGCCACGCCGATTCGCGCCAGCACCAGGGTCAGAAAGCTGCCGGCCATGCCGCAGAGCATGGTCATCAGGCTCCAGGCGATGCAGCTGAAGGCGATCACCGGCTTGCGCCCGATGCGGTCTGACAGGCGCCCCAGCGGGAAGCCGAACACGGTGTAGAACACTGCAAAGGTCACCCCCGACAGCAGACCGATGCCGGTATCGGAAATGCCGAATTCGAGTTTCACCGGCTCGATCAGGATCGCCATCAATTGGCGGTCGATGTAGTTGAACACATAGATGCTGGCGAGCACGAACAGCGCGTAGTGCGTTCGCCATGTCACGGGGGTGGATTGGTTCACTGCGGGTGCTCCCGGTTTTGTTCTGGTGGTCGCGATGGTCGGCTTGCCGCGGTTTTTTCTCATCGTCCGTTCAGACCATCTTTGGGTTTGCAGGCAAGCCGCCCTGCACGATCGCCAACCTAGTCTTGTCGGACGATGTTTCGCTTGCGCTCAACGTCAATCATTCAGCCCGTATCCGCTGCCATGTCAGCGCTTGCCCAAGTGATGGCAAGCCCTGCGACAGCAAAAAACAATAAGAAGCTGAGGAATTGAAATGAGCGTCTTGTTCGAACCGGTCGCCCTGGGCGAACTGCAACTGGCCAACCGCATCGTCATGGCTCCCATGACTCGCAGCCGCGCCCTTGCCGATGCGGTCCCCGGCGGCGATATGGTCGAATACTACCGCCAGCGTGCCAGTGCCGGGTTGATCGTGGCCGAAGGCACCGCGCCCTCGGCCAGCGGCCTGGGCTATTGTCGCACCCCGGCCATCTACAGCGACGAACAGATTGTCGGCTGGCAGCGGGTCACCGAGGCAGTGCATGCCGAGGGCGGGCGCATTGTCCTGCAGCTGATGCATGTCGGCCGCGCCGCCAGCCGGCACAACAAACCGGCGGGGGCGGTTACCGTGGCACCTTCGGCATTGCGCGCACGCACGCAGGTGTTCAGCGACGCTGCCGGCCTGGTGGACACTGACGAGCCACAGGCGCTGACCTTGCAAGGCATTGGCGAGGTCATCGAAGACTATCGCCAGGCTGCATTGAATGCGCGTCAGGCCGGCTTCGACGGTGTCGAACTGCACTGCACCAGCGGTTATCTGCCGATGCAATTCATGGCATCCGGCAGCAACCAGCGCAGCGATGCCTATGGCGGCGATGTGACCGGGCGGGTGCGTTTTGCCAAGGAAGTGATCGAGGCCATGGTCAGTGCGATTGGCGCTGGACGCGTCGGCTTTCGCCTGTGCCCCGGCAACCCCTACAACGACATCGACGACCGCGATCCGGCGGCCACGGCGGCGGCCTTGTGTGAAGCCGTGGCGCCGTTGGGCCTGGCTTACCTGCACATCATGCGCTCGCCATTGAAAGACCTTGATGCCTTCGCCCTGGCGCGTCGGCACAGCCCCCATGCGTTGATTCTCAATGATGGTTTCGACGGTCCTTCGGCCAGTGCCGCGCTCGCGTCGGGCGAGGGGGCTGCTGTGTCGTTCGGCCGTCACTTTATTGCCAACCCTGATCTGGTGGCGCGCTTGCAGCGTGGCCTGCCGCTGAGTGGCTTCGACCGCAAGACCCTGTATACGCCGGGCCCGTCGGGCTACTCGGATTACCGCGCCCATCAAGCGATTGCCCAGGAGGTGGCGCAATGAACCTCAACGACTTGAGCCACGTCCTGCCGACCCACCCAGTGCCACGGGAGCGGACCCAGGCGCTGCTCGACCAGCGCTCGGCCGCCGCCGGGCTGATCAAACCGGGCGACCTCTACACCCTCGCCGACCGGCTGGAGCAACAGGCGAGCAAGCAGGGTGAGCGCACGTTCCTGATCTATGGCGAGCAGACCCTGAGCTACTTCGAGGTCGATGCGCGGGCCAACCAGATGGCCCACACGTTTTATGCCAATGGCCTGCGCGCCGGCGATGTCTGCGCCCTGGCCATGGAGAACCGCCCGGCGTTTTTCTGCACCTGGTTCGGCCTGGTCAAGCTCGGGGTGGTGGTGGCGTTCATCAACACTCAGGTCAGTGGCCGCCCGCTGCTGCATGCGTTGCAAGTCACCGAGGCCAAGGCGTTGGTGATCGGCGAAGAGTGCCTGGCCAATGTGCAGGCCACCGAAGGCTTTCCGGACCTGCCGTGCTGGCTGCTGCGCGACGCGGAAAATCCCTGGACGGGCGCGCTGCCCAAGGGCGTCGACGGGCATTTCGCTGCGCGTCTGGAAAAAGCCCCGCGCACGCCGTTTCCCCGCGACATCCGCGCGCGCATCGATGCGCAGACTCCGACCCTGCTGATCTTTACCTCGGGCACCACCGGCTTGCCCAAAGCGGCGCGCTACAGCCACATGCGCTGGATGTCGTCGGGCGATGTGATGGAAACCACCCTGCAAGCCACTTGCGAGGATGTGTTCTATTGCTGCCTGCCGCTGTACCACGGCGCCGCAGCCACGTCGGTGACTTCTACCGCGCTGCGCGCCGGTGCTGCCATCGTGGTGCGCCGCAAGTTCAGCGTGCGCGAGTTCTGGAAGGATGTGGCACGGCATCAGATCAGCATCTTCCAGTACATCGGTGAAATCTGCCGCTATCTGCTCAATCAGCCGGTGCGAGCGGGCGAGCGCGAGCACAGCCTGCGCTGCATGCTCGGTGCCGGGCTGTCGCCGGACTCCTGGCAGCGCTGGCTGGAGCGCTTCGGCCCGATCCAGGTGTTCGAGGGCTGGGGTGCCACCGAAGCCAATGCGGCAGTGATCAACGTCGACAACTATTTCGGTTCCTGCGGACGCGTGCCGGACTGGAACAAAACCAACCTGCGGCTGGTGCGTTACGACATCGAAAACGACTGCCATCCGCGGGACGAAAACGGTTTCTATCAAATCTGCAAAGTGGGCGAGGTTGGCGAGGCCATGGGCTTTATCGTCGATCACCCTGAAATTGGTGGCGGGCGTTTCGAGGGTTACACCTCAAGCGAAGCGACCGAGAGCAAAATCCGTCGCAATGTGTTTCGCGAGGGCGATGCTTACTGGAGTTCCGGCGACTTGTTGCGCGAGGACGCCGACGGTTACTGCTACTTCGTCGACCGCATCGGCGATACCTATCGCTGGAAGAGCGAGAACGTTTCGACCCTGGAAGTGGCGGACGCCCTGGGCGATCTGGCGGGCCTGGAACTGATCAATATCTACGGCGTCCAGGTGCCGGGCCATGAAGGCCGCGCCGGCATGGCCGCGGTGCTGATGCAGACCGACCAGACGTTTGATCCTGCGGCCCTGTACGCCCTGACCGAAGCGCGCCTGCCGCGCTATGCAGCCCCGGTGTTCGTACGGGTTACCCAGTCGGCAGACCTGACGGCCAGCTTCAAGCTGCGCAAGGTCGATCTACAGCGCCAGGGCTACTGCCCGACCCGTTGCAACGATCCGCTGTTCATCCGCGACGAACAGGCCCGCACCTATGTGCCTTATTCGGCAGAGGCACTGACCCGGGCCGGCCTGACGCCATTCGCGGTGGCCGACCATGGCTGATCTCGACGCCAATGGTCACGAACTGCGCAGCGGCCTGCGCTATCCCTGGCCGCAGGCGCCCGATTCCGGGCAAGTGCGTGAAGTGGCACCGGGCGTGTGGTGGCTGCGTATGCCGTTGCCGTTTCGCCTGGACCACATCAACCTCTATTTGCTGCGCCACACCGACGGCTGGGTCGTGGTGGACACCGGTATGAACACCGAACAGACCCGCGAGGTCTGGGACCGGGTGCTGAGTGATGTGTGTGACGGGCTGCCGCTGCTGGCGGTGGTCTGTACCCACTTTCACTCCGACCATGCCGGGGTGGCCGCATGGCTTTCGGAGCGCTTCCACTGCCCGGTGTACATGACTGCCAGTGAGTTCCAGTCGCTGCACGTGAGGTTTCCCGCCGCTCAACCACCGGGCTGGGACTTCCTCGATTTCTACCGCAAGGCCGGCGTGGCTGACGAACAAAGTAGCGAGATGTTCGCGGTGATGAGTAACGCCCATTTTCTGCCGGCGCCGCTGAACCATTACCGCCGTTTGCACGAGGGCAGCCTGCTGAATATCGGTGGCCGCACCTGGCAGGTGGTTATCGGCCGCGGCCACTCGCCTGAACATGCCTGTCTGTACGCCGCCGATGACGGCTTGCTGATCTCCGGCGACCAGGTGCTGCCGCGCATCACCTCCACTGTCGGCGTGCATGCCACGGAGCCATTGGCCAACCCGCTGCGCGACTGGCTCGACTCCATCGAGCATTTGCGCAGCTTGCCCGACAGCGTGCTGGTGCTGCCGGCGCACGAGCGGCCGTTCTTCAATTTGCATCAGCGCCTGGACCAGCTCCAGGCCCATCACCACGGGCATCTGGCGTTGATGCTGGCCAACTGTGACGAGCCGCGCACCGTGCTCGAGCTGGTGGCTGTGTTGTTTCCCAAGCTGTCGGGTCGTTTCGACGAGCTGATGGCACTTGGCGAAACGTTGGCCCATGCCAACTACCTGGTGGCCGAAGGGTCACTGGAGCGGGAAGAGGACCGGGGGCGATATCGCTACCGGCGTGCTGTAAGGGGAGCGTGCGCTGTTACCCCGCTCAAGGTGTTTTGAGCGGGCGGCACGGCAGCAGTGTTGAACATTCCAGGCAGCCAGCCGGTTGTCATTGAGGAGAATCAGTGTGATCAACAAAAACAACAATAACTCTACGGTCATCGGTTCGAGCGCATTACAGGTCAGCAGCCTGGCGGCAGCCATTGCGCTGGTGTCCACACCGGTGTGGGCCGGTGATACGTTCGAGTTCGACAACGGCGCGACCATGGATTGGTCGGTGACCACCAGCTACGGCATTGGTGTGCGCACTGGCAGTCAAAGCGATCGCTTGCTGACGGTCAACGCCGACGATGCCAACCGCAACTTCGATAGTGGCAGCCTCACCACCAACCGCGTGGGCGCGCTGGGCGAAATGATCCTGCGCAAGGACAACTACGGCGCCGTGGTACGCGGCAGTACCTTCTACGATGACGTCTACCACCGCAAGAACGATAACGATTCGCCCGCCACCGTGAACAAAAGCGGCAGCAACGATGAGTTCACCAGTGACACCCGCTACTACAGCGGCGGTCGCAGCAAACTGCTGGATGCCTATGTGTTCAGCGGCTGGCGCTTTGACAACGACACCATGCTGGACGTCAAGGCCGGGCGGCACATCGAATCCTGGGGCGAGAGTTTGTTCTACCCGGGTGTGAACGGCGTACAGAACCCTTCCGACGCGGTAAAAGCGTCCCAGCCGGGTGTTGAAGTCAAGGAAATCCTCTTGCCGGTGGGCCAGTTCTCCGGCTCGTTTCGCCTGAATCCCCAGCTGACTTTCGGTGCATACGTGCAATACGAATGGAAGGGCACTGAACTGCCGCCGGTGGGCAGTTACCTGTCGAGCACTGACGTGGTTGGGCCCGGTCGCGAGTTCATCTACGCCAACGGTCAGAAGATCGCTTACCGCGGCACCGACGAACCGCGCGATGGCGGCCAGTGGGGCGTGCAGGTGCGCTACCGCCCGGTACCGGCCATTGAGCTGTCGCTGTTCCACGTCAACTACCACGACAAGAACCCGGCCACCGCCCTGGTCGGCTACGACCCGCTCCCAGTGGGCGGTGGCCTCAACGCCTTCGTCAGCAATGGTTACCGGATCAAGTACTTCGAAGACATCAAGCTGACCGGCATCAGCGCCTCGACCAAGATCGGCGACACCCAGGTCGGCGGCGAATGGTCGTACCGCGACGGTGCGCCGGTGATGGTCAATACCGGCCTTGGCGCGGTGCCGGCCAGGGGCAAGGGCCAGCAAATGCAGTTGTCGGCGATCCGTATCCTGGGTGACCGTCCCTGGGCCAGCCAGACCGCCCTGACTGCCGAAATCATCCGCGTGCAGGTCGACAGCGTCGAATCCACTTCGGCGGCGCCCAACCTGCAAGGCGTAAACCTGTTGCCCTCCCTGAAACCTCTAGTGGCGTCTTCCAATGACTATACCTACAGCACAGCCGCCGGTTTTCGCACCAAGTCTTCCAGCGCCTACACCGTGGGCGCATCGTTCAGTTATCCGGGAGTTTTCCAAGGCTGGGATCTGGACGTCCCCTTCAGCTTCTCCAACGTCTTCAGCGGCTCCACGCCCATGGCCGGCAGCATCTCCGGCGTGCAAGGTGACCGACGCCTGAGCGCGGGCACGACTTTCAAGTACCTGGGCAACCTGGAACTCGGTTTGAAATACATCGCCTACCTGGGTGAAGCCGACCCGGTCCATCGTCCGTTCGCCGACCGCGACTACGCCACGTTCTCGATGAAATACACCTTCTGATCGACCACTCAAGATCCGGGTCGCTTTGCTGCGCCCGGACCTGAACTACAACCTGGAAATGGCCGCAGCGTTACGCTTCGGCATGGAGGCACTATGGGACTCAAAGGGCATGCGGCCATTGTTGGCACCGCACAGTACAAACCGGAGAAGTATTCGACCGCGCCCAAGATGTTTCACCTTGAGCAAGTCGCCGACCTGGCGGCCCAGGCCCTGCGCGATGCCGGGCTCAAGGCCTCTGACCTCGACGGGCTGGTGATCAACGGCCCGCATTTTCATGAAGCCTCGGTGTTCGTACCGGCGATGGCCGCCGAATACCTGGGCCTGCGCCTGAACTTCGCCGAAGTGGTCGACCTGGGTGGCTGCACATCGGTGGGCATGGTCTGGCGCGCTGCCGCCGCGATCGAACTGGGGTTATGCCAGGCGGTCCTGTGCGTCATCCCCGCGCGCATGGCGCCGTTGGGTCCCGACGAGGACCCCGGCTGGATGGCTCGGTCCATGCGTTTCGGTGGGCACAGCACGGCCTTTGGCGCGCCCGAGGCCGAGTTCGACCTGCCTTACGGGCACATGGGCCAGAACACCGGCTACGCGATGATTGCCCAGCGTTATGCCGCACAGTACGACTACGACCAGCGGGCGATGGCCAAGATAGCCGTCGACCAGCGCACCAACGCCCTGGCCAACCCGCAAGCGATGTTCTATGGCCAGCCGTTGACCATCGAACAGGTGCTGGCCAGCAAAATGGTCGCCGACCCGTTGCATGTCCTGGAAATCGTCATGCCCGTGGCCGGTGGCGCCGCGATGATTATCACCAACAAGGAAGTGGCGGCGCGGGCCCGCAAACGTCCGGCGTTCATTACCGGGTTTGGCGAACACCTGGCATTCAAGTCGCCGTCCTATGCCGAGGACATGCTGCACACGCCGATTGGTCCGGCCTCCCAGCGAGCCTTTGCCATGGCCGGGCTGAAGCCAAAAGACGTCGATGCCGCGCAGATCTACGACTGCTACACCATCACCACCTTGCTCACCCTGGAAGATGCCGGTTTCTGTGGCAAGGGCGAGGGCATGGCGTTCGTGCGCGAACACGACCTGACCTGGCGTGGCGACTTCCCGATGAACACCCATGGCGGGCAACTGAGTTTCGGCCAGTCGGCCTCGGCCGGTGGCATGAGCCAGGTGATCGAGGCGGTGACGCAGATCGCCGGCACCGCCGGTGAACGCCAACTGGGCCGCTGCGACAGCGTCTACGTCTCCGGCACCGGTGGCGTGATGAGTGAGCAGGGCGCATTGATACTTCAGGGAGCATAAGCACATGTCCAACAACAAACCGATGCCGGTCGCGACGCAAATCTCCGCACCCTTCTGGGAGGGCCTGAAGGCTCGCCGCCTGTTGATCCAGCAATGCAACGCCTGTGCGCACTGGAACTTCTACCCGCGCCGGCATTGCCCAGTGTGCCTGGAACATGACCTGGCCTGGCGCGAAGTCAACGGCGCCGCGACGCTGTACAGCTACACCGTGACGCGCATTGCGACCTTGCCCGACTTCATTGATGAAATGCCGCAGAAACTGGCGGTGGTCGAGCTGGCCGAAGGGGTGCGCATCAACACCAACCTGGTAGGTCTCGAGGAAAACGAAGTCGAGATCGGCATGTCCTTGCAGCCGGTGTTCGCCGAAGTCGACGCCAAGGGCACCCGCCTGCTGCGCTTCACCGGGGTGGACAAGGATGCGGCGAGCCTTGAGTCGCTGCCGGCGCAGGACAGCGAACCGGCACCTGCGGCGACGGAGCAACCGATCGCGCGGCAGATCGACCTCAACGATGGGCCGGCCTTGCAGGCACTGGTCAGCGAGCAGTTCAGCGACTGGAGCAATGTCGTGGTGGTCGACCAGGCGTTGATCGACGAATTTGCCCGGTTGTCGGGTGACGATTACTGGATCCATACCGATCCGGAGCGGGCGCGCCTGCAAAGTCCGTTTGGCGGCACCATTGCTCACGGTGCGCTGGTGCAAGTGCTGCAGTCGCGGATGAAACTGGCGCTGGGCTTTGAAATCAGCGGTTTCACCACCCAGATCAACTACGGCTCCGATCGCCTGCGCTTCCCGGCGCCAGTACCGGCCGGCTCGCGCATCCATTCGCGGGCCCGGGTGAAAAAAGTCGAAATCCTGGCCCGTGGCACCCAGCTGACCCTGGAACTCAACACCCATGTGGTGGGCCAGGACCGACCGTCGGTGATCAACGACCTGGTGATCCTGTACATCGCCTGATCGCTACCCGGGCCACTGAGCAGGTGAATTCCTGTGGGAGCGAGCCTGCTCGCGATAGCGGTAGATCAGTCGACCTGGATGGCGACTGGCATGGCCTCATCGCGAGCAGGCTCGCTCCCACAATAGCCCTGCGCCGTATCCGAAGATCGAGCGTCACAGATCACCGGTAGCTGCGGTGGTTTGCCAATTACGCTCCAAAACCGAACGCTGTACAGCGATGTTCCCCGCCTCACGTCATTCACGCCATTGCATAAGCCATTTGGACGATGTGTCACCCAGTCCTTGCACCGACTATTCCCCCCAGAGGCAACGCCCATCTCGATTGCCTCGCATGCTCTGGTGCGTGACAAAAACAAGAGGATCGGCCCTATGACTTGCCCTATCCACGCCTATCCCGAACAGGAGCGTTGCTCATGCGTTCGGTGATCGGCTACGCGGTTTGCCTGGTGGTCGCCTTGACCATTGGCTACACCTTTTCCCCCAAATCCCTACCGCAACAAGAACTGTTGACCACGCGCCCGGACCGGGTGCAGATCAACGGCCTGCTCAATCTTGGCGCGCGGGTGGTCGCCGTGGGTGAGCGTGGCAGCATCCTGCTCAGCGATGACCAGGGCGTCAGCTGGCAGCCAGCCAGCGTCGCCACGCAACGCAATGCGACCCTGACTGCCGTGGTGGCGCTGGATGACAAGCGCTTGCTGGCCGTCGGTCATGACGGCTGGATCCTGCGTTCACAGGATGCAGGCAGCACCTGGCAGGAAATGCGCCACGACAGCGATCTGGGCGAGCCGCTGCTGGGCATCTGGACCGGCGGTGGCGAAAGCGTCGTGGCGTTCGGCAGCTTCGGCAAGTTCTATCAATCCCTGGATGCCGGGCAGACCTGGACCCCACAATCGCTGGCGATCGACAACGCGCACCTCAACAGCATGGCCGGTGGCGACGATGGCCGGCGCATGCTGGTGGGCGAGCAGGGCCTGGTGTTGCGTACCACCGACAGCGGCCAGCACTGGCAGATCTTGCCGGCGTTCTACAGTGGCTCGCTGTTCGGCATCGTGCGCCTGAGCGCGGACAACTGGGTGACCTACGGCATGCGTGGGCATGTGTTCGTCAGCCATGACTTCGGCGACAGCTGGGCCCAGATCAACGTCGGTAACCAGCTGCCTTTGTACGGCCATGTGTTGCTGCCCGATCACTCGGGGCTGGTGATCGTCGGTGCCGGCAGCTCGGTGGTGCGCCTGGATGCAAAGGGTGCACTGGTCGGTGTCGGACGCCTGGCCGGGCTCGGTACGTTGACCTCGGCGACGATGGTTGGCCCGCGGCTGCTGGTGGGTGGCGAACGCGGGGTATTGCAGGGTTCAGGTGGCAGTGTCGCTGCCCTAATGGCCACACAGGCCACCCAGTAAATGAGAGGCAGGCAATGAATCAAGGTAAACACTGGGTGACTCGATGCGTCGAAACGTGCGCGGACCATCTGATGGCTTGGCGCAAGGGACTGCTGGCGCTGTTTGTCCTGGTGACGCTGGGCCTGGGCTACAGCGCCACCCACACGCAACTGGATCCGGGTTTTAACAAACAGATCCCGGTGCGTCATGAATACATGATCAATTTTCTCAAGTTCAGCCGCTACTTCACCGGCGCCAACCGCTTCCTGGTCAGCGTGCACTGGAAAGGCGAGGGTGACATTTATAACGCCGAGTACCTCGAGACCCTGCGCAAAGTCACCGACGACGTGTTTTTCATCTCCGGGGTCAACCGCCCCAGCGTGACGTCGCTGTTTACCGCCAACGTGCGCTACATCGAAATTACCGAGGAAGGTTTCTTTGGCGACGTGGTGGTGCCACCGCGCTTCAGCGGCACAGCCGAGGACCTGGCGCAGGTGCGCAGCAACACGGCGGCCTCCGGGCAGGTCGGTCGCCTGGTGGCCAACGACCTGAAGTCGGCCATGGTCCGCGCCGACCTGCAGGACACCGACCCCAAGACTGGCCAGCCGGTGTCCTATGTCGATATCGCCAAGCGCCTCGAAGAAATCCGCGCCAAGTACAACAGCGCCGATATCGAGATCAACATCGTCGGCTTCGCCAAGCTGGTGGGGGATGTGGTCGAAGGGTTGAACACGGTGATCGGCTTCTTTGTCGCGGCCTTCGTGATCACCGGGTTGCTGCTGTGGCTGTATTCCCGGTCCCTGCGCCTGACAGTGGTGGCGCTGGTGGTAGCGTTGCTGCCGGTCGTCTGGTTGCTGGGCCTGTTGCCGCTGCTGGGCCTGGGCATTGATCCGATGTCGATTCTGGTGCCGTTCCTGATCTTCTCTATCGGCGTGTCCCATGCGGTGCAGATGACCAACGCCTGGAAGCAAGACGTGCTGGCCGGTAGTACGTCGAAGGAAGCGGCGCGCTCGGCGTTCTGCAAGATCTTCATCCCCGGTTCCCTGGCCTTGCTGATGAATGCCCTGGGGTTCGCGGTAATCATGCTGATCGACATTCCCATCGTCCACGAACTGGGGGTGACAGCCTGCATCGGCGTGATGTTGATGATCATCACCAACAAACTGATGTTGCCGGTAATCATTTCCTACCTGCGGCTGGAACCCGCGCTATTGCGTCGGGCGCAATCACGGCCGGCGGGCAGGCACCGCCTGTGGTGGCGCCTGTCGGCGTTGGCCGAACCGGGGCCGGCCCTCGGAGTGTTCGCCGTCAGTCTGCTGTTGCTGTTGGCCGGGGCCTACAAGGCTCGCGACCTGGCGGTGGGCGATATCGGCGCGGGCGCGCCGGAGCTGCGGGCCGATTCGCGCTACAACCAGGACAACAGCAAGATCATCGGCAGCTACTCCATCGGGCTCGATGTGATGTCGGTGTTCGTCCAGGTCAAGGGCGTCGATGAAGGTTGCCTGTCGCCTGCGGTGATGCGTGCGGTGGAAGCCTTCGATTTCCGCATGCGCACGGTCTCCGGTGTACAGTCGATACAGAGCGTGGCGGACATGGGCAAGCGGGTGATCGCCGGCAATAACGAAGGCAATCCGCGCTGGGCGGCGATTCCGGGTTCGCCCCGCGGCCTGAGTCAGGGCGCGCGGGCTTATATTCCGGATGACGGACTGGTCACCGACGGCTGCCAGCAGATGCAGATCCTGGTGTTCCTGGCCGATCACGAAGGCAGCACCGTCAGCCATGCGATCGCGCAAGCCAGGCGGATCATTGCCGAAGTCAGCTCGCCGCAAGTCGAGTTTCTCCTGGCCGGTGGCAACGTCGGGGTGATGGCGGCCTCCAATGAGGCGGTCAAGCGCGCCGAAGTGATCATGCTCGGGGCACTATTCGGATCGGTGGCATTGTTTTGCTGGCTGACCTTCTTGTCGATCCGCGCGGTGCTGTGCATTCTGGTGCCGCTGGCGATTGTCGCGATCCTCTGTAACGCCTTGATGACCATGCTCGGGATCGGCCTGAAGGTCGCGACCTTGCCGGTGATGGCGCTGGGGGTGGGCGTGGGTGTCGACTACGGCATTTACCTGTACGAGCGTATCCAGCATGAAATGCTGCGCGGATCCGACTTGCGCGAGGCGTTCTACCAGGCTATGTGCCAACGCGGCACCGCTGCGGTGTTCACTGCCGTGACCATGTCCATTGGCGTCTGCACCTGGGCGTTCGCACCGCTGAAGTTCCAGGCTGACATGGGTGTGTTGCTGTCGTTCATGTTTCTGGTCAACGTACTGGGGGCGATTTTCCTCCTGCCGGCATTGGCCGCCTGGTTCAATCGCGGGCGACCGTTGGTTACCTATCGGGAACGTACACCTGCGCCAGCACGAGGGCAGTTCCGCCTGAAAAACAGTCCGGCTGCGCGTGATACCGCTAGCGAAAAATAATCCTGCCGGGCCTATTGTGGAGTCCGCAGGCGATAGGGAAACTGGCAGGCAAGTAGCCGTCGAGAGGGGGGGGGCCCTGGGTTCCCCCGGCCGAAATTATAAAAATAACAAGGGAAGGGCGCAGTCCTTACCCGAGCGAGATAAGACTATGCAAAATGCTGTCTTGACCTATGAAGCCCTGGCCAGCCTTGGCCTCGACCTCACGCGCTACAACCAGCTGGTGGGCGAAATCTACGAAGGCGCCCTCGATCCGAAACTGATGGCCCACGCCCTCAGAAGCTTTCTCAAGCTCTACGATGCCAACTTTGTCACCCTGATCCTGCGGGTACCGGATCAACCCGATACGGGCGTGATGATCATCGTCGGCGACATCGAGGGTGCCGGTGATGTCTGCTACATGACCTACCCGCAAACCAATTCGCCTTTCTCCAACCAGCCGCTGGACAGTGTGTTCACGGTCGATGACATCATGAGCTCCACAGAATGGGAACACAGCGCCTACTTCAAGGCGTTCTGCGGTCCCAATGATGTGTATCACGTGATGTGCGCGGACATTTCCACCCCGGACGGCGGCAAACTGCGCTTTCGCATCACCCGCCCTAAGCGGGCCACCAACTTCTCTGCCCATGACCGGGCGGTGTGCGCCAGTTTCCTGCCACACCTGCGGCGCGCCTCCCAGTTGCATAACCTGCTGGATCGCAGCGAATCGCTGAGCGAGTTGTACTCCCAGGCCATCAGCCGGTTATCGGTGGCGACCCTGGTGCTCGACGAGAGCGGCAGCGTGCTGCAGATCAATCCGGTGGCCCAGGAAATCCTCGCCCGTTCCGATGGCCTGAAACTGGTGGGCGGGCGCCTGGAGGCAACGTATCCCAGCGACAACCGTGAGCTGCAACGCCTGATTCGCGGCGCGTTCTGCCCGGATGCGCCAAAAAGCGCCGAGGCCATGTCGGTGACGCGGCCTTCAGGGCTGGTCAACCTCGGGGTGGTGGTCGAATCGATTCCGTCCCTGGACTGGGCCGAGGAGAAGGGCCAGCCGGCGGCGCTGGTATACATCCGCGATGCATCGAGCAAATCCCTGGCCAGCGAGGTGGTGACCAAGCAGCTGTTCAACCTGACCAAGGCCGAAACCGCCCTGGCCATGGAACTGGCCAACGGCTTGTCCCTGGAGGAAGCTGCCGAGGTCCTGAATATCCGGCGTAACACCGCGCGGGCGCACCTGCGCTCGATCTTCTCCAAGACCGGTGTGCGGCGCCAGACCGAACTGGTGCGCATCATGCTCAACAGCGTGGTGGCTCTGGGCAAGCCGCAACTGGCGTTGAAAGTGGCCGAGAAGATCAAGGTGCCGCCGCTGCAACTGGCCGTGCCGATCTATCGTCAGGCCTGATCCTGCAGACCCGCCGCCGGGCCATCCGCTGCCCGGCGGCGCGGTCATTGACGCAGCGCATTTTTTAGTCCGCACGGACGATGCCGTCCCGTGATCGCCCTGTCGATACTGGGCGGACCTATCACGGAGAACCACCATGCCAATTACAGCCATCACCGGCAGTGCCTCGGGAATCGGGGCTGCCGTATCCGCCGCCATGCGCGCCGCCGGGCACCAGGTCATCGGTATCGATCGCAACAACGCCGAAGTGATCGCCGACCTGTCCACTGCTCAGGGACGTGACGCCGCCATCGGGCAAGTGCTTGAACTCAGCGGCGGGGTCCTCGACGGGTTGATCTGCTGCGCCGGGGTCGGTGTCACGGCGCCAAGCTGCGGTCTGGTCCTTGCGGTCAACTACTTTGGCGTCAGCCAGTTGCTCGATGGCCTGCAGGGGGCGTTGGCCAGGGGTCAACAACCGGCAGCGCTGGTGATCGGCTCGGTGGCGGCGACTCATTCGGGGCCCGAGGGCCAGCCGATGATTGAAGCGATGATTGCGGGCGATGAGGCCCGGGCGCTGGAATTGGCCAACAGCTTCGGCCAGCCTCACGTCGCCTATGCCGCCTCCAAATACGCCATCAGTCAGCATGTCCGCAGCCTGGCTGTGAGCTGGGGCAAACAGGGCATGCGCTTGAACGTGGTGGCACCGGGTGCGGTAGAAACCCCACTGCACCAGGCCTCGCTGGACGATGCACGCTTCGGCAAGTCGACCCGAGAATTCGTTGCACCCCTGGGTCGCGCCGGGCAACCTGCGGAAATCGCCGCGGCGGTCGCGTTCCTGCAATCGCCACAGGCTTCGTTTATCCATGGCAGCGTGCTGTTTGTCGATGGCGGCATGGATGCCATGGTCCGCGCCTCGCGCTTCTAAAAGGAACTCCCATGAACAAAGTGGCATTCATCACTGGCGCCAGCCGGGGTATCGGCCGCGAGGCGGCGTTGGCCTTCGCCCGCGCCGGTTTCGACCTGGCAATCAGCGCCCGCACTCTCAATGAGGGCGAACAACATGAACATGCCTTGCGCGATACCGCCGGGGCGCCGCTGGCCGGCAGCCTCAACGGCACTGCGCAGGTGTTGCGCGAGCTCGGTTGCCGGGTGCTCGTGGTGCCGATGGACCTGCTCGACAGCGCCTCGGCCCTGAACGCCTGCCAGGCGGTACTGGCCGAGTACGGGCGCATCGACGTACTGATCAACAACGCGATCTACCAGGGCAGCGATCTCAACGCCGGATTCATGGACCTGCAGGCGCAGACCCTGGAGCGGATGTTCCATGGTTACATCCTTACCCCGTTCCTGTTGACCAAGGCGGTGGCTGAACACATGGTGACGCGCGGCGGCGGGGTAGTGATCAATGTCACCTCCGGCGCCGGCGAAAGCGACCCACCGGTAGCGGCGGGCAAGGGTGGCTGGGGTTATGCCTACGGCGCGGGCAAGGCGGCGGTGTCGCGATTGTCCGGGGTGCTGAGCACGGAATTGGGTGAGGCCGGTGTGCGCGCCTATACCCTCAATCCGGGCGTAGTCACCACTGAAGCGCTCAAGGCCACCATCGGCGACAAAGGCTTGATCGCCCTGCGCGCCGGCAGCGCTCCACCCCATGTACCGGCGGCCGTGATGCTGTGGCTGGCTACCGCCGAACAGGCACCGGCGTTTCAACGCCGGACCATTGCGGCGCAGCCGTTTGCGCTGGAGCACGGGATTGTGGCGGATTGGCGTTAACCCGATGATCCAATGATCCGTAGGAGCGAGGCTTGCCCGCGAACCAGACGCCGTGGTGTATCTGTCATACCACGTCATCGTTCTTCGCGGGCAAGCCTTGCTCCTACAGGTGTTGTGTTGATCGCTCCCACAGCGTGGGAACGATCATCTCGCCTTACGCCTGTCGACGCTGACGGGCGAGGGTCATGGCAGTGTCTTCGATCATGTCTTCCTGACCGCCGACCATGCCGCGACGGCCCATTTCAACGAGGATTTCCCGCGCCGAAACGCCGTATTTTTTCTCTGCACGCTTGGCGAACAACAGGAACGAACCGTAGACCCCGGCGTAGCCCATGGTCAGGGCATCGCGGTCGCTGCGGATCGGGAAATCCATGATTGGCACCACTAAATCCTCGGCGACGTCCTGGATACCAAACACGCTGACGCCGGTGTCGATGCCCATGCGGTCACACACCGCCACCAGCACTTCCATCGGCGTGTTGCCCGCTCCGGCACCGAGGCCCGCGCAGGCGGCGTCGATCCGGTTGGCCCCGGCGGCAATCGCGGCGATGGAGTTGGACACGCCCATCGACAGGTTGTGGTGGCCATGGAAGCCGATTTCGGTTTCCGGCTTGAGGGCCGCGCGCATCGCTGCCACGCGGGCGCTGACGTCGTGGGGCAGCAGGTAGCCCGCCGAGTCGGTCAGGTAGATGCAGTTGGCGCCGTAGCTTTCCATCAGCAAGCCTTGCTTGACCAGGCCTTCGGGGCTGTTCATGTGGGCCATCATCAGGAAGCCAACGGTGTCCATGCCCAAGCCGCGGGCGTGGGAGATGTGCTGTTCGCTGACATCGGCCTCGGTGCAATGAGTGGCGACGCGAATGGTGTTGACCCCCAGTTCATGGGCCATTTTCAGGTGATCGACGGTGCCGATGCCCGGCAGCAGCAGGGCCGAAACCTTGGCCTTTTTCATCAGCGGGATCACTGCCGACAGATACTCCTCGTCGGTGTGGGCCGGGAAGCCATAGTTCACCGAGCTACCGCCGAGGCCGTCGCCGTGGGTGACTTCGATCAGCGGCACGCCGGCCGCGTCGAGGCCGCAGGCAATGTCTTTCATCTGTTGCAGGCTGATCTGGTGACGCTTGGGGTGCATGCCGTCGCGCAGGCACATGTCGTGAACGGTGATGCTTTTGCCGCGAAGATCCATGGTCGGCTCCTTATGCGTGGGCGGTTTGGACGGTAGCGTTCAGCACAAGCTCGCCCTTGAGGATCTCCTCGGCGAACATCTCGGCAGTGCGCGCCGCGGCGGCGGTCATGATGTCGAGGTTGCCGGCGTACTTGGGCAGGTAGTCGCCCAGGCCTTCGACTTCCATAAAGATTGACACCCGATTGCCGTCGAACACCGGTCCGTTGACCAGCTTGTAGCCGGGCACGTAGCGCTGCACTTGCTTGATCATCGCCTCGATGGCGGCGGTGATTGCCGGCTGGTCGGGTTCGCTGGCGGTCAGGCAATGCACGGTGTCGCGCATGATCAGCGGTGGCTCGGCGGGGTTGATGATGATGATCGCTTTGCCTTTCTTCGCGCCGCCGACCTTTTCCACTGCGCTGGAAGTGGTGCGGGTGAACTCGTCGATGTTTTTCCGGGTGCCGGGGCCGACCGATTTCGAAGCAGCGGTGGCGATGATTTCGGCGTACTCCACCGGCTGTACGCTGGACACCGCCGCCACCAGCGGAATGGTGGCCTGGCCGCCGCAGGTGACCATGTTGACGTTCATCACGCCCAGGCCCAGTTGCGCCTTGAGGTTGACCGGTGGCACGCAATACGGGCCGATGGCCGCCGGGGTCAGGTCGATCATCAACACGCCCAGGGCATTGAGCTTGCGCGAGTTCTGCGCGTGCACGTAGGCCGAAGTAGCATCGAAGGCAATCTGGATCTGGTCTTCGAGGACATGCGGCAACAGGCCGTCGACACCATCGGCGGTGGTCTTCAGGCCCAGCTCGCGAGCCCGAGCCAGGCCTTCGGAAGTCGCGTCGATGCCGACCATCCACACCGGTTCCAGCACTTCACTGCGCATCAGTTTGTACAGCAGATCGGTGCCGATGTTGCCCGGCCCGATCAGCGCGCATTTGATCTTTTTGCTCATGGTTTTTTGGCTCCTGAAGAGGGAAGGGCGATTCACGGGACAAAGCGCAGGCTGGTTTCGCCGAGCCCGCTCATGGACAGGCTGATGCTGTCACCGGCGACCACTGGCACCAGCGGCGCCAGGGCACCGGAGAGAATGATTTCGCCACGGCGGAACGGGATGCCCAGCTCGCCCAGGGTATTGGCCAGCCAGGCCACTGCCGCGCAGGGATGGCCTTGCACCGCCGAACCCAGGCCCGAGCCTGCCGGCTGGCCGTTTTTGAGCATTTGCATGTGCACCGCGGCCAGGTCCAGCGAGCGCGGGTCGATCCGCTGGGTGCCGAGGGCGAACACACCGCAGGAGGCGTTGTCGGCCACGGTGTCCTGGATGCGGATCTGCCAGTCGTCGATCCGCGAATCGACGATTTCGAAGCACGGCACGACCCACTGGCTGGCGGTCAGCACGTCCTCGGCGCTGATGCCCGGGCCTTGCAAGTCTTCGCCGAGGATAAAGGCGATTTCGCCTTCGGCCCGTGGCTGGATCAGGTTATAGCGGGCCAGGCTGACATCGCTGCCATCCTCGACCTGCATGGCATCGGTGAGGAAGCCGAAGTCCGGTTGGTGGACGTCGAGCATTTCTTGCACGGCACGGCTGGTGACTCCGATTTTCTTGCCGATCACTTGCTCGCCGAGGGCTTCGCGGCGTTGCAGGAAGTGCAGGGAAATCCGGTAGGCCTGCTCCAGGGTGATCTGCGGATAGCGCCGGGTCAGGGGCGCCAGGGTCTGGCGGCTGCGCAAGGCGTTGAACAGTTCGTCACCGAGGGCGTTGATCAAATGGGCGTCCATGGCGAGGGCTCCAGATGGGGGGAGATAAAAAAGGCCCACCCCAATGTCATCAGGGGCGGGTCCAAAGGAGTCGGTCAGCCGGGCCAGACCGACGAGTCGGCACCACCATCGACATCGATGATCTTGCCGGTCACCCAGGCCGAAGCGGGGCTGGCCAGGTACAGCGCGGCGGCGGCGATGTCTTGCGGGGTGCCCAGGCATTTGAGCGGGGTGTTGGCCTCCATGACCTCGCGCATGGCGGCGGGCATCACGCTGTTCAGCGCTTCGGTCAGGGTCGGGCCGGGGGCGACGGCGTTGACCCGGACCTGCGGAGCGAAGTCCTGGGCCAGCAGGCGGGTCAGATGGCTGAGGGCGGCCTTGGCGGTGCCGTAGGCGCTGAAATGGCGCTGGGAATAGCGCGCCGCCACCGAGCTGATGTTGATGATGTTGCCGCCACCGGCCTCACGCATCAGAGGCACACACAACTGGCAGAAGGCGTAGCTGGTGGCGACGTTGAAGGTCAGCACCTGGGCGAACTGCTCGGGCGTCATCGCCAGTGGATCGTTGGGCCCGCCGCCGCCGACGTTGTTGACCAGATGAGTGATCCGGCCCATTTGCTCAACGCTTTGACGCACCAGCGCCTGGCGTTGTCCGGCATCGTTGACGTCACAGGCGATGGCCAGGGCGCGCCGGCCCAGGCCGCGCACTTCCTCGGCCACTGCCTCTACTTCGTCCAGCGAACGTGCCGAACACACCACATCGGCACCGGCTTCGGCATATGCCAGGGCAATCGCCCGACCAATGCCGCGGCCGGCGCCGGTGACAATGGCGACGCTGCCGTCCAGTTGGAAACGCTGCAAAATACTCATGGGCCCTTGCTCCGTGGGGTCGACTATGGATGGGTTTACTATCGCTTTCGTGGTTGGATTGGGCATCGTCTCAACGGACTAGCGGGGGGAGTACATATCCGTTTCTTCGGTAACGGCGACTTATGGTTTCGCCCTTACGGCGAGTTACTTGGAAAAGCGGAACGCCGCCCGGCCCCAAGTAACCAAGGGCTCTTGCCCCTTTCGTTCGGTGCCTCGCTAGTGCTCGGCACCGAGTGGTGGGGCAAGAGAATTTTTGGTTACTTTTGGGCTCTTTCAAAAGTGACCCGCTGTAAAAGCGGAACCTTAAGTCGCCGTTACCGCAGCAACGGATATACACCCAGCCCGAAAAATCACGCTCACCCCTAGTCCGCATTGACGATGAATGATTGCTCGCTCGATCCGATGATCCATCACAACTCGCGCAGTGGCGCAGTGAGATCGGGAGAATTGAGTGATGCACAGCATGCGAGAAAAGAACCAGGACGAACGTGATCTGCTTGAACGTGCACGTAGCCTGGTGCCGGCACTCAAGGCACGCACGGCGCAGGCCGACAAGGACTTGAAAGTGCCAGTGGAGAGCATCGTCGAGTTGCAGGCCGCCGGCTTGCTGCGAGCCTTGCAGCCAAAGGTCTTTGGTGGTTATGAAGTGGACCCGCGCACCTTCTTCGAAATCCAGACCATCCTCGCCGAGGGTTGCATGTCCACGGCCTGGATCTACGGCGTGATGGGGGTTCACCCCTGGCAGTTGGCGCGCTATCCGATCGAAGCGCAGCGTGAAGTCTGGGCCGATGACCACAGCACCTTGATCTGTTCGACCTACATGCCGGCGGCCAAGGTCACGGTGGTCGAGGGTGGTTACCGCATCAGCGGACGCTGGGGTTTCTCCAGCGGCAGCGAGCACTGCCAGTGGGTGTTCCTGGGGGGTATCCTGCCACCCGATGGCGAACTGGCCGCCGAGCACGGCACCTTCTTGCTGCCACGTCGCGACTATCAGATCGAACGCAACTGGGACGTGCTGGGCCTGCGCGGCACCGGCAGCCATGACATCGTGGTCGAGGATGTATTCGTCCCGGCCCATCGCGTGCAACGCACCAATAACTGGACTCTCGAAGCGACGCCTGGGCGCCTGGTCAACACCAACCCGATCTACGCGATCCCGTTCGCCCAGGTGTTCTCCCGCGCCGTCTCGACCTCGGCCATCGGCGCCCTGCAGGGTGCGATCAACGAGTTCCGCGATAACGCCGCCAAGCACATCGGCAAGCACGGCGCCCGTACTGCTGACGATCCTGTGGCACAAACCGCCGTTGCCGAAGCGATGATCACCGTCGACGGTCTGCGCCTGGTGTTGGAGCGTAACTACGAGCATCTGATGAGCCTGGCCCGTGCCGGCGAGTACCCGGACACCGAGACCCGCCTGCTGTATCGCTACCAGTCGGCCTACGTGACCAACATCTGTGCCGAGCGGGCCAACGACCTGCTGCGCAGCATGGCGGCCTCGGGCTTGTACAACACCAATCCGGTGGCGCGGCTGTTCCGCGACCTGCACCAGGCGCGCGGGCACATCGCCAATAACTACATGGCCTACGGCCGCAGCTACGGCGCGGTGATGCTCGGCCTGCCCAACCCGGACCCTTATGTCTGAGGCCACGGCGCCCGTTTCGACACCCCTGGGTTTACACCTGTCCGTGCTGCACGGCCAGGTGGTCATGAGTACCTGACCTATGAACAATTATCTTGCCCTGCGCGTGGCGCGAGTGATCGAGGAAACCGCCGATGCGCGCTCCCTGGTGTTCGACGTGCCGGAGCATCTGGGCGAACGTTTTCGCTATCAACCCGGCCAGTTCCTGACCTTGCGCGTGCCCTTCGAGGACGGCTGGCTGCCCCGTTGTTATTCATTGTCCAGCACGCCGTTGCTGGATGAGCCGTTGCGGGTAACGGTCAAGCGCGTGCACGAGGGACGCGCCTCGAACTGGCTGTGCGGCGAGTTGCAGGCCGGCCAGACCGTGGAGGTTCTGCCACCGGCCGGGGTGTTCGTGCCGCGCAGCCTCGACGGCGACTTGCTGCTGTTCGGCGGTGGCAGTGGCGTGACCCCGGTGCTGTCGATCCTGCGTTCGGCGTTACTCGCGGGAACAGGCCGGGTCCTGCTGATCTATGCCAACCGCGATGAGTCCTCGGTGATATTCAAGGATGAACTCAGGCACCTGGCCAGCGCTCATCCGCAACGCCTGCAAATCGTCCACTGGCTGGATTCGGTGCAGGGCATCCCGAGCGTCGGGCAACTGGCCGAACTGGCGCGGTCGTTTATCGATGCCCAGGCATTCATTTGTGGTCCGGGCCCGTTCATGGACGCGGCCGTCAGCGCGCTCAAGGGCTTGGGCATGCCGGATCGTCGGGTGCATGTCGAGCGCTTCGTCTCGCTGCCCGGTGAAGGTGAGCTGCCGCTGGTGGCCAGCAGCGAGGCCGCCGTGGCCGCGCAGTTGGCGGTGCGCCTGGATGGCGAGGACCACCAGCTGGCCTGCGACAGCGGCGAGACCGTGCTGGCCGCCATGGAGCGTGCCGGCCTCAACCCGCCCAGCGCCTGTCGTGTCGGTGGCTGCGCCTCGTGCATGTGCACCCTGGAAAGCGGCGAAGTCGAACTGCTGCACAACGATGCACTGGATGCGGGCGACCTGGCCGAAGGCTGGATTCTGGCCTGTCAGGCCGTGCCCACCAGCGCGCAACTGCGTATCCGCTTTCCCGATTGATGAGCCCGAGCCCACGATGAATCAGAGCCTGAACCTTGCCGCGCCCCTGAGCGCAGCCCCTGTCACCCTTGCCCAGTTGGTCTTTAGCAGCGCCGAACGTTTTGCCGGGCGCACGGCCATCGAGGAAAACGGCCAATGCATCGACTACGCGGACCTGCCCGAGCGCGTCATGGGCTTTGCCCGGGGCTTGATGGCCCTGGGGATCCAGGCCGGTGACCGGGTCGGTATCTGGGCGCCGAACAGTGGTGACTGGATCCTCGCGGCGCTGGGCATCCAGTGCGCCGGTGCGGTGCTGGTGCCGATCAACACGCGCATGAAGGGCCTTGAGGCCGCCGATGTGCTGGAACGCAGCGGCTGCCGGCTGTTGTTTGTCCAGCAGTGGTTTCTCGACGTCGACTACCCGGCGCTGCTCGCGCCCCATCGACCGGCCAGCCTCGAACACCTGGTGATTGTCGATGGCGACACGCCCAGGCTGACTGTGGACCTGACACTTGCACAGTTCCTGCGCGGCGCGGCGGCCATCGATGCCGACAGCGCCAGGCACCGTGCATTGGCTGTTGGCCCCGAGGCCATGTGCGACCTGCTGTTCACCTCCGGCACCACCGGCAAACCCAAGGGCGTGATGAGCGGCCATGGGCAGAACCTGCGAGCCTTCAGCGAATACGTCAAGATCATCGGCCTGGTGCCGGGCGACCGTTACCTGATCGTTAACCCGTTCTTTCATGCCTTTGGCTACAAGGCCGGTTGGCTGACCTGCCTGATCGGCGGGGCGACCATCCTGCCCCATGCGGTGTTCGACGCAGAACAGGTGTTCCAGCGCATCGCCCGTGAGCGTATCAGCGTCCTGCCCGGCGCACCGACGCTGTACCTGTCGCTGCTGGCCCATCCGCAGCTCAAGCAGACCGACCTGTCGAGCCTGCGTATCGCGGTGACCGGTTCGGCGAGCATCCCGCCGAGCCTGATCGAGCGCATGCGCAATGAGTTGGGGTTTGCCGTGGTGACCACCGCCTATGGCCTGACCGAGTGCGGCGGACTGGCGACGATCTGCGATCCACAAGACTCGGCGCAGGTGATCGCCGGCACCAGCGGACGGCCGATTGCCGGCACTGAAGTGAGCATCCGCGACCCGCACAACCAGGCGCTGGACGCCGGGCTTACCGGCGAGATCTGCCTGCGTGGCTTTCACATCATGCAGGGCTATTTCCAGAACCCCGAAGCGACCCGCGAAGCCATCGACGCCGAAGGCTGGTTGCACACGGGCGATGTCGGGCGCCTGGACGAGGCGGGCAACCTGATCATCACCGACCGCCTGAAGGACATGTTCATCGTCGGCGGTTTCAACTGTTACCCGGCAGAGATCGAAGCCGCGCTGATCAGACACCCGGCAATTGCCCAGGTGGCAGTGATTGGCATCGCCGATGAGCGCATGGGCGAGGTCGGGTGTGCCTGCGTGGTCCTGCGCGAAGGTAGAGAACTCGACGAGGCGCAACTGATCGCCTGGAGCCGAGAGCAGATGGCCAATTACAAGGTGCCGCGCCAGGTGCGCTTCTTCAACGCCTTGCCATTGAATCCGTCGAGCAAGGTGGCGAAGAACGAACTGCGCGCGGTGGTGGCCAACAGCGCTCAGGCATGAAGCGTACGCCACTCACCAAACGGACGATGTGCAGGGGAGCGGTTTTTTTCATGCTGCGGCGACACCCGCAAACAACAAGAAGGAGAGGAGCATGTTCACCCGAAACCTGGTTACGCGCCGTCCGGGGAGCCCGATCAATGGTCGCTGCCTGTTGGCAACGGCCATTACCTTCGTCAGTGCGACGGCCAGCGCTGCGCCGACCCTCGAACTGGGGGAAGACACCACCCTGGATTCGTCGCTGACGGTCAACTACACCGCATCCATGCGTACCGCCAAACAGGCCAGTCAATACCTCAACGACCCGAACAACGACGACGGCACGCGCAACTTCAAGCGCGGCTCGTTGATCAACAACCGCCTGAGCCTGTTTGGCGAGTTGCAGCTCAGGCACGACAACCTCGGTGCGGTGCTGCGCGGCAGTCAGTTCTACGACGATGTCTACAACCAGAAAAACGCCAACGACTCGCCGCAGACGGTGAACAAGGTCGGGCACAACGATGGCTTCAGTGACGAAACCCGCAGGCTCAGTGGCAGCATGGCGCGACTGCTCGATGCCTATGTGTATGGCAACTTTGAAGTCGGCGAGACCCAGTACCTGTCGCTCAAGGCCGGGCGGCATCTGGTGGCCTGGGGCGAGAGTCTGTTCTGGCCTAACATCAGCCAGGGCCAGGCTCCGGTGGACGCGACCAAGTTCAACGTGCCGGGTACCGAGGCCAAGGACTCATACCTGCCGGTAGGGCAGGTGTCCGGGTCGTGGTCGCTGAATGAAAACCTGGCGCTGGTGGGCTACTACCAGTACGAGTGGGAAAAGACCCAGCTCAACCCTGTGGGGGACTATTTTGGCAGCGATACGTTCGGTCCCGGCGCCGAGTTCTTTCGTCTGGGCAGCGGTCAGGTCGACCACCTGCCCAACGGCCTGGCGGTCGGTTATGGCGGTGCGAAAGACGCCAGCGACAGCGGCCAATGGGGTCTGGGCGTGCGCTACCGGATCACCGAGAACACTGAAGTGGGGCTGTTCCATTACCGCTATAACGAGCGTATCGGCTCGTTGTTCTTCGACTTCACCGGCACCACCCAATACTCGTCGCTCAAGAGCATCGGTCATGATGGCACCGCGCCGTCCTATCGCCTGGGCTATTTCGAAGACGTCAAGCTGACGGGCATCAGTTTCAGCTCCAAGGTCGGCGACTCGGTGCAGTACGCCGGTGACCTGAGCTACCGCGATGGCGCCTCGGTCTACCTGAACAACGGCGCGCCGACCACCGGGCAGATCTGGCAAGGCAACCTCAACGCCATGTACATCCTGGGCCCAAGCCTGCTTGCCCAGCAGACCACCTTCATGGGTGAAGTGGTGCATCAACACATCGACGGGGTGGACAGCCTGACGATCACCGGCGGCGGCGCCGGCGTGGATGGCACCTTCGATAAATTCGAGTCCAAGACCCAGACCCGCGGTTCGACCCTGCTGGGCATTGGCGCCTACATGGACTACCCGTCCATTGCCACGGGCCTGGACCTGAGCACCAAGGTGGTATGGACGCAGAACGTCGACGGCAGCGCCTATCAGGGCCTGGGTCGTGACGAGAAACGTCTGACCGTGGGTGGCGATTTCAAGTACCTGGGTAACTTCCAGATCGGCATGACCTACGTCGCCTACCTGAGTTCGCCGGACGTCGCCCAGGGCCGATTGCTGGCTGACCGCGACTACCTGTCGCTCAACGCCAAGTACACCTTCTGATGATCATGGCTGCGTCGCGATCTGGCGACGCAGTCACCCTTTGTAGCCTGATAACAATAAAGAGAGGCCTGTCATGAATCCTCGTCCGACCCCGTCACCTTTCAGCCCTATTACGATTGGCCCACTGACCCTGAAAAACCGCTTTATCAAGTCCGCAACCAATGAGGGCATGAGTGCCCAGGGCGTGCCTTCCAAACAATTGGTCAAGCTGCATTCGGCCCTGGTCGCTGGCGGCACCGCCATGACCACCGTGGCCTATTGCGCGGTGAGCAACGATGGCCGCACGTTGCCCAACCAGTTGACCCTTACCCAATCCAGCGTGCCGCATTTCAAGGCCCTGACCGACGGGGTGCACCAGGCCGGTGGCCTGGCCAGCGCGCAGATCACCCACGGTGGCTGCTTTACCTTTATTCGCGAGCGCTCGACCAAACGTCCGCTGTCGGCCAGTGGCGGTTTCAACAAGATCGGCTTGATGAGCGGCATGTTCCTCAAACAGGCGATGAACGAAGACGACATGCAGCAAGTGGTGCGCGATTTCGCCCAAGGCGCGCGCCTGGCACGCCAGGCGGGTTTCGATGCCGTGGAAATCCACATGGGCCACGGCTACTTGCTGAGCCAGTTCATTTCGCCGATGTACAACAAGCGCCGCGACCAGTACGGCGGCAGCCTGGAGAACCGCCTGCGCTTTCCGCGCCGGGTGCTGCGTGCGGTGCTCGATGCGGTCGGCCAGGAGATGGCGGTGATCTGCAAATACAGCGTGACTGAAGGCGTGCGCACCGGTAACAGTGCCGAAGACGGGGCGAATATTGCCCGCATGCTGGAAGAAGAGGGCGCGCACCTGCTGGTGCTCAGTGCCGGGATGAACGCCGAGTCGATCACCACCATGTTCGGCTCTTCCTTTCCCAAGGAAAACCGCGTGCAGCAGAAGAACCGGATCATCGCCCTGGCCATGGCCATCCAGCGCCGTAAAGAGCCGACCGTGGAATTCCGTGAGCTGTATTTGCTGGAACATGCGCGCAAGGTGCGCGCTGCGGTGAAAATGCCATTGGCTTATCTGGGCGGCGCCAAAAGCCTGGCGAGCATCGAAAAAATCATGGCCGAGGGTTTCGATCTGGTCGCCATGGGCCGGGTGTTGCTGGCCGAGAATGACTACGTCAACAAGCTCGCCAGTGGCGCCAGCCGCGACTCGATCTGCACTGCCTGCAACCGCTGCGTGGCCATGATGTACACCCCCGGCGGCACCTCCTGCGTACTGGGCCAGCCCGGCGATGCCGTGTTGAACAGCCAGAAGGCGGCAGATCGCTAATCTTGTACATGTAGGAGCAGCCGGTCGACACTAGATTGCTCGCGAAGGTCGTTAACGATAACGCGTGTCTGCTGGATAAACGCGTTGCCCTTGAGTCCTTCGCGAGCAAGTTCGCTCCTCCAAGGGAGGAGCGGTGCGGCTGATCAACCGTTCTGCAGGAAGTCGATGCAGCTGCGGTTGAACAGTTCGCGGTGTTCCACCTGGACCCAATGCCCGCAACGGTTGAGCACGATGAACCGGGCGTTTGGCGCGCCGTCGATGATGCGCTGCGCGCCACTGATCGGGTTGAAGTGATCGTTGGTTCCCCAGAAGCCGAGGATCGGGCACTGGATCTCACCCAGGCGCGCTTCCATGTTCGGCACCATCATCGTGCTGAACAAATTCTTGGGCTGGGTCACGGCGACCGCCACGCGTTCCTGCAGCAGGCTTTCCGGCAGGATCGAATCATCGAAGAGCTGCAAGCGCATCATGCTGCGCATCTCTTCCATGCCGATGGGGCCTGCGCTGAACAGGCTGACCATGCGCACGATGCCTTCCATCTGGAAGTAGGTTTCCCGCTCCTCGACACCGCCCGGTGCCAGCAGGATCAGGCTCTGGGGCAGTTGCGGCAGACGCAGGGCCAGACCCAGGGCGATCGCGCCGCCCAGCGAGTTACCCAGCAGCGTGCAACGCCGCACACCAATGGCCTCGAGGAACGCCGCCACGCAGTCGACGAAGAAATCCAGGTTGTATTGCACGTCCTCGGGTTTGTCCGAGCGGCCGAAACCCGGGAGGTCGAGCACGATGTTGCGATAGCCCGCGGCGACGAGTTGCGGGTAGTTGCCCTTGAAGTTGCTGAAACCACTGGCGCCCGGCCCGCTGCCGTGCAGCCACAGCACCACGGGGCCTGCGCCCTCATCCAGATAGTGCAGGCGCAGGCCGTTTGGCAGGCTCGCGTAATGGCCGACGGGCAGGGGCAGATCTACGGGTTGGTTCATGGGGTTCTCCATTGACGGCGGATTCATGAAGCACAGCCGCGCCAGGCGCTGCAGCGGATTGAATGCAGCGAGTTGAAGGGGAATGCAGCGCCTGGCGAGGTGCGCGCCCTGCGAATGCTGGGCTCTGATGGGGTTATCCACATCGTCCGTTCAGACCACGCGGCGATAGTCCCATCGGACGATGTGGGCCAAGGCACTTGCCGCTAATCATGCAGGCGACGGCTCCACTGCAAGGGCAGCGGGCTGCAGCGTATTTGCACATTCGGAGATTGCTGATGAAGTTACTCAATAAAGTCGCCTTTGTGACCGGCGCCGGGCAGGGCATGGGGCAGGCCATCGTGCGTGGTTTTGTCGCCGAAGGCGCCAAGGTAGTGGCTGTCGATCTGAATCAGGCGGCTCTCGCCGAGAGCCTGGCAGACCTGGGCGACAAGGTGCTGGCCCTGGCCTGCAACGTCGGTGACGGCGCCTCCGTGGCCGATGCCATGGGCCAGGCCGAGCAGCACTTCGGCGGTCTCGACATCCTGGTCAACAACGCCGGCGTGGGCGGGCTGGACAGCTTCCTCGACACCCCGGACGAGAGCTGGGCACGGGTGATCGGGGTGAACCTGGGCGGCACCTTCCTGTGCTGCCGTGAAGGCGCCAAGTTGATGGTCAAGGGTGGCCGCAAGGGCGCGATTATCAACCTCTCCAGCACTGCCGCGCTGACCGGCGAAGGCCCAAGCCACTATTGCGCCTCGAAAGCCGGGGTGATGGGCCTGACCCGTTCGATAGCCCGCGAACTGGCGGCCAGCGGCATACGCGTCAACACACTGGTACCGGGGCCGACCAACACGCCGATGATGGCCGGCATTCCTGATGATTACATGGAGGCACTGCTGAAGAACGTGCCCTTGGGGCGCATGTGCGAGACCGACGAGATCGCTCGGGTCGCAGTGTTCCTGGCGAGCGAAGACGCCAGTTTCATGACCGGGCAGAACATTGCAGTCAACGGCGGCATGGCCTTTATCTAATCAGGGAGTCACCTATGAGCAAGCGTTTACAAGGAAAAATCGCCTTCGTCACCGGCGCCGGTTCCGGCATCGGCGAAGCCACCGCCCTGCGATTTGCCGAAGAGGGTGCGACGGTGGTGCTGTGCGGGCGACGCATCGAGCCGCTGCAAGGCGTGCAGGAAAAAATCCAGGCCCAGGGCGGTCAGGCCGAGATCGCCGTGGCCGATGTCAGCGATGAACAGGCCTATGTCGGTGCGCTGCAAGCCACCGCGCAACGTCACGGGCGCCTGGACATCCTGGTCAACAATGCGATGGCCTACACCTGGGGCGGCATCGACGCCATGACCACCGCCGACTGGCACGCCAACTTCGCCACCACCGTGGACGGCACCTTCTGGGGCACCCGCACCGCGATGCAGTTGATGAAAGAGCAGGGCGGCGGTTCGATCGTCAACATCGCTTCGATCTGCGGCCTGTTCGGCACGGCGTGGATGGCCGGTTACTCGGCGGCCAAGGCGGCGGTGATCAACTTCAGCCGGGCGGCGGCCAGCGAAGGCGCACCGCACAACATCCGCTGCAACGTGATCATCCCGGGCGTGGTCGACACCCCGGCCACCGCCGGCATGCTGGGCGACGCCAAGACCCGCAGCAACACTGAAAAGGTGATCCCGATGAAACGGGTCGGCCTGCCGGTGGAACTGGCCAACGCCATACTGTTCCTGGCCAGCGAAGAGGCTTCGTATGTCACCGGCGCCAGCCTGGCGGTGGACGGCGGACGCGGTTCGGACCTGTACACGGTGCTCGACTGATGAACCTGGACACGAACCCGTTGTTGGCGCGCATCGACCGCCTGGAGTCGCTGGACGCGATCCGCCAACTGGCCGGCAAGTACGCCCTGGCGCTGGATATGCGTGACATGGATGCCATGGCCAACTGCTTCGCCCCGGACGTGCGCGTGGGCCGCGACAAGAGCGGTCGCGCGCACCTCAAGGCGTGGCTGGACGAAACCATGCGCAAGCAGTTTCACGGCACCTCCCATCACCTGGGGCAACACATCATCGAGTTCAGCGATGCCGATCACGCCACCGGCGTGGTCTATTCGAAGAACGAACATGAGACCGGGCCGGAGTGGGTGATCATGCAGATGCTGTACTGGGACGACTATGAGCGAATCGACGGGCGCTGGTGCTTCCGTCGCCGCTTGCCGTGCTACTGGTACGCGACCGACCTGAACAAACCACCGATTGGCGGCCTGAAAATGCGCTGGCCAGGGCGCGAGCCGTACGCCGGCACCTTCCATGAGTTGTTTCCGTCCTGGGATGCCTTCTGGGCACAACGCCCGGACAAGGACGCCTTGCCGCAGATCGCCGAACCAGCCCCGCTGGAAGGTTTTCTCAATACCTTGCGCCGAGGGGCGGATGACCCGAAGATTCGCGTGCGTTGAGCAATCAGGGCGGCCCGTGCAAGGTATGCCGCCTAAGGTTCACACCTGACGAATGTGGGAGCGGGCTTGCTCGCGAAGGCAGAGTATCAGTCGTCATCAATGGCGCCTGACACACCACTTTCGCGAGCAAGCCCGCTCCCACAAAGTAATGCTGTTCACTCAGGATTTGGTGCTTCAGGCGCACATAGGGATCTTCCAGCTAACCAGAATCTCGTGGCTGTACACGATCCTTTGTGGGAGCGGGCTTGCTCGCGAAGGCGGCCTGGCAGTCGACCAGGTTTCGCGGATGTATCCCGTCAAAAGATCGCAGCCTCGTTGCACTCGACAGCTCCTGCAGGGGGGGCTGGCGACCAGGCCGGTCGGTGGGCTGCCTCGAATGCTTTTGATTTTCTTGCCCCCTCGAGACGCCGCGCACGGCCATGGATGGCCGATCGCGGCGGGCCCACGGAGCAGGCACTGACAAACTTACAAGGGCATGCGGAGCCACAGCGAGGCACCGAACAACAGGGGCAAAAGCGCTTGGTTACTTTGCGCTTTTCAAAGTGACCCGCTGGAAGAGCGGAACCATAAACGGCCGTTACCGTAGCAATGGATATGTACACCATCCCACCACGCCTTAAGTGAACAGCATTAGTTCCTACAAAGGACTTTTCGTTTAATTCGTGACTCGTGGTTCCCGCGGCATGCCCAGCGCCCGTTCGGCAATGACGTTACGCTGGATTTCGTTACTGCCGCCGTAAATGGTGTCAGAGCGGGTGAACAGGAACAGCGACTGCAGGCGGCTGAGCTGGTAAGGCGCGGCGTCGAGAATTTCCCCGGCGTCGCCCAGCACGTCCATGGCCAGTTTGCCCAGGTCGCTGTGCCAGGTGGACCAGGCCAGTTTGTAGATCATCGCTTCGCGGCCCAGGTTGCCGTCTTGCGGACCTGAAAGCATACGTAGCGAGTTGTAGCGCAACACCTTGAGACCGGCCCAGGCCTGGGCGATGCGCTGGCGCAGCAATGGATCGCGCGCGGCGCCGTTGGCGCGGGCGATGCGGATGATTTCGTCGAGTTCGTTGTGGAACTGCATCTGCTGACCCAGCGTCGATACGCCGCGCTCAAAACCCAGCAGCGCCATGGCGATCCTCCAGCCATCGCCCGGTTGGCCGATCAGGTTGTCGGCATGGGTGATGGCGTGGTCGAAGAACACTTCGTTGAATTCACTGGTGCCGGTCAGTTGCTGGATCGGTTGCACGCGGATGCTGTCCTGGGCCATCGGCACCAGCAGGAACGACAAGCCGTGATGTCCCTGGCTACCAGGCTCGGTACGCGCCAGCACGAAACACCAGTCGGCCTCGTGTGCCAGGGAGGTCCAGACCTTCTGCCCGCTGATCAGCCAGTGCTCGCCCGTGGCATCCAGTTTCGCCCGGGTCTGCACGTTCGCCAGGTCCGAACCGGCGCCCGGTTCCGAATAGCCCTGGCACCAGAACTGGCTGCCGTCGAGGATGCCGGGCAACAGGCGTTGCTGTTGGGCCGAAGTGCCGAAGGCGGCGAGTGTCGGGCCGACCAGGCCTTCGCCGATATGGCCCATGCGTCCGGGGCCACCGGCGCGGGCATATTCCTCGTGGAAGATCACCTGCTGGCTGATCGACAGTCCGCGTCCGCCGTGTTCCTTTGACCAGCCGACACCGATCCAGGCACCTGCGGCCAGCTCGCGTTCCCAGGCTTTGCGTTCTTCGGGAAAGCTGTGTTCATCCCCCGGTCCACCGCGAAAACGCAAAGGCGCAAATTCGCCGTTCAGGTGCTCGGCCAGCCATTGGGCGACCTCTTCGCGGAACGCTTCGTCGGCACGACTGAAATCGATTTTCATGCTTGCTCTCCCAAAAGATGCGCAGCCAGACGCTCACGATGCAGTGCCGGGCTGCCCAGCAGATGCTCGCCGGCGCGGGCACGTTTGAAGTACAGGTGTGGATCGTATTCCCAGGTAAAACCGACGCCGCCATGCAGCTGGATCGACTCGGCGGCGCAGTGGAAAAACGCCTCGCTGGCATGGATCTTCGCGGTGGCAGCGGCTTGCTCAAGTTCCTGGACCACCGCGGCATCGCCATTCGGGTCGAGGCGTTCCTGGGCCACGCAGGCGGCGTAGTAGGCCGCTGACCGGGCGCATTCGACTTGCAGCATCATGTCAGCGCAGCGGTGCTTGATCGCCTGGAAACTGGCAATGGTGCGTTTGAATTGCCGGCGTTCAGCGATGTACGCCAGGGTCAGGTCCAGGGCCTGTTGCGCGCCGCCGGTCTGCTCGGCGGCAAGCCCGATAGCGGCGATCAGCAGGGTGTCGCGCAGCACCGCCCAGCCTTGTTCGGGGCCGCACAGTAGCTGTGCTTCGCTGACTTGCACCTGATGCAGCTCAATGCGTGCCAGACGACGGGTCTGGTCCAGAGTTGCCAGGGGAGTGCGGATTACGCCCGGCGTATCGCCAGGCAAGACGAACAGACCGATACCCTGTTTGTCCTGGGTGCCGGGAGCGCGGGCGGCGACGATCAGCAGGTCGGCCGAGGCGCCATCGATGACTTGTGCGTACTGGCCGTCAAGGGTCCAGCCTCCCGGGCAGGGCTCGGCCACGGCTTGCACGCTGCAAGCTTCCAGCCCTGGAACACTGGCGAAGGCCAGGGTAGCGCGAGTCTCACCGGCGGCAATCGCCCCCAGCCAATGTTCCTGCACGCTCTTGTTGTGACCCAGCAACAGGGCCGGAGTGGCCAGGCACGCCGTGGCGAACAGCGGCGAACCCAGCAGGTAGCGACCGCTTTGTTCCAGCAGGATCGCCAGTTCGACAAATCCCAGGCCCATGCCGCCAAAGCGCTCGGGCACCATCAGCGCCGGCCAGTACAGCTCCTGTCCGATCCGCCGCCAGACTTCGGGGTCATGCGCGTCCGGGCGGCTCATCGCGGCGCGCACAGCATGCGAGTCGCTGGCCTGGGCGAGAAAGCGCTCGGCGCTGTCGCGAATCATCAGGTGTTCTTCGGTAAAAGCGAACTCCATGGAGGCGGTCTCTGCAATGCGGATGGATGCGCCAGTCTGGGGGGATGGCGGTGGTGTTCGAATCATTAAAACGGACTAGGGCATTTCTGGTGCTCGCGAAGCCCTCGTGGGAGCGAGCCTGCTCGCGAAGGCGGCGTGTCAGTCAACATCAACGCTGGATGTGATTGCCTCTTCGTCGGAACGCCGCCCGGAGCAGGCTCGCTCCCACAGGTGCTTAGTCTCAACGGACGATGAAGCGGCGGGCGGCGCTTTGCACAATGCTCGCCACGTAAGCCATTCAGCCAACGAGGACTTAGGCATGATCGACATTCGCGGTTTGAGCTATTTCGTCTCGCAGATCGAAAACCTCAGCCATTGGCAGCGTTACGCCGAAGACGTGCTGGGCATGCAGGTACAGCCAGCGCCGGGCGGTGGCTTGTACGTAAAAATGGACGAGCGCCCGTTTCGCATGCTGATCGTCGAAGGCAGCGAGGCGCGTTATCTGGCTTCCGGCTGGGAGCTGGCCAACGAGCCGGCATTTCAGGCCGCACTTGAGCACCTGAGCGCTGCCGGCATCGAATGGCAGCCTGGCTCTGCCGCCGAGGTCGAGCAGCGCGGCGTGCAGGCGCTGGTCAAGGTCAGCGACCCGTCGGGCAACATCCATGAGCTGAGCTGGGGCCATCGCTCCGATTGCCTGCCGTTCGTTTCGCCTCAAGGCGTGCCGCGCTTCATTACCGGCGACATGGGCCTGGGCCACACCGTGCTGCCGGCGCCGAACTTCGACGCCACCCTGGCGTTCGCCAAGGATGTGCTGGGCTTCAAGCTGTCGGACATTTTCAACTTCCGTCCCGACCCGTCGGTGCCGCCGATCCGTATTCACTTCCTGCATTGCCAGAACGCCCGCCATCACAGCCTGGCACTGGCCGAGTACCCGGTGCCGTCGGGATGCGTGCACGTGATGGTCGAGGTCGATTCGATGACCGAAGTCGGCCGTGCCCACGACCGTCTGCGCGCCCACGAGGTGAGCTTGTCGGCCACCCTCGGCCAGCACCTGAACGACCGCATGACCAGTTTCTACATGAAGACGCCGTCCGGGTTCGATCTGGAGTACGGCTTTGGCGGATTGCAAGTCGACTGGGCCGAGCACTCGGCGTTCGAGTTCACCCGCGTAAGCATTTGGGGGCATGACTTTTCGGTCGGCCAACAGTAAGGAATGATCAAAATGAACAAACAACTGACAGCGGCCGATGCGGTCGCTCAATTGCGCGATGGCATGACCATCGGTTTCGGTGGCTGGGGCCCGCGACGCAAGCCGATGGCCATCGTGCGCGAGATCCTGCGCTCACCGGTCAAGGACCTGACCGTGGTCGCCTATGGCGGCCCGGAAGTGGGCATGCTGTGTGCTGCCGGCAAGGTCAAGAAACTGGTGTTCGGCTTCGCCACCCTCGATGCCATTCCACTGGAACCCTACTATCGCAAGGCCCGCGAGGCCGGTGAACTGGAGTTGATGGAGCTGGATGAAGGCATGTTCCAGTGGGGCTTGCGCGCCGCCGGCATGCGCTTGCCGTTCCTGCCGACCCGTTGCGGCCTGGCCACCGATGTGACGCGCCTCAACCCGGAACTCAAGACCATCCAGTCGCCCTATGCCGATGGCGAGGTGCTGCTGGCGATGCCGGCGCTCAACCTCGACGTGGCGTTCCTGCATGTCAACGTCGCCGACCGCCTGGGCAATTGCCTGGTGACCGGGCCGGACCCGTATTTCGACCACCTGTTCGCCCGCGCCGCCAAGCAGTGCTTTGTCTCGTGCGAACGCCTTGAAGAGCGCCTGGAACTGAGCGCCGATCAGGCCCGCTTCAATACCTTCGAGCGCTATCTGGTGAGCGGTGTGGTGCATGCACCCCTCGGTGCGCACCCGACGCTCTGCGCCCCCGACTACGGCTGGGACCTCAAGCACCTGAAAAACTATGTCACCAGCAGCCAGGCGGAAAACGGCTGGCAGGACTATGTGCAGACCTACATCGCCAGCGGCGAGCAGGCCTATCAGGCACAGAACGGCGGTGCCGATTCCATGGGCGTCTTGCCCCTTCCCGTGTTCTGAGGATTAGCGACTATGTCTGCAACCTGTGATTTCACCCTCGCTGAACTGATGATCGTTGCCGCCTCCGAGGCCTGGCGCGGCAATGGCGAGATGATCGCCTCGGGCCTGGGCGTGATCCCGCGCCTGGGCGCCAGCCTGGCCAAACTGACCCACAGCCCGGAACTATTGATGACCGACAGCGAGGCGTTCCTGGTAGAAGAACCGATCCCGCTGGGCCCACGTGGTGACTACGTGCCGCGTTACTCGGGTTACATGTCGTTCGAGCGGGTCTTCGAATGCGTGTGGGGCGGACGCCGCCACGCGATGATCGGTCCGACCCAGATCGACCGCTGGGGCCAGACCAACCTGTCCTGTGTCGGCGACTATCAAAAGCCCAAGACCGCGATCCTTGGCGTGCGCGGCTTGCCCGGCAACAGCATCAACCACCTCAACTCGTTCTTCGTGCCCAGCCATAATACCCGGGTGTTTGTCAGCGGCGAAGTGGACATGGTCTCCGGTGTCGGCTTCAAGGCCGAGCGCTGGCCCGAAGGTGCACGCCGTGACTTGATGGACATCCATTGCGTGGTCAGCGACCTGTGCGTCCTGGATTTCAATGGCCCGGACCGTGCGGTGCAGGTGCGTTCGCTGCACCCTGGCGTGAGTTTCGAGCAGGTCCAGGAGAACACCGGCTTCCCTTTGCTCAAGTCCGCGCAGTTGCACGAAACCGCGCATCCCACTCCTGAGCAGTTGGCCCTGATCCGCCGACTCGACCCCCACGATTACCGCGCCACCGCGATCAAGGGCAACCCGCCCGGCATCCGTACGGCCTGAGACAAGGAGGCGAGCATGCACAGCAGCGACAGTGAATTTATCGTCCGCCAGGACAACGCCGTCTACGAGACGGACACCCCGGTGCTGTACAGCGTGGTCGAGGGTATCGCCACGCTGACGCTGAACCGGCCGACCTTCAACAACGCGCAAAACTCGCAGATGACCTACGCCCTGGATGCCTTCTTTCGTCAGGCGGTGAACGATGACAGCGTCAAGGTTATTGTCCTGCGGGGCAACGGCAAGCACTTCTCGGCGGGCCACGATATCGGCACCCCCGGGCGCGATATCGACAAGCCGTTCGAACGCGCGCACCTGTGGTGGGATCACACCAACAAACCCGGTGGCGAGCAGCTGTATGCCCGCGAGCAGGAGGTGTACCTGGGCATGTGCCGGCGCTGGCGTGAGCTGCCCAAGCCGACCATCGCCATGGTCCATGGTGCGTGTGTGGCGGGCGGGCTGATGCTGGCCTGGGTCTGCGATCTGATCGTCGCCAGCGACGACGCGTTCTTTCAGGATCCAGTGGTGCGCATGGGCATTCCGGGGGTGGAGTATTTTGCCCATCCCTACGAAATGAACCCACGCATCGCCAAGGAGTTCCTCTTCACCGGCGACCGCATGAGCGCGAGCCGGGCCTGGCAGGTGGGCATGGTCAACCGCCTGGTGCCGCGTGAAGAACTGGAGTCGGCCACTTATGCCCTGGCCGCCGGCATCGCCCGCCAGCCGCGCATGGGCCTGGCCCTGACCAAGCAGGCGATCAACCACGTCGAAGACCTGCAAGGCAAGCGCACGGCGATGGATGCCGTGTTCGCCTGGCACCACTTTGCCCATGCCCATAACGAGCTGTTGTCCGGCGACAAACTGGGCGGCTTTGACGCCAAGGGCATGGCCCGGGCCAATAAGCAGGCCGAGGACAAAAGCCAATGAACCGCTGGCTGGATACGCCGCTGACCGAGGCCCTCGGTTGCCGTTACCCGATTGTGCAAACCGCCATGGGCTGGGTTGCCGACGCCAACCTGGTGACCGCCACGACCCAGGCCGGGGGTTTCGGTTTCCTGGCCGGGGCGACCATCGCGGCCGATGAACTGGAAGGCGAAATCCGCAAGGTGATCGACACCACCGGTGGCAGCAACTTCGGGCTCAATTTCCATATGTTCCAGGACAACGCTGCACAGTGCGTCGACCTGGCGATCAAGTACCGCTTGCGCGCCGTGAGCTACGGGCGCGGCCCGGACAAACAGACCATCGCGCGCTTCAAGGCGGCGAACGTGCTATGCATTCCTACCGTCGGCGCTTTGAAACATGCACTGAAGGCGGTGGAACTGGGCGCTGACCTGATCACCATCCAGGGCGGCGAGGGCGGCGGCCATACCGGCGGCGTGCCCAGTTCGATCCTGCTGCCCCAGGTGCTGGCGGCGGTCAAGGTGCCGGTGATTGCAGCCGGCGGATTTGCCACCGGCCGTGGCCTGGCCTCGGTGCTGGCCGCCGGTGGCGCCGGCATCGCCATGGGCACGCGGTTTCTCATGACCCGAGAATCGCCGACCCCGGCCGCGACCCTCGAACGCTACCTGAAGGTCAACGATCCGCAGCAGGTGCGCGTGACCACCGCAGTCGATGGCATGCGCCACCGCATGATCGAAAACCGCTTCATCAATCACTTGGAGCAGGCGGGCTCCTTCGGTCGCCTGCGCATTGCCCTGGGCAGCGCCTGGCAGTGGAAGCAGCAGACCGGCATGAGCCTGGGCCACATGGCTTCAGTTTTTATCCGGGCGTTGCGCGAAGACCCTTCGGCGTTGTCGCAAGTGGTGATGGCCGCCAACCAGCCGGTGCTGTTGCAGCGCTCGATGGTCGATGGCGCCCCGGACGAGGGCATCCTGCCCAGTGGCCAGGTCGCGGCCGCCATCGGTGAGTTACTCAGTTGCCGTGAAGTCATCGAAGGCATCGCCAGCGAGGCCCAGCAATGCCTGGACGCGCTCCTGGCGCGCAGCCAGACCCGCCCCTCGAATCATCCAGCCAGCATTGGAGAACCCCTATGAACCCGGCATTCACGACACAACTCAATCAGGGGATCGCCGAGCTGGTGATCGCCAAACCACCGGTCAACGCCCTCGACAGCCAGGAGTGGCAAGCCCTGGCGCGACAAATCGAAGCCCTTGGGGCCAATCCCGACGTGCGGGTGATCGTGATCCGCGCCGAAGGCCGGGGCTTTTGCGCCGGTGTCGACATCAAGGAACTGGACAAGCACCCGGAGCGGATCGTCGAGGTCAATGCCGGTAACTACGCCACCTTCAAGGCCGTGCACCGCAACCCGGTGCCGGTGATTGTCGCGGTGCATGGTTTTGTCCTGGGCGGCGGCATCGGCATCACCGGGGCGGCGGACATCGTCGTCGCCTCCGAATGCGCGACCTTCGCCCTGCCGGAAGTCGACCGCGGCGCCATGGGTGGCGGTGCGCATCTGCAACGCCTGTTCCCGGTGCAAAAGGTCCGCTACCTGTTCTTTACCGGCGACAGCATCAGCGCCCCCGAAGCCCTGCAATACGGCTTTATCGAGCGGATCGTCAGCAAGGACCAGTTGCGCGAAACCGCCCTGGGCATCGCGGCGAAAATCGCTGAAAAAAGCCCGGGCATGATCCGCATCGCCAAGGAAGCTCTGAACGGCATCGAAGACGGCAACCTGGAAGATAAATATCGCTGGGAACAGGGCTTCACCATGCAGGCCTACAGCAGCCCGGACTCCGCGGAAACGCGCCGGGCTTTCGTCGAAAAACGCGACGCCAAGTTCTGAGATAACGCCATGGACCTGACTTATACCCCCAAGCAAAATGCCTTCCGCGCCGAAGTCCGTGCCTGGCTGGCGGCCAACCTTCCACGCGAACCCCTGGCCAGTTACGACACCCGCGAAGGCTTTGAGCAGCACCGCGCCTGGGAAGCCAAACTGTTCGAGAGCCGCTGGTCGATGGTGATGTGGCCGGCCGAACTGGGCGGTCGCGGTAGCGACTTGATCGAGTGGCTGATTTTCGAGGAAGAGTATTACGGCGCCGGCGCACCGATGCGCGTCAACCAGAACGGCCAGCTGTTGCTGGGGCCGACCCTGATGGAATTTGGCACCCCGGAGCAGAAGCAGCGCTTCCTGCCGCGCATGGCCGAAAGCCTGGACATGTGGGCGCAAGGCTGGTCGGAGCCCAACGCCGGTTCCGACATGGCGGCGATCACCAGCAAGGCGCTGCTCGACGGCGACCATTACGTGATCAACGGGCAGAAAACCTGGTCGACCCGGGCGATCTACGCCGACTGGCTGTTCGGCCTGTTCCGCAGCGAACCGGGATCGACTCGGCACCACGGCCTGTCGTTCATCATGGTGCCGCTGGACACGCCGGGGGTGAGCATTCGCCCGATCAAGGCGCTCAATGGCAAAGACGCTTTCGCCGAAGTGTTTTTCGACGACGTGCGGGTGCCGGTGGCCAATCGCATCGGTGACCAGGGGCAGGGCTGGCATGTGGCGATGGCCACCGCCGGTTTCGAGCGCGGCCTGCTGCTGCGTTCACCGGCGCGCTTCCAGGCCACGGCCCGCAAGCTGGTCGAGCTGTACAAGGCGCACCGCGCCAGCGCCGACCGCGACCCGGGCCTGCGCGATGCGGTATTGGAGACCTGGATGGGTGCCGAAGCCTATGCGCTGTCGGCCTATCACACCGTGGGGCGCTTGAGCCGGGGCGAGCAGATTGGCGCCGAGTCGAGCATCAACAAGATCATCTGGTCGGAGCTGGACCTGAAGATGCACGAGACCGCCATGCGCATTCTCGGCGCGCGCGGCGAACTGCTGGACAAGGGCGCGCAGGCGGGCGATGCGGCGGGTTGGCTGGAGGGCTTCCTGTTCGCCCAGTCCGGGCCGATCTATGCCGGCACCAACGAAATCCAGCGCAACATCATTGCCGAGCGCATGCTCGGCTTGCCGAAATAAGGAACCGCCATGGACTTCACTTTTAACGATGACCAGTTGGCGTTCCACGAAGCCATCAGTCGTTTCCTGATGACCGAAGCCGCCCCGGAAATGCTCCGGGAAATCTGGGAGACCGATGCCGGGCGCTCCCGGGACCTGCGCAACAAGATCGCCGGCCAGGGCCTCACTGCCTTGTCGGTGCCCGAGGCCGAAGGCGGCCTGGGCATGGACGATGTGACCTGGGCCCTGATGACCCAGGAACTGGGTTACTACGCGATTCCCGACTCATTGGCCGACACGGCCTATGTCGCCAGCGGCTTGCTCGCCGGACTGCCTGCCCAGCATCCGGCCCGTGCCGACCTGTTGCCACGGATCGCCGATGGCAGCTTGCGCATGGCGATCAGTCATCCGGTCAATGCCCTGGTCAGCGACGCGCAACTGGCCGAAGTGCTGATACTCACCGACGGCGATGACATCCATGTGCTGCCGCGCTCTGAGGTGGACGTGGAAAACCATCCGAGCATCGATGCTTCGCGGCGCCTGGGTCGGGTGATCTGGACGCCTTCGCCAGCGACCTGCGTGGCCAGTGGCGAGCAGGGGCGTGCCTTACAGGAGCGCCTGCTCGACCGTGGCGCGCTGTCGGTGGCCGGGCAACTGCTGGGGCTGGCGCAACGCATGCTCGACCTGTCGGTGGACTACGTGGCCCAGCGCAAACAATTCGGCAAGCCGATCGGCAGCTTCCAGGCGGTCAAGCATCACCTGGCCGATGTCGCCCGTCACATCGAACAGGCCAAGCCGGTGCTGTACCGCGCCGCTCACGCCCTGGCCCGGGGCGACGTCAACGCCGGTGTCTGGGTTTCGCAAGCGCGCCTGGCGGCGAACGAGGCGAGCTGGATCGCCGCCCGCAAAGGCATCCAGGTGCATGGTGCGATGGGGTACACCTGGGAAGTGGATTTGCAGATGTTCATGAAACGCGCCTGGGCCCTCGATGCGTCCTGGGGCGACCGCGGCTTTCACAAAACCCGTGTCAGCGACTACCTGTTCGCCGACGCCACCGGCCTGGGGCCGGGGCATACTTTCGAGGAATGAGTCATGGCACAGGCCTACATTGTTGATGCACTGCGCAGTCCCACCGGCAAGCGCAAGGGCGCATTGAGCGAGATCCACGCGATTGATCTGGGCGCCCATGTGCTCAAGGCGCTGGTGGAACGCAATGTGATCCCCGCTGAAGACTACGACGACGTGATATTCGGTTGCGTCGACACCATCGGTTCCCAGGCCGGCGATATCGCCCGCACCAGTTGGCTTGCCGCCGGTTTGCCGCTGACCGTGCCCGGCACCACGGTCGATCGCCAGTGCGGTTCGTCGCAACAGGCGTTGCACTTCGCCGCGCAGGCGGTGATGAGCGGCACCCAGGATGTGGTCGCGGTGGGCGGGGTGCAGACCATGACCCAGATCCCGATTTCCTCGGCGATGCTCGCCGGCCAGCCCCTGGGCTTTGCCGATCCGTTCTCGGGCAGCATTGGCTGGCGTGCGCGCTTTGGCCAGCAACCAGTGAACCAGTTCTACGCCGCACAACGGATTGCCGATCACTGGCAAATCAGCCGCGAGCAAATGGAAGCCTTTGCCCTGCAAAGCCACGAACGCGCCCTGGCGGCCATCGCCAGTGGCCGATTTGCCCGGGAAATCGTCAGCTGCCAGGGCCTGGCGGTGGATGAAACCCCGCGCCACAGCAGCCTGGCGAAGATGGCCGAATTGCAGCCGGTGGACCCACAGTTCCCGTCGATCACCGCTGCCGTGTCCAGCCAGACCTGCGACGCCTCGGCGGCGCTGCTGGTGGTGTCCGAGGCGGCGCTCAAGCGCTACGACCTGACGCCACGGGCGCGGATTCATCAGCTGACGGTGCTTGGTGACGATCCGATCTGGCATCTCACCGCACCGATTGCCGCGACCCGCCGGGCTCTGGCCAAAAGCGGCCTGAGCATGGCTGACATCGACCGCGTCGAGATCAACGAAGCGTTTGCCTCGGTGGTCATGGCCTGGGCCAAGGAGCTGGATTACGACCCGGCGCGTACCAACGTCAACGGTGGTGCGATTGCCCTCGGCCACCCGTTGGGCGCAACCGGCGCACGACTGATGACCACGCTGCTCAACGAACTGGAATGCAGCGGTGGCCGCTACGGCCTGCAAACCATGTGCGAAGGCGGCGGCCAGGCCAACGTGACCATCATCGAACGCCTGTAATTTTTTATGCGGGCCGCCGCTTCGCGCGCGCGGCCACCCAACATTTTGAGGAGTCAAACATGGCTATGTGTGCAGACCGCACCGTGATCATCACCGGGGCCGGCGGCGGACTCGGTCGCGCCTACGCCTTGGCGTTCGCCGCGCAAGGGGCCAGTGTCGTGGTCAACGATATCCGTGCCGAGGCCGCAGAAGATGTGGCGGGGGAGATTCGCGCCAACGGTGGTCAGGCGATTGCCAACAGTGACGACATAACGACCCTGGCCACCGCGCAACGCATCGTCGATGCAGCGTTGGCGGCATTCGGTGAAGTGCATGTGCTGATCAACAACGCCGGGGTCTTGCGTGACCGCATGTTCATCAGCCTCAGTGAAGAGGACTGGGACATGGTCATGCGCGTCCACCTCAAGGGCCATTACTGCCTGGCCAACATCCTCGGCCGCCGCTGGCGCGACCTGGCCAAGGCCGGCACGCCGGTCGACGCGCGGATCATCAACACCAGCTCCGGCGCCGGCCTGCAAGGTTCGGTGGGGCAGTCCAATTATTCGGCGGCCAAGGGCGGCATCGCCGCGCTGACCCTGGTGCAGGCGGCGGAATTGGCTCGCTACGGCGTCACTGCCAACGCCTTGGCGCCAGCTGCACGCACCTCGATGACCGAGAGCGCCATGCCCGACGTGGTGAAAAAACCCGAAGACGGCAGCTTCGACGCCTGGGCCGCCGAAAACGTCGCGCCGCTGGTGGTGTGGCTGGGGAGCCCGGCGTCGGCCCACGTCAGCGGCCAGATTTTCGAAAGCCAGGGCGGGCGAATTTCCCTCGGTGACGGCTGGCGCACCGGCGTCACCCGCGACAAAGGCGCGTTGTGGCAGGTTGAAGAAATCGGCGCGGCAGTGGACGCGATCCTTGCCGAAGCGCCAAAGGCACAGAAAGTCTGGGGGAGTTGAAAGGGTTGCCCTGTAGGAGCGAGGCTTGCCCGCGAACCAGGCGTCGCGGTGTATCTGTTGCACCGCGTCATCGTTCTTCGCGGGCAAGCCTCGCTCCTACAGAAAACCAGACGCCTCGGTTTTATCGTTCTTCGCCTTCATACCCCATTTTGACGATGTGCCCGCATCGCCCGCTCCGTACAACTGCAGCGTATTGATTTCTTCGGAGGTAGACGCTGTGAAACAAGCCCCCCCTTATGTTCCCGGTCATCAATTGCTGGCCGGCAAGTCGGTGTTGATTACCGCCGCCGCCGGTGCCGGTATCGGTTATTCGGCGGCCCGCCGCAGTGCCGAGGAAGGTTGTCGCGCGCTGATGATTTCCGACGTGCATGCGCGGCGCCTGGAAGACGCAGTGGAGCGCCTCAAGGCCGAGACCGGTTTGCAGGCAATTTATGGCCAGCTGTGCAATGTCACACTCGAGGACGAAGTCCAGGCCCTGGTGGCTGCGGCCGAAGAGGCGCTGGGCGGGGTCGATGTGTTGATCAACAACGCGGGCCTGGGTGGCCAGAAGCGCGTGGTGGAGATGAGCGACGAAGAGTGGTTGCGGGTACTGGATGTGACCCTGACCGGCACCTTCCGTATGACCCGGGCGATGTTGCCGCACATGCAGCGCCGTGGCGCGGGGGCCATCGTCAATAACGCCTCGGTGCTCGGTTGGCGGGCACAGAAGGAACAGGCCCATTACGCCGCCGCCAAGGCCGGGGTGATGGCGCTGACCCGCTGCAGCGCCCTGGAAGCCGCCGAGTTCGGTGTGCGCATCAACGCGGTATCACCTTCGATTGCCCTGCACGATTTCCTCAAGAAAGCCTCCAGCGAAGAGCTGCTTGCCAGCCTCGCCGGGCGCGAGGCGTTCGGTCGCGCCGCCGAGGTCTGGGAAGTGGCCAACGTGATGATGTTCCTGGCCAGTGACTATGCCTCCTACATGGTCGGCGAAGTGCTGTCCGTCAGTTCCCAACAAGCTTGAGGATTGCTACATGAGTCACGTTTTCAGCAGTGCCCGGGCTTTGCTTGCGGCCGAAGGCCTGGACCTGGGCCACACCGAATGGCTGACCATCGATCAGCAACGCATCGATCTGTTCGCCGAAGCCACCAGTGATCACCAGTGGATTCATGTTGACCCGGTGCGCGCCGCCAGCGGTCCCTTCGGTGCCTGCATTGCCCACGGCTACCTGACCCAATCCCTGGCCAATCTGTTCATGCCGCAGTTGTTGACCCTTTCAAACATGGCGATGGGCGTCAACTACGGCAGCGACCGGGTGCGCTTCCCGGCGCCGGTCAAGGTCGATTCCCGGGTGCGCGGCAGCGGCCAGATCATCCGCGCCGAAACACTGGGCGACGCCGTGCAACTGGTGGTGCGCATCACCGTGGAAGTCGAGGGCCAGGCGCGCCCGGGCTGCGTGATCGACACCATCAGCCGCTACACCTTCAACCCAATTTCCGAGTGAGTTCCCCATGGACCTGAATGAAGTCGTCATCGTCGCCACCGCCCGTACCGCGCTGGCCAAGTCGTTTCGCGGATCGTTCAACGATACCGAGGCCCCGGTGCTGGGCGGACATGTGGTGCGCGCGGTGGTCGAGCGCGCCGGCATCGAGCCGGCTGACGTCGAGGATGTGATCATGGGCGCGGCGGTCCAGCAGGGCACCCAGGCCTACAACATCGGCCGGCTTTGTGCCTACACCGGCGGTTTGCCGGACAGCGTGCCGGGCATGGCCCTGGACCGGATGTGCGCCTCGGGCCTGATGAGTATCGGCGTGGCGGCCAAGGGCATCATGACGGGCGAGATGAGCATCGCCATCGGCGGCGGCGTGGAGTCCCTGTCGCTGACCCAGACCAAACACAAGAACAGCTTCCGCGCCCAGTCCGAAGCGGTGCTGCAGGTGATGCCCAGTGCCTACATCCCGATGATTGAAACCGCCGAGATCGTCTCGCGCCGCTATGGCATCAGTCGCGCCGCCCAGGATGAGTACTCGCTGCAAAGCCAGCTGCGTACCGCTGCCGCTCAACGGGACGGCCTGTTCGATGAGGAAATCGTCGGCTTGAGCGTGGACAAGCTGTTGTTCGCCGCCGATGGCCAGCCCAATGGCCATGAACGCGTGCAGGTCCTGCGTGACGAGTGCAACCGGCCCAATACGCGCCTGGAAGACCTGGCGGGATTGAAGCCGGTGTGGAAGGACGGCAAATGGATCGGGCAGGGCGAGTTCGTCACCGCCGGCAACGCCTCGCAGTTCTCTGACGGTGCCGCGGCCAGCCTGCTGATGAGTCGCGCCGAGGCCAAGCGCCGGGGGTTGACGCCGCTGGGCATCTACCGCGGCATTGCCGTGGGCGGATGCGCACCCGAGGAAATGGGCATCGGCCCGGTGATCGCCATTCCCAAGCTGCTCAAGCGCTTTGGCCTGGGGGTGGCGGATATCGGTCTGTGGGAGATCAACGAGGCCTTTGCCAGCCAGGTGTTGCATTGCCGCGACGCGCTGCAGATCCCGGCCGAGCGCCTGAACGTCAATGGCGGGGCGATTGCCATCGGTCACCCCTTCGGTATGTCCGGCGCTCGGATGGTCGGCCACGCCTTGCTCGAAGGTCGCCGGCGCGGTGTGCGCTATGTGGTGATTGCCATGTGCATCGGAGGTGGCATGGGCGCCGCCGGTCTGTTCGAGCTGCCGTGAGGCGAGCGGGGCGCTGCCGCTGTCTCGATTCAATCCATGGGGGCCCGCAGGTCGGGCCCGCTGCTGGGGAATGGTTATGCAAAGTTGTATGCCCAATGCACAGGTCCTGGCGCAAATGGGCCTGGAGCTGGCCGAGTACGAACGGATCATTGGCAACATCTACGAAGCGGCGATGAACACCCGCTGCCTGAGCGACTCGTTGCGCGAGATCCGCGCGTTGTTCAAGGCCAATTTCGTGACCTTGATCCTGCGGGTCCAGGATGAACCGCTGTTGTCACCGATGGTGGTCGCCGGTGATATCGAACTGGGGCAGGGCGGGATCAACCATTTCGCCTACTACGCCAAATCCACCCTGTTCGACGGCTTGCCCACCGACACCGTGTTCACCATCGATGAGCTGATGAGCGATGCCGAATGGGCCAGTTCGGCGTTTTACCTGCTGTACTGCCAACCCTACGATTGTTACCACATGCTCGGTGCCGATATCCGCATGCCGGATGGCGGCACGGTGCGTTTTCGGATCAATCGACCACAGAGTCAGCCAGGTTTCAGTGACACCGAGCGGGCCATGTGCGCCATGTTGTTGCCGCACTTGCGCCGGACCCTGCACATGTATTCGCTGCTCGACCGCAGCGAATCCCTCGGCAGCCTGTATTCGCAGACGATCAGCCGCCTCGCGGTGGCGACCATCGTCCTCGATGAAAACGGCAGCGTGGTGCAACTCAATCCCGTGGCCCGGGAGATTCTCGACAGTCAGGACGGCCTCAAGGTGGTGGGCGGTCGGCTGGAGGCGACGTACCCCAGTGACAATCGCGAGTTGACGCGTCTGGTGCGCAATGCCTTCCAGCGTGCCCGGCAGGGCGCCGGCAAGGGTGTGCAGGTGGCCGAGGCGACGTCGATTTCCCGTCCTTCAGGGCAGGTCAGCCTGGGGGTTGTGGTGGAGTTGATTCCCTCCCGGGATTTGCTCGAAGGCAACGGCAAGCCCACGGTGGTGGTGTATGTGCGCGATGCGGTGAGCAAGTCGCTGGTGAGCACGGTGCTGACTTCGCAGCTGTACAACCTGACCCCGGCGGAAACCGCGCTGGCCCTGGAACTGGCCAACGGCCTGTCGCTGGAGGAAGCCTCGGAACTGCTCAATATCCGGCGCAATACCGCGCGTGCACACCTGCGTTCGATTTTTTCCAAGACCGGCGTGCGGCGTCAGACCGAACTAGTGCGGATCATGCTCAACAGTGTGGTGGCGCTGGGTGCGCCGCAGCCTGCGGGGGCCCGGCTTTGATGAGGGACTGCGCAAAAATGCGTTAGTCCGTGCGGACGATGCTGCCGGGTTCCTGGCCTGTCGATACTGGGCAACCGTTGTCGAATCCAAGGAGAATAAAAATGACCGGCAGTAATCAGTCCCCTGGCTGGGCGTTGATGTTGTTGTTGGGATGCTGTGCCATCGGCACGGTGGATGCCGCACCGGAGGACATCCCGCGACTGGGCAACGACTTGACGTGCCTGGGCGCAGAAAAGGCCGGCAATGCCGACGGCAGCATTCCAGCATTCAGCGGCAAGTGGCTGGGGGCACCGCCCCACATTGATTTCAAGGGCACAGGCAACCACCCGGTGGATCCGTACCCGGACGAAAAACCGCTGTTCGTGATCACCGGGCAGAACATCGCGCAATACAGCGCCTACCTGTCCGATGGCCAGAAAGCCCTGTTCAAGCTGTACCCGGGCACCTACAAAATGCCAGTCTATCCCTCGCATCGGGATTTCCGTTACAACGACGCGGTCTGCCAGGCCACTCGCGAGAACGCCAGCGTCGCGCGTCTGGTGGATGACGGCGAAGGGGTGGTCGGCAAAACCGGCGGCACACCTTTCCCGGTGCCGCGCAGCGGTCTGGAACTGTTGAAGAACGCCTCGACTTTTACCTTGCGCGCCTGGACCGAGGAGTATGTCTCCGACAACGCCTATGTACTCAAGGACGGCAACATCAACTGGGGCCGCGTGCATTCGCGCAACCTGGCGCCATCACTGGAGCCGGGCAAGATTGGTGAAACCAGCGGCAACTCGTCGTTCTATCTCAACGAAACCCTGCTGCCGCAACGAGACAAGGGCGAGATCAATACCGGCACCGAGTTCTGGAACGACAAGACCGAACCGCGCCAGGCCTGGCGTTACGATCCGGGCACCCGCCGCGTGCGTCAATCCCCGGGCTATGGCTTCGACATGTCCTTCCCGGGCAGCGGTGGATCGATCACCGTGGACGAAGTGCGCCTGTTCAACGGCTCCGGCCAGCGCTACGACTGGAAGATCGTCGGCAAGCGCGAGATGTACATCCCCTACAACACCTATCGCCTGCATGCGGCCAATCTCAAATACGCCGACCTGTTGACCCCTGGCCACATCAATCCCGAGGCCATGCGTTATGAGCGCCATCGCGTCTGGGAGCTGGAAGGCACCCTCAAGCCGGGCTATCGCCACCTGTATGGCAAACGCAAGTTGTATGTCGACGAAGACACCTGGTTCCCGATGCTCGCCGACAACTACGACAACCGTGGCGAGCTGTGGCGCACCTCGATGGTCAACTACTTCTACGCCTACGAAAGCCAGCGTCAGCAGGCGGGCGTCGGCCTGTACTACGACCTCAATGCCGGCAGCTACCTGGCGTTCAACCTGATCAACGAGCAGCGTAACGGCTACCTGTTGAACAAACCCGGTTTCAGTCCCCGGGACTTCGGCCCGGAAGCCGCCCGGCGCTTCGGCCAGTAACCGGCAAGCACGGCGCCCGTTGTGTCATGGGCGCCGATTGAGAGCCGGTCGCATTTGATCTAGTCCAACTGAAGGATGTTCTCCTTGCGCGACTACTCAATGATGTTCGCCATGGGATCACCCTGTATTTCTTAGGGGCATGGCCTGCCCCGAAGTCTGCATTCGAGGAACAATAACAATGACCAAACTCGCTGAAATCAACATCGAGAACGCCCAGCGTACCCACCGTTACGCACGCGGCTGGCACTGCCTGGGCAATGCCAGCGATTACCGTGATGGCAAGCCCCATACCCTGGAAGTGTTTGGCGTCCGCCTGGTGGCCTTTGCCGACAGCCAGGGCACCATCAGCATTCTGGACGCCTATTGCCCGCACATGGGCGCCGACCTGTCCCAGGGCACCATCGAGAACGACAGGCTGGTGTGCCCGTTCCACCACTGGAAGTACGACACCGGCGGCAAGTGCGTGGAGATCCCCTACTGCAAGCGCATCCCACCCAAGGCCAAGACCCGCAGCTGGTTGACCTGCGAGGAAAATAACCTGCTGTTTGTCTGGAACAACCCCGAAGGCCGTCCGCCAAAAGAGGGCGTGGTCATTCCGCACCTGCCCGAGATGGACGATCCGGACTGGGTACACGACTGGAACATCGACACCATGCACATCGAAACCAACCCGCGGGAGTTGGTCGATAACCTGGTGGATGCCCAGCACTTCGGGCCGGTGCACGGTACGCCGACCAAATATTTCGCCAACGTCTTCGAAGGCCACATCGGCCATCAGATTTTCCATGGCGACTCCGAGCGCCTTGGCGGCGACCTGATCGCGCCATCGGCCTACTACGGGCCGGCCACTCACTTCACGCACATCAGCTCGATGTTCGGCGATGTGCGCATCCACGCCATTTTGCTCAACAGCCATGTGCCGGTGACGCCGAACAGCTTCGACCTGCGTTTTGGTTGCATGGTCAAGCGCGTGCCGGGCTGGACCGAAGAGCAGAATCAGGAAGTGGCCAGGGCCTATGTCCAGGGCAACCGCGACTCGTTCTACCAGGACGTGGTGATCTGGAAGCACAAGATCCGTATCGACAAGCCGGTTCTGGCAGAAACCGATGGCCCGGTCTACCAGCTGCGCGAGTGGTACGAGCAGTTCTTCACCAATGAGGACGACGTGCCTGCATTCATGGCCGAACGTCGCGAGTTCGTGACGGTCGACGAGCGCTGATAGAGCAGCAGGGTGCCTTCGAGAGACCAGCAATGGTCACTCGAAGGCGCCGTTCGCAAGGGCACTGCCACCCTGGATGTACTGGCAGTCACGCAAGCCCGATTCAAAGGTCATGAGAGCACTGACAATGAAAATAAAAAGTCTTCTTGCCTATTACGTTCCCTTGCTGATCCTGTGTTTGCTGGTGTTGATCGTGCAGATTTCGGTGCCGCCCGAGTCGGCCAGCGCCAAGGCCTGCAAGCGGTATGCGAGCTGTGTTGCGATGAGTTCGAGCGTGCCGAACTGGTTTAATTTGCGCTAGGGACACACTCAGACCCCTTCCATGACCATGGCTTTTCACTAGGATTTGGACCGAGGATAAAGGGAAGCAATGCCTTAGTGGGTAATTTCCTTTTTTCTGGTTTTTTTTCTCTTGAGGCTGAATTTTCACGCAAAATTGCAAAATTGAGTGGATAAGCGAATTGTCTAGCTAGCCAGTGTAGGCATGTATAAGTCTGAAGGTGGTGAGCAATTTTATTGGCGTCCTCAAGTTTTATTAAGCATGTTTTTGTAAGTGACAAAGGCTTAATAAAGCCTGTAGCGAAAAAGTGGGAGTGGAGCATGTTCCCGCAGCTCCTCTTGCGCAGCGAGTTATTGCTCCACCAGACGTTGTTCGCGCTCAGCGCTGCGCGCCTGTTCCTGGGTCACCTTCGCCTGTGCGTGTTCCAGCAATTGGTTACGCAGTGACTGCACCCCGATCAGCAATTGCTGCTCGATCTTGGCTTCTTGCAACTGAACGGCGTGCCGTTGCTCGCCGCCCTCGATGAGCAACACGCGCCACTCAAACAAAAATGGCTCTCGCGAGTTGCCGAGAGCCGCGCGCGTCTCGCGGTTTCCGAGCCAGGTAATCCGCTGGTCAGCGATGCCCATGTCGCCGATCTGCTGTTGCTGGCCCATGGCGATGAAGTGCATGCGCTGGAGCGTGATGCCGTGCGCCTGACCCGCAACGAGTCGGTCGACCCGAGCCGTCAGTTGTACCAGGTCGAGTGGACGCCAACGCCCGCTACCTGCGTCGCCAGTGGCGAGCAAGGCCGGCGTTTGTGGGCCGCTGCCTTCAACCGTGGCGCCCTCGCCAGTGCCGCGCAATTGCTCGGGCTGGCCAAACGCATGGTCGACCTGGCGGTGGACTACACCTTCGAGCGCAAGCAGTTCGGCAAGCCGGTCGGCTCGTTCCAGGCGGTCAAGCATTTGATGGCCAACGTCGCGGTGCAGATCGAGTTCGCCAAAGGCCCGCTGTACCGCGCCGCTTATGCGCTGGCCGAGCAGCAACCGGGGCAGGACGTGCTGGTGTCCCACGCCAAACTGGCAACCGCGGAAGCGGCCCTGCTCGCCGCGAAGAACACCATCCAGGCCCACGGCGCCATGGGTTACACCTGGGAGGTCGACTTGCATCTGTTAATGAAACGCGCCTGGGCGCTGGACAAGGTCTGGGGCGATCGCGGCCATCACAAAGGGCGGATTCGCGCGGTGCTGTTCGACGGCAATTCGGCGCTGGGTGCGGGCAGTACGTTCTAACCAGTCAGTAAGGGTGACGCCGCTCCCACAGGGGATTGTGTCGATTAGTGATGAATTTGAAGGAGTACCCGCATGAGTATCTGTGAAAACCGCGTGGTGATCATCACCGGCGCCGGTGGCGGTCTGGGCCGCGCCTATGCGCTGGCCTTCGCCGCCGAAGGCGCGAAAGTGCTGGTCAACGACATCAACCGCGAAGCAGCCCTGGCCGTGGTCGGCGACATCCTCGGCCAGGGCGGCAGTGCCGTGGCCAACAGCGACGACATCACCCGCTACGATTCGGCAGGGCTGATCGTGCGCCAGGCCATCGAAACCTTTGGCGACCTGAACGTGGTGGTCAACAACGCCGGCATCTGCCGCGACCGCATGTTCGCCAGCCTCGGCGAATCCGACTGGGACGCCGTGGTGGCCGTGCACCTCAAGGGCCACTTCTGCATTTCCAGCCACGCCGTGAAGTACTGGCGTGAGCAGGCCAAGGGCGGCGCCAAGGTCGATGCGCGGATCATCAACACCAGTTCCGGCGCCGGTTTGCAGGGTTCCATTGGACAGTCCAATTATGCGGCGGCCAAGGGCGGTATTGCCTCGCTGACGCTGGTGCAGGCGGCTGAGCTGCGTCGTTACGGGATCACCGCCAACGCCCTGGCGCCGGCCGCGCGGACCGGGATGACCGAGCAGGTGTTCGCCGACACCATGAAAAAGCCTGAAGCGGGCTTCGATTACTTCGCCCCGGAAAACGTCGCGCCGCTGGTGGTGTGGCTGGGTTCCGAGGCGTCCGCCGAGGTGACCGGACAGATGTTTGAAGTCGAGGGCGGCAAGTTGTCGATCGCCGATGGCTGGCGCCGTGGCCCGCAACTGGATCGCCAGGGCCGCTGGGCGGTTGGCGAGATGGGCGATGCCGTCGCGCAACTGCTGACGCAAGTGGTACCGGCGGCCAAAGTGTACGGCAGCTGAAAAAGACCGGTCTCAGATGGGCGGCATGGCTATAATCGGCCCACGATCCAAAGCCGATCCCCTGTAGGAGCGAGCCTGCTCGCGATGGACTCAGGTGCAACGCGTTCATCCAGACAGGACGCGTTTTCGTTAACGTCCATCGCGAGCAAGCTCGCTCCTACAGATGCACATGACCCACGTTCCTCCACACGAGACCTGCCATGACCATTTCCCTGTACGACGCTTCCGTGCCTGTTTTCCAGCAAATGCTCAACGCCCTGAGCGATGTACTGAAAAAGGCCGAGGCTCACGCCACCGAAAAAAACATCGACCCTAACGCGTTCCTGCAAGCGCGCCTGTTCCCGGACATGTTCCCTCTGGTGCGTCAGGTGCAGATCGCCGTTGATTTCAGCAAGGGTGTTACCGGTCGTCTGGCTGAAGTCGAGCTGCCGAAGTACGACGACAGCGAAACCACCTTCGCCGAACTGCAAGCGTTGATTGCCAAGGCACTGGCCTTCATCGGCTCGATCAAGCCGGAGCAGATCAACGGCAAGGAAGGCATCGAGATCGTCACCCGTCCGGGCACGCCTAAAGAGAAGCGCTTCAGCGGCCAGTCCTACCTGCTGACCTACGGCCTGCCGCAGTTCTTCTTCCACGTCACCACCACTTACGCACTGCTGCGCCACAACGGCGTGGAAGTGGGCAAGCGCGACTACATGGGCGCGTTCTAAACCGCCCAGGTACAAAAAAGCCCCCGCAACCTCAGGTTGCGGGGGCTTTTTCATGTGCACGCATTCTTCAGCTACACCACAAATCCTGTGGGAGCGGGCTTGCTCGCGAAGAGGCCGGCACATTCAAAATTGATGTTGCCTGCCATGCCGCCTTCGCGAGCAAGCCCGCTCCCACATGGGGCGGTGGGGTCAGGCCAGACGCTCGGCTTTCTGCTCTTCACCCAGGCAAGCCGCCGCGGTAAACAGCACATCGGTGGAGGAGTTCAGCGCGGTTTCCGCCGAGTCCTGCAACACGCCGATGATGAAACCGACCGCCACCACCTGCATGGCGATTTCGCTCGGGATGCCGAACAGGCTGCACGCCAGCGGAATCAGCAACAGCGAACCGCCGGCCACACCCGAAGCGCCGCAGGCGCAGATCGCCGCGACCACGCTCAGCAGGATCGCGGTGGGAATGTCCACGGTGATGCCCAGGGTGTGCACGGCCGCCAGGGTCAGCACGGTGATGGTGATCGCCGCACCGGCCATGTTGATGGTCGCGCCCAGCGGGATCGATACCGAGTAGGTGTCTTCGTGCAGGCCCAGACGCTTGCTCAACTCCAGGTTGACCGGAATGTTCGCCGCCGAGCTGCGGGTGAAGAACGCCGTGATGCCGCTCTCGCGCAGGCAGGTCAGTACCAGCGGGTACGGGTTGCGGCGCAGTTTCCAGAACACGATGAGCGGGTTCATCACCAGCGCCACGAACAGCATGCAGCCCAGCAGCACGGCCAGCAGGTGCGCGTAGCCGATCAAGGCACCGAAGCCGGAAGTGGCGAGGGTCGAGGCCACCAGGCCGAAGATGCCCAGCGGGGCGAAGCTGATCACCAGGCGCACGATCACCGTCACGCCGTTGGACAGGTCGCCCAGCACTTCACGGGTGGTGTCGCCGGCGTGGCGGATGGCAATACCCATACCGATGGCCCACGCCAGGATGCCGATGAAATTGGCATTCATCAGGGCGCTGACCGGATTATCGACCACGCTCAGCAACAGGCTTTGCAACACTTCGCCAATCCCGCCTGGCGCTGTGACCGCGACGTCCTGGGTCGACAGCACCAGGCTCGACGGGAACGTCATGCTGGCAACCACCGCGACCACGGCCGCGGCGAAAGTGCCCAGCAGGTACAGGAACAGAATCGGACGGATGTGGGTTTCCTGGCCGTGCTTGTGGTTGGCAATCGACGCCATGACCAGCACGAACACCAGAATCGGCGCGACGGCTTTCAGTGCCGAGACAAACACTTTGCCGATGAACGCCGTGGATTTCGCCACATCGGGGGCAATCAGCGCCAGGGCAATACCGGCGATCAGGCCGATCACAATTTGTGTAACCAGGCTCAAGCGTTTAAGGCGGTGCAATAGAGAGGGGGATGAAGCAGTCATAAAGCAGCATCTCTGATTTTTTATTAGTGCGAGGTTTCACCGCGCATGCAGCCCGCTGGAAACCGAAGAGGATCGTGACATCGACGCCAAAAATGGCCGACGAACACTGGGTGTACGTTTTACAGGGCGCGGACTTTATCACAGCGCAGGAACGATCTTTCAGACCTGTGACGAACTGCCACCCTGGTCTTCAACGCGAATTGCAGGTTCGTGCAACCGCATCCGAAAACACTCTGTTAAGATTCGCCATCCTCATTTTCATGTCTGCCAGTGGGCCTTCGGGCTATCGCTGGTGTTTTCGTTTTTCTGGAGTTGTGCATGCGGTTGTTGCCCATTCTTCTGTTGTCTGCCGCCGGTTTCACGGTGCTGACCACGGAATTCATCATCGTTGGCCTGTTGCCGGCGATCGCCAGGGACCTGGAGGTCAGCATCCCGCAGGCCGGTTTGCTGGTGACCTTGTTCGCGTTCACCGTGGCCGCGTTCGGGCCGTTCCTCACGGCTTATTTCGCTCGCTTCGAGCGGCGCAAGCTGTTCATCTCGGTGCTGATCCTGTTTGGCCTGGCCAATACGCTGGCGGCGCTGGCGCCGAACATCTGGGTGATGGCGTTTGCCCGGTTGATCCCGGCGCTGGGGCTACCGGTGTTCTGGGCGCTGGCCAGCGAAACGGCGGTGGACATCGTCGGGCCGGATTACGCCGGTCGCGCCATCGCCAAGATCGGCTTCGGCATTGTCTGCGCCACGGTGTTCGGCATTCCGGTGGGCACGCTGATTTGCGATGCGTTCGGCTGGCGCAGTGCCTTTGCGATTCTGGCGGTCATCGCCTTTGCCAAGGCGCTGCTGCTGTTTATCTATCTGCCCAGGACCAACCTGCACCAGCATCAGGTGAGCTTTGTGTCGCAGTTCAAGATCCTGCGCAGCCCGCTGATGCTCGGTCATGTGTTGCTGTCGGTGATCGTGTTCAGCGGCATGTTCACGGCCTATACCTATCTGGCCGACATCCTCGAGCGTCTGGCCGGCTTCAACGGCACCGTGGTCGGCTGGTGCCTGATGGGCTTCGGCGCGGTCGGGTTGATCGGCAACTCCCTGGGCGGCCGTGCGGTGGATCGGCATCCGCTGATGGCGTCAATGATGTTCTGCGCATTCATGATTGCCGGCCTGGTGGCGCTGGTGCCGAACATCCATTCGCCGCTCGGTCTGGCGGCGGCGATGGGCATCTGGGGCGTGACTCAGGCGGCGTTGTTCCTGGTCAGCCATGTGCGCCTGATGAAAGCCGCGCCCGAAGCGCCGGCATTTGCCGCGTCGCTGAACATCGCCGGGGCCAACCTCGGTATCGGCCTGGGCGCGATGATCGGTGGCCGGGTGATCGACAGCGTCGGCCTGCAAGGCCTTGGTTTTGCCGCCGCCGCGTTCATTCTGGCTTCGATCCTGCTGGCCATCGCCCTGATGACGTTCAAGCCGCGCGAAGCGGTTACAGCGCTGTAAACAGCTCGCGTCGGGCACCTTCGGTAATGGCGACAATGCCGGGGTGCTTGACCTTGCGTTCCACTGAGATGGCATAGAACGACTCGCTCACCGCGTCGGTCTGGCCGATCACTTGCACGCCATATTGGCGTCGCACCTCATCGGCAATCACGCTCGGGCCGATGAAGATCCCGCTGCCGGATTGGCCGAAGGCCTGCATCAGGGCGCTATCGTCGAACTCGCCGACAATTTGCGGCTGGATCTGCTGCTCGGCAAACCACCGTTGCAAACGGCTGCGCACCACGGTTTCCGGCCCGGGAATCAGTAGCGGCGCACCGTGCAGGTTGCGCGGAAAGTCGTGACCGTAACGGGCCGCCAGCTCTGGGGTGGCGAAGAAGCTGATCCCGCACTCACCGAGTTTCTGGCTGTAGCCCTTGATGTCCAGGTGCGATGGCATGGGGCTGTCGGATATCACCAGGTCCAGGCGCTGGATCGCCAGGTCGGCCAACAAACGTTCAAGCTTGTCTTCGCGGCACGTGATGCGCAGCGGTTCGCTCAGCTCCATGGTCGGTGCAATCAGGCGATAGACGATGGACTTGGGCACCACGTCGGCCACGCCGACGCGAAACAGGATCTGCTGCTCATTGGGTTGTGCCCGCAGCATCAGTTCCAGTTCGCCACCCAGCTGGAACATTTGTTCGGCGTAGGGCAGTGCCTGCCGGCCGGCCTCAGTGAGTTCGAGTTGCCGTCCGACACGCCGAAACAACTCGATGCCAAAGGTCTGTTCCAGTAATGAAATCTGCCCACTGATGGTTTGCGGCGTGAGATTGAGCTGCTCACAGGCGCGCACGATGCTGCCGGTCTTGGCCACCACCCAGAAGTAATGCAATTGCCGATAGTTGAGCATGGCGATCTACAGTTCGTAAAAACCGAAGTATAGCCGCTGAAAATACGAATTTTCCTGAAGTATTCACTTCCCTAGAATGCATCGCTATCAACGGGCCATCGTTTAGGTCCCGTTCGTTCTATCGAGGAAAGCATCATGAAGCTTAAAGCCACGGCATTGCTGATCACGTCTTTACTGGTACTGGCCGGTTGCGACCAGGCCGAGAAAAGCGCGCAACAATTGATGGGCAAGGCTGCCGAAAGCGCCAAACAGGCGATTGACGATACCCACAAGGCCGCCGAGCAAGCACTCAATGACGCCACCAGCGGATTGATCAGCAAAAAAGAATCATCGGAAAAAGACTCGGAAAAAACCGAATCTTCCTCCCAGGAAATCTAAACCGTATTACAACGAGTCAGGACTGACCCATGGACTACCTTTTACAACTTGCCGCCAGCCCCACCGCCTGGGTCGCCCTTGCCACCCTGATCGTGATGGAGATCGTGCTCGGCATCGATAACCTGATCTTCATCTCGATCCTGACCAACAAGCTGCCCTTGCACAATCGACAGCGGGCACGGCGCATCGGTATCGGCATGGCGTTGATCCTGCGTCTGGGCTTGCTGAGCACCATCGCGTTCATCGTCCAGTTGACCAATCCGGTGATCGAGATCCTCGGCCACGCGTTTTCCTGGAAAGACATGATCCTGATTGCCGGTGGCCTGTTCCTGTTGTGGAAGGCGACCACCGAGATCCATCACAGCATGGACCCGGCACCGGAAGATCCGAAGTCGGCGACCTCGACCGTGACCCTGGGCTTCGCTGCCGCGATCGGTCAGATCCTGATGCTGGATATGGTGTTCTCCATCGACAGCATCATTACCGCTGTCGGCATGACCGAGCATTTGCCGATCATGGTCATCGCGGTGGTGGTGTCGGTACTGGTGATGTTGCTGGCGGCTGATCCGCTGGCCAAGTTCATCAACGACAACCCGACAGTGGTGATGCTGGCCCTGGGCTTCCTGATCATGATCGGCATGACGCTGATCGCCGAAGGCTTCGGCGCCCATGTACCGAAAGGCTACGTCTATGCGGCCATGGCATTCTCGGCTGCGATCGAGGTGTTGAACATGATGTCCCGTCGGTCCAGGCAGAAGCGGGTTGCCACTGAAGTCTGACCGCCGCTAAAAGAAACGGCCGCCTGAACTCGAAGGAGTGCAGGCGGCCGTTTTTGTTGGTCTCGGATAAAGGTGGTGTCAGTGAGCGTTGGCGTGCTGGCTCGGTGCCTTGTCCGCTTCTTGCGCAGGCGCCGGCTGGACAGGGTGATGGTGGCGGCGAGTAATGCGCAGCACGCCCCACAGCATGGCGGCGGCTACCGCCAGCCAGCCGCAAACCAACATTACAATGATCATGGTCAGGCTCATCGGTGCCTCCTCTTTGCCCTTCAATGGGCACTCACGCTTCGCTGTCGTCTCTTCAAGGAACAGTCTAGCCGTTGCTGTATTTCAGGCTATTGACCGAAAGTCGGCAGTCACCAACCAGTTCGCTCTATCGAATGCAAACAACTGCCGGTTAAGGCTATACCGCTGTCGCGCGGCGTCCTATGATCAACGGCCTTGCCGGGAATATTGTTGCCTGGCGCCTGAACAAGAGAGTGATGATGGTGCGGGTATTTTCTCGAATGCTGTCGGCGGCGCTGATGGCGGGATGTGTGGTGGCGCTGGCGGGTTGCGCCGGGAGTGTTGCACCTGAGATCAAGCGTCTGCCGGAGCGGGTCGAACTCAGTGGCCGCTTCTACAAGGGCGTGGCCAATCAAAGCGGACCGCAGGTGCTGGCCAGCATGCTGTCCCAGCAGAACATCGTGATTACGCCGGGCTTGCTCGACAAACCGCTGCATTTGCCGGGCGCCGAAGCCCAGCTGCAACAGAACATGGTGAACCTCGCGCGTGAGTACGGGATGGTGGTCTATCCCCTTGACGCGACCTTGCCAGCCTTGTTGACCCAGGTCGCGGCCGGTTATCCGGTGATGGTGCGCTTCACCGAAGGCTCGGCGATGTGGGCCGAACCGCGTTATGCGATTCTCACCGGGTACAACCGTCAGAAGCAGACCGTGCTGCTGCGCGCAGGCATGAGTCAGCGGACGTTGATGAGCTTCGGTTCTTTTGAATCGGCGTTCAAGGATGCCGGCGGTTGGGCAGTGTTGATCCAGAATCCGACGCAGATTCCCGCCCAGGTCGATCAGCAACGCTGGCTCAAGGCAGCCAATGATCTGGCGCAGGCGGGCCAGGAGCCGGCGGCAGCAAAAGCTAAAAAAGCCTTGGCCGCACACTAAGTCCGTTCGTCACCCTCCGGGCACCAGCGCCCGATGCCAGCCTCTAACCTGCAAAGGCCCGGATCTTTCCGGGCCTTGATACAGGAGGCGCCCATGGCTCATTCAACTACGCCGGTCGGTCCACACTCATCCGAGCATTCGTCTGGCAATGAGCTGGGTTTCGATCCCGACTCCCCGGACCTTGCCGATCCTCAGGTCGACCCGATCGGGCCCGCCAAGGCACCGAGGGACGTGAAACCGGGTGACAACCCCAAGGCTCCGGCCAAGCCCTACGATCCACTGGGTGATCTGAAGCCTTAGGTCCAATGGAGGTGTGTATGTCTACCGATTCCAGTTTCGACGACAAACGTCCGGAAACCGTCCCCACGACCCCCGAGCAAAGCACCGATCCGGTGATGGATCCGGACAGCCCGTTGAGGGATCCCCTGGCGCGGCCAACGGTGGTGCCCACTGAAAAACCGAAGGGGTGGAGAGATCCAAGTACCGGCGACGGCATCCCGGATGACGACCAGATGCCGCTGCCTAACGACTGACTTTGCGACGAAAAAAAGCCCCGGATGTCCGGGGCTTTTTCATGCGTTTGCAGCAAGGTTACTTCGACGCTTCTACCACGCCGCTCTGCCGCTGCTTGAGGTTCTTGTCTGCCTTGTACTGCAAGGCTACGGAAGGCACGTCCGCGCTCTTTCCGCTCTCTACCCAATTACGCATGCGCGTGGCATCGGCAAAATGGGTGTACTTGCCATAGGCGTCAAGGATCACCAAGGCCACCGGGCGGTTA